>Ga0181524_10001459_pt1 | contig 26996 bp, 22 predicted proteins | sample PEATcosm2014_Bin_34_FD_119761 | JGI IMG/M metagenome (GOLD analysis project Ga0181524, IMG submission 119761) | Peatland microbial communities from MTU Mesocosm Facility, Houghton, MI, USA - PEATcosm2014_Bin05_60_metaG | ecosystem: Environmental > Terrestrial > Soil > Wetlands > Peat | place... | reverse complement strand
TTTATAGCAGCGCGGCCCCGGAATGTCCTTCCCAAGCTCCGTAGGAGCGGCATGTCAGGCTAGCAACTATGAGGCGCTGCCATGCCGCTCCTACGGAGCTTGGGAAAGTGTTAGGACGGCAGTGCTATAAATATGGCGCTCCTCCGGAGCTTGCTGGTTCGACAATCGTTAGGTTTCCTCGCAAAAGGCAAGGAAACAACCTGGCCCGCGCTCCGCATTTCGCACTTACTCCGGCTCCGACAGGATGGTCCTGATCTGGCCATTGACTCTGACCTCGGCTCGGCGAGGCTCTGCCGATGCAATTCGATAGGAACGGACCTTTCCGTCCTTCCATGCGATGTCCACGGTGAAACCGCCGCGCGCGCGCAGGCCCCTTACCCTGCCGCTGGGCCAGGCGGCTGGGAGGGCGGGCAGCAGATCGATCTCGCCCTCGTGCGATTGCATGAGCATCTCGCAAACGCCGGCGGTGATGCCGAAGTTGCCGTCGATTTGCATCGGCGGATGCAGGCCGAAGAGATTCAGGCAGGTGTTGCGGTCGGAGAACAACTGCCGGAACATGCCGTAGGCGCTCTCGGCGTCATGGAGCCGGGCGTAGAGGGCTGTGCGCCAGGCGAAGGACCACTCGCGCACGTCGCCCGCCGGCCCGCGGGCGTCGAGCGACTTCTTGGCCGCGCCCGCATACTCCGGCGTCCGGGCCACGCTGAATTGCTGGCCGGGATAGACGCCAAAGAGATGGGAAGTGTGCCGGTGATGATCCTCCGGGTCGTCCCGATCTTCCATCCACTCCTGCAACTGGCCCCATCGGCCGATCTTCGGCACGACCAACCGGTCGCGCAGGCCCGCTATCCTTTGGCGGAACTCGGCATCCAGGGCGAGCGTTTGGCTGGCGGCGACGAAGTTGTTGAAGAGGTCCCAGACAATCTCCTGGCAATAGCTCACGCCGTCCTCGTGGGGCCCGTGTTCAGGGGACCAGCCGTCGGGCACGACCCACTGGCCGTCGGGCAGGGCCTTGAGACGGGCCTCCCAGAACTGGCAGACCTCTTTCATCACCGGGTAGGCAACCGCTCGGAGCCAGGCCCTGTCGCCTCCGTAGGCGTAATGCCACCAGAAATGCTGGCAGTACCAGGCGTTGGCCGTCACGTCCCATTGCCAGCCCATGTCCCCGTGGATGCCGTGCGAGGTCCGCACCGCCCAGCCGCGCGCAGGCCCCGCCGTGGTCTTGAATTCCGGCGCTTGGGCCGTGGCTCTGCGCCACGGCTCGAGCTGGCTGGTGATGAGATCGAAGAGCGGCGCATGGCACTCGGCAAGGTTCGCCGGCTCGGCCAGCCAGTAGTTCATCTGGATGTTGATGTTCGCATGATAATCGCTGTGCCAAGGCGGGTCGTTGCTGTCGTTCCATAGCCCCTGCAAATTCGCCGGCAGGCCCCCCGGCCTCGAGCAGCTAATCATCAGGTAACGCCCGTATTGGACCATCAGCGCCTCCAACTCCGGGTCGCCCCCCTTTTCGGCCTCCAGCACTTTGCGTTGCCCGATCGGCAGCGCCAGGCGCTCGGGTGCGGTCTTGCCCAGGTCAAGGGCCATCCGGTTGAAGAGCCCCTGAAAATCCTCCGCGTGCGCCGCCCTGAGCGCGCCATAGGTCGTAGCGGCAGCCGTGGCGAGCCGCCTCTCAATCATCCCATGCGGGTCTTCGCCGCGGTAGCCCCGGCCATAGTCCGGCACGTAATCGGTGCCGGCCGCCGCCAGGACCGTCAGGCCGTTGCACTGCTTGAACTCGATGCTGCCGTCGCCGGCCTGAATCGTTCCGCCATCGTTCAACACCGCCAGTTGCGCTTCGTATTTCAACCCGTTGGCGAGGGCGCCGGAAAAGACGAGATGATTCCCTGCCGCCCGCGTCGTCTCGCCGTGGGCGCCTTGGAGCCGCACCGCGCCGCTGTGGGCCGCCAAAGGGTCCGCCGCGAACCGGAGGACCATCACCTGGCCGGGGTGTGAAACGAAGGCCTCGCGCCGCCAGGTGACGCCGCCGGCCTGGTACCTCACCTGGTGAATCGCTGTCGCCAAATCCAGCCAACGGCGGTAGCTGCCAACCTGGACCGTCCCGGCGCCCGGTGCGCCCGCGCCGCCCGGGCCCGGCGCCAACTGCACGAAGACTTCGCCGAGCATCTGGTAAGCCCCCATCGTCTCGTAACTGCCCGTCGCGCTCTTCTCCTCGCCGGTCCACAAGCTGATTTCATTGAGCACAACGCGTTCCTGCCCGGGGTCGGCATAAACCAAACCGCCGAACCTCCCATTGCCAATCGGCAAGGCTTCATTCATCCCCCTGGCCGCCGGTTTGTCGTACCAGAGCGTCAAATCCCCCGCCCCCGCCCCGCATACGCACGTCCAGACCAGCGCGCTTGAATAGAGCCATGTTTTCATTTGGACCAGGGAATTTGGCTCAACTCCGAACACCGCCGAGTCCTGAGAGCGTGGCGCGTCCGCGCATAAGCAAGCAACGGAAAATGTTGAAACCGACCGGTTGCGGTCAACCTCGTGCGATGCTAAGGAACCTTTCCCAAGTCCAGGTCACGTTACCATGAATTGTGATCGTTGTGGTCGCCATACGCATCAGTTCGATTCTCTTCGCGCGATTCTTCATCTGTTGGTGACACTGTCAATAAGAATATAGCTCACAAAATCGATTTGCCGAGGCGACGAAGCCGCCTTTGCCCGGGTTCTATGACCCCTACAGTTCTCGCCTCTACAAATTCCTCCTGATGCTGGCGCGCGGGGACCAGAACGAAGCCCGCGAAGTCTGCCAGGCCGTAATGATTAAACTGGCGAGGCGATTCGCCGTGTTCGACGACGAGCAGAGGCTCTGGGCATGGCTCCGCACACTCTCCAAGAACGCGTTCATCGACCATTGTCGCGCCAGAGCGTGCTGGAGCCGTTTCGGATGCCGGGATGAACGCTCAATTCCCCCTTGGCCAGGCCCCACATTTGAGGCAAGGTCTCCTCATGCTATTGGGTGCTCACTGTTCGACCGCCGGCGGCGTTCACATGGCCCTGCGACGGGCCAGGCAGATCGGGGCCTGCTCGTGCCAGCTCTTCGTCAAGAACAACATGCAGTGGTTCGGAAGGCCGTACTCGCCGCAGGAGTTGGCGTTGTATGCGAACGAGCTGGCGGCCAACACGTTTGGCTGTGTGTTCGGCCATGCGGGTTATCTTATCAACCTGGCGGCGCCGGCGTCGGAGAATCGCGATCGTTCCGTCAAATCCCTGGTCCAGGAAATCCGCCTGGCGGCGGACCTGGGCCTGCCGTTCCTGGTCCTGCATCCGGGCGCGCATTTGGGGGCGGGTGAAGGGGCGGGACTGGACCAGGTGGTGGCCGGGTTGGACGAGGTCCTCGGGGTGACCCGGGATTGTCCGGTCCGCGTCGCGTTGGAAAACACGGCCGGCCAGGGCACTTGCCTGGGCAGCCAAATCGAGCACCTGGCCGCGGTGTTCGACCGGGTCAAACGGCCCCAACGCCTGGGTGTGTGCCTGGACACCGCCCACTTCTTCGCCGCCGGTTACGACATTCGCACCTCCAAAGGCTGGAATGCCGCCATCCGCCGGGTCGAGGCCCTCATCGGCCTGGAACAGGTCCTGGCCTTTCACTTGAACGACTCGAAAAGCGGCCTGGGCTCGCGCGTGGATCGCCACGCTCATATTGGCCAGGGCAAGCTCGGCAAGGAGGCCTTTCGTCCTATCGTCAATGACGCCCGGTTCAAGAAGCGCCCGGGCTGCCTGGAGACCCCCAAGTCCGAGAGCCTCAGGGAAGACATCGAAAACCTGGCGACCCTGCGTTCGTTGTTGAGGCGCCCCCCCGGGCTACGGTAAATCCCCCATTGTCAGAATTCCGGGGCGGGTTATGATAGTTTTGCTTCGCGAAATGTTAGTTACTGTCTAGGCGGCTCTGAGTGGAGCCGCCGTTCTTTTCGCCTGCGTCAGGGTGGAGCGGCGCCAGCCAGGGTTTCGAGCCAACGGCGGGCGATCGGGTTGGCGGGGTCGATGCGAAGGGCTTGCTCGAATTCCTTGCGCGCCTCGGCGTTTCTGCGTTGATGCAACCAGGCCAGTCCCAGGTTCACATGAGCCTCGAGGAGAGCGGGGTTGAGTCTGGCGGCCTCGACAAACTGGGCGATGGCTTCCTGCTCCTTGCCTTGGCGGCGCAATTCAGCTCCCAGGCCCACGCGCGCCCCGGCATTCTCCGGCTCCAACCGCACGGCCTCGGCAAATTGCTCCTGGGCGCCGGCCGTCTTTCCTTTGGCGTCCAAAGCCACTGCCAGGCAACAGTGCGCGGTGGCATCCGCCGGGTTCAACTGGACGGCCCTGGTTAGATTGGTCAGGGCGTCGTCAAGCCAGCCTTGGGCGAAGGCGGTCTTGCCCAGGCGGAGGATTGTGTCGGCGTTCTCCGAGCCATGGCTCAGCGCCTGGCGGAGGCGTTTTTTGGCCTCTTCCTTTCGGCCTGAGGTCTCGAGGAAGGTTGCCAGGTTCAAGTAGGTTTCGCAGACCTCCGGTTTGAGTTCCAGGGCCCTCTCGTAGTGGTGAATGGCCTCCTGCGGCTTGCCGAGCTCGATCAACGCCGTGGCCAATCCGTTGAGCAAGAGGACTGAATCGGGTTGGATGCGCAGGCCCGCCTCGAACTGGGAAACCGCCTCGGTCGGACGCCCAGCCTGGACCAGGACCACTCCCAGTTCCAAATACCCCATGACATAGTGGGGGAGCAACAGCGTGACTTGGCGGCAGTGGTCCTCGGCCCCAGCCAGGTCTCCAGCCTTGAGCAGCATTTGGCCGAGGCTCCTGTGCAAAACCCAGTCCTCGGGCGCCAATGCCGCGGCCTGCCGGCAGACCTGGATGGCCTCTGCGCGGCCATCCCGGTTGAGGGCCGGCAAGAGCCGCTCGATCCGCTCTTGCAGCCGGCGGCAGCACTGCCGATGATTCAACTGCGAGGTGAACGGCGCATCGTTGACGCGCAGCGCCACGCTTTGAAGCGTCTTGCACTCCTCCCATTCGGACCAGCCCAACCGGCGGGCGCATTCTTGTTTCGTGGCCCACTCGGGCCGGGAATCAGCCCGCCGTCCAAGGGACCCAGGCAGCGCCCTGGCCACGAGGTCGGCTATGGCGCGCGCCAGGAGGTAGTTGCCCTCGAAAGTGAGGTGAACGTGCTCGTAGAGCAAATCCTCTCCGGCCAGGCCGTGCGCGCTCTCCCCCCCCAAAACCGCTTCGCTGTCCACCAGCAGGACGCCTTGGTTCTCCCGGTTTGCGGCCACCTCTCGAATCAGGTCATTGAGCCGGCTGTCGGCCCGGAACCGGAGGGTGTCATAATCGCGGGCAAGAACCAAATGGCGCCGGGCCTCCTCCTCGCGCCCCAGCTTCAGGCAGCATTGGCCCCAGCGAAACTGCAAATCGGCAAAATGCTCGTCGATGCGGGCGGCCTCATCGAACAGCCTCACCGCCTGCATGGCGTCGCCCGCCGTCTCGGCCTGGCAACCGGTCTGGTAAACCCGTTCCCATTCCTTGGTCCGGCTCTCGGTCAAATCGGGCCGATGCTCCGAGGCAAAGGGCGCACAGTCTCTCACGTTGCTGACCACGGTGCTGACCACCGTCCTGACCCCGTGCTCCTGTCCAATCCTCAGAATGTCGGCCAGGTTCCGGGCGAAATGAGCGTACACCGCCTCCATCCGGGGATCGTCCTGCCGCACTTGATGTCCGAGAAACAGCCCCATCCCCCATTGCCTCTCGCGACCTGGGCCGGCCCTGCCCATTCGACCCGAGAGGGCAGTCAGCAGCTCCCCGATCCGGCTCCGCTTGAGCGCCAGGGCCGTCCGGATGAGCGCCAGCCCGGGCGTTTGGGCGCCAAAGACCGTTCCGCTGCCATAAGGGCCGATCACCTCGTTGTTGCCCATATACAGGACCCAAATGTCCCCGCCTGCCCTCGAGCAATCCCGCGCAATCTCCCGGATTACGTGTGAGTTGATGCCCGTCATGGAGGCGTTGATTACCTCGAACTTCACCCCCGGAAACCGTTCGCCCAGCAGGACCTCCAGCATCCGTGGCAGGCCAAAGGCCGGCTTCGGGTCCCCATACGCGGCCGATTCGCCAAAAACAAAAACCCGGCGCGTCCCGGCCTCTTTCCTGGCCGGTATCATCATCGGGCAAGGAGTGCGCGCCAGCGCGGCGCCAAAAAAACGCCAGCCGAATCTCTCGTTATCAATGAACACCTTCCTGCCGTTGACTTCGCGAGACAGCAGGAAGGCCGTGGGATAGCCATAACCAAAAAGCCGAAGGCCGCCCTCGGCCAGCAGGACCGCCGCCGCCGGCGCAAACACCATCAGGATGACGCGCAGCAGCCACCTCTGCCAGGAGCCGAGCGGGAGGTCCGCTGAACGAAGGTTCGCTTGCGCCGCATTCATCGGCGCCTGGGCCGGGGGCGGCGGGTCCAAACGCTCTTTGCGAAGACGGGCCTTTTTTCTGCTCATAACGGCACCCACCAGCGTGAGACACACGTCAGTTCCGTCCCGTGGGAGCAGGAGTCAACATGCGACCCACATCCAACAATGGGTTTCAGCCTTGAACCATAAATGCGCTGCATCCGGCTTGCAATTCCAAACTTTGGACTTGCAAAGGGGCCGCAAAGGAAGTAGGTTCCATGTTTAGAAATGTCATGAAAGCCCTCCTCTCAGTTTCCGCACCGAACTCGACTGCTCGTCCCGTCCGAAGCCTTGGCCCCGCAACGACCGGCTTGGGGCGGCGCGAGGGTTTTACACTGATTGAGTTGCTGGTCGTCATAGCCATCATCGCCATCCTGGCGGCGATGCTCCTGCCGGCCCTCGGCAGGGCCAAGGTCAAGGCCCAACAGATTGGCTGCCTGAGCAACAACAAGCAACTCGACACGGCCTGGCAGATCTACTGCGGAGACAACAACGAGAAGGTTGCCAACAACTTCGGCGTGACCGAGACCGAGAATTGCATCACCAGCGGCAAGCTGGACAACTGGGTCAACAACGTCATGGACTGGACGGCGAGCAGTTCCACCGCCGATAAAAGCATCACCAACAATGCCTTGGTTGCCAACGGCGTCCTGGGCAAATACACCTCTTCGGCAATCGGCGTCTATAAATGCCCGGCTGATATTTTCTTGAGTACCGCCCAAAGGGCGGCGGGCTGGACAAGGCGTAACCGCAGCAACTCGATGAACGCGATTTTCGGCGTCTTCAGCGACGGCGAGGCCGGCGACGATACTCGCCAGGGCATCCACTGGGGCACCTCGGGGACTTACCGCCAGTTCCTCAAGACGACCGACGTGCCCAGGCTGGCCAGCACGTGGCTGTTCCTGGATGAGCACCCGGACTCAATCAACGACGGGTTTTTCGACAATGACCCGACGCAGACGGCCTGGGCGGATATTCCGGGCTCGCAGCACGCCGGCGGGTGCGGGTTCTCGTTTGCCGACGGGCATGCGGAAATGAGAATGTGGCTTAGCAGAACGTCCAAGTTCCCGGTTAGCTATACCTATCCGGATGTCCCGACCTTCGATCCTGCCGGGTTCCGTGATTTCTCGTGGTGGCGCCAGCGTTCGGGCTTTACCAGCATGAGCGGCCAGTTGCTCTTTGGGTACCAGTGACGAGTCTCTCCGGCTACAGGCTCGTCAAACTGGCCAGCGGCGCTCATAGCGTCCATTCCCTCGCCCATCACGAGACCTTCCATCCCGTCGTCGGTCCGGCAGCGGAGGCCGGGGCGCTCTATGTTCGCCAACTCGGCCTGGTCGAGCGGCTCCGGCGCCATCAGGGCGAGTTCGTCATCTGGGACGTTGGCCTCGGGGCGGCGGCCAACCCGCTCGCCGTCTTGCGGGCGGCTCGGGAGGTCCCCTCCTCGATTCGCGTGCTCAGCTTCGACCACACCCTCGAGCCGCTCGAGTTTGCCCTCCAGCACACTCGCCATTTGAGTTATCTCGCCGGGTTTGAACCCCACCTCCGGCGCCTGCTTGAGGAAGGTCATGTTTCCTTCAGTCAAGGCAATCTCGCCGTCCAATGGCAGGCGCACGTGGCGGACTTTCCGGCCTTGCTCACGCGGCCTGCCGCCCTGGCCTTTCCCAAACCACACGCGATCCTGTTCGACCCCTTTTCCCCGGCCAAGAATCCCGCCATGTGGACCGAGCCGCTCTTTGCCAGCCTCTATCGGTTGCTTGCCCCGGACCGGCCCTGCGCCCTGCCCACTTACTCTCGCAGCACGATGTTGCGCGTGACGCTCCTGCTCGCCGGATTCTGTGTCGGCATCGGCCATGCCACGGGCCAGAAGGAGGAAACGACCGTAGCCGCCAACACGCCGGACTTGCTGAGCCGGCCGCTGGGCCGGCCCTGGCTCCAGCGCGCCCGCCGCTCGACCAGCGCCGAGCCGATGTGGGAACCGCTCTACAGGCAGGCGCCCCTCTCGCAGAAGACCTGGGAAGGCCTGCAGAACCACCCGCAGTTCCGGGCGCCGGAAAAGGGAGCGTCGGGCCCCTTCGCCGCCCCCGCCCAATCTCAATCCTAATCCTAATGCTGGAATTAAGATCAGGACTAGGATTGGGACCCGGGGTTGGCCTTACCGCCTAAGGCTGGTGCATCCGGTTGAGCACATAAAGGAGGCACGCGACGAGGACGGAAAAGAAGAGTCCGGCGGCGATGGTCCACTTCAGGACCGCTTTGCGTTTGCGCCGCAACGCCTTGCCGCCCATCCCGGGCAGGAGGTAAAAGCGATGGCGTTCTTTATCTTTGGCAGACCGCCTCACCGGTACTCCTCCCACTCCGGTTCGTTCTCGAAAATCCAGCGGTAGTAATCTTTGCCGGCCAGACGGCTCGCTGCCGCCTCATCCACGACCACCGTGCAGCGGGCGTGCAGTTGGAGGGCGGAGGCGGAAATCATGCTCGTAATGGGGCCTTCGACCGCCTGGGCCAGCACGGCGGCCTTGCTTTCCCCGGTCGCCAACAGCAGGCAGCGGCGCGCCTCGATGATCGTGCCCACACCCATCGTGATGGCGCGGCGCGGCATCTGTTCCTGGCCGCCGAAAAACGGCGCGTTCTGTTCGAGCGTCGTGGGGGTCAGCGCTTTGACCCGCGTGCGCGAGCGCAACGCCGAGAGCGGTTCGTTGAAACCGATGTGCCCCGCCTTGCCGATGCCCAGCAGTTGCAGGTCGATGCCCCCAAACCGCTTGATGGCGGCCTCATACCGGCGGCACTCCTTGTCCAGGTCCTCGGCCATGCCGTTGGGCAGATGCGTGTTCCGTAAATCGATGTTCACCCGGCCGAACAGGTGACGGTTCATGTAGTGCCGGTAAGAATTGGGGTCGGAGGGAAACAGCCCCACGTATTCATCCAGGTTGAAGGTGCTGCATAGGGAAAAATCAAGCCTCTCCTCCTGGCCCATGCGCGCCAGCTCGCGATAGACGCACTCCATCGTCTTGCCCGTCGCCAGCCCAAGCACCAGGTGCGGGTTGGCACGGAGTTCTCGAGCGACAATCCGCGCCACCAGGTGCGCCGCCGCCTCTTTCGCCGGTTGAATGATGACTTCCACGCTGTCTAAGCAATCCCAAATTCCTTCCGGTTTTGTTCGCAGGAGACCAGCACGGGCCGATCTGACAATTTCGCCTTGAGCATTGCCTGTTCATCGGCGCCCTGGGTCAGGGGCAGGGCTACCTGGCCCCCTTGCGCCGCGCTGCGCTGCATTGCCAGCATGATCTCGGCGCCCAGGCAGGCGCGCTGAAAACTGCACGGGTGGACCTTGGCGGGGTCATCGAGCCAATCCGCCATTCCCTGGATGTAAGGCGCCATGTCCAGCTCGTAATTCATCGCTCCTTCCCCGCTCTGCCAACCCCCGCTCCGCGTAACCGCGCGCCAGCCGCCGTTGGTCAGCACTTCGGCGAAACCTTCGGCGCCCTGCGCGCCAATGCGGTTCTTGCCCCACCACTTCGCCACCTCCGGCTGGTCGGGGGCGCCCGCGCCGCATTCGTAAACGCCTCGCACCCCGTTGGCGAACTGCACGAACCCTGCGATGTAGTCGGGCGAAGGATGATTGTCGCCAAGCTTGACCCGGCCGGCCGCTTGCGCCATCACCCAGGTCGCCGGCGTGTACTGGTTGAACCAGCAGGTGTAGTCCAACAGGTGCGACAGCATATGCGTCATCCACCCGGTGGCGCTTCCATAAACCGTGTGCAAGCGCCCCAGCGCACCGCTGCCGATGATCTCCCGCACCTTGCGATAGTGCGCCCCGTAGCGATGCTGGTGGCTCACGACGGCCTTGACCCCGGCTCGCTCGATCAGGTCGCGGATGCCAAACATCTCCGCGCTGGTGAGGGCAACCGGCTTCTCGAAGGCCAGCAACCTGGCCCCCGACTCGATCCCTGTCTTAACCATCGGCGTCCGCAGGTTCGGCAGGGTTGTAAAGCAAAACACGTCCGGCTTCACCGCCTTGGCCAAGGCGCCTGCATCCGGGCCCTGTTGCGGATTGCCGAGTTTGGCGGCGGCCGCCTCCAATCGCCCCCGGTCAATGTCGCAAATACCGGTGACTTGAAACCTGGGATTGGCGTTAAAGGCAAGCGCATGGTGCATCCCCCGCTTGCCCATGCCTACGACCAGAACGGAGCATCGGTTCATCGTGGATTAATGGATTGATGGATTAGTGGATTGGTGGGGAAGGGAGTCGAGCCATTGGCCTGTTCCCCGCTTGGCTTCAACGGATTGGATGAGCGCGGGAAGTTTGTTTTCGACTTCATAATGGACTTTGTCGAACTCTTGGAATTCCGCGTCCGAAATGAGTCTCACCTGCCGCAAGCCGCAGGCGCGAGTGAGCGTTTCGGCCAGCGAACCTTTGGCCGTGTAAAGGAATTGGATGTACTTGGAGAGAGTGCGCCGCCGATAGCCCTCGGAAATGTTTGCCGGAACCGACTGGGCCGCATCCACGAACTGGGATTTCAGCTTGAAATCCTGGGCTTGTCGCCAGAGTTGCCAAGCCATTTCGAAAAGGTCCATCCCCCGCTGCCAAACTTCCAGCTTCATGCACCCTCGATTCAAATTTCGTCGTTTCGTGTGTTCCATCCATCCCCCAATCCCCCAATCCATTAATCCACTAATCCATCAATCCATCAATCCCTCACTCCGCGCGGCCCGTCCCGCCCGCCCGGCAGCCCTGTCCCATTCCAGGAGCTTGGCCACGACGTAATCCACCTCCTGTCCCGTCAGTTCCGGATACATCGGCAGCGAGATGCAGGTGGCGGCATTGCGTTGCGCGTTGGCCAGCGGCCCGGCGATGCGAGCGCCCTTGCCCCACGGGTACCCGGCCTGCTCGTGGATGGCGATCGAGTAGTGCGTCTTGGCGTCGACCCCGTTGTCGTTGAGGAATTTCAGCAAAGCGTCTCTCTGGGCCGGCTGGCCCGTCTCGATAACGTAGAGATGAAACACGTGGCGATAGCCCGGCCGCTCGGTGGGCAGGGTGAAATGCCTGGCCCCTTTCAGGCCGGCCGTGTAGCGGGCAGCCCACTTGCGGCGCTGGTCGTTCCAGGCATCGATGTGTTTGAGCTTGGCGCTCAGGATGGCCGCATGCAGGTCGTCCAGCCGGCTGTTGAACCCGTAACTGTGAACGTTGCGCGCGGTGGACCCGTGGTTGCGCAGCTTCCGGACGGCGGCATCGATTTTCTCATTGTTCGTCACCAGCGCCCCGCCGTCGCCAAAGGTGCCGAGGTTCTTCTGGATGATGAAGCTCGTCGTCGCCGCGTCGCTCAGCTCGGCTACCTTGAAGCCGTCGCCGCGCGCCCCGATCCCCTGCGCATTGTCCTCAATCACATACAGCTTGTTTCGGTCAGCCGCCTCCCGAATCGCCTTCATGTCCGCACACTGGCCGTAAAGATGCACCGGGAGGATGGCCTTGGTCCTGGACGTGATGGCCGCCTTGATTCGGGCCGGATCGATGCACTTGGTTGCCGCGTCGCAATCCACGAATACCGCCGTGGCTCCGGCAATCCAGATCGCCTCGGCAGTGGCAAAAAACGTGTTCGGCTGCGTGATCACCTCGTCGCCGGGCCCGATGCCCAGCGCCATCAGCGTCAGCCAGATGGCGTCGGTCCCGTTGCCCACCCCGACGGCATGCTTGACGCCGTGGTAAGCCGCCAGTTCCCCTTCGAACTGCTTGAGCATCGGCCCCATTACATATTGGCCGCTCTCCAGGACCGTTTGAATATTCCGGTCGATTTCCGACTTGACATTGTGATACTGCCGAACGTGTCCGTAGAACTCTACTTTCATGGTCCGCCAACCTATCTCACCCCCAAAGGGACACAAGCCATTTCTCTCGACGACCGGCCCAAAAACAGACCTGCGCCTCCCCTGGCCATTCGCTCTTTTCGTTTGTCATCGGACCGGCGCCGGGTGAGACTTGTGCGCAATGCCATGCAGCACAGGCCCGCCAGCGAAGCTTCGCACAGACCCCATGTATCATCGATCACCCGTCACTCAGCATCCATCAATCCATCAATCCATCCTCCATCCTCCATCCCTCGGCGGCCCCGCGCTGAGACCATGAAAAGGGCACTCCTGCGCCTCGGCGTGGTCCTGCTCTCAGGAAGTCTCTGGGCGGCAGGGCAAAGCGGCGGCCCGGCGGCCGTGAAGCCGCCGGCTGAAAAGCCCGGCGCCCCAGCCGGATGGCTGGGACCGGCGGCAATCGCCGCGGCGGAGGATGGAAGAACGCTTTTTATCGCCGGCGCTGCCGCCGGGCAAGTCGCCGCGTTTGATGTCGCGCAGGCCAAGGTCCTCCGGCATTTCCGTCTGCCGGCCAGGCCCTCGGGGCTGGCGGTCAACGGACAGCGTCTGTATGTGACTTGCGCGGCTCCGGAGAGCCGGGTTTGCGAAGTTGATTTGGCCACTGGAACAGTATCCGCCGAAACCCGCACGGGGCACACGGCCCTCGACCCAGTGCTTTCGCCGGATCGAAAGACGCTCTACTTCTGCCTCAAGTTCAACAACCAGGTTGCCGTTTGGGATACCGCCATCCGGCGCGAGACGCGGCGCATCGAGGTCGGACGCGAGCCGGTCTCGGTCGCGCCAACCCACGACGGGAAGTGGCTCCTGGTGGCGCATCACCTCCCCTCGGGCCCGGCCAACGCGCCGGTCGTGGCGGCGACGGTCGGCGTGGTGGATTTGGAGCTGGGGCGGATGGCGGCCGAATTGCGCCTTCCCAACGGCAGCAGCCTGGCGCGCGAGGTCCGCATTTCCCCTGACGGACATTACGCGGCCCTGGCCCATAACCTCGCCCATTTCCAGGTCCCCACCACGCAGGTCGAACGCGGCTGGATGAACACCAGCGCGCTCACGCTGCTGGACGTGGACGGCAGGAGAATCCTGGCCACGGTATTGCTGGACGACGTGGACCGGGGGGCGGCCAATCCCTGGGCCGTGGCTTGGAGCGGCGACGCCCGGCGGCTGTTTGTCACCCACGCCGGGACACACGAGGTGAGCGCCATCGACTTTCCCGCCCTGCTTGGCAAGCTCGCCCAACGACCGGCCCAGGGCGCAGGCGAGCCGGTCACGACGACCGACGACCTGTCGTTCCTGGCGGAATGCAGAGAGCGGGTCAAGCTGGCCGGCCGCGGTCCCAGGGCCATGGCCGTGGCCGGAGAGCGAGCCTATGTGGCCGGCTATTTCTCCGACACTCTCGAGACGCTGGAAACGGGCCCGCGCCCGGCTGCCCCTTCGACGGCGCTTCTGGGGCCTCCCGCCCGGCTGTCTCCGGACCAGGCCGCAGACTCTCAGGAGTCCCCGCCGGGAACGACTTGCGCCGCGTCCCCGGCAAGCCAACTGCGCCAGGGAGAAGCGCTTTTCAACGATGCGACTATTTGTTTTCAAGGATGGCAGAGCTGCGCAAGCTGCCACTCCGAGGACGCGCGCGTCGATGGGCTGAACTGGGACTTGCTCAACGACGGCCTCGGAAACCCCAAGAACACCAAGAGCCTCTTGCTGGCTCACAAGACCCCGCCCGCCATGAGCATGGGCGTGCGCATCTCGGCCGAGGAGGCGGTGCGCGCAGGCCTCCGGCACATTCTTTTTGCGGTTCCTTCCGAGGAAGTGGCCGTTCCGCTCGATGTTTGGCTCAAGAGCCTGAATCCCATGCCCAGCCCGAGTGCGGCAACCGGGGGGCTCTCAGCCGCAGCCCAACGCGGCCGCGCGCTCTTCAATAGCCCTGGCATCGGCTGCGCCTCCTGCCACAAACCCGGCCTGTTCACCGATCTCCAGTCGTATGATGTCGGCACTGCGGGACCGACCGACCAGGGGGCCCTCGAGTTCGATACTCCATCCCTGGTGGAAGTATGGCGCACCGCCCCCTACCTCCATGACGGTTCGGCGGCGACCCTCCGCGACGTGCTGACCGCCCGGAACCGGAGCCAGCGGCACGGAAGAACTTCGCGCCTCTCGGAACAGGAACTCAGCGACCTGGTAGAATATCTTTTGTCCCTATGAAACTCCTTTCAAATCCTGCGCCAATCCGCCCTTTGCCCCTCGGGCTGGCCCTGTGGCTGGCCGCCGCCGCCGCCGCCATCCCCAGGCCGGGCGGCGCTGCCGCCGAACAACTCCGCGATCGGTTCCGGGCCGGGCCGATGGCCGGGGCGGAGGAGTTTGTCTTTGCCGCCCGCAAGATGAACGAGACCGACGGGCACTGGTATGCGAACATCGGCTACTACGCCCACGACCCGAACCGCAAGGCCTGGCGGGAAGGGGCAAAGCTCTACCGCTGGAGCATCGCCACCGGCACACTGGCCACTCTCCTGGATGACCCGCGCGGCGGCATCCGCGATCCCCAGGTGAGCTATGACGCAAAGAAGGTCCTCTTCTCCTACCGCAAAGGCGGGACGGAAAACTACCTCCTCTACGAGGTCAACACCGACGGCTCGGACCTGCGCCAGTTGACCACCGGCAGCTACGATGATTTCGAGCCGTCCTATCTCCCCTGCGGCGACATCGTCTTTGTGTCCACCCGCTGCAAACGCTGGGTCAATTGCTGGCTCACGCAAGTCGCCGTGATGCACCGTTGCGACGCCCAGGGCCGAAATGTGCGCGCCATCTCCAGCAATAACGAGCAGGACAACACCCCGTGGCCCATGGCCGACGGACGCATCCTTTACACCCGCTGGGAATACGTCGACCGCAGCCAAGTGGATTACCACCATCTCTGGACCGCCAATCCCGACGGCACCAGCCAGATGATCTGGTTTGGCAACCTCAATCCAAGCATCGTCATGATCGATGCCAAGCCCGTGCCGGGCGCCGATAAGGTGGTGGCCATCTTTTCACCCGGCCACGGCTGGCGCGAACATGCCGGACCTGTGGTCGTCGTCGATGCCAAGGCAGGACCGGACGCCGCCTCCCACGCCCGCAAGATCAGCGACGACCGTCCTTACCGCGACCCGTGGGCTTTTTCCCAAGACTGCTTCCTGGCGGCCCTGAACGGAACGATGGTGTTGATGGACGCCAAGGGCAATTGCCAGGAGGTCTTCCGCCTCCCCGAGGCCGACCTGAAAGCCGGCATGGACCTCCACGAACCGCGCCCGATACTGGCCCGGCCCCGCGAGCCGGTCGTGCCCGACCGCGTGGCGCTCGACCAACCCACCGGCCGGCTCCTCCTGACCGATGTCCGCGACGGCCGCAACATGCAAGGGGTCAAGCCGGGCGAGATCAAGAAGCTCCTGGTCCTGGAAACCCTCCCGATGCCCATTCATTACACGGGCGGCATGGACCCCATTAGCTATGGCGGCACCTTCACCCTCGAGCGCATCGCCGGCACTGTGCCCGTCGAGGCCGACGGCTCGGCCTACCTCGAGCTGCCGGCGCTCCGCAGCTTCTTCTTCGTCGCCCTCGACCAGAACGACCTTTCCGTCAAACGGATGCAGAGCTTCCTGACCGTCCAACCGGGGGAAGTCAGCAGTTGCCTGGGCTGCCACGAACCTCGAACCCGCGCCCCCAGGAGCGCCTCCTCCGCGCCCACAACCCTGGCGGCCCGCCGCCCCCCCAGCCGCCTCGAGCCCGTGGCCGGCGTGCCCGACGTCCTCGATTTTCCGCGTGACATTCAGCCGATACTGGATGCCCTTTGCGTCAATTGCCATGGTTACGAGCGCACTGCCGCAGGCGGGCCCTGGGCCGGCCGCCTCATCCTGAGCGGCGACCGCGGCCCCATGTTCAGCCACAGCTACTATATGCTCACCATCGCCCACCTCTTCTCCGACGGCCGCAACCAGGCCCGCAGCAATTACAAGCCCCGCGCTTTGGGCGCCTCGGCGAGCCGGCTCCTGGGTTTTGTGGACGGCTCGCATTACGGCGCCAAGACCACCCCCGCCCAGCTCAAACTGCTCAAGCTCTGGATCGAGACCGGGGCCGCCTACCCCGGCACTTATGCGGCCCTGGGCACCGGCATGATCGGGGCTTACGCCGAAAACAACCAGGTCGAGACCGACCTTGCCTGGCCCTCCACCCAGGCCGGGGCCGAGGTCCTGGCCAGGCGCTGCGCCCCTTGTCACAACACACCCTCCCGCCTCCTGCCCGCCAGCTTGTCCGACGAACGCGGTGTCTCTTTCTGGCAACCCAGCCTGAGCGACCCCCGCCTCAATACCAGCCGCCACATCGTCTTCAACTTGTCGCGTCCGGAAAAGTCCCTGCTCCTGCTGGCGCCGCTGGCCGAGGCGGGAGGCGGCTGGGGCCTCTGCCGCGACCCCAAGTCGAAGGAAAAGGCCGCCGTCTTTGCCGGCGCCCAGGACCCCGGATACCAGGCGCTCCTCGCCATGTGCGTTGCCGGCAAGGAGCGGCTCCAGCAAATCAAACGCTTCGATATGCCCGACTTCCGCCCGCGCAAAGACTGGGTGCGCGAGATGGTCCGCTTCGGCATCCTGGCGCCCGGGGACCTCGCCCCCGACCCGCCCATGAACGTCTATGCCGTCGAACGAAAGTACTGGCAATCCCTTTGGTACCAGCCGCGCTAGGAGAGAATTCGGCGTCCCTCGTCGAGGAAGATCCCTTTGAAATTCATCTCCAGGGCCTGCGGGTTCGTGGCCTTGCTGAGGGCTTCCTGCTCGGAGACTTTGCCGTCCTTGACCAGTTGGAAGAGGGCCTGGTTGAAGTTGATCATCCCGTCGTCCATGCCGGTCTCGATGGCGGCGGGCAGTTTGTCGAGCCGGTTCTCCTCGATCAGCTTCTTGGCCGTCGGCGTATTGATGAGGATCTCCATGGCCGGAGTCATGCCGCCGGCGAGGGTGCTGACCATCCGCTGGCAGACGACGGCCTGGAGGGTGCCGGAGAGTTGGCGGCGGATTTGCTCCCTCTCCTCGGCCTTGAAGAAATCAAGAATGCGGTTCACCGATTGGGCGGCATTGGTCGTATGCACGGTGGACAGGACCAGGTGCCCGGTGTCGGCGGCGCTCATGGCGGCGGTGAAACTGACGGAGTCGCGCATCTCGCCGATCATGATGACGTCCGGGTCCTGGCGCAGGACGTGTTTGAGGGCGTGATGGAAAGAGAGTGTGTCCAGGCCGACCTCCCGCTGTTCGATAACGCATTGGTTGTCCTCGAAGACGTACTCGATGGGGTCTTCGAGCGTGATGAGGTGCTTCTTGAAGTTCGCGTTGATGTGCTCGATCATCGCCGCCAGGGTGGTGGACTTGCCGCAACCGGTCGAGCCGGTCAGCAGCACGATCCCGCGCGGGGATTCTGCGATCTGCTTGATCTGCGGGAGCAGGCCCAGCTCTTCAAAGCTGGGAACGATGGTCTTGACATACCTCATGGCCAGGCACCACTGGCCCCGCTGTTGAAACAGATTCGTGCGGAAGCGGCCGATGCCCGGCACATAGTAGGAAAAGTCGATCTCGCGCTGCTCCTCCAGCCGCTGCCGCAGATGAACCGGCGTCACCTGCTTGACGATATTGTTCATCCAGTCCTCGGCCGGCACCGGGCATTCGATGGCAATGAGTTGGCGATTGATGCGGAAAACGACTGGCGTGCCGATCTTCAGGTGTACGTCCGACGCGCCGCCTTCGACGGCTGTCTTCAAGATGCGTTGAAACATTTCCATGACGCCGACCCTATCAAAAACGGGCGCCGGAGCCAAGGAGCAAAATGCCTGGAGGCGTGAGCGCGGCACGACTCTTCGCTGCGCGCTGGAAGAAGACTCGATATGCGCGCGTTTGCGGGGCCGAGGATAGAGGGCCGCCCAGGGGCTCCGGACCGATAGCGACCCAGCTCGCCCCCCAAATAGTTGGTCCAGGGTTGCCTTCGCCGCCGTTTTTACGCGCATCCCGGATTGAATACAAGCAAAACCGTTGGAAATCAGACGGAAATTTTTGAGATTTCGAGGCCGTTGTACTAGACTGCGGGGATGTCAAAGCAGCCCTGGCTCTCGTTGGTCCGGCCCCTGGTGCGGCGCTTGCAGCCGTATTGCCCGGGGGAGCAGCCGAAGATCAGGGGCTTGATCAAGCTCAATACTAACGAAAACCCCTATCCTCCGTCTCCCAAAGTCCTGGCGGCCACCCGGGCCGGGGTGGATGGCCGGCTGCGGCTCTATCCTTCTGCGACGGCGCAACCGTTGCGCGAAAGATTGGCCCGCCTGCACGGCTGCCGACCGGAAAACCTCATTGTCGGCAACGGGTCGGATGAGTTGCTCAACCTGGCGGTTCGGGCTTTCGTGGAACCCCTGCCCGGCTCCGCGCCGGGCCGGGCGCGTGGCGTCCTCAAGCCCGCGCGCCCCCCGAGCCGGTCGGTCCTGCAATACTTCGTCCCGAGCTATTCGCTCTACCCGGTTCTGGCTGACATCCAGGGCACAGCCAGGCTCGGCGTGCCGCTGGCGTCCGATTTCGGCCTGCCATCGGCGCAGGAGTTGAGAAGACGCGGACACTGGGATTTCGGGGCCGCCTTGACGATCATCACGACGCCCAATGCCCCCAGCGGACGCGGTTATTCGACGGCGGAGTTGGAAGCCCTTTGCCGCGCACAGAAAGGGGCGGTGATTTTGGACGAGGCCTACGTGGACTTCGCACGCGAGCACGCCCTCGAACTCGCGCTCAAACACCCGCACGTCCTGGTGGCGCGGACCTTCTCGAAGGCCTATTCCCTTTGCTTCCAGCGCGTGGGTTATTTGGTGGGCCACCCTGACCTCATCGCCGCTCTCCACAGAATCCGCGACAGTTACAACGTGAACGGCCTGGGCCAAATTGCCGCGTTGGCCACGCTGGACGCCCTGCCCTATTACCGGGCCAACTTCCGCAAGATCATCCGTACGCGGGAGCGGCTCAGTTTGGAGCTGGCCAAACTGGGGTTCGAGGTCTTCCCCAGCCAAACCAACTTCATCCTGGCCCGGCCGCCGGCTGTCCCGGCCCAAACCTGGCTCCAAGAGCTGCGCCAGGGGAAGATCCTGGTGCGTTGGTTCGATCAACCGGGCATCCGAGACTGCCTGCGCATCACGGTTGGCGCCCCTGCCGAGGCGGCGGCGCTGGTGGCCGCGGCCCGCGAGATCGCGCGCCTCCAGAAACAGGTTGCCGCAGGGTCCGCCTTGGCCTATGCTCCTGGCGACCTGCGCGAGTAGCTCAATTGGATAGAGCGTCGGCCTCCGGAGCCGAAGGTTGAGAGTTCGACCCTCTCCTCGCGTACCAGCCTTCGCTCGCAGCGAAGTGGAGAGCGAAGGCTGCCGCGCCGTAGCGCGAAGCGCGAAGGCGGGCTTTCGACCCACAAGCAGGCAGGAACGGGAAGCAATGAACTTCCTCTACGTCTATATCCTCCAAAGCGAGCACATGCCGGAAGCGTTCTACGTCGGCTTTACCGAAGACCTGCATTCGCGGTTGAAAACCCACAATTCCGGGCAGGTCCCTCACACAGCCAAATTCCTTCCATGGCGAATCAAAACGGCTATTGCGTTTACTGACCGCCAGCGCGCCTTGGAATTCGAACGTTATCTGAAATCCTCCTCCGGTCGCGCGTTCGCCAAGAAGCGGTTGTGACACGTCGTAGGGAATTGGGTGGAATCACCGTTCAAACCAGAACAAAAACCAGAGCAAGGGGGAGAGAGGGGTCGGAAGGGGGTTACAAATGGGCTGGCATTGGCTTTTGACGGGATAGGGGGGACTAGACCGAACTGGGGGCTGGAATGGGCCGGGCACGGGTTTCTGCGACAAAGAGCACTCTTCTGAGATGGACGGGGGAAGGGGTTGAATGAGGGGTTTTGGCCCTTGTTCCTGAGCGGAATGACTGGCCAATTGAGGTTTGGGACGGCGTGGCGTGGTGGGAGACGATGGCGGTGATGACGAACGGCACGGAATAAAGAGCTTGCGTCTCATATTGTCGAATGACAGTATAAGAACCGCTGCTGAGTTAGGTAATGGTTTGGTCGATATCGCGTATCGGAAAGTTATACTATGAAGAAGTCCACTGCCCTCATATTCGCGGCCAGTGTTTTGTTTCTGGCCGGTTGTTGCACCGCACCTCACGCCGCCAAGTGGGAGTATAAAATCGCGTTCGCTCCTAATGGAACTGCTAACACCTACCCAACTCAAGAGAATCGGGACGTCCAACAAACGCTCTTGAACAACCTTGGCAAAGACGGTTGGGTGCTGATCAGTGCGGATAATGGAACATTTTATTTCAAACGGCCCGTCAAATAGTTCCGTTCGGCCATCCTAACCTGTCTTCCCGGAGGCATTGAATTGGCTCGTTTGGGCGGCTGCATTCCAACAACTCAAAGCGGCCTTGGGTGGCGACCGCAGACAGGTATCTTCGAGTTTCTGTCGCACCGAGGTTCGCGTTTTCCGCCGGGAGCATCATGGTGACCAACGCTCCCGGGAGCAGGGAGCGCTGTTGCAACCAAAGGTTGACGCATAAATAAAACACCGACGTCCCCTTACAGCAAACCACAGCACGATCGGCTAGCGGTTTTGAACAGCTTTGTCGAGGTGTGGGGAAGCTGTGGGTCATTTCGGATGCGACGGGAGGCATTGATCTGTAGAATTAGCGGTGTGATTGGATTGGCACGTTTGACAGAAAAGCTTCCGAGCAGGGGCCGGCCGATTGTCCTGATCTGTGTGTATGGGTTGGTGGCTGGGCTGGCGGCGGTGGCTTTTCAGGTGGGGATGAGCGCCTGCCTGGGTGCGGTGGTGCGGGCGCCGGTGACGGGGATTTTAATCGTCTTCGAGATGACGCACGAGTTTTCGTTGGTGCCGGCGTTGATGGTGGTGATGGTGGACCGGCCGGGCGGGCAGGTGTTGGGGGTGGTGACGCTGCACGACGTGCTACGGGCGGAAGCGGCGATGGCTGAGGCAGGGGGCGGGCTGAAATGACCTTCAAGCTCCCGGCTTGTCGCGCCGGACCACGATGAACCAGGCGGTGCTGTCGTCGCGGTCGCCACCGATAAGGGTGAAGGCCTCGCCGATGGGGACGACGGTGCGGTCCACCGGTTTGCCATGTTGGAAGGCGGTGGCGGAGCGCCTGCCGGGCCGGGTCAGGTCGATCTCGACGGCGCGCTGATTGGGGAGGCGGAGAGTGGCCGTACCGCCAAAGGGCACGTCCGCTTCGCGCCGGCATATCTCCCAGTAATGCTTCCAACGCAAAGGGCCGTGAAGTGTGGTGGCCAGCTTTGCGCCTACGGGCCGGCTGCCGGACTGAGGCGGCTGGCTTGAATCGGTCGCGCGAACCAGTTGGATGTAATAGCGGATGTGGTTGTGTTGAGTCTGCGGCGGACCCGCGAGGCAGAGGGCGGGGACAGCAAGTACTGGCGCGAGACGCCGGATAACTTGGAGCGCTCCAAACATCTGTAGGTTTAGACGAACGCGGCGCGTGTTCTATTTAAGAAGTTTTCGGGTCGGGGCTGAGTGAGCCTCTCTTGCCTCTTGGAGCGGGACGAGCGGGTAATTGCGGCTGGACACGTGGCATTTTGCGCGACTATATTCAGGAGTGAGGCCCGCCACTTCAGATTTTGAATCTGGGGCGCTATGGCATTTGTTTTGCGCTGCGGTCCTCCAATGCAACTCGCACTCGCCATGAAAATTGCATCTACGCCGCTGATAAACTCTCTTCCGCTCCGGGTCTTCGAGACCAAGGAGCAGACCAGGGCGTTCTACAACAAAATCAGCCACGTCTATGACCTATTATCAGAGCGCAGCGAGGCGCCGATGCGCAAGGCTGGGATGGAACTGCTGAGGCCCAAACCTGGGGAGTCCATTTTGGAAATTGGGTTTGGCACCGGCCACTCCCTGGTGTCGCTGGCCAAGGCGGTGGGGCCACAGGGGAGAGTGTTCGGACTGGATCTGTCGGACAAGATGGCCAAGATTGCGAAGGAGAACCTCGCCAAGGCCGGATTGCCCGAGCGGGCCAGGATTCGTTGCGGCGATGCGGCGCAGCTTCCTTACCCGGCCGGCAGCATGGACGGAGTGTTCATGAGTTTCACGCTGGAGTTGTTCGACACGCCGGAAATCCCGAAAGTGCTCGACGAGTGCAAGCGCGTGCTCCGGCCCGGCGGGCGCATCGTCGTGGTGGGGATGTCCAAGGACGGCCCGAAGGACCCGCTGGTCAACGTATTCGAGTGGACGCACAAGCACTTTCCAAAGTTTCTGGACTGCCGCCCCATTTACGTGCGGCGGGCAATGGAGAAGGCTGGACTCAGCGTTCGCAAGGCTTTGACCAGGCACATGTGGATCCCCGTGGAAATCATTCTGGGGGTCAAGCAATGAGGACTGTGTGCGTCGAGGGCGAAGAAAGGTGGCGTAAAGAGGGTAACCGTAACCGACACATTCAGAGATTCAGGGCACAACGGATTCGGAACTGGAAATGGAGCAACCCCAAATGAAACCCAATACCGACCAGCCCAAGGCTCCCGGCAAAAGCAAAAGCTAAAGGGGTCAACTAACTAAAGGGGTCAATAAGATTGTCATAAAGGCAGCACCGCCCGCCCCGCCGGGCTGGCGCCCGAAACCTCCTCCCGGCGACCCAACAGCCGGACCAGGTACCCCCGCCTGCCCATCCACAGCCGCTCGGCGATCCACGCTAGCGGCATCGTCGTCCGCGAACGTAACTCGCGCGCCAGCGCCACCTTGCTCGCGTCCCCTTTGCGTTTTGCCCTCAGAACCTCCTCGGTCCAACCCAGCCGTTTGACGCCCTCCACGACCAAGCGCTCCGCTTGCGCCTCAGACGCCTCCTCCACCGCCTCCCCAAAGTGACGCGGCCCAGGCCGCGCGCCCACCTGTTCCAGCAACCGGTCATCTCCGAAGATCGGCTCCTGCCGGTCGCCCCGGTTCATGACGTGGTAGATCGCGCCGGGGTACTGGAAGCGCAATTCTCGCGCCATAGGTTCACCACAGCCGCCCGCCCGGTCAGCGGTCAACAAAACATCACATTCTCGTTGACGGACCCCTCAAAAGGGCAAAAACTAAAGCCCCCTCACACACCGAAACCCAATATTGCTGTAGGCGTATTTCGGGTTGCTGTTGGCGCGGAAGGCGCACCGCGCGACGTAGGCGTCGTTGCTCCAATAGCCGCCGCGCAACACACGGTAGCCCGATCCTGGCCCCGCTCCGGTTGGATTAGTCGTGGTTGGTTGACCATACGGCGTCCCATACCAGTCCCAACACCACTCCCACAAATTCCCCGCCATGTCGTATAACCCGTAGCCATTTACATCAAACGACCCCACTGGACTGGGCCCTGATGGCGAGTTGGCCGGCCCTAAATCATAGCTAACGCCGGGGTTGTAGCTGTATTGGGCTTGATCCGTATGGATCAGATTGCCCCACGGAAACCGCCGCCCGATTCCGCCCCCGCGTGCCGCCTTTTCCCATTCCGCTTCCGTCGGCAACCGGTAGCCGTTAACCGTCAGATTCTGATAGACCGTGGTGCCGCTGTCGCCATTCGTGAACACCTGCGTAAAACCCGCATCCGTGTAATAGCACGGCGTCAACCCCGCCTGCTGCGACCGGGCATTGCTCCACTTCACGCAATCAAACCAGTCCACCGTCTCCACCGGATAATTCGTTCCCGTGCCCCCATTCACACCCGCATCCGCAAAACTATAGCCGAGGCTCGTGGCATACGCATAAACCTTCGTCCACAGACCATAGTTGACCAGGTTCACGTCCATGACAAACGCCGACACATAGACGTTCGTGGGGATGGCATCGCCATCGCCATCCAGCGTGTCGCCCATCGTGAACCAACCTGCTGGAATCAGCGCCATGCCCGCCGGCGTAGTCGCGGGCAGCAGCCGAAAGAAGCCGGACGGGGACGCGTTCGTCACCTCCGCCGTATTGACCGCGAAGGCCGTTCTCGACGTCACCCAGTTGGTCGAGGTGAGGTTGGTGACGGTCTGCACCACGTAATTCGTCGAGCTCACCGGCCAGTAAAGGAGCGATTGCCCGCCCGCCACCGGGGCGATGCCCAGATTCGTGACTTGAGCCGTGGTTTGGTGAACGCCAGCGATGAACGCCAGCCCGGTGAACAGGGAATGCAGTTTGGGTTTCATGGAAATTATCGGTTTCCGTTTCATATTATCTGCGCTTATCCGGTTAACTGGCAGTCATGATGACGTATGGGAGGGCGGGAGGAAAGTCAAAAAAGCTTCTTTTGGGCTGAGGCAACCACCAGTCTAGCCAATCCCACTTGGTCGCCGCTCCAAACCAATACTCTCAATGGCAACTCGCTCTACTTCACCAACCCCCAGTGGACCAACTACCCGAGCCGCTTCTATCGCGTCACCTGGGCGTAAGGTGCAGCAGTGGCAGGAGCCGGTATCCCGTTCATTGGCTATAGTTGATGCTGCCTCTATCCTGTAGCTCCATCTGTATGGGTCTATCTATTGCGGCTCATGGCATAGTTCATACAGTGGGAAAGGAAAGGGGTCAGTCAACGAGATTGTCATATTCGCGAGAGGGCCTGGTTCGGATCGCTCGGGCGTGGACCCTTGTTCCGCCGGCTCACCAGCCAAGCCAGACACCCGCGCCTGCCCTTTTCAAGTCTCGCTCGTGGCCGGGGAGCGCAGGTCATGGCAACCATACAGTTCTATAAACACACTGTCCCGAACGATTCACGGCATCGAATGCAATCGCGGTGGAATTGGTGGCGGTGACGACGCACAAATTGCTCCAATCCGGTTGTGCCAAATTGGTCTTGTATTGGACTTGGTAGGTTTGCCCCGCTGTCGCGCCCCAGGCCAGAGTAATCGTGCCATCCGTTTGCGTCACAACTCGGAGCACGGACGGCGCGACAATCGCGAGCGTGGCGACGGCGCTGGTGGCCGAGCCGTAAGCGTTGGTGACGATGGCTTGATAGTTCCCCGCATCGCCGAGCGCCACGCCGGCGAGGGCGAGGGTATTGCTTTGTGACCCCGTGAATCGGCCATTGTCGGTGAGGTTGGCGCCGTTGAGTTGCCATTGATAGCTGAGCGGCGCCGTTCCCGTGGCCGTCACGCCAAACGCCGCTATTTGCCCCAAACCAACGACCTGATTGGCAGGCTGGGAGACGATGGAGGGCGGTGCGCCTGACGGGGCCACGTAGGTGAAGGCGTTGGTCAGCGTCGCGTTCAGCCCGTCGGCGTTGGCAAGCACAATGTTCACCGTCCCCGGGGCGCACGCCGGCGTGACAACCGTAATGTTCGTCGAGCTGATGACGTCCACTAAGCTGGCCGGCAAGGCGCCGAAGTTGACCGTGGCCCCGGGTGCGAAGCCCGTGCCGAGAATTGTCACGGTCGTGCCGCCGTTGGTTAGCCCGGTGTCGCACGTGACACTGATAATCGTCGGCGGGGCAGCCAGCGTCACCGTCAGCGTGCCGTCAACCAGCGTGACCTGGTAATTGGTTTGCAGGTTGTCCGGGTCCAGCAGGCTGGGAATGATAGGGTAGGTTCCGGCAGGGCTGGCGGCGGTCGCGCTGCAACTGTAGGTCGCTGTGATGTTGTCCCCGTTCGTCACGCCGGCGATGGCGCCCGTGAAGACCGGGTTGGCCTGGCCGTAGGCCCGGCTTGCATTGGCCGCCGTCACGATCAAGGGCGCGGGCAATACCGCCAGGCTTACGCTGCCGATTGCGCTGCTGTAATCAGTTGTGTCCGCCGGGGTGAAGATAACGGAAAGCGTATTCGTGCCCGTGTTGAGCACTGCGCCGTTGGCCGGGCTGTAGGCAAGGCTGCCGGGCACGCTGGCGGTGGCGTTCAACTGAACCGAACTCAGGGCGGTCCCGTAAGCGATGGGCGCTGGATTGGTCCAGGAGACAGCGGGTGCGGTCTGGAGCACGGTAAGCGTGCCGTCAACCAGCGTGACCTGGTAATTGGTTTGCAGGTTGTCCGGGTCCAGCAGGCTGGGAATGATAGGATAGGTCCCCGCAGGGCTGCCGGCGGCCGCGCTGCAACTGTAGGTCGCTGTGATGTTGTCCCCGTTCGTCACGCCGGCGATGGCGCCCGTGAAGACCGGGTTGGCCTGGCCATAGGCCCGGCTTGCATTGGCCGCCGTCACGATCAAGGGCGCGGGCAATACCGCCAGGCTCACACTGTCGGCTGTGCTGCTGTAATCAATCGTGTCGGCCGGGGTGAAGATAACCGAGAGCGTATTCGTGCCCGTGTTGAGCACTGCGCCGTCGGCCGGGGTGTAGGCAAAGCTGCCGGGCACACTGGCGGTTGCGTTCAACTGAACCGAACTCAGGGCGGTCCCGTAAGTGATGGGCGCCGGATTGGTCCAGGAGACAGCGGGTGGGGTCTGGAGCACGGTAAGCGTGCCGTCAACCAGCGTGACCTGGTAATTGGTTTGCAGGTTGTCCGGGTCCAGCAGGTTGGGAATGATAGGGTAGGTTCCGGCAGGGCTGCCGGCGGTCGCGCTGCAACTGTAGGTCGCCGTGATGTTGTCCCCGTTCGTCACGCCGGCGATGGCGCCCGTGAAGACCGGGTTGGCCTGGCCATAGACCCGGCTTGCATTGGCCGCCGTCACGATCAAGGGCGCGGGCAATACCGCCAGGCTT
>Ga0181524_10001458_pt1 | contig 27006 bp, 22 predicted proteins | sample PEATcosm2014_Bin_34_FD_119761 | JGI IMG/M metagenome (GOLD analysis project Ga0181524, IMG submission 119761) | Peatland microbial communities from MTU Mesocosm Facility, Houghton, MI, USA - PEATcosm2014_Bin05_60_metaG | ecosystem: Environmental > Terrestrial > Soil > Wetlands > Peat | place... | reverse complement strand
GCTCGTCTTCGGTCAGCGCCAGCTCGCGGATCGCGCTGCTCATCCGCGCCATCACCAGCGCGGCGGGAATGCCTTTTCCGGAGACGTCGGCGACGACGATGGCCAGTTGGCCGTTCTTGAGCGGGACGAAGTCGTAGAAGTCGCCGCCGATCTCCAGCGCCGCCTTGTACCAGGCGCGGAACTGCATGCCGGCGACTTCCGGCAAATGCCTCGGCAGCAACGATTGCTGCACCTGCCGCGCAAGATACAGGTCGCGCTCGGTGCGCTCCTGGAGGAGCAGCTTGCGATGCAGCGCCGCGTTCGCGATGGCGAAGGCGGTCTGGCTGGTGACCCAGACGAGAAGTTCGAGGTCGTCCCGCGTGAACTGCCGATCCTGCCGGGTGGTGTCGAGGTGAATGATGCCGAGCGCCTCGTCGTTGACGATAATCGGCACGCACATCATCGAGCGGATCCGGAAATTCATCACGCTCTGCGCCATGGCGAACCGCTGGTCGCCCATCGCGTCGTCGCTGAGGAGCGCCACGCCGTCGCCCATCGCTTTCTGGACGATGTGGCGGCTGAGGGTGACCGCCTCGGGCTGCTCGCGTCCGCGCTGCCGCGCCGCGCGCAGGACGAGCTCCTCGGACTCGTCGGCCTTCAGCATGATGAAGCCGCGGTCGGCCTGCGGAAAGACGCCGAAGAGGCGATCCATCATCTGGTTGAGCAGTTGGTCCATGTCGAGCTGGATTCGGACGGCGTTGCTGATTTCGAGCACGGCGCCGAAGCGCTGCTGGACCTTGATGAGCGCGTCGGGCGCAGTCGCCCGCTGGGCCATGGCGGCTTCCATCGAACTCGCCTTCACGTCGAGCGTCTCGCGCGCCAGCGGGGCGGCGGCCGACGGCACGTCCACGATCGTGACCCCGCTCTCGCGCGGCAGCTCGGATTCCGCGGCCAACCGGAAAACGTTCTCGGCCAGCCCGATCCGGTCGCCGTTCTTCAGCGGAGTGGGCGCCGCGATGGCCTTTCCGTTCACGGTGGTGCCGTTGCCGCTGCCGAGGTCCTCGATGAACCAGTTGCCGCCGACGAGGGAAATTCGCGCGTGGCGCCGGCTGATGGCCAGGTCGTCCAGGCGCAGATCGGCCTCGATGGACCGCCCCAATACCGTGGCCTCGCGCAGGGGGAATGTCCGGCCCTTGAACGGCCCTTCGATGGCGATGAGGTTCGACATCAGTTTAATTTCCGATGGCCGATTGCCGATTGCCGATTGTGGGAACCTGACCGGGCTTCGCCCGTTTTAACTGCGCTGCCGCGCCATGGTCGGCCATTTTCCGTTCCTTTCTGCTTCGTCTTCACCATTCCGCAATCGGCATTCGGCAACCGGCATTACAGCATATCCTGTCCGCGACCCCGTTTCAACGATTTTCGGGCATCACCGGTTCCGCGTTTGACCGGCTTGCCGCCGCAAGGCTAGAATCCGCGCTGACTCGGACGCGCCGTTTGCGGAGAAAGCGGAGACGATGAAAAGCTGGCTCCTGTGCAGTCTGTTCGTCCTGGTCCTGGCCGCTCCGAACGCCGCGCAGGCGCAGCATCTCTGGTGGGCCTCCGAAGACCCCGGAAAGCCGCAGGAAAAAAGGACCCTGCTTTACGGCGAAGTCGAAGTGCTCGCCAGCGGGCCGGGCATCTACTTCTGCGGGGTCAACTGGTCCGGCGGCTACTGCGGAATCCAGGAGCACGCCGAGAGAAAACGGAACACCATCTTCTCGGAGTGGGATCCATCGCCGACCTTGCATCCGAGCGTCGTTCAGGCCGACGCGCGCGCCGTCTGCACGCGCTTCGGCGGCGAGGGCACCGGCGAGCATACGCACCTGGATTACCCGTGGCAAGAGGGCCAGCCGTTCCGGTTCGCGGTCGCCAAGCAACCCGACGCGTCCGGCGGGAATACGCTGATCAGCTTCTATTTCTTCGACGCATCGCTCAATAAGTGGGTGCTCCAGGCGACCCTTTCCACCCCGAACGACAACAAGGATTCCGTGCGCTATTTCAACCGCCCGAACCTGAATTCCTTCCTGGAGAACTTCGCCCACCAGGAGCTCGAAGTCCCGAAACTCTGCCTGTATCGGCTCTGGGCCGGGACCGCGCCGGAGAACCTCGTTTTTCTGCGCAAGGCCAAAGGCGACGGACCCTGGGGCGTTCTGAACGACAGCTTCTACCTCGCCCAGGGCAAGGATCAAGCCGCGCTGGACGCGCTCGTCGCCCGACAGCCGAAGTCGAAGGACAGCCTGATCGGATTGATCAAAGGGGCGAAGGCGCAGCTGGCCGTCCCCGACCGGAAACTGCCGGCGGAGACCATCGCCGCGCTCAAGGCGCTTCCGAAGCCGAGCCCGCAGGCGGAGCGGAAAACCCAGCCGTAAAGATGATAGAATCAGAAAGTTCGAATGAACACGGCACTTGGGGAAAGATGAAGACCATGAGATCGCTTCTGCATCGAAGTTTCGCGCTCGCGCTGGCCGCGCTGCTGAGCGCCAGTTGCGCGGGCCAACCGGCCGGCGAAGGCGCGGCGTCTTCGCCGGCGACCACGGCGTCCTCTCCGACGGCGACGGCGTCTTCACCGGCGGGTACGGCCTCTTCCCCGCCGACGATGGCGCCGCCACGGCCCGGCGTCGTGCTGATGTACGAGCCGAAGACGGTTGACGAGACGGTCGCCGTCGTGAAGCTCGTCCGCGACGACCTGGAGATTCGCCCCGTCATCGAGCAGGCCGACGCGGAAGCGGTCCAGGCGATCCGGGCGTACCAGGCGGCGCTCGTCGGCCTCAAGGCGCCTGAAGGCGGGCGGGGCGTGCGGCTGACGAAGGAGGCGGTGGAGAAGCTTCGCAAGGCCGCCGGCGCAAAAGTGGCGCGATACCAGGGCCTGATCCAGCAGCAGCGCGACCGCTACGAGGCGTTCCTCCAGAAGTATCCCGACGACTGGTCCCAGCGCCACCGCTACGCCACGTTCCTGGCCGATTACCATCTCAATGACGAGGCCGCCGCCGAGTGGCGGCGCGTCATCGAACAGGCGCCCACGTTCCCTTATGCTTACAATAACCTCGGCACGCTCTACAACCACATGGGGCGCGACCTCGAGGCGATCCTGCTCTACCGCAAGGCGATCGAGCTGTATCCGGACGACGCCGATTTCCACATGAACCTCGCGGTGAACTATTCGACCCACCGCGCCGAGACCTCCAGGGAGTTCGGCTGGACCCTGCCGGTGGTCTTCCACGAGTGCATCCTCTCCTATCAGCACGCGCGCGCCCTGAGGCCGAAGGACCCGGATATCGCCTACGATCTCGCGAGCCAGTACGTCCTCGCGAAGTTCTTCGGCGTCAAGGACATCGCCGACGAGGCGATCGAGGCGTGGAAATACTATCTCACGCTCGACCTGACGCCCACGCAGCGCGGCGTCGCCGACCGCAACGAGGCCACGCTGTACCTCAAGCAGAAGAACGACCCGGCCGCCGCGCAGAAACTGCTCGAGGAGGCGCTGACGCTGCTGCCCGACGATTCCACCTGCAAGACGCTCCTCAAACAGGCCGTGGCCGCGCAGGCGAAACCGGCGCCGTAACACCAAAAAGTTATTGACCGCGAAAGCGCGAAAACGGCAACGGAGAACGGCTTTGGAACCACAGATGGACACAGATAAGCAGAGATACGAAGTTTCTTGACTGCGTATATCTGTGTACATCTGTGTCCATCTGAGGTTTAAATTCGTCTTTCGCGTTTTTGCGCTTTCGCGGTCAAATGGTCGTTCCGTTGTTGAACGGAGTCCGCATGAAGGCAGACCAGCGGTCGGACTCGGAAGTCATGGCGGCGCTCCGCAGCGCGGGACAAGGGCACGTTCTGCGATGGTGGGACGAGCTGGACCCGGCCGGGCGCGCGCGGCTGATGGAGCAGTTGCGCTCGGTGGAGCTCGACGGACTCCGCGCGCTGATCGCCGACGTCCGCGCGGGCCGGATCAACCCGGCGCCGGCGGGCCGGCCCGAGTTGCCCGAGTACGTCCGGTTGCCGGGCACGCCGGCGGAAAAGAACGCTCGTGAGAACGCGCGCGCGGCGGGTGAGCGGCTGTTCCGGGCCGGCAAGGTCGCCGCCGTCATGGTCGCCGGCGGCCAGGGCACGCGGCTGGGATTCGATGCGCCGAAGGGGACCTTTCCCATCGGCCCGGTGTCCGGCCGTTCGCTCTTTCAGATCCACGCCGAGCGCATCCTGGCCACGCGCCGGCGCTGCGGCGGCGCGTTGCCGTGGTACATTATGACCAGCGACGCCACCGACCAGCCGACGAAGGACTATTTCGAGCAGCATGCCTGGTTCGGCCTGCCGCGCGAGGACGTGCAGTTCTTCCGACAGCGCATGATCCCCGCGCTCGACCGGAATTTCCGCCTGGTCCTCGTCGCGAAGGACCGGATTCTCCTCAGCCCGAACGGCCACGGCGGCACGCTGACGGCGCTCGCCGAGAGCGGCATGCTCGACGACATGGAGCGGCGCGGCGTCGAGGAGATCAGCTATTTTCACGTGGACAACGGCCTGGCGCCGGCGGCGGACCCGGTCTTCGTCGGCAGCCATTCGCTCGCCCGGGCGGAGATGTCGTGCAAGGCGCTGTGGAAGCGCGAGCCGGAAGAGCCGCTCGGCGCGTTCGTCCGCGTCGCCGACGCCGCCGGGAGTTCCCGCGCGTCGTCGCCGCGGCTCGTCGTCCGCGAATACAGCGACCTCACCCGCGAGCAGATGCACGAGCGGACCGCCGGCGGGCAGCTTCTCTACGGCCTCGGCAGCATCGGCATGCACGTCCTCCGCGTGGACTTCGTCAGGCGCGAGACGCAGCCCGGCTTCAGCCTGCCGTTCCACCTGGCGGAGAAGAGTTCGCCTTTCCTCGACGAATCCGGCGCGCTCGCGCAGCCGACGGACAAGAACGTTTACAAATTCGAAATGTTCATCTTCGACGCGCTGCGCGACGCCCGCCGCATCGTCGTGCTCGAAGTCCGCCGCGAGGAGGAGTTCTCGCCGCTCAAGAACGCGGAAGGAAAGGATTCGCCCGAGACGGCCCGGCGCGAGATGAGCGCGCTCTGCGCCGGCTGGCTGGAGCAGGCCGGCCTGCGCGTCCCGCGCGACGAGCACGGCGCGCCCCAACACCCGATCGAGATCAGCCCGCTCTTCGCGCTCGACGCCGCCGAGCTGGCCGGAAAAATCCCCAGGGACCTTGCCGTCGCCGGCCCGATCCTGCTTGCGCCGCAAAGTTGAGCGGAGCGGCGGTTTGACAAAGACGGCTGATTTCTGATTTCTGATATCTGGTTTGTGATTTCTGATTTACGAATCGGCGCATCGCCGAGGAAATCAGATATCAAAAATCACAAATCGTCTTTTCTTCGGTCATCGAGGTACTGCAAATGCCCGCGCCGGACCTGACGATCGCGATCATCCATCATGGTCTCCGCGGATATCCGCAGGAGTGCATCGAGTCTCTCGCGCCGCTTCCGGCCGGGACGGAACTGCTGCTGGTTCAGACCGAATCGGCCGCGCCGGTGCGCGCGCAGGCGCGGGTAATCTCCGTCCGGCGCGATTCCTCGCGCGCGGCGGCGAAGAACCTCGCCGTGGCCGAGGCGCGCGGCGAGTACCTGCTGCTCGCCGCGGCGGAGACGGTGGCGAGCGCGGGGACGGTGGAACGGCTCCGCAAACTCCTGGGAGAAGCCGGCGCGCCCGTGGTCGCCTCCGCGCGATTGCTCCAGGAGAACGGCATGCCGCGGCGGACCGGGTTCGCGCTGCCCTCCATCGCGCGCGAATTGAACTTCTTCGACTGGCTCTGGCGGCAGCGGCGTTTCGCCGTCCGCTCGCGCAAGCCGCCCGTCACCGGCCCGGTTCGGCGCGTCCAGGCGCTCCACGCCACGTTCCTCATGGCGCGGCGCGAGACGTTCCGCTCCGTCGGCGAGTTCGCTGAAGGATACCGATTCGCTTTCGAGGACCTGGAATGGTCCTGGCGCGCCGGGAAAAAAGGCGTCGCGCTTTGTTTCTGCCCGGACGCGCCGGCCTACAAGCTGGCCCCGCAATTGAAGGGCGAGCTTTCGCCGGAAATCAGCGTCGCCCTGGAAGCCTCGCAGGCGCGCTGCGTCCGCGCCACGCGCGGGGCGGCGTATGCGCGGGCGTTCCGCGCGGCGCGCGCGGCGAAATCGCTCGCCCTCTGGCTCGGCGCGGCCGGCCTCAACGGGCTCTTCTGCGGCGCCTCGGAACTCCTGGCGAACCAAGCGGCCATCCATCGCGCGGTCTGGAAAATGCGGCCGGACACGGCGCCGGGCGCGGAACTCCCGTCGGATGTCGAGTCGTGCGTGAGATGGGAGACGTTCGTGTAGTATGGCGTTCCGTAAATAACTTACATAAGTCCAGCCCGCGTCATGCTGAGCGCAGCCCTTCGGCCGTGAGCTCAGGGCCGAACGGCGAAGCATCTCGCACCTTAAACCGTTGCCGGCGCGCGGCGTATGAGATTCCTCGCTCCGCTCGGAATGACCGCACATTATTCTAAGTTACTTGCGGGAGCCGCACCACCCGCTTTCGCGCGCGGTTGACATGGCTAAAACCGTTTTGCTAATATCCGTTCGCCGCACCGGATCGCTACATCACAGAGTGTCATCGCAGACTCCGCGAAGCCCCGTCTGATGTGCGCACAGGGAGATGAACCGTGGACGCCGAGCCGCTGTTTCTGCGAGGCAGGGAAGCGGTCGAGCGCGGAGACTACGACTACGCTATTGCGCTCTTCCGCGATGTGCTGAAGATAGATCCGTCGCATCGCAACGGCCGCATTGCGCTGCGCGGCTGCGAGATGAAGAAGTTCGACGCGATCGGCGGCGTCAAGGCCAAGGTCGTCGGGTCCCTCAAAGGCATCGGCCCGTTCGCAAAAATGACCGTCCTCCGGTGGAAGCCGGAGAAGGTCGTGGACGCCGCCGAGGCCTACCTGGTCAACGATCCGACGAGCGTCCACGTGCTCCTGGCGCTCGCCAACGCGCTGGAGAAGTTGGACCATCTCGAAGCGGCCGCGGACACGCTCGAGTTCGCGCGCCAGCGCAATCCGAACCATATCGGCGTGCTCTACCGCCTGGGCGAAGTGCTCGCCGCGCTGGGCCAGTATGACAGGTCCGTCCGCTGCTACCAGACGATCCTGACCCTCAGGCCGAACGACCGCGAGGCCGCCGAGCGCAGCCGGTCGGTCTCGGCGGAATCACACCTGAAGAAATCGCACCTGGAGGAGTCGCAGACCTTCCGCGAGCAGTTGCGCGACGAGAAGACGACCAAGACGCTGGCGCAGGCCGATCGCATGATCCGCAGCGCCGAGGACGTTGACCTGGACGTCGCGCAGCAAAAGAAGGCGGTGGAGGAGAACCCGACGGACGCCGAAGCGCTCATGCGGCTCGGCGAAGTGCTCGCCCGGAGCGACCGATTGGCGGAGGCGGAAGCCGCCTACCGCAAGTCGTTCGAGATCAGCAAGAAATGGCCGGCGCGCGAGAAACTCGGCGACACGCACCTGCGGCTGCTGGAGCAGGCCGAGCAGCAGGCGAAGAAGGTGGCCGAGGAAAGCGGCCGCGATCCGGCCGCGGTGGCGCGCGCGCACGAGGCCACGCACCGGCGGCTGGAGTTCGCGGTCAAGGAATTCGAGATCCGCCGGAAGCAGCACCCGACGGAGGCGCGGCTGGCGTGGCAGCTTGGGCAGTACTATTTCGAGCTCGGCGGCGAGGCCAACATTCAGCAGGCGATCCAGCAGTTCCAGCAGGCGGTGAGCAGCGTGCCGCTCAAGGCGCGGGCGCAGTTGATGCTCGGGCGCTGCTTCGCCCTCAATCCGAAGACACTCGACATGGCGAAGGAGCAGTTCATCAAGGCGTACGAGGCCATGGAAGACGATCAGAGCGACATGGCCAAGTCGCTCCTCTACGAGCTGGGCGCGGCGTGCGAGAAAATGGGCAGCAAGCCCGACGCGCTCGCCTGGTACAAGAAGATTTTCGCAGTGGACGCCGGTTATCGGGACGTGGCGAAGAAGATCCAGCAACTCGGTTAGAAAGGAAGAGCGGCATTGGCACACGGCAAATCCGCAAAGAAACGTATTCGGCAGAACGCCGCGCGCCGGTTGCACAACCGGCAGGCGAAGTCCGCGCTCCGCACCACCGTCAAGAAACTGACCGTGGCCGTCGGCGCCGGTGACGCCGCCGCCGCGACCGCCGCTTACCACGGCGTCCAGAAGAAACTGGACCAGGCCGTCGCGAAGGGCATCATGCGCAAGGGCACCGCAGACCGCGTGAAGTCGCGCCTCGCCGCGAGGCTGGCGGCGAAAGCCCCGAAGAAGTGACCGCCGGGCGCGCCGCCCGCGTCCTCTGCGTTCTCTGGGGTGAGAGAGTATGGCGCGGGCATATATCGGCCTCGGCTCGAACCTCGGCGATCGCGAAGGGCATCTGCGCGCGGCGCTCCAGGCCCTTCGCGACGCGGGCGTCGTCATCCTCCGCACGAGCCGCTTCGTCGAAACGCTTCCCGTCGGCAAGACGGACCAGCCGAATTTTCTCAACGCCGCGGCCGAGCTTTGCACGGACCTTTCCGCGCGGGAGCTCCTCGATCTGCTCCTGCGGATCGAGAGCTCGCTCGGCCGGGTCCGCGCGGAGCGCTGGGGACCGCGCACGCTCGACCTCGACCTGCTCCTTTACGACGGCGAGGTCATCCGGGAAGACGGCCTTGAAGTCCCTCACCCGCGCATGCACGAGCGCCGCTTCGTCCTCGAACCGCTCGCCGAGATCGCGCCCGACGCCCGGCACCCGGCGCTCGGGAAATCGGTCGCGCAGTTGCTGCGCGACCTCGATTTTGACACTCCGAACCCCGGAAGTTATAGTCCCTGACGCAGGTCCATTTCCGGCGCAATGAGTTCAGGAGGCTTCGTCATGGAACGGCCGCGCACGCCGCGCAAAGAGATGATGCCGCTGAAGCGGCCGCAGATGAAGATCGTCCTGCTTGTCGGCTGCGTGCTGTTTCTGACCTGCATTGTCGTCAGCGTCCTGCAGACGTACTTCTTCCTCACCGGCCTGCATCAGCGCGCGGTGCTCCAGGGCGAGATCGCCAGCGAAGTGTGGCTCATCACCAGCTTGGTCGCGCTGGTCACGCTGCTGGTGATGGCGCCGGTGTTCATGTTCATCGCGGTTTGGGTTTCGTACCGGATCCTGGGACCGGTCCGGCGCGTGGCGCGCGAGATGGAGAACGTCGGCGAAGGCCGGCTCGGCGGCGGATTGGCGTTCCGAGCCGGGGATGACCTGACCTTTCTGGCCACTTCGTTCGGCGCGATGAAAGAGGAACTCGCCCGCCGCGTCGCCGCGTGTCAGGAGGCCGGAAACGCGATGGACCAGGCCGTGCAGCGCGTCGAGTTCGCGGCCTCCACGGGCGCCGGCGGCGAACTGGGCCCCGCCGTCGCACAACTGAGGCAGGCGGTCGCCGGATTGCAGGCGCGGCTCGATCAGTTCAAGGTGTAGGGGGACGATGGACAGGAGACGATAGACGAGGGACGATGAACGATGGACGATAGACCATGGACGATAGACGATTGTTCTCTCCGTCCATCGTCCATCGTCTATCGTCTATCGTCCACCGCCCTCCGTTCATAAATCAAGCAGACCGGCAACCCGCCGGGCCACAGCGTGCTGGCCCAGGCCGGCGGAGGCGGCGAGTTGATGAACGCCCGCTCCGCCTCGGTCAGCCAATATCCCCGACGCGGCACGACGACCAGGTAATCCCAGTCGCGGTCGTCGAAGACCGCCATGCGGATATCCCGCCGCGCTTCGCCGAGCCCTTGATAGCACTGCCAGATGTAATCAGGCACCGCGATGAAGGCCACCTTGCCGTCGCGAGGGACCTTTTGGTTCAGGTAGTCCAGCGCGCGGCCGTCGAACGTGTCGTCCCAGTACGTCATCTCGAACCCGAGCTTCGCCGCGCCCCACGGCCCGCCGGCGAGTTCGCCGTAGTAGCAGAGCTGATACGGATGCAACGCCACGACCGGCAGCAGCAGCCAGGCCGCGAGGACCGCGACGCAGGCCGCCCCGGCCCATCTTCGGCCGCGGCCGAGAATATCCCACGCCGCTACCGCGCCCGCCGCCGCCAGCGCCGCCAGGAACGGGTACGCCGGCAGCATCAGGCGGATGCCGTCGTACTTCGGAACTCCCGGCAGCGCGAGCAGGCAAACCGGGAGCAGGAATCCCCAGATCGCCAGCGCCTCGTGCGCCGAGTCTCTCCATTTCGCGCGGAGCGTTCGGACATATCGCCACGCGCCCGCGGCCAGCGCGGCCAAGACCGGCAGCGGCGTCGTCGCGAGCAGCAGCACGAACGGATAATGCCACGGCGCGACCCGGTCGCGGTACGCCGTCCCGAGGTAATAGACCGGGATGATCATCCGCTCCGCTTTGTTCGCGATGTACGCGTGCAGGCTCTCGACCGGGTGATACCACATCACCGGCCAGCCGATGAAGAAGATCAGCGGCCCGCAGAGCGCCATGGCCACGATGTTGCGGAGCGCCTTCCGCCCGTGGAACAGCAGGCCCCACGGCAGCAGGAGGACGGGCAGAAAAACCGCGTTGATCTTCGTCAGCAGCGCCAGGCCGAAGAGCACGCCGCAGACGAGGCTCCATCCGCGCCGCTCGATCCCGCGCTCGAACGCGATGACCGTCAGCAGCCAGAGGAGCAGCGTGGCCATCTCGATGTTCGCGAAGTGGCCGTGCGCGAAGAGGCGCGGCATCAGGACGAAAAACGCCGCCGCGAGGAGTCCCTCGCGCTCGCCGCGCTTCAAGGCGAGCCAGAGGAAGATCGCCGCCGCCGCCGCGCCGAACAGCATCGCCGCGCCGATCCGCGCCGCGGTGACGAGGTCCACCGCTCCGCCGAAGAGCCGCATGTTCAGCGCGATCCAGAGGCTTCCCAGCGGAGGATGGTCCGCATATCCCCAGTGCTCGCGGATGACCGGCCAGGTGAAAGAGCGGGCGGAAAGGCCCTCGAACCAGTCCGTGTAATGCAGCGCCCGGCCGATGTAGAAAGGCTCGTCCATGGTCAGGCCGGGGCCGCGCGCCGTCAGCGAGATCGCGGCGGCGACCGCCAGGAAGATCGCCGCCGCCCGCCACGCGCGGCGACTGGTCTCTTCGGTCAAGGGGCGCGCGGTCATCTAGTGAAGTGTCCCTGAAATAACATACATAAGCCCAGCCCGCGTCATGTCGCGCGCAGTACGCTGCGCGCTCTGGCTGCTTGTAGTGTGCCCGTCAGGGCATACGACGTAGCGCCTGACGGCGCCACTACAAGCGGCGCCGGGCGGACCTCAGCCGGTTTCGGGCTCGCGTTCCTGGAGCTGCGCGAGGTCCGCGAGGAGTTCCTTCATATTCGGGTAGCGGCGCTCCGGCGACTTCGCGAGGCAACGCAGGATGATCGGTTCGAGGCCCTCGGGCAGGTCGCGGGCGACCTCGGTCGGCCGGGGCGGCGGGTCATGCACGTGCTTCTGCATCAGCTCCGACGCCCGCCGCGCGGCCAGGGTGGGATCGCGCTGGCCGCGCCCCACCGAAAAAGGCAGGCTGCCGGTGAAGACCTCGAACAGGACCACGCCGAAGGAGTAAATGTCCGAAGCCGGCCCAAGGCGCCGGCTCTCGCACTGCTCAGGCGACATGGTGCTCAGCGTGCCGCTCTTTTCCTCGAAGGAGATCCCGGCGGGCGCGGTGAAGCCCAGGTCAATCAGTTTCGTCCGGCCGTCCTTGGAGAAGAGGATGTTGTCCGAGCAGACGTCGCGGTGAACCAGCCCCTGCTCGTGAATGATCGCCAGCGCGGCGCCGGCGGCCTGGAGGATCTCCAGCCGATTCCTGCGCAGCCGCGGGTCGGCGCAGCCGAGCATGTGCTTGAGGTTGGCGCCGTCCACGAACTCCTGGACGAGGTACTGGCAGCGCGCCGGATCATTCAACTCCCATCCGTAGGCGAAGGTCCGCACGATGGGGAAACTCGGGTCGAAGATCGTCGTGGGCGGAGTCAGCAGAACCCCGATCTCGCCCTCGCAGGGCACCCCGTAGCGTTTCTGCATGCGGCGCGAGGTGCGGTCGTATCCGGGCTTGTAGAGCTTGAGCGCGTACAGGGCCGGGTCCGGCGGCCGGCGCGCCTGGTACACGCAGGCCTTTTCGCCGTCGTGCACCGGCCGGATGGGATGGAACTCGCGGAAATGCCGCGATTCCCCGCGCCGCGCCCAGCCGAACCATTCCCGCCAGAACGATTTCGCCATACGTTTTCGCTCATGGAATTCAAGGACCGGAGCCGCAAGAATAATAGGGCGGTATCGCTGAAAATGCAAACGGGTGAAACGATCTCCTGATTGTAAGCTGACAACTGGATTGCTGTTTGACAAGTGGGACTCTGAAGCTCAGAATACGACATTTGATGGCCGGCCGTCATCGGTAAAAGGGGCCATCTGGAGAATTCCGGTTGCTGGCGTCCGTCGCCTGAAGGAAGGAGCGGAAGATGGCTCTCGGAAGAAACCACGTGCTGGCCATCGTCGCGATCGTGGGCATTTTGGCGCTCGCGCTGATTGGCGCGGGCGTGCTCGACGTGACGCAGAAGGCCGGCTATGTCAGGATCAACGTCTCCGACCAAAGCGCGATCTGGCTGGAATTCAAAGGCGCGGAACTGCGCGCCGCTGCGAGCGCAGAGGGGCTGAAGACCGTCGATCCGGTCGCGCTGCGCGCGCTGGGCAATCAAGCGTCGGAGTCTCCGGAGTTCACGCTCCCGATCCCGGCGGATCAGCTTCCCGAAGGGATCAGCGCCGTCAAGGGGAGTTTCAGGCGGTTTGGGAACATAGTCCAAGGGCAGTTGGGAATCTGCCGGACGGACGAGCAGAAGGTCGTCTGGCAATGCGACGTCCGGGTCGCGTCTTCGACCGGCGCTACCGCGGTCGCGGCGACGACGATGCAGATGCCCAGCCTGAAGAAGATCGCACTGGCCGTCAGCGGCGCGCCCTCGAACGGGAAGTTGGGCGTCGGAGTGCGGCTCACGGCCGGCAGCGACCAGTTGAGCGGCGTGCGCAAGGACGGAAAGCCCGTGCTGGTGCAGGTCAGCGTGACGGACGCCGCCGGCAATGAGGTGGGCGCGAGGAAGGGGCCGTTGACCGATTTCGGGTTCTCCTGAGGCGGCGGCGCCTGCTACTCCGTGGGAGTAGAGAAAGGGACTTATACGTGCGCGGCGGCGATGGATGTCGGGCCGTTCGGGTCGGCTCTGAAGGGCGAGACGAAGGTCGTCGTGCCGTAACAAGGAATTGCCTGCAAAAGCGTTCTTCCTGGGTGGGCGGAAGAAATGACAGGCGAGCCGATCAGCGAGGCGAGCGCGGGTTGGAGCCGGCGCAACGTGGCCGGCGTCGGGATCGCTTTGATCGGGTTCTGGCTGATCGTATTCGCCGTTAACTGGTTCATAAACCTGGCCTTGCAGGCATTGTCGGTCCTGCTCACCGCACTCGCGGGGAATTCGAATAAACCCCTGCTCCTGATGCAGTGCGGGGCCGCCTTTCTCTACCTGTTCCTGGGGCTCTGGCTGATCGCGCATCACAGGAAAATCTCCAGCCGTCTTTTCCGCGCCGCGGCGGGCGCGCCGGTGGCCGAGCGACGGGCCGCGCTGGCTTTCGGGATCAAGGTCTACGCCATTTACATGGCCGCGGCCGCCGCGAGCTGGCTGGTTCGTAGGGTGATAAACGGAATGGGGGACGCCGTCATGCTGGCCGGCAACCGCGATCGGGCGATGCTGTGGTATGTGATGCTGCCTTGCCTGATGTATCTGGCCGAAATCGCGGCCTGCCTTTACTTTCTGAAGCGCCCCGGATGGCTCGTCTCATTTGCGTATCCGGAAGGAGAACCCGATGAAGATGCGTGATGCCGCCGAGGTGACGTTGAGCATCCTGGGCGTGTCCAGAATCGTCGGTGCCGCAATCGAAACGCCGAACCTGGCCTATGCTTTGTACCTTCGTTCCGGGTACACGGGGCAAGCGGCGTCGTTCACAACAGCCCCGATACTGCTGCGCAATTTCGGAGGCTTCGCTGCAAACCTGGTCGTCGGCATTCTTCTCGTGCTGCTGGCGGGCCGGCTCGCGGACTGGTTGGTGCGGCGGAGCGTTTCGCTGGCCGGAACTGATGTGGACTTCCGGATCGTGTCGCCCGAGGGATTCCGATTCTGTCTCAAGCTCGTCGGAATCACCCTGCTCACTACGGGCGTGGCGACGCTGGTGGAATGGAGCTGGCCGCGCGTCATCGCAGGCGCGCTGATATTGGCGCTGGCAATTTATTTGATCCGCGGCGGCGGCTGGCTCACCCGGTTCGCATGGGGCAAAGCCGGCGCATAACCGCTTCTCACGCTGCCGATCCGGGCCTAAATCTGCGCCTGGAGTTTCTTGCCGCGCAGGATGTGGTGGTAGTGGACGCTGAAGCGGTGGGCTTCGTCGCGGACGTATTGGAGCACGCGCAGCGCCGGCGACCGGCTGCTGAGGCGCAGCTCGGCCGGCGGCCGTTCGACCATGCTCAGGCCGCCCTGAGGATGCTCGATGGGCGGCTCGCCGTGGTACACGATCTCCTCGCGCTTGGCGATGGAGAGGACGCACAGCGGCCGCGCGTGGACCGCCTTGAGCGCCTGCAGCGCGGCGTGCAGGTGGCCCTTGCCGCCGTCAATGAGCAGCACGTCGGGGAACGGCGTCTCCTCTTCCTTGAGCCGGCGGAAGCGCCGCTCGACGACCTCGCCGATCATCGCGTAATCGTCAATGCCGGCCACCGTGCGGATGTGGAAGCGGCGATAGCCGCTCTTGAACGGGCGGCCGTCCACGAAGGTGACGACGGAGCCGACCGCGTCCTCGCCGCTGAGGTTGGAGACGTCCACGCCGTCAATCGTGCGCGGCAGGCGCGGCAGCTTGAGGAGTTCCTGCAACTCTTCGATTCCCTCGCGCGGGTTCACGGTGGGCGGCGCGGTGGCTTCGGGGAAGAAGTCCGTCTCGCCGCGTTTCGCCAGGGATTCGAGCGCGCGGACCTGGTCGCGCAGCCGCGCGGCCTTTTCATATTCGAGCGCCTCCGAGGCGCGGCGCATCTCCTCGTCGAGCGCCCGGAGCACCCGCTGCCGCTTGCCCTCGATAAATCGCTGGAAGTGCCCGATCTGCGCCAGGTAGTCCTCGCGCGAGACGAGGTCGGCGCACGGCCCGGTGCAGCGCTCGATGTAATAGAGCAGGCAGGGCCGGTTGAAGCGGCGTTTCGCGTCGTCTGCGCGGATGTCGAGCGTGCAGGTGCGGAAGCGGAAAGCGCGCTGGAGCAGTTGCACCGCCTGCCGCAGGCCGCGCGCCTCGGTGAACGGGCCGTAGAACTTGTTCCGCGGGTTGTCGCGCTGGCGCGTGACGTAGACGCCGGGGAACTCCTCCGAGCGCGTGATTTCCAGGTACGGGTAGAGCTTGCTGTCGCGGAGGTTCTCGTTGTACTTGGGCTGGACGTCCTTGATCAGGCGCGCCTCCATGAGGAGCGCGTCCACTTCGGACTCCGCCTCGAGGTACTCCACGTCGGCGATCTGCGGGACCATGGTGGAGAGCTTGGCGCGCGTGTCGCCGGAGGCCTGGCGGAAGTAACTGCCGACGCGGTCGCGCAGGGAGTTCGCCTTGCCGATGTAGATCACCACGCCGCGGGCGTCCTTCATCAGGTAAACGCCCGGCTTGTCGGGGAGTTCGCTGACCTTCTTCTTCAGGGCCGCATTCGGCATTCGGCGGTACTTATCCGGGCATCTCGAATTTCTGGCTCGGGTGGCGCACGCTCAGGACCGGGCATGAGGCTTTGCGGACGACCTTTTCCGCCACCGAGCCGAACAGCGCGTGCTTGAGGCCGGTGCGGCCGTGCGTGCCGAGGACGATCATGTCCGCCTTCACGTGGGTGGCGCAGTTGAGGATCTCGACGAACGGCACGCCCTTGCGCAGGATATATTCGGCCGGCAGTTTTCCGCGGAGCTCGGGCGGAAGGACGTCGTCGAGCGCCTGCCGGGCCTGTTTTTCGATGTTCACCATCAACTGCGTCAGCGGCGGGGCCTGGAGCATGTCGAAATAGAGCGCGCTGGAGATTTCCTCGATGACGTGGAGCAGGACCAGCTTCGCCTGGAATTCCTGCGCGAAGGAGATGGCGTACGTCATCGCGTGCTTGGACGATTCGGAGAAGTCCGTCGGGTGAAGGATCGTCTTGATCGCCTGCATGCTTTGCCCTCCTGTCCCAAGAACCTTACGAAGCGCGCCGAACACGGCGCTAGGCGCTCACGGATTCGTCGAGCAGCGCCATTCGTCTCGCGGCGCTGCAAATTTTCGCAAGGTTGCTACTTTTCAGCGGGCTTCGGCTCGGCGGCCTGCTCCGGCGGACGCCGGGTGGCTTCCACGCCGCGGATCACAACGTTCGTGAGGTCCCCGGGCATAACGCCTTTCGGAAACTCCAGTTCGAACACATCCGGATTGACCGGCGCGTCGGTTTTCACGTCGGTGTAGCGCGTTCTGAGGAAGACGCGCCCTTGCGAGTCTTCCAGCTCGACCTTGCGCGCGATGCCGTCTTTCGGGTTGATCCAGAAGCGAACCTTCGCCGGGTCCGGGAGGACCATCGGCACGTTGAAGGGCAGCGAGAGGCGCCCTTCGGACAGCGCCAGTTCGAAGCCCTCGGCCGGAGCCCCGTCGAGGTCCTCGGCCGGCAGGGCTTTTTTGTCCTTCGCGCCCTTGAGCATATCGCGGTACACGCTCGGATCATAAGTCTTCGCCGGCGAGTAATCCGCCCAGGGCAGTTCCTTGCGGACGCGGTCGAGGTCTACGACATGGGCGGTCGTCGTCTCACCCACCTTTTCGATTTGCCGGACGATCTGGCCGTCCCCCGCGATGGATATTCGCACGTCGGACTGCATCGTCTTCAGGCGCTTGACCCCTTCAACGCGGAACCGGTCCGGCGGCAGGAAGCAGGCGCGGTAATCTCCGGTCGCGCTGTCGTTGCCGAGCAGATACTCCTGCTGGATGTGCATCGTCATCCCGCGCGGCGCATCGTCGGCAAGCGCCGGAGACAGCCGCGCCGCCGCGAGAAGGAGGCCGGCTGCAAGGATGGTTGCGCCGAAATGCTTCATCCGTTCATGGCTCCTCATGGAGTGTATCCTAGCGCGTCTGCAAGCTGCGTTCAAGAGAAAGATTCCTACTTCTCCTCAAAGTCTTTGTCCTCGAAGAACGCCTTGACGCGATCCCGATTGCCGGGGAAGTCGGGCTTGGCCATGAGCAACTTGAATTCCTCGTACTGGATCGCAAGCTGCTGCCGGAACACGGGCTCGGGCATGCGCAGGACATGGCCGTCGAAGAACCCGACGGCGCGCTCGTTGGCGTGCGGCGTGTGATCGTAGAGGATCATGCTGCCCGGCCCCATGTCGTTAAACGGCACGGTGCCGATGTACCGGTAGCTGCAGAGCATGCCATTTTTGATCTTCATCGGCGCGTCGTCGGACTGGGAGATCAGCACCTTCGGTTCGTTCAGCAAATTCGGGAAGAGGTCCGCCAGCGACGGCGGGATGTTGTCGGCGTTCGACTCCTGGTAAGCGAGGATGGCTTTGAGGATCTGATTGAGGTTGCTCATGGAGGCGTGCTCGCGCGCCTCGTCGCGGGCTTTGGCGAGCGCCGGCAGCAGCAGGCCGGCCAGGATGGGAATGGCTGCGGCCTCGCCTCGCATTCCCGACTCCGTCCCCGACAGCGGGATCGGCCCGACCGGAGAGAAGTTCTCGTACAGCCAGCCGTCCGGCTGCGGCACGGTGACCGAGACGGCGCCGAAGAGCTTCTCGCGCAGCAGCGCCTCCGGCGGGAACCGGCCCGGGTCCATTCCCCAGAACTCGTTCAGCGGGAGCGGGAACTTGAAGCTCGTGTCCCCCTTCGCGGCGAGCTTCAAGCACAGCACTGGAAGGTCGGTCAGCATCTGCGCCATCACCAGGCCGTTGCCGAAGCAGCGGCCCACGTCGGTGTATGAAATGTGCTCATAGCCCTGAGGCATCTTCGCCAGGATTTTCGTGAAGTCCTGCCGCAAGGACACGTTCTCCTTGTGGTCCATGAAGTACCGTATCTTCGCCAGGGCTGACCGAGCGGAGAGGTCCACGGCCGCCCAGCCGGTGTCGGAGATGACGAAGGTCGGCGTGAAGGAGCCCGGCAGAATGCTCTGCGGGTAAACCTGCGTTATGTGCGGCCGGTCAATGCGGCGGATGCGGACATACCCTTCGCCTTCCGGGCCGGCGGCTTGCTGGATCAGGCGGCTGACGCCGTTCAGGAGCCGCTCGAGGTTCGCCGCGGCGGCGTCCGAATCGCTCACTTTCAGGAAGCAGTTCTGGCCCTCGCCGATGGGGCTGTCCGACTCGGTGGCGTAGATCACGTACGGTCCGGAGAACATGCCGAAGACGTCGTCGCGGATGTTCATGCCGAGCATCGCCTCAACCTGGCTGATGCCCATCGTCACCTGGGTTCCGACCGGCGGCGGCGACATCGTGAGCAACCGGGTCACCTTATCGTAGGCGCCCTTCCAGTCGGCGGAGCCGATGGTGAAGGCGACCACGTCGCGCGGAACAAGCGCGAACTGGTCCGGGCCGATCAGCATGGGCTGCTCCGGCCGGGCGGGCGGAGTCATGTGCACGAATAGGCGCGTACGGAAACCGCGGTCCTCGATCGTCGTGCCGAGGGTGCATCCCTGCACGCGCTCGAGCCCGGCCATGGCGAGCACGGGCGCGGCCATCGGGCCGATCTCGGCGTTCTTCGCCAGCCACGGGAAGAGGCCGAAGTAGAGCCACGCTTCGGGCGCCGGCCCGATTCGGCTCCGGCCGAGCGCGTACTCCGGGTCCGCCGAAAGCCCGGCGGCGCCGGTCCGGCGCGCGACGGTATCCGCGTGCAGCTTCAGGAAGTCGGGGACGGATTTGTCGTTCAGCGTCAGCACCATCGCGCCGTCTTCGAAGGAGTAAAGAATGACGAACTTGCCCGTGAACTCCAGCATTTCCGCGCCGTCGGGCCCGGCGCCGCGCGTGGCGATTTTCGATTCGACGAACCAGTCGAAGAGCGCCTTGATCGTCGCCTGCCCCTTGATCGGGTCGGCCGGATGCAGAATCAGTTGGAACATCAGTTCCGGGGAAGCGCCGCCCGGCTGAGGGAGGACGACGGCCGCCAGGGCGCTTTCGCAGGGGAAGAGGCCGGAGAAGTCCATCTGGGTGATTCCGGGAGGCAGGGCGCCGTAAAGCCCCAGGATGCTTTTCTGGAGCGGCGCAAGCATCTCCTGCATCTCGGCCGTCTGCAGCACCTCGAAAAGCGCCGTCTCTTTCCAGCGCGCGGAGGTGATGTCCGGGTTGCGGACGACGATCGCCGCGACCGAATCCGGCGAGAGCATCTTCTCGACCAGCGCCGGCTCATCGGCCGCCTGCGCGATCCTCAATCCACCGACCGCCAGCAATCCCGCGAACCCGAGCGCGCCCAGCAACAGCCTGCCGGCCCCTTGCCGTTTCATCGGAATCTCCTCCCTGGAACTGAAGGAACTCTCGCCCCTCGGCGCGCCGCCTGAGCACAATAGCAACGCGCGGGCGCAAGTTCAACCGAATTCCTGCGCCCTTGCCGGGCGGAGCGGTTCACGGTACAATCGCCCAGTTATGAGCGATGGAGCAGCCGCCAGTATCGAAAGTCCCCTCGCGCAGCGGCGGCGGAGAATCTGGACCGCGGCGGACTGCGCGATGCTCCTCCTTGCCGCAGTGGTCGTCTACAGCGACAGCTTCCACGGCCCGTTCATCTTCGACGACCGCCCGGCCATAGATCAGGTCAGCGCGAAGGAGCCGTGGCCGGACTGGGTCTGGCATACGCTGATCGGGCCGAGGCCGGTCATCCAGGCGACGCTGGCGCTCAACTATTTCATCGGCGGCTACAGCGAGACCGGCTACCACGTCGGCAACCTCTTCATCCACATCCTCGCCGCGCTCGCGCTCTTCGGCGTCATCCGCCGGACGCTGACGCTTCCCTCGCTCGGCGGCCGGTTCAACGAGAAGGCCGCCGCGTCGCTGGCGTTCGCCGCGGCGCTTCTCTGGGTGGTCCATCCGCTTCAAACCCAGGCGGTGACGTACGTCATTCAGCGGACGGAATCGCTGATGGGTCTGTTCTATCTCCTGACGCTGTATTGCTTTATCCGCGCGGGGTCGTCGCCGAATCCGCGCACGTGGCATGTGGCCGCCGTGGCCGCCTGCGCGTTGGGAATGGGCTCCAAGGAAGTCATGGCCTCGGCGCCGCCGGTCATGCTGCTCTACGACCGATGCTTCGTCGCCGGCTCCTTCCGCGAGGCGCTGCGGCGGCGATGGCTTTTGTATATCGAGTTGGCGGCGACGTGGGTCATCCTCCTGCGCTCCATCATCGAAGGGGTCGGCGCGCACGCGATCTCGGCCGGGTTCCAGCTTAAGGAGGTCACGCCGTTCCAGTATGCGCGGAGCGAGCCGGGCGTGATTCTCCACTATCTCGCGCTGGCGTTCTGGCCGGCGGGTCTGTGCCTGGACTACGCCTGGCCGGTGGCGAAAGGGGTCGCGCAAATCGCTCCGGCCGCGATCGTCATCGCAGCGCTGCTGGCGGCCACGGTCTGGGCGCTCGTGCGAAAACCGAAATGGGGATTCGTCGGCGCGTGGTTCTTCCTGATCCTCGCGCCGACTTCGAGCATTATGCCGATCAAAGACCTGGCGTTCGAGCACCGGATGTACCTGCCGCTGGCGGCGGTGGTGGTGGTCATGATCCTCGCGGCGTACCTCGCCTGGGAGCGCTGGGCCGGCGCCGGCGAGGGCCGTCGCTGGCGGGGGCAGATCCTGGCGGCGATCCTGATCCTTTCAGCCGCGGTCGCGCTGGGATATACGACGCTCCAGCGCAACAAGGACTACGCGACAGTGATGGGGATCTGGAGCGATACAGCCAGGAAGGCGCCGCGCAACGCGCGGGCTTTGAACAATCTGGGCTTGCAGTTGCGCGACGTGGGCGATTTTCAAGGCGCGCTCGATTGCCTCAACCGGGCCATCGAACTGCGACCGAGATACGCCGACGCTTACAATAACCGCGCCTACACTTACGCGTCCATGAAGAAGTTCGACCTGGCCATGGACGACTGCAATATGGCCATCGAATGCAGGCCCGAGTTCGCTACGCCGTATAACAATCGCGGGAACCTCGACGAGCAACTCGGGCAGCTCGACAAGGCGATCGAGGACTTCAACCGCGCTATACAGCTAAAGCCTGACTATCACGAGGCTTACAACAACCGCGGCGTGGTGCGCCTCAAACTCGGCCAGTATCAGGATGCACTCGAGGATTTCAACAAATCCATCGAGACTGCGCCGAACGAGCCGGTTCCTTACAACAACCGCGCGGCCGCATATTATAACCTGAAGGAGTACGCGAAGGCGCTCGCCGACCTGGAGACGTGCGAGAGGTTGCACGGCCACGTGGATCCCGCTTTCCGAAAGACCGTCATGCAGGCGGCAGGACGGTCGAAATAGAACGGGGCCGCAGCGCGCTGTGAATGCGAATAACATGGAACCAGAACTGGCATCCGGCGATCACAATACGCGGAAGCTGTTTTTCCTCGCGGCGGCCATCGCGGTGATCGCGTTCGCGGCCTACATTCCCGCCATGCGCGGCGGGTTCGCCTGGGACGACAGCGTCCAGGTCACGGACAACCCGCTCATCAAGGACCCGCATGGACTTCGCCGGCTCTGGTTCGGGGCGGAAGCGATGGACTACTTCCCGCTCACGCTCGCCACGCACTGGCTGGAATGGCGGCTCTGGGGATTGCACGCGGCGGGCTACCATGCCCTCAACGTGCTGCTCCATGCGATCAGCGCCGTGCTGGTCTGGCGGGTGCTGCGGCGGCTCAACGTTCCCGGCGCGTGGCTGGCCGGGACGCTCTTCGCGGTCCATCCGGTGGCCGCCGACTCGGTGGCCTGGATCGCGGAGCGCAAGAACACGCTTTCGATGGCGCTCTACCTGGCGTCGCTCCTCGCCTGGCTGCGTTATGACGATGTCAGTTCTCACCACGACGACACAACGAGCCGTTCGACTTCGCTCACGGCCATGAGCCTGCCGAATGGCACGACGAACGGCAATCCGCAATCCGCAATCCGCAGTCCGCAATATCTGCTTTCTCTTGGCCTGTTCCTGCTTGCACTCCTGTCAAAGACCTCCGTCGTAATCCTGCCGTTCGTCCTGCTCCTGTGCGCGTGGCGGCGGCGCGGCGGCATTTCCCGGCGGGACATCGTGCGCAGCGTGCCGTTCTTCGCGCTCGCGGTGGCGCTGGGATTGGTGACCATCTGGTTCCAGCGGCACAACGCCATCCACGGCATGACCGTCCGCTCCGAAGGCGCGGCCTCGCGCCTGGCCGCCTCGGGATGGATCGCCTGGTTCTACCTGTACAAGCTCCTGCTTCCGGCGGGCCTCTGCGCGATCTATCCGCGGTGGAAGGTGGATGGCGCCAGCGCCGCGGCCTATCTGCCGCTGGCCCTCCTGGCGGCCGGACTAGTCTGGCTTTGGATGCGCCGGAAAAGCTCCGGCCGGACGCCGCTCTTCGCGGCGGCGTACTTCCTGATCGCGCTGCTGCCGGTCCTTGGGATCGTGAACATGCTGTTCATGGGGCTCTCGCTGGTTGCGGACCATTTCCAGTACCTGGCCATGATCGGAGTCATCGCGTTCGCGGCGGCCCTCCTGGCGCGGGCGGCGTCCGCGCGCGGCTGGGCCGGGCGCGCCGGCGTCGCGGCCTCCGTCGGATGCGTCGTCGTCCTGGGCGTCCTGACCTGGAACCGCGCCGGGCTGTATGGCGACGAGGAACGACTCTGGCAGGACAACCTCGCCAAGAACCCTTCGGCCGTGGTCTATAACGCGCAGGGAGTCGCCCGCTCGTACGCCGGCCGGCACGAGCAGGCGCTGGAGAGCTTGGACACGGCGATCCGATTGAAGCCGGAGCTTGCCGAGGCCTGGGTCAACCGCGCAGCCGCTTTCGACGCCCTCGGCCGGATGGAGGAAGCCGTCCGCGATTATGACCAGGCGGTGAAATTGCGACCGCAGGACGCGCCGACCTACAACGGCCGCGGCAACGCCCTGGCGCGCATGCATCACGCGGAGGATGCCCTGAAGGATTACGACGCGGCGATTGCCCTGCGCCCGCGCTACGGCCTGGCCTATTACAACCGAGGGAACATTCACTTCAACGCCGGCCGCCTGGACCTGGCGCTGAGCGACTACGACCGGGCGATTGAACTCACGCCAGAGTACGCGCGGGCCTGGAACAACCGCGCGACGGTTCTTGCTCGGCTGGGACGCGGCGACGATGCGCTCCGAGATTTCAGCCAGGCCCTCGCGCTCGACCCGACCAACGCCGCCGCCTGGCGCAACCGGGCGCTGCTGTATTCCGACAGAAAAGAATACGCCAAAGCGCTGGCGGACGTTAGAATGTTCGAGAAACTGGGCGGGCATCCCGATCCCGATTTCGTCAAGAGCCTCACCGAAGCGGCGGGACGGGCGCCATAACATGGCGTCAGGGGAACCAAAAGAACACAGACAACGGCAACGGTTGGAACCGCCGATGGACGCAGATGAACGCCGATAAGAGAGGAACAAAAAAAGAGGAATCCGTATCTGCGTTCATCCGCGTTCATCGGCGGTTCCGACGCCGTTATAATCCTCTTTTTGAATTGACTTTTGGGCCTAATAGGAACATGCCCCATTTTGCACAATACCGGGTATGGCAATGGCAGACATAGAGGCGTTGCTTACCAAGTACCGCAGTATGAACATAATGTTGCTCCGTAGTTTCGCTAAGACATACCATGCGGAAGATTACGAGCGGGAAGTGAGAGTCGCTATCGAACAAGTTCTAGCCGAAAGGCGCGATGAATTGGTCGCTTATGAACACACCGTGGCAACCGAACTGAAGCGCCATAAGAAAGAAGAAGCGAAGCAGAGATTAACATTTTGGTTGTACGTTGTATTGTGCCTGCCTGTTGTGGTGGGATACCCTCTATACCGGATTATCAAGCATTCTGTAAACCCAGAGGACGTTCGCGGGTTGCGTGTTGTGTTCTGCATGGCCGTCTTGACCTACTATTTATCCTTCGGGCTGTCTGTGACGCTCGGGTTTTTGGGTGACAGGGTCTCCACTTCGTTACAACGACGGCGCAAGTCTGAACATGAAAGCGGGACAGGCAGCGACCAAGGCGGAGTCAATCGAAGGAACAAACCCTGATGGCTGAGCATGAATCGTCGTGCTTAATAGGGACAGCCCCGATTTTGCAATAGGTGCGCTTCATGAGCCTGATGCTGTGTATCACCGGCGTTGATGCGCCGGAAGCTGCCCTGGGCTTGGACGTGACCGACATGTTCCAGAAACTGGGACTTGCGCGGAACCGTCAAGTCGCGTTTCACGCCGTTCAGGACAACAAGAACGTGCCGGACGATTGGCTCTCGAAGCGTAAGATCAACAAGGCGTATCAGGAAGCGGACCGTGTCGTGGCCAAGCACAACCCGCGCGTGGTGGTTGATCTGCATCATGCCTGCGTTCCGTGGAAGTGCTTCGAGGTGCAGGTCTTCAGCGGCCTCTGTGCGGAATCCTCCGCATTCCAGGCATGGGCGACGAGCCTTACGGACGTGCTCGTGCGCGCGGGCGGGTCAGACGACTATGATAAGGCCATCTTCTGCTACCAGCTTCCCTCGGTGCGTGACCGGTTGTGGTTTGACATGGAGTACATTCAGGTGGAGGTGATTCCTTCTCTGGCGCCGGTTAGGGAACGCATGAAAATCCCGGAAGCGCCCCTGACGAGGTTCGAGTTTCCGGGGGCTGCAACGTACCAGCGTGAGATCGAGTCGCTCGCGCACGTGCTTGCCGGCATTTATGATCATCATCCGTGGCTGACCACGGACGAACTGCGGAGAGAACCCTGATGAGCAATCCATGGCAAGTCATGACGGCACAAGACGGCCAGGCAATGGACGACCGGAAGGAGAAAGGGCCGGTGCGGTTCCAGGTCGCTCTAAAGCGGGATCTGATCTGGCGTCTGATTCAGCCGTATCTCCCGAAGAACCGGTCCACACCCATCCTCGACCTGGGCGGCGGGACGGGCGTGTGGGCGATCCGCCTCGCGCAGGAGGGCTGCCGCGTGCTTCTGACGGATATCTCGCCGGGGCTTCTCGCTCGGGCGCGGGAGAAAGTCGAGGCAGCCGGCCTTGGACTTTTGGTCCGGATTGAGGAAGCAGATATCTGCGATTTGAGCCGATATCCCGAAGGGGCCTTTCCGCTGGTCCTGGCGCTGGGCGACCCGCTCTCCTACTGCGACGATGCCGCCAAGGCGCTGCGGGAGGTCAGGCGCGTGACGGCCCATGGCGGTGTCCTTATCGGCGAGGTGGAGAACCGCTACCGCGCGGCCTTGAGCCGGCGTCGCGCCGCGACTTGGGCCGACGCGAAACGGATTCTCGGGCAGGGAATCGCCAATTGGCCCGAACCGGAGAACCCCGCCGCGATCCGGGAGTTCTCGCCCTCAGAGATTGAAGCGCTGCTGAAGGAATCCAGGTGGCAACCGGAGCACCTGTATCCTTCGGACCTGCTCGCCTCACTTGTGGCGGAACCTATCCTTCAGGAAGCCTTGCGCTCGCCGGAACATTTTGCCCAGGCTTCGGCCCTTGAGGAATGCCTGCGCGCCGAGGCGGCCCTGCTCGGCAGTGGAATGGAGATTCAGTTCGTGGCGGTGAAACCATGAAGGCCGACATCCGCCAAGCGTTGCCTTCAGATGCCGATTGCATCGCCCGCGTTCATGTTGATACATGGCGCAGCACCTACACGGGCATTATCCCGGATGAGCACCTGGCCAAGCTTTCCTATGAAAATCATGCTCAGGGGTGGCGCAAGTGGCTCTCGGACACGGCTTCAGCGTCTTTTACTCTTGTTGCCGAGTCAGAAGGACAGATCGTCGGGTTCGCCACCGGCGGCCCGGAGCGCCAAGGTCATCCGCTCTACAAGGGAGAACTCTGGGGCATCTACGTCCTCGCAAAGTTCCAGCGGCAGGGAGTCGGCCGAATACTGGCCTCGGCCGTGGCGGAGGAATTGCGGCGTCGCGGCTTCGACTCTATGCTGGTCTGGGTGCTCAAAGATAATCCCTGCAGGGCCTTCTATGCGCGGCTCGGTGGCGTGACCGCGGGAGAGAAGGAGATCCAAATCGGGGGCAAGAAGCTGATTGAAGCGGTCTACGGCTGGAGCGATATCGGGAGGCTATTGACCAGTGTCGCAAGGTAAATCTACATGCCAGAGCATCACGAACGCCAATGCGGCCCTGCTCGGCAGTGGAGTGGATATTCAGTTCGTGGCGGTGAAACGATGAATATCAACACCCATCGCGCTCAGCCTGCCGACGCCGGGCGCGAGACCCGTCGGCGGTTGTTTTTGGCCGGCGCGATCGTGGCTGTCACGCTCCTCGCCTACCTTCCTGTGATGCTGCGCGGCGGGTTCTTCTGGGACGACGACAGCTTCCTCTATGCCAATAAGTTTATCCGCGCGCCCGACGGGCTGCGGCGGCTCTGGTTTACGACGCAGCCGACGGACTATTTCCCGCTCACCTCCAGCGTCCTCTGGGTGGAGTGGCGGCTCTGGGGGAATAATCCTCGCGGTTACCACGTCGTCAACGTGCTGCTTCACGCCACGGCGGCGGTGCTGGCCTGGCGCGTGCTGCTGCGCCTGCGCGTTCCGGGCGCGTGGCTCGCCGGGCTTCTCTTCGCGGTTCACCCGGCGGCGGCCGCCTCGGCGGCTTGGATCACGGAGCTGAAGAATACCCTGCCGATGGCGCTGTATTTCCTGGCGCTCCTCGCCTGGCTGCGGTTCGATGACGGCGGTTCTCACCACGACGAGACTACGGGCGCGACGGACGGCGATCCACACTCCGCACTCCGCAATCCGCACTATTTTCTTTCTCTTGGGCTTTTCCTCCTGGCGC
>Ga0181524_10001457_pt1 | contig 27014 bp, 18 predicted proteins | sample PEATcosm2014_Bin_34_FD_119761 | JGI IMG/M metagenome (GOLD analysis project Ga0181524, IMG submission 119761) | Peatland microbial communities from MTU Mesocosm Facility, Houghton, MI, USA - PEATcosm2014_Bin05_60_metaG | ecosystem: Environmental > Terrestrial > Soil > Wetlands > Peat | place... | reverse complement strand
TCCAGCGGTCGGGTAGCCAGGCGGGCAGGTCGCTGAGGCGCGCCGACGGCAAGTTGACCAGTAACTGGGTGAGATAGAGTTGCGGGTCCACTTCGTGGCGGCGGCAGGTCGAGGTGAGACTGGCCAGGATGGCCGCGGTACGACCTCCGCGCTCGTTGCCCACCAAAAGGCTATTTTTCCTTGTTAGCACCACGCGCTTCATTTCGCGCTCGGAGACATTGTTATCGATGGGCACGGCGCCGTCGGAGAGCAACACGTTCAGCTCCTCCCAGTGGCCCAGGGCGTAATTGACCGCCTCGGCCATGGGGTGCTTGGGCAGCAACTGCTCCTTCCAGTTGAAGAGCTTCTCGTGCAACTCGGCCAACACCGGCGCCGATTGCTCCTGGCGCAGCCCCAGGCGCTGTTCGGCGGAAGCGTTTCGGCCCTGCTTCTGGACGGCGTAAAGCGCGCGCACCAAGACGATCGCCTCCTGCGCGATCTCGGGAGCCGCCTTCTGCGCATCGATGATCTTGCTGCGCAGATGCGCCCAGCATCCAGCGCGCACGATGGCGTTCCACCCCAGCGCGCAAAGATCGTGCGCCGGGGACCCCGGGCGTTGCCGGCCACCACGCCGTCGTATCCGCCATAGGCATCGGCCAGAAGCACTTGGTTGTAATCCTTCAGAAAATACTTCGGCCCGTCGCGTCCCCGCTTCAGCGTGCAGTCGAATACGTTGTAAGGATGCGCCTCGTCGCCCACGTAGACCCACATGCGCGCTTGGGCGCAATGACCGGTTCTGAGCATGGGCATGATGGTGTCGTCGGTAGCCACCACGTGCGAGGAGCGCACCTCATTGGCCATCAACTCATAGAGCGGCTCGGCCAGGTCGGCAGCGTCGCCGCACCAGACCGACTGCGTAGCCCGCGAGATCTCGAACCCTTGTCGCGCGAAGATGTCTTCCAAGCGATAGAAAGGGAGGTAATCGTTGAACTTGCTGGTTACGATGTAACTCAGCAGACCCGGTCCGGCCAGTCCCTTTTCGATGGCCGCCTCCGGCTTGGCCGCTGTCTCGATGCGCGGGTTGTCGCCGTTGGTCTCGCAGGCCGCGCAGGCGTATTTCTTGCGCACATGATGGATGCGCTCCCACCCCACGGACGAAGACCTGTCCGTGGGGACCCCGGCTCCAAGTGGCCGGGGAAATACTCGATCTGCCAGCTATCCTCATGGCCGATTTCCTGGCGCTCGATGCCGCAGCACGGGCATATCCGTTCCTCTGTACTCAGCTCGTGCAGGTGCGTGGTGACGGGAAGGTTCGCGAAGTCTTGAACCCGGCGCCGCCCTTTGCGCCGATTCACCCGCCGCAGCTCCTGTTCCGGTTCCGCATGGGGGGGAAGATCCGCGGGGTTGACCGGCTTACGGTCCATCGCCTCGGCGAAGCTGAGAAGCAACTGCGCCAGGTCGCCCTCGGACTGGAGACGGTCCGCGCGCGGACCGTAATACCATTTCTTCAAGCGATCGAGTTCTACCTGCAGACGCAGATTCTCCAGGTACAGATCGTCGGCACGCTGCTGTTGCTCTCGGGCCCTCTCCTTGTCCTGATCTCGCTCCAGCAGCAGCGACCGCAATATCGCCTTCAGGGCCTCACTGTCGTCGGGTAACTCGACTAAGTTATTTGCGCAGAACATGCATAAGTATATGCATAACCCGTTGTGGAAATCACTTACACAGCTTGCCTTTCTTTAGTATCTCGGCTGATTCCTGCTCCCCGCTCGTAGCGCGGCACGCGCTTCAACTTCGTCATGTCGATGCCATCCAGAATCATCGCCAGCTCGCTGGCGCGCAACTGCGCTGAGCGAGCACCCGCCTGCAAACGCGGCAGCTTAAAAACTCCAGTCTCAAGGCGCTTGTACCACAGTACGAATCCGTCCCGGTCCCATGTGAGGATCTTTAATCTGTCTCCTCTGCGCGAGCGAAAGATGAAGAGGCTGTCGCCCAAAGGATCCTGGCCGATCACCGCGCGCACCCGCTCCGCCAAACGATCCAAGCCGCAACGCATGTCGGTCGCCTCCGCGGCCAGCCAGATGCGTGGCCCATGCGCACCATCCAACGCGTGCAAACTCGGCAGCCCGATCATAACGCGGTCTCAAGCACAGCCGGCAGTGCTCGCAAGTGACCCGCCTCGAATCCGGGCTCAACCAATAGACTCCGGCCCTTGCTCAGACGAATCTCAATCGCCCTGCTATACCCAGGTGCAGGCAAAGCCCGTTCTTCGGCTCTCCTCACTCTCACTTCTACGAACTTCTCCACTTCGCTTTCTCCAAGCCGCTTCTTCCATTCGTAAAAAAGCCAATCCCGCAAACCTCGATCCTGACAGAACGCCTTTACTGTCTGACCGCTCTGACTCTGCTCTGAAACCAGTTCGCGCCACTTCGCCCGCCATTTCGCCCGATGTTTTCTCATTCCACAAGATTGAGACCTCGAGATGGCGCAAACAAGATGGGGTTAAGATACCGCTCACAATCGAACTGCGACCAGATGTCCGTTCGAAGAGAGGCGAGATTGTCTAACCGTTCGAATGGAAGCGGCTTTAGAAATTGGCCGTGGCCGATGGGCTTCCAAGTTCAGGCATGCCGGCGGAGACGCAATCTTCGTCTCGCGATTCTCTATTCGGCGGAGTATCGGATCTCGAGCGTGCGAATGCGATAGCAGGAGTAAGTCAGAACGATGGCGATCAGCGCTAGCAATCCGGCCGTGGCAGCCCACCCGGATACCGGTTCGGTTTCAACGGTCAGCAGTGCAAAAATGCCTTCTGCGCCGACGGGTACCGGCATCAGGTGGCGAAGATACGAAGCCACGCTCATCTTCTGCAGCAGGGACGGGAGGACCGGGTTGATGGTCTCCCAGCCGAGCATCAGCAACGCCGCCGGCGTAGGGTTTCTGAAGATCATGCTCAACAGGAGAAACACAGCGCCGTATCCAAGACAGGCGAGCACGACGATGAGCAGGTACGCTTCCAACTGTCCCATGCCGGGCCCATTGAAAATGTAATCGCCGCCGGCCGCGCCGAAGCCGGCATACATCAGCATGAAACTAGCGGCGATCGCGCTTCCGAACAGGAACACAGCGCTGATGGATCCAGCAGCAAACTTGGCCAGAAGCAGAACCTCGCGCCGCACCGGCGAAAGCAGGTAGAAGTGCAGGCTGCGCTCAATCATCTCTCCACGAATCAGCCGCGAGAAGATTCCCAGGCACCCGAAGAAAACCCCCAGCCGGATGTAATAGAGCTGGACGATGCCTGCCAGTATGTTCGTGTCATCGCTCATCGCGAAGGACGGATGCCGATCGAACAGCATGTGAATGAGGATGATGACTGTCGGGATGAAAGCAAGGCAGTAAATCCAGGTCGCCTTCCATGAGAAGAGATTCCGCCTCAACTCAATGCGCGTGAGGCGCTGTGCCTGCATCCACCACAGGCCCCACGGCTGTTGGGCAAGATTTCTCACACGATCGGCTAGTTGCATTTGCGTCATGACGGGCTCCCATCCGTGCCGATCAGGTACTGGTAGATCGCGTTGGCATCGTCGTCCGCGGGAGCCACTGCGTCAATCTTCACCAGCCCATCTGCCACGATTCCGTTGAGCACCGAATAAAACTGGTCGATTCCCGCGGTGCGCAGGAAAACACCTTTGCCATCCGCATGCAGCCTGGCTTCAACGCAGTGATTGATGGCGAACATCTTCGCTGCCAGCACCTCGGGGTGGTCGCAGCGAATCAGCACCTGCATCGGCTTCTCGTGCACTTCCTGCCGGACCTGGTGGATATTCCCCTCCGCGATCAGGTACCCGCCGGTTATCAGGATCACTCGATCGGAGATCCGGTCAACCTCGTCGAGGATGTGGCTGGAGATCAGCACATGCATTCCCTGGCGGCCCAGTTCCTGGAAGAGCGCGATCGATTCAGCGCGTGCCATCGGATCGAGTCCGTTCAGAGGCTCGTCGAGCACCAGCACGCGCGGATGATGGGCAATGGCCTGGGCCAACCGGATCTTCTGCCGCATGCCCTTGCTGTAGCCGGCGATCTTTCGCCCTGCTGCATCGCCAAGCTGCACGCGCTCGATCGCCTGCGCGGCGAGATCTACGGCCAGGTCTTTTTCCATGCCATGGAGCATCAGGCCGTCCAATACAAACTGCCAACCCGTCAGCCCGCGCGGAAAGAAATCAAACTGCGTGCAGTACCCGAGGATGCTAAACAACTCCGTCTGGTCGGCCGGCGAGAGTCCAAGGACCGAGATGTGTCCGTTCGAAGGCTGAACCAATCCGGTCATGAGATTCATGATCGTGGTCTTCCCCGATCCGTTGGGTCCGACCAGCGTGGTAATTCCAGGCGGAATCGACAGCGAGATTCGGTTCACCCCGAGCACTTCGCCGTAGAACTTCGATACGTCTTCGAAAATGATTCTGTCGTTCATCCGCGGACCACCTCGCGCGCCCTGATCCGCTTATTCAGCATGCCCACACAGACCAGGCAGACCAGCGACAGCATGACCGCAATGGCCAGCGTTGGCACTGAAAGCCTCTCGCTGATTGGTGCCGGTGCGCCGAGCAGCCTCTGCCACAGGTTCGACATCATGACCGGAACGTTCAAAAGCAGTCCCCACTTGGTGCGCAGCAAAGCGCTCACGATGGCTCCCACGCCGGCCGGCACAAAGACCGCGGCAAAGATGACGCCCGTGGCCACCACCCGCCATTTAACCCAGGAAGACAGCGCGAGTCCAAGCATCGAGAGAAACGCAATCCAGATCACCGATCCCGCCAGCAGGCCCATGGCAATTTGCAGATTGCTTATCGCCCAAGGTTGAGGAGAAGAGTAGCCCTGGTAAACAAAGAGCAGCAGACAGGGGAGCCATGTGATCAGCGAGAGCGATGTGAACAGCGCAATGAACTTGCCGAACACGTAGCCGAAGCGCGAAATGGGATGGCTCAGCAGGATCGGCAAAGCATTGTCTGCCAGGTCGAAGGTGATGAGACGGGGAGCGATCCACGAAGCCATGACCAATGCGAGCCACGCTTGGGTTTGAAGGATCTTCAGGAAGAATTTCGCATCGATGGCAAGCATCTCCTGCCAACGGCCTCCGACAAGAGCCCGCGCCATCGGGTTATCGGCGAGGTAAATCACCACCAGAGACACGACGCAGGGGAGCAGGCAGAAGATGAAAAGTCCAACCGTTATCTTCGACGACCAGGCTTCTTCAAAGGCATAGCGGGCCAGCACCAGCACGCGCGTCCACACCGGCGTCACCGTGCCTGTATAGGCCGAGTAGTTACGCTTATAGACTGCCATTTGCGGTCCTTCCCTGGTCGTTGTCCATCGCGCGCAGGAAGATGTCTTCAAGGGAATCGCGCCGCTGATTCATGCGCCGGATCTGCACTCCCTGCTCAGAGGCGATCACATAAAGATCGCGCGCTTCAATATTGTCCGGAATCACCAGCTTGATGCGCCCGCCCGGAAATGTTGCGCATTCGCAGCCGAGCCCGCGGATGCTCACGGAGAAACGCCCGGTGGCGCCCACTGTTTCGAGCTCCATGAAGCTGCGGTTCGAGCGCCGCTCCTCTTCGATGTTGCACAGGGAGGCAATGCGCCCGTTCTTCAGGATCAGCACTTCATCGCAGGTTTCGTCGATGTCGCGCAGCAGATGCGACGAGATAAGCAGCCGGATGCTGCCTTCTTTGCGAATGTCCTTGATGAGTCGAATCATGCGCTGACGGGCGACGGGATCGAGGCCGTTGGTAGGCTCATCCAGGATCAGCAGCTTCGGCCCGTGCGCCAGCGCCTGGGCCAGCTTTACCAGCTGCTTCATGCCCAGCGAATAGGTGTTCACCTTGCGATAGCGAACCTCGCCGAGTCCCACGTAGAACAGGGCCTCATGAGCCCGTTCCAGCGCGACTCCTGAAGGCAGGCCGGCCAGCTCAGCCATGTAGCGGACGAAGCGGACGCCGCTCATGTTGCCGATGAACGAATCGTTCTCAGGCATGAAGCCGATGCCGCCGCGAATCTGCGCCCGGTCTTTGTGAGTGTCGAGGCCAAAGACACGGGCCTTGCCTTTGGAAGGGAGATGAAACCCCAGCAGCGTATTGATCAGCGTGGACTTGCCCGCGCCATTGGGGCCGAGCAGGCCAATGGCCTGCCCGTGGAGTTCTCCCGTGAGGTTGTCCAGCACCGTCCGGTTTGCGAGCCGGACCTCTACCCCATCTAGATCGATGACGCCCATGTCACTCTCTTACGCTTGCGTTGGCGTGTTTGTTCCCGGAGTGAATCAATGTTTCCAGAGTCAGGAAATCGAAACCAAAGAGACGGCTGTTGCTGGCGGCCTCGATACGGCTTTCTTCTCCCCAAGCACAGACTACCGTAGGCCTTGCATCCGCAGCCAGCTCGCTGACGGCGGATGCCGTCTCTCCACTGAGTTGACTGAGCAACGGCGTCAACACCGGGGTCAGGTTCTGGTATGCAACCGCGGAGTAATTCTCATTGGCATCCTTGGGAAGCAATGCCTTGAAGGCCGCCGAGTTTGCCAGCGAATTCCCGGTCGAATATGTCTGCAACGCCTGGATCAGCAGGGCACGGCTCGGCGCCACAATCATGTACCCGTTCGCATAGGTGTATTGAGCCACGATGTTGCCCGTTACCGTGTCGTGGACCGAATAGTAACGCTGGCCATCTGCGTCGCTCGGTTCAATCGTGATGGAATGCGCCGCGTTGGCATTGGCCTGTTGGCGGATCGCCGCTGTCATTCGCTCCAGGGCTTGTTCCAGGCGATCGGAGTCGTTGACTTCAATCACGGCCTTCCACGAGGGCGTCGGCAGCACCGGCCCATCCAGCGACAGCAGGAAGTCTCCGCCCAGGTTGGCCGCAATGTCATCGCGGAAGTTGATCTGCAGTTTCTGCTCAGCCTCGGTAAGTCCATTTGTCTGGGAACCGTTTGCAGCCGCCATGGCGATCAGATCGTCGGTAATGGCCTTTGGGTCTTTTGAAAGCGCGGCGACGGCAATCGCTGCATTGGGAGTAACAAAGTTGAGCGACCCGATGGGCGCCGGCGCAGCCAGCCACGAGACAACCCCTTGCCGTGCACCAGAGAATTGGAGGTCAACACGATTCTCGGGCTGCCCATTCACTTCGCGATGTTCCGCGATCAGGTAACTTACCTTGTCGATGCCGCTCTGTGCCATCGCTGCGCTGGCTTGTTTCGAGGCGTGCATCTTTGCAGCTTGATTGGCCTTCATCTGGTGGATATCCGCCGCCAGAATGATTCCCGCGCCGCGCCCATAGGCAGCCGATATCTGTTGGCCAAAACTGCTTGCCGCAAAACCGCTGGAGCCGGCATTCAACTGCGCGTTGATCGGCGCCAGGGTTGCGGAGCTGTTGGAGAAGATCGCCTCGTGCTCCCTCACCACCGCGTAGACATTGTGATTGCCTGCCGACGATGTATTGCCTACGCTCAGCGAATTCTGATCGAGCACGGTGATTCCAGGCTTCGAGCTCGAGGCAGGGAACTGCTGTTTCAACAAGTCGTCAAGCCCGCTCTGCTTCACATCCGCAACAATCGCGAACCCTGAATCCTTCGCCTGCCTTGTCCCCACAATGACGATTTCGTTGCCGAAGTATGTGCTCATCTGGTGGACCTTCGCCACCATCGCATCCAGGTCTGCCGTGTTGTTCGCATGTCCGCTGTTCCACCACTCCTGCAAGGCCGGGCTCTTCTTCAACTGGTCGTCGAATGTCTGATTCGCCTGGCTCAGAAAATCGCCCAGGTTGGGGACGCTGATATACAACGTGGTGTTGGCGGGAACACGGTCCAGCAGATCGCTGCTGTAGCGCGGCTGCGGAAATGGAATCTGCTCAATCTGCTTCTGCAGTGCTGCAAACTGGGCCAGGAGGACGAGGTATTTATCGCGATTGTGGCTCCAGGAAATCTGCTCCTGCACTGGCTCGGGGCTAAGATTGTCATTGGTGGTGAACTGGTTTCCCGCCGTTGTCAGCGTGTCCAAGCCCGCGTGCAACACGTGCACCGAGCCCTCAAGAACTGCCACGCGCGAGCCCTTCAATCCGGAGTTCACTGAGAACACGGTCCCCGAAACCGCGACCCGGCAATCGGGAGTCTTCACATACAGATGGCCCAAGGTGCGCTTGGCGGCCTGCACAATCACCGCGCCATTTTCGAGCACGACCATCATGTTGTGCCCCTGCGCACCCACGGCCACAACACTCCGCTCGTTCACCTCAACCATCGATCCATCGGCGAGCCGCAGGACCGCATGTCCCCCTCCGCTGGTTCTCAGGGTTTCGCCCTCGCCTAACATCTCCCCGGGAAAAAGTTGGTGATCGCCGTTACCGGAGATTCGATAGGCTGTCCCGTCGATCGATTGCACCTCGGCGCGTACTCCGGGCGGAACCTGCCAATAGGCTTTGTAGATAAAGAGAGATGCGACCAGGAGTGCCGCGATGGAAGCCAGCGCCCATGCGGCGGTCTGTGGATGCCAGGTAATTACGCGACGCGGCTTGGGAGCGGACCAATCCAGAACCGCACCGGACCCGCCCTTGAACTGGCGCCGGCAGCCGCTGCAGTCGCGCAGGTGGGCCTCAATCAAAAGCGAGCGCGCAGGCGGCAGCGTCCCTGCCCGATACAGGCCGAACAAACGCTGCACGTCAGCGCAGCTCGCAATGGCGTCGACTGTTGATTCGCTCACGATGTCGATCCCGAGCTTGTCGGCCACGCGCCGGGCAGAAGCTGCCACCTGCTCAGCTTCCGGCTTATCGGCCTGAAGCGCCTGCACTGCGGTTCTCAAAAGCATCTCTTCTTTGTTCATCGTATTCCCCGATCAAATTCCGAAAGTCGTTTCTTCAATCTCGACCGCGCGTTAAACAGCGTCACAGCCACAACTGCCTGCGAGGTGCCCATCAACGCCGCGATCTCCCGATTCCCATGCTCTTCAACGTAGCGCAGGACGAACATCTCGGCCGCCCGTTGCGGCAACTCGCCGATTGCAACCCGCAACAGCGCACCAAGCTCCCTGCTTGACGCCTCTTTCTCCGGCGAGCTGCCGGTCCCGGCCGCCACATACGCGGCATTTTCCAGCGGCTCAGTCCGCGCAGCCTTCCTCTGCCGCAGCAGATCGAGCGCTCCATTGATGGCCGCTCTGTAGAGATAGCTGCCGGCATTTGTCACCGGCCCATCCGCGCTGACGAGCCGCAGAAACACGGCCTGCGCCACGTCTTCCGCATCGGCCATGCTGCCGGTGATGCGATAGGCTGCCGTGAGCACCCGCCGGTGGTGATCTGCGAACAACTGGGACAGCACGGTTAACGGCAAAGTTGCGCTGCATGCGGCCACTGGAACACCTTCTGAACTGTTCATAGGGATGACGCTTCATCTGGGCGATTATTAATCCACCCGAGGATGGTTACGTGACAAATCATTCAGACGTTCCTTCCATAGGGATCTTGGGAGGAATATGAGTGATTCCAGTCTCACCATCCACAACAGTGAGGTAATGAGGCTGGTGCGTCAATGCTCCGGGCAGTACCCACTGGCCCAGTGGTACCGCGTCCCGAAGGAATGATTTCCAAATCTGGCATTGCGTACTTTCCCCCTAGAATTGCCGTTCACTCCAGACGCTACGCCGATGGCACAAGTAGTGGCGTCCGTCCTATGGATGGATATCACGTCATAGGCATAAGCCCAAAACCTTGCAAAGCCTTGGGTGCATTCGTCGCTCGCGAGAACCAGGTCAGCTTTTCATCGGGAAGGATTCCTCAAGCAGAAGTCCGGGCTCTGGATGTTTGGTCGGCAAACCGTCAGTTACCCATCATTCAATAACATATCAGTAAACAATCGCGTTGAACAACGCGAGCGCCAAACGGGGACCCCAACGGAAGGAAATGGCAGAGTTCTGGCGCCTCGATACGCCGGGATCAGTCAATCCTCAGCGAACCGGCCAGGATCGGTGATGGTAAACGCCGTAGGGTCAGGGAATGCCATTGGGCGCATTTCGCTGCGGCAATCCACTTGAGCGAACAGTCGCCAATCCAGACAAGTTGACCCCAAACCTCTTGCAGCTTGGCAACCTAAATAGTGAATGATAAAGGACGCTATCGCCAACTTGTTTTTTGGACATAGGAAGTGCTCCTCTCAACCGCCTCCAGAGCTTCGGTTTCGCGGAAGACCCAGCCGCAATGGAGCCACGTCGGTACGGGAAGCACCATCGCAGTGTTCCTGACGTTAACGTCCTTTATCATTCACTACGTGGATTGGCAAGCCCGCGAGAGTTTTTTGGGGCATTTGTCCGAGATGCCGGTTTATGGTGCAAGTGAAGCGAACACGTTGGCAGACACAGCAAGCGTTGATATGGCTAGTGGCGCAATTGCGCAAGCCCAAGCGATCGTTCTGCGGACAATCTCTTCTCGAACCTGAGCATTTTGAGACAGAACCTACTCTGACATGCTCGTATATATCTTTTATGCGTTGGACCTGAACCTAGTATTGTGTCCGCGCGCCGGTTCCCATTTTGCGTCGAGCTTAGAGTCCTTCGAACGAGACGGGGATGCCTGGAGCAAATTCTCAAGAGTGACACGAATATGCCATTGCGGGCTCCGTGCGGAATCTGGAGAAGTGGCTGATTTGCGGGGTTTGAGCGTTTTCGGCACTGGCGGTTGTTGTTGATGTTGGTTTTCCTGGTCCGAGCATGAATCTTCTGGAGCGAAGCGAAGGGAGATCGTATTGGTAGTGAAGTAGAGCGGGGCATATGCCCGCTCCCTTCGGTGCGCGGGTGAGACGGGTTCAAGGCTTTTCCTCGATGGGGGACAAAATGGGTGCGTTCGGTCGGGAACCGGCAAAACTCAGGGAAACCATCCTAGCTCTCTCTTCTATCCGAATCAATTCGAAGGGCTGCAAACATTGCCACTCGGCACTCCACCGATCTCTTGGGGTACGCACAGAGCGAATACTCTCACTCCCGGAAACCCCGGGAATACACACGGCCTGTCAGATTCTTGTGCAGGGCCCAAAGTCTTATGGAGGCTTTATGCGTGCGCTATGGAAGGCACTGTTATTCTTTGCCTGCGCATCCACCGTTGTGTGGGCGCAGGTCGATCGTGGAACCATCACGGGCACGGTAACCGATCCAACCGGCGCCGTGCTCGCAGGGGTCAACGTCACCCTGGTCGAAACCCAAACCGACGTTCATTATCAGGGCGACACAACGAATGGCCAGGGCATCTACCGCATTCTGAACCTGCCGGTCGGCCAATACGCCCTCACGTTCACCTTGGATGGATTCAAAACCTACGCGCGTTCCGGCGTGACTGTATCAATGTCGCAGAACGTCACACTCAACGCGAAGCTCGAAGTCGGCAGCCGTGTGGATAGCGTTACTGTCACCTCGGACGCGTCCATATTGGACTCGCAAGACGCCACGCTGGGCAGTACGGTCTCCGGCGACGTGCTCACGGAGTTGCCCCTCACGGCCGATGGCGGGCGCGACGCTCGCAACTTTGCACGTTCCGTCGTGGCGACCGTTAGTACCGTCACAGGGCCGCAACTCGGCTACAACAATAGTGTGGCCGGCTCCCAGATCGTCTCGACAGCTACATCCGTGGACGGCACCAGCTCCGATGCCGGCATCATGGGCATCGGTAACGCGCCCGGCATGGATGCCATCGGCCAGTTTCAGGTGCAGACCAGCGGCATCAGCGCCGCCTCCGCCCAAACCGGGGGTGGCGAGTTGATGTATGAGCTCAAGTCGGGAACCAACTCCATCCATGGCAGCGCCTTCGGGTTCCTGGCAAACGAAGCCCTTAACGCCAATGGTTGGGACTATAACTATTTTCTGTCGCAATGCGCAGCAGGCGATACCACATGCCGCGCGAATTACAAGCGGCCGCTCGACCGCTATCACGACCTCGGTTTCAGTGCCGGGGGGCCAATCTGGAAGAATCACACCTTCGTCTTCGGATCGTACGAGCGCTTTCGCAAGCAGAATATGACCTATCAGCCGAATGGGGCTACGGTTCCCACGGCCAAGATACTCGGTGGAGACTTCAGCGAGCTCCTGAACGCAGTCACAACCAATCCGGTGACAGGGGAACCATGCACCGCGCCTTGCCCCACGGGGCAAGTGGATGCTTCCGGAAACCCGATCTATTACGGCGCGATCTTCAATCCTCTGAGTCCCGGCAACGTCTTCCCCGGAAACATCATCCCCTCCGGAGACATCAGCTTGCAATCGAAAAAGGTCATGCAGATCTTCCAGCAGGACTATGCGCCCGAGAACACAAACCTAAGCGACAACTACTGGGGCTTTGCCACTTTTGGAAATTTCCCAATTAACACGAATTATCACCTGGATCTCAAAGTCGATCACAACTTCTCCGTGAGAAACCATGCAAGCGTCTCCTACAACCGCTACAACGAGACGCCCATCGAAACCAGCGGGCTGTGGCAGCATGGGAGCAGCGACGGAGGACCATTCACGCAAAGTTATATCCAGGGAACATTGGGCTGGGAAGTCCGCGTGCAAGACTACTACACGATTTCCCCTAGCCTGGTGAACTTCGCTTCCGCGGCTTACAACTATTGGCTGCGCTGGGACGTCACTTCGCATCCGGTGGACAACAGCGCGCTCGATTTTCCTTCTACCAGTACCGGGGCGAATAATTTCCCCAACATGAGCTTTGGAGGAAACAACAACTACGGGGAACCTTCGCTCGGCGCGGACAAGGCGGACCATCTGCCCTACTACCAGGGTCATTACAAAGATGAGCTTTCCTGGGTGCATGGGCGTCATTTCGCCAAGTTCGGCGGTGAGTTCGTCGGTTATGGAGCCAACAGCACGGAGGCCGACGGCTATTTGAACTATGGGTTCAACTCAAACACCGGTGAGCCGCTCTCTATCAGCACCGGTTCTTTGTCCTCATATGTCGGTTACGGCTTCGCAAACTTTGAGTTGGGCGAGGTCGGCTCCGCGTCCCAAGCCGTGGGCGGCCACCTGCGTGGACGCCGCAAGGGATTGAACTTCTATGCGGACGACACCGTCAAGTTCACGTCCAAGCTCACCGTGGACGCCAGCCTTCGCTGGGACTTCAACACCTCCTGGAAGGAAGTAAACGGCCAGTGGTCGGACTTCGTCCTGAACTCGACAAACACGAGTTGGTCTCCGCTGACCGGCGCTTTCCAGTTCCTGTCCAATGGAAGCCAGTCTTTTGAGAAGAACCAGGACTGGCGTCTGTTTTCGCCGCACGCCGGCGCGTCCTACCAGGTCACCAAGAAGCTGGTCGCGCGCGGTTCCTACGGGCTGTTCTACATTCCGCTGGGCATCAACCAGTGGGGCGGTGCCCCCTTTGCGGGTGAAGCCTCCTTCGGCTACGCCGGCCAGAACATTATGCCCGCGGCGGCCTCGCCCGTGGACCCAATCTATCAGTGGGACGGGGGTTCAACCTATCCGGGCAACCCGATGCCAGCGACTCGCGACCCGAATGCCAACATGAGCTGCCCTTGGTGCGCGGTTTCTGTCGATCCAAACAAGCTCGATCTGGGTCATACCAACAACTGGAACCTGGGTGTCGAATACGAAGTCGCAAAGAACACCGTGTTAGACGTGAACTACGTCGGCAACCGAGGCGGCCACCTGCATGACGGCAGCGACGATCCACGCAACTCGCCAACCTGGAGCAGCTACCAGCCCATCTTGCAAAATAACTGCGGGACTCCATCCAGTTACTCCTCCTGCGCGGGGGCATGGATCAGCAGCCAAGCCAACGCCACAGGGGCGGGCGTTCCCTGGTATCCGTTCCTGGTTACGATGACCAATGGCTGGGGAGGGTACAACGCGCCGAACGGGCTTCTGCCATATCCACAGACCTTCCAGGGGGGAATCCTGTTTACCGATTCCGCGATCGGCAGCAGCCACTACAACGCTTTGGTTACTGAAATCAAGCGCCGCGCCAGCAACGGACTGAGCGCGGATCTGAGCTACACGTTCTCGCGTGAGGCCGGCAACGTCAATCGCGCCAACGGCAACTTTGCCGAGAACTGGGGCGGAGGCGATCCCTTCCAGGATCCTTACGCAATGGATCAAATGAAGAACCTGATCTCCCCCAACGACGTCCGTCACGAGGTGAAGGGATACGTTTCCTATGCCTTACCCTTCGGCGGTGGACGCCGCTGGCTCTCCAGTGAAAATCAGATCGTCAAGCAGACAGTGGGCGGATGGAATCTTGCCACGCAGGTGGACTATCATGCAGGCCAGCCCATGGGCGCGGTGCGTCCCAGCTTCTGGAGTTATCCAAACTGGGGCAACACATTTGCTAATGTGGTGAATACGCCACACGCTTTGTCCAACCACTTCAAGCAACTGGACCTGAAGAATCTGAACGACGTAAGCAACCAGTTTGTGAGTCCGTCCAGCTTTACCGACTTGTATACGCCCGATGGCTCCGGCAGATTTCTGGGAACGCTGGGCAACCAACTGCCGTTCTACTCCAATTGGAGAGGCTGGGCTTACTACAACGAAGATCTGAGCATTTTGAAGAAGTTCGCCTTCCACGATAGCCGCTACCGGGCGACATTGCGGGCGGATTTCTTTGACGCGTTCAACCGCCATCACTGGGGTCCGCCGAATACCGGGAATATCGGCGGCCAGTACTTCGGCAATGTAACCGGCGTGAGCGGAAGTCGGCTGGGCCAGGTCGGAGCACGCTTCGAATGGTAAGCCGAGCGGTGGCATAAACCCTCAACCCTGGGCGCGGGCGGCCGGTTCTTCGGCTGTCCGCGCCTGTTCAGGACGGGTATTCGAGTGCGCCCGGTCTCGCTGCTATATTGAGCAGTACCAGGCAGCACATTTCCGGAGACACGGATGTCATTTCCCTCCCGCCAACGCTTCTTTCTGCGGAGCTCTTGGCAGCGGTGCCCAGTATATCTCCCGGTGGTGACATTGCTCCTTATCTCAGCCGGCGCCACCATCGCCCAAGCTTCGGCAACTCCCGGAACCAGCCAAGCCACGGATGCCAAGGATGCAGGCGCAAAGACAGCCGACAAGCTTGATCGCGCCAGGCAGCTACTGAATACCTCCAACTGGGAAAATGCCGGGCCCCTGGTAAAAGCATATTTGGATATGCATCCCAACTCAGCCGATGGGCATGCGCTCATGGGGCTGATCCTCTATCGCGAGCGGCAACCGCGCGCCTCGATGGCCGAGTACCTGCGAGCATCGAAGTCCGGAGATCTCACTGCATTCGATCTGCGCATCTTTGCCATGGACTGCGCGGCGATTCCCGATTCTCCTGAGGCGGAGAAGTGGATGCTGCGCTCAATCGAAAAAGACGATCGCGCTGCCGCGACATGGGAAGCTCTGGGCCACGTCCGCTTTGCCGCGCAGCACTATGAGCTGGCAATCGAAGCTCTCGAGCACGCACTGCAACTGGCTCCACGCACAGTCTCGGCCGAGGCCCTCATTGGTCTCGCCAACGAGCGGCTGGCCCAGCCCGATGCCGCGGAGACCGCATATCGCACGGCCATTCAATGGCAGGCTGACCGCGCAGAGAAAGATGCGGTTCCTCTTCTTGGCCTGGGCCGCGTCCTCATCGGCAACAACCAGCTGGCGGCAGCGATTCCCTGGCTGCAACAAGCCGAAAAGACGCCGCCTCCCTCCTCGGAGGCTCATGAGCTTTTGGGCCTGGCTTATTCCAAGACCGGGCGCCAGACAGAGGCAGCCGAAGAACTGGAGACAGCTATCCACCTCCAACCGAAGAGCGCACGCTTGCACCTGATGCTCGCCAAGGTCTACCGGTCTCTGGGCAAACCGGAAAAGGCCGATTCAGAGCTCAAACTGTATTCGGCTTTGAATGGGGACGGCGTTCAATGACGAGTCAACGCAATGTCCGCGACCGCTCGATTTCACATAGGAAACGTAGCCCGGGGAGGCGTGTGGCCATAGCGTTTCTCGCTGGCATAATTCTCTGCGGGAATTCGATTCTCCAGGCGCAAAACGGCAACCAGTCGCCGGATGTGCGGTTTGTTGAGAAATCGTCCGCATACGGGATCGACTTTCGTCACCATGCCAACCACACCTCGATGAGTTATCCATTGGAGGTGATGGGCTCCGGTGTCGCGCTTTTCGATTTCGACAACGATGGGCGCCTGGATATGTTCTTTGTAAATGGCGCATTCTTTCCCGATCCGAATCCCGGCAAAGAGCCTCCGCGAAAGACCGGACCCGAGTATTGGAACCGTCTCTATCATCAGAAGGCTGACGGGACGTTTGAAGATGTAACTGTAAAGGCAGGACTTGCCGGCGAAGGCTATGGAATGGGAGTCGCTGTGGGCGACTATGATAACGACGGCTTTGAGGACCTGTTTGTCTCCGGTTTCCCTGAGAATCATCTTTACCATAACAACGGCAATGGAACGTTTACCGATGTTACGCGCGAAGCCGGCGTTGCCGGTGCAGGCTGGTCCACGAGCGCAATCTGGGTCGATCTCGACCAGGACGGATTTCTTGACCTGGTCGTGCTCCGCTATCTCGACTGGAACTTCGACGATAAATACTGCCCTACGCCGGACGGACAACGCAGTTACTGCGATCCCAAGGCATTTCCAGCCATTGTACCCCTCGTCTATCACAACGACGGCCATGGCCACTTCGAGGAGGTTGGGCAGAAGGTTGGCCTGGCCAAGCCGGGCAAGGGACTGGGCGTCGCCATTGCCGACTATAACCGGGACGGGAAGATCGACCTGTTCATCGCTAATGATGGCATGCCGGAGTTTCTTTATCGAAACAAGGGAGACGGGACCTTTGAAGAGGTTGGGTTGAGTGCAAATGTTGCCACCGACGACAATGGAAGAACCTTTGCTGGAATGGGCGTCGTCTTCCAGGACCTTAACAACGACGGCCTCGCGGATCTCGTGGTTGGCGACCTGGCGCAGCAAACCTATGCCCTGTTTCTAAACCATGGGGACGGGACATTCGACTATTCAAGCGCGGCAGCCGGTCTCACTCGCTTGACCATGGCGCATTCAGGCTGGGGTGTGCAATCCATTGATACTGACAATCACGGATGGAAGGACCTGATTATCGCGCAAGGTCACGTCAATGTGGATATCCAAAAGGACAATCCACAATTGCATTATCTGGAACCACCCATGCTATTGCGGAATTCCGGCCATGGTTATCTTGACATCTCTTCGCAACTCGGGGAAATTTCCAATTTGCCCATGGCCGGACGCGGACTCGCTACAGGCGATTTGGACAACGACGGACGGACCGACGTCGTAATTGCCAGCAACGATGGGCGCGCCTTCGCGCTTCATAACGAAACCAGGACAACCCATCACTGGATTACTCTCGAGTTGGTCGGCGGCCCAAGCAACCGCGACGCTATCGGCGCAGAGGTCTGGGTGGAGACCGCAAAAACGCTACAGGCTGCGACCGTGACGACTGGCGGGAGCTACCTGTCCTCCAGCGATAAGCGCGTGCACTTTGGCCTGGGAGATGAAGAGACTGTGCGTGCCGTGGAGATTCGCTGGCCCTCGGGTACAAGAGAGACGCTTCATCTCCCGTCGGTTGACCGTTTTTACACCGTCACCGAAGGCAAGGGCATAACCGCGGTATCGTGCGGCAACAAGCCTTGCACCGCGCCGGTATCCTCCGCGCCCAACGGCTCCACAATCCAACCCAGCGGCGAGCATGCGCCCGCAAGCGAAGCAAAGCCAGTCGCGAAGCCAGTTGCCGCCGGTTCACACCCATCAGGCTAAGGACCTACAAGCCAAGGAGCATCTCTTGTCACTCATCGTCCCGAATAGAAATTCATCTCCTCTGCATGAAAGTCTCGCTCACCCCAGCAGGCGGGCAGTCGTTGGCGGTCTGGGCGCCACGATGCTTTCGCTGGCGCTGCCCCGCGCCGTTGCCGGTGCATTGACCCCAGCAGACATACTGACCCATACACAGGTTGAGCAACTGCTAAAGCCGCTTCTGGTCACCCAGGACTCTGCTTTGTGGCAGTTTGCCGTAGGCGTGTATGAGCGCTGCATCCTGGGCAGAATGCAGCCAGCTGAGCCGCCGCTCCGGCACGCGTGGCTGGTTCCCGGCGGCATTTATGTGGGCCAGTGGATATGGGACACTACGTTTCTCACTGACCTGCTTGCCATTCTGCCTGGCGAGCAGAATTTCATCCGCGGCATCTATGCGAACTACTGGGAATTCCAGGAGCGATGGAACCAGGCCAAGCCGGACTACGCGCATGGAATGGTAGCCAACTTCATCGCTCCAGATAGTGGTCCCCCGGGGTTTACAGGTAAAGACTGGCTGACCTTTCCTGCCTATTCACAAGCGCCGCTTCTTGCCTGGGGTGTAGAGCGTGTCTACGCGCGCAATCACGACCTGGAGCTGGTCCGCGAAGCACTGCCACACCTTGAAGCCTTTCACGACTGGTACTGGCGCGAGCGCGATCTGGATGGCGTAGGGATGGTGACGGTCGGTGTTTACGATGGCGTGGTCCAACATGCACGCTATGAAACCTACGACAACGAGGTGGATCTGGACACGCTGAAGCTGACCCCGCACCCGGGCCGTTCGGCGGGCGCGAACAATGGTCCCTGGTACGGCGACATCTATATTCCCGCCAACACCGGGTACCTGCTGCTTTCCGAGCAGAGCCTTATCCGTCTCGCCGAGGCTGCCGGCAATCACGCGCTCGCCGCCCGCCGGCGGCCCATCCTGGAGAAGGGTATTACCGCGATGCGCAGCCACATGTGGGACGAGAAGCAGGGATGCTTCCTCGGCGTTCGCCGCGACGGCCTGCGCAAGGTCGCGACGGCCACCATCGGGGGCATGGTTCCGCTGCAGGCGGGCATTCCCATCGCTAGCCAGGCGGCACGCATGGCCGAGGCGCTGGCCAGCCCGCACTGGAATACGCCGATTCCCCTGCCTTCGGTGGACCGGCTCGACGCGCAATACAAGAGCGACGGCTTCTGGCGCGGCGATGTGTGGCCCTCATCCGTCTTCCAGACCCTCCAGGGCCTGGCGCAGTATGGCCACCGCAAGCTGGTGGGCGAGCTGGCCGGCCGTCTGCTCGACAACGCCATCAAGGTGGGTATCAGCGAACACTACGATTCGCAAACAGGAGCGCCGCTTGGCGTGCCCAACCTGGGCATGTCGGCGGTTCTGCTCACCATGGCCCTGGAAGGGCTAAGTCCGAGGCACGCGATTCATGTGGCCGCGAAATAAGGCTTCAGCGGCTTGCCCAGTCGATGCAGACCCACAGAAAGCCAATTCCAATCCAACAGCATTTCCAGGCACCCATGAAGCTCGAAAGTACGAAGATCGCTGGACACGACCGCGCCGCAGCAACCGGCGGCCAACCTATTCCTCATTCCAAGGAGATTCAGACCATGCGCAAATACTCGTGGATGACTTTGACCATTCTCTTGAGCGGCTTCCTCCATTTGACCGGTTTCATGCCCGCTTCCACTCAGGCACCCGTGGCGGACAGTCCAGCGATTGAAAAGCGCGTCGATCAGATGCTGTCGAAGCTAAGTCTGGAACAGAAAATTCGGCTGATCGGGGGCGAGGATAGTCTGTTTATCCGCAGCGAGCCTGCGGTGAACTTTTCACGGCTGAAGATGTCCGACGGGCCGCTCGGTGTGCGGGGATGGGGTCCGATAACCGGATTTACAGCGGGTATTGGTTTGGCGGCGAGTTGGGATCCGGAACTGGCGGGACGAGTGGGTACGGCGATAGGCCGGGATGCACGTGCGCGCGGTGTGCATATTCTATTGGGGCCGGCAGTTAACATTTATCGAGCGCCGATGGCAGGGCGAAACTTTGAATACTTTGGCGAGGACCCATTTCTAGCTTCGCGCATCACGGTGGGCTATATACGCGGATTGCAGGGTCAGGGCGTGGTTGCGACAGTGAAACACTTTGCGGCAAACAACGAGGAGTACGACCGTCACGGCGTCAGCTCGGATGTGGATGAGCGCACACTCCGGGAGATCTACCTGCCATCCTTTGAGGCAGCCGTGCGAGAAGCCGGTGTGGGCGCAGTCATGGATTCGTACAACTTGATCAATGGAGAGCATGCCACGCAGAACTTCCATTTGAATAATGAAATCCTCAAAAATAATTGGGGCTTCAATGGGATTGTCATGTCGGACTGGTGGTCCACTTATGACGGCGTGGCGGCGGCCAACGGCGGTCTCGATCTCGAGATGCCCGATCCGAATTTCATGAATGCAAAGACGCTGGTCCCCGCAGTGCGCGAGGGCAAGGTGCCAGAGTCGGTGATTGACGATAAGGTGCGGAGAATATTCAGAACGGCGATCCGCTTCGGCTTTCTCGATCGCGATCAACAAGATTACTCGATTCCTACTTACAACCAGGAGAACCGCAAGGTAGCGCTGGATGAGGCACGCGAAAGCATCGTACTGCTGAAGAACGAGCATTCGTTGCTGCCGCTGGACTCAAGCAAGGTGCAGACGATTGCCGTTCTCGGGCCCGATGCCTGGCCTGCGGTGACAGGTGGCGGCGGCAGCTCGATGGTGACTCCATACTCCGCGTCCAGCCTGATGACGGGACTCAGTGACTACTATCTCGGAAAGGCGAAGGTGCTGTATGCTCGCGGCGTTTCGCCGATGGATGAAATGTTGTCGAAGACCGACTTCAAGCTGCCCGCGCGGATAGCTGCAGCAGAGCTCAGCGCATCGAAGGGTCACGGCGTAATGGTGGAGCAGTTCGATAATCCCGATTTTCAGGGGACCCCGACTGGGACGCGGTTTGTCGATCACATCGATACTGTGCTGAATATGGAACAGACGCAGTTCCCGCAGCCCAAGGGTCTGCGCTACTCGGCGGAGTTCCGGCCCAGCAAAGATGGCGTCTATATCTTTTTGGCGGCGGCCGGCGGCGGAGGCTCCTACAAACTCTATGTGGATGGCAAGCTGCAGATCTCGCAGTTAGCGCGCGAAGGCATCGAGCCGCAATGGGTGGAATTGGCCCTTAAAATGAACCGTCCGGTCGCGGTACGGCTGGAGTACCAGCCGAACGGCAACACACCGCAAGCAGGTCTTGCAATCCGCGCCATCGAAGATCTGGTGACCCCGGAGGCGCGCAAGATCGCGGCACTGGCAGACACGGTAGTAGTGGATGTGGGCTTTGACAGTACAACGGAATGCGAGGGCTATGATCGCACCTACGCGCTGCCGTGGGGACAGGATGAGCTGATTGAGACCGCGCTTGCGGCCAATCCGCGGACGATTGTCGTGTTGACGGGCGGCGGCGATGTGGACACGCATCGTTGGATCGACAAGACCCCGGTGCTGCTACATCAGTGGTATCCCGGCCAGGAGGGCGCAACGGCACTGGCGGAGATTCTGTCCGGGGCACACTCGCCGGAGGGTAAACTCCCGATCACCTTCCCGCATAGTTGGGAGGAGAATCCAGTACACGACAGCTACTACGCGCCCTACGTGCCGGCAGGCGCGGTACCGCACGTCCGCTATGCGGAAGGCGTATTCGTCGGCTATCGTTCCTTCGTGACGAGCGGCAAAAAGCCGCTCTTCCCCTTTGGATTCGGCCTCAGTTACACAAGCTTCGCGTTCTCCAATCTAAAGGTCACGCCCTCGATCAATGACGGACACGCTACGGCCCAAGTGTCGTTTGACGTAACGAACACTGGGAAGGTGCCCGGCGCGGAAGTGGCGCAGGTATATGTCGGCGACCCATCGGCGAAAGTGCAGAGACCTGCGCGAGAGCTGAAGGGATTTCAAAAGGCTCGCCTGGCTCCGGGAGAGAAGCAGCATATTAGTCTCTCACTGGACGAACGCGCCTTTTCCTATTGGGACGTGGAGGCTAACCAGTGGCGTTGGGATCCAGGCCGGTTTGTCATTGCCGTAGGGGATTCATCGGAAAGTACGGCTTTAACCGCAGACTTCGAACTGAAGAAATTTTGATGTTCCAGATAAGAGTCCGCCGGGCCGTGGAGCGCCCTGTCGATTGGCATAGTCGACGCTTTATCTCCAATGTAGGCTCGCAATGGCCCGACAGCTCTCACAAATTCATCGGCCTTGATATAGCTCCAGATAATCTCTCGACGCTTGTCTTCTGGGATGGTCTGGGCATCGAGCTCACCGAACGACTGAACCTCTATCATGTCTCGGATGTTCTGTCGGTAGGTGCGGATGCGGTCGTACTCGCGATGCCCGAGTGACCGCAGCCAGGTTCCGGGCGCTTTTGGACAAGTCCGTGTAATCGGGTTATCCGGGAGTTGGGTATCAGTTGACGACATCAGGGCTCCCATCAGGTAAGGCGTTGACGCACGGACACTTGCATCCTTCTCATGAACTGACCGTGAAATCCCCTTCTCATGAGTGGAGAAATAGCGAAACTCTGCGAGAACTCCCAGGGGCCGGATTTCTCCCGAGCCAGGCGCAATTCGAAGCCTGCCTGCGAGGACCACGGATTCGTATCGGCAACCTGACCTTCACAGGAGAGGACTCGCCGATGTCCAACCTCCTGCTGTCCCTGCTGGGAGCCGTAGCCGAGTTCGAGCGGTCGATGATCCGTGAGCGGCAACGGGAGGGGATCGAGCCGGCGAGGGAAAATGGTGTCTACAAGGGGCGGAAGCCTTCACTTAAGCCCGCACATATCGAGGAGATCCGCAAACGGGTAGCCGCTGGGGAGAAGAAGACCGCGTTGGCCGCTGAATATCGGATATCAAGGCAGACGTTGTACTCCGCACTTGGTTGACTCACTTCATTGATGACCCGGCCCGGGGCGCAGTCCGGGAGCCACCTCCGGCTTCCGTTGTTCCCGACAAGACGGCGCCGCGGCTGAGATCTCACGGCCCGACAGACGATTGAAGATCCCTGGCGCAATGGGTGTTTCTGGAGAGGTATTCGCGGTCAACGCAGCAATTACGGTTCGGCAGGCGCTTTCCCTTCCTGTAGAACAAAAGCATCCTTCTTCGAGAAATCGAAGACGGCGGGAATCTGCGCAGACTTCGCGTGCGGCGTGGGTGGGCCTATGCGCTTCATGCCCCTTGTGGTCTTCACCGCACCGGCCGCAAGGGACTTCGGCACCGCGTCGGCCGCATAGCTCAGCCACTCGCCCACGGTGATCTTCTGGTCTACCGGCTTCCAGTCTGCCTTTCCCTCCACCAATCCTTCCTGCGTCAGCGCATAACTCAGCAGCCCCTGCGTCCGCCCCGGGCCCGCCCCATTCGCCACCGGCAGATTCCGCTCCTGCGCCTCCTGGTTGGACTGGCTGGCTGCCAGAATCCGCATCCTCTTGTCATAGGCAAGCTGGCCCAGTCCGCGGCTTCCCATCGGCCCCGGCTTGAAATCGTTCGCCTCCACGCTGCTGGCCGACTGGCAGGAGTCCAGCACAAAAGTCATCTCCCCTGCATCGATGGGGCGCAACCACTCGGCCAACTCGTCGGCGGAGATGGCCAGCTTGAGCATCGCGTCATCGACGCCCTGGCAACTGCCCTCAACGTTGGAAGGGAAGATGTAGAACTGCCCGTCTTGATCGCCGAAACCGTGGCCGGAAAAGCTGAGGAAGAAAACATCATCGGGCGTGGCCACGGCGGCTATCGCCTGGAGCGCTTTGCGGATGTTGTCCTTGGTCGCGCCGTTCTCCGTGCCGGTTGAGATCAGGCGCACCGGCTTCACGTCTAGTCCACGCGCCGTGAGTCTCTCGGTGAGAACCCTGCTCAGTTCCTCAGCATCGGTGGCCGAACCGTGCAACTCGCAATTGCTCGCCCGGTAGTGGTTGACGCCAATCTGCAACAGGTACGCGTGCGGCTTTCGAACGGCTCCCGGCTCGTAGCTGTAGTCCTTCTGCGCTGTGGCGCTCTTGATGTTCATGGCGTTGAAGGCGTAGGCGGTGAACGTCACGCTCTTCACCGAAGTCGGCAGATGAATGTCAGAGAAGGTGAAGTCGGGGTCCTTCAAGGAGCCTTCGAGATAGCCCACCATCTGCCCATTTCGGAACAGGCGCAAATCCTGCAAGCCGCTGGCTTGGCCTTTTTCGTTGATGTGACTGGCGGCGTGGACGACGACGTCAGCGCGGCCGGGATGCGTCTTCGAAGCAGTAGTTGAAACAACTGCCACATCCGGCTGTACGCGGTTCGTGATCTGGGCAATGGAACGAACGGGCGGCAGCATCTCGCCACTCATGATCCGCGAAAGCAGCCGCGGCGTGTAGTAGTTGCGCATGAAGATTTCGAGCGGCAACGCGCGCATCGGCTCGCGCGACGCTACCCAAACCAGAGGGGCACCCCCGTCGAGATCATTGGTGTCGAAGCGGCCCTCAGGATCGACGACCGCCCAGCCGCCGTTTTCGAAGCTGACCAGGGCTGCCAGTTCTTTGCCAGTGGCCGCATCCCACAGGCGGGTTGTCCGGTCGTCGCTTACGGTAATCACGAATTGGCTATCGGGAGAGAAGATGGCGGAGAGAACCGCACCTGTGTACAGCACGAACGAGCGAACCTGTTGACCGGTGGCAGCATCCCAAAGCCGCGCTGTCCTGTCATCGCTTCCGGTGAGCACGAAGCGACCATTTGGAGAAAAAGTCACGGAGATGACACCACCTGTGTGCCCTGTGAAGGAGCGAATCTGCTGCCCGGTAGCGACATCCCAGAGGCGCGCGGTGTTGTCGTAGCTTCCGCTGAGTACATGACGGCCATCCGGGGAGAAGGCCACAGAATTCACGATATTTCTATGCCCTTCAAAAGAGCGGATCTGTTGCCCGGTGGCCGCATCCCACAGCCGCACTGTGCCGTCATCATTTCCGGTAAGAATGAAGCGGCCATCCGGAGAGAAGGCCACGGAGTTAACCGCCTGTGTTTCCCCCTTGATGCTGCTTACCTGCTTCCCGGTCGCAGCATCCCACACTGACACTGTCCAGCAGCTTGAGGTGAACAAGAAGCGGCCATCCGGGGAGAAACCCACGGAGGTCACACGACACGTGAACCCCCCGAAGGAGCGTTTCTGCTGTCCTGTGGCCACATCCCATAGCCGCGCTGTGTAGTCATAGCTGCCGGTGAGTACGGAGCGGCCATCCGGGGAGAAGGCAACGGACAGAACCCCGTCCGCATGCCCTTTGAAGGAGCGAACCTGCTGTCCGGTGGCTGCATCCCAAAGCTGCGCTGTTTGGTCACCGCTGTTCGTGAGTATGCTGCGCCCGTCCGGGGAGACTGCGGCAGTGGTTACCCAACCGGAATGCCCCACGAAGCGCTGCATTTCTTTTCCTGTCTCGAAATCCCAGAGGCGCGCTGTCTCGTCATCGCTGCCGGTGAGCACGGAGCGGCCGTCGGAGGAGAAGACCGCGGAGTAGACCCGGCTTGTATGTCCTGTAAAGGAGCGGATCTGTTGCCCGGTGGCTGCGTCCCACAGCCGCGCTGTGTTGTCCCAGCTTCCGGTCAGCACGTAGCGGCCATCAGGGGAGCAGGCCACAGCGTCAACGTCGGCTGTATGCCCTTCGAAGGAACGAATCTGCTTCCCGGTGGCCACATCCCAAAGTCGCGCTGTATTGTCATAGCTTCCGGTAAGGACGAAGTGGCCATCCAGGGAGAAGGCCACGGCGTGAATCCAATGATTGTGCCCTTCGAAGGAGCGAATCTGCTGCCCACTGGCCGCATCCCACAGCCGCGCGGTGTGATCTTCGCTACCGGTGAGCACGGAGCGGCCATCGGGAGAGAAAGCCACGGAGGTGACCGGTCCTTTATGTCCCGCGAAGGAACGAATCTGCTTCCCGGTGGCCACATCCCAAAGCCGCGCGGTGTTGTCCCGGCTACCGGTGAGCACGGTGCGGCCATCGTGGGAGAAGGCCACGGCCTCGACTGGATCTGTGTGCCCCGCGAAAGAGCGGATCTGTTGCCCGGTGGCCGCATCCCACAGCCGCGCTGTCTTGTCATCGCTTCCGGTGAGCACGGAGCGGCCATCCGGAGAGAAGGCGACGGACAAGACCCTGCTTGTATGCCCTGCGAAGGAGCGAATCTGGTGCCCTGTGGCCACATCCCACAGCCTCACCGTGTTGTCCTCGCTTCCAGTGAGCACGAAACCGCCGTCCGGGGAGAAGGCCACGGAGTAGATTCTGCTGGTCCCAAACTGCGGCACAAGTTGGACGCGCTCCTGGGCCTGCGCAATCGGCCCTGCCAGCAACGCCGCGCCCACCGCCAACGCCCCAACTCTCGCCGCCAGCCTGCCGCTCATTGCTTTCCCCCTCCCGAGCAGCTGAATTTGAAGGATGCCCCGAATCTGCTCTTCCTTGCCTCTATCCAGAAGGCACAGGCGAATCTTTTCCTATGCAGCAAGGGTCTCCGGAAGCTTTTGTGGACAATTATTGTAGCGCCGTTCCCGGGCAAGAGGGCGAAAGATACTCAAAGTGTCACAGGGAAATTCACATCATGCCTTCCGACTCAGTCACCGTGGAACTGTGATGACGGTGCTTCGGAGCGTCAGTCCACTCTGGCTACGGCAGACCCAGGAAACCTGTACCCAATTCCGAAATCCTCAACTCGCAAACAGGAAAGCTGACGACGAAGCCATCTAAAAGGATTGTGAGCGAGTCGCCGGGCCGTAACGCAAGTGAACCCATATGGCCTCGAAAGTACTGAAATCCGAAGGCCGAGCCCTCACATAGGGTAAACCTTCGGAACACCGCGCCAGTCCTCGACCCGACCAGTCAGTGCCCGGGATTCAGGCTCCCCTTACCGGTGCCTGATTTCCGGCCGGATCAGCGTTATCTTGACAAGGCGCACCAGCATTACTCACTCTCGGCAACCGCGAACCTATAATCCGGGGCACCAGTCATCTGACGCGGCGCCTGTTTGGAAGCATGCCGCGACGGTTAGAGGCTTTGCCACTACCAGCCGGATGTCCCAACCATACACCTGCGAGCTAAGAGACAAGGACGAATCACGGCGGCTTGTCGAAAGCCTGCTGAACGAAAAAGCCGCTCGGTCCCCGGCGCAGATCGGTGGGCGTCCGC
>Ga0181524_10001452_pt1 | contig 27059 bp, 24 predicted proteins | sample PEATcosm2014_Bin_34_FD_119761 | JGI IMG/M metagenome (GOLD analysis project Ga0181524, IMG submission 119761) | Peatland microbial communities from MTU Mesocosm Facility, Houghton, MI, USA - PEATcosm2014_Bin05_60_metaG | ecosystem: Environmental > Terrestrial > Soil > Wetlands > Peat | place... | reverse complement strand
GGCACCCGTAAGGGCCGTCTGCAGGTTGGCCTGCGCCGCAGTGTTGTTGGCGGTCTTGGTCACCGACAGGAACGTCGGGATCGCGATCGCGAGCAGGATCCCGATGATGAGCAGGACGACCAGAAGCTCGATGAGCGTGAAGCCCTCCTCTCCCGCCTCCTCTAACCTGAGGCGCCGCGCACGGAGCCTCTCAGGAACACGTTTCATGAAGCCTTCCTCCTCGGGTCAATGAAAACTGCTACCAAGGTGAATATCGGCAACACCTGCGGGAACTTTAGCTCAATTCTGGCATTTGGCGTGTCATCGTGAGCCGCGGTGGGTCGGCCTGCAACTCCCGGCGCGAGCTGGTCCGATGCGCGTCGCCCCCGCGGTCGGGTCCTGACTCACGGGAGCCAATCCGGAGCGCCTCCTCCCTCAGCCGCCAGCGGATCTGGCATGCCGTTGCGCACTGGTGAGCAACGCTCGCAACGACGCCGACATCACAACGTCCTGCACGGCGGTCGTGAGAGCCAGGCGGTAGAAATGGACGGCGCCACTCCAATCGTGATCGATCCCATCCAACTGCCCGAGACCTTGAAGTGCCTGCGTGTACCACTTGTCGCACGAGAGCGCACGGTAGTAATCGGCGCGGGCAAGCCCGTACTCCTTGAACTCGACGTCGGCGCCCGCCAGGAGCGTCCAAAGGTCTGGATTCCGGGAGTCTCGGTTCACGGCGACGGCCGTCCATCGGCGCGCTGCGGCCAAGTCGGCCGAAGCGGCGGACTCGCTGTTCACGCTGTCGAAAGCCTTGATCTGGGCGACCTCCAGCGCCGAATCCGGCCAGTAGGGCAGGAGACGGTTGGCGTCCTTCGCGGCTGCGAGGTTAAACGGCCGGCCAGGGGCATAGTTCGTTCCACGGAACATGTAGGCGTCCCCGCTCACCATCGTCACCCCGAGCAAGAGCGCTAGAGCGAGCGCGACGATGGTCGTGATAGGGGCACAGGTAGCTGTGGCGCGGTGGCGGGTCTGTGGGCTGTGAACCTGCCCAGTTTGCTGGTCTGCCAGTCGGCGGGCGGCGGTGTCTTCCTCTGCCCCAGCAGGCCTGAGACGCACTGCAGTTGCCGCGCCGAAGGCCAAGAACGCGAGCGGAAGGATGGCGACGTTGATCGGGTCGACAAGCTCGACCGCGACCATCGCCGCGGCACACCCGAGAAAGCTGCAACGCGCAACCGTCCGAGCCGTTGCGAGCAACCAGACAACAAAGCAGGCCAGGCCCAAGAGACCGGTCGTCACGCCAACCTCTACGAAGATGTCGTGACCGTCGGTCAGCACCCTGCCGGCCAGCACGTGCTGGTAGAACGAAAGCGTCGCGGTCGAGTCCATCGCAGTTCGGAGCTGACCTGGGCCGGCACCCAGCAAAGGGTGATGCAACACATAGCGCGCACCCTGCAGCCACACTCTAAGCCGGACACCGAAGGTGGTCTCGGAGGTGCCCGAGGTCACGCGCGTGCCGAGGCCGGAGCCACGACTCAGGTAGGCAATGCCGTACCCGACCCCGATGAGCAATGCGAAGGTGCCGCCGCGGCGAATGCCGTAGGTGTAAAGCGCATACAGGACCAGCACGGCGAGAACCGCCACGGCCAAGCGCTCGAATGAGAACTCCAGCCCGACCGCGAGCACCAGGACGACAACACCCCAGCGCAAAGGTGACCGGCACGTCCTTCCCAATACGAGTGCGAGCCCGCCGAGCAGGAGGGCCTCCAGGTGGATCGGGTTGCCCAGGAAGCCGTCCGCCTGGCTGCCGTCGTACAGGTTCAGACCCGGAGTCGGCAGGTTCTTGACGATCTGGAACACGGCAACAAGCGCGTTGCCAACCGCGCCGACAAGCAGCCCTGCCAACAGCCATCGGCGGTCCTTGGGGCCGAGCGAAGCCCCGATCGCGAACGCGCCGGCAGCACCGAGCCAGAACAGCCAGCCGGTGCCCCAATAGTAGAGACCGAAGAATCCCAGGTTCGGAGACGGGGAGACCAGTGCCGACACGAGCGCCACGGCGAGGAATGCGACAGCGGCTCTTGCCGGCCAACGCAGCCGTGAACGTGCCGTGACGAGACGGGCCAGGGGCACAATGCCGACCGCGGCAAAAAGGAGCAGTACGGCGAACTTGGGCGTGAAGGTCAACGAGTACACCTTGGGCGAGAACGCAAGGCAGAGGACGGCCGCTCCGACGCCGGCGAACACGCCCAGGTAGCTCACACCGCCGAAGCGGTCCTGCGCTGGCAACTCGCCCGACCCTGTCATCTCGGGCCCAGGTGCGGCGACCACATCATTGGCACCGCCGACAGCTAGTTCTGGGCTTGAATGGTCGGTGATGAGTCGTCCGGTCAAGTGGCTCCTTCCCGTACTGACGCTAGCCGTCGTCATCGCGACCGAGGCGGTTCATTCACATTACGTAGCTCGGCATGTTTACTCGCTAACTGAAGAGCCGCGTTTCCGATGGATCCTGATATTCATCGCCCTGATCTGGGCGACCAGTTACGCAGCCGGGCTTCCGGACTGGGGCGGTCACCTGTCGCGTCGCTTCGCCAGGGCTTTCGCTGCGCTCGTCACTGCCGACGTCATCATCTCTGTGCTCCAGCTCTTCACCGGCGCTCAGCTCCTACCGCGCTTCGTCGTCTTCGTCAGCTCCGCGGTCCTCGTGCCGGTCTTCGTGCTCGTGTCTGGACTGTCCAGCGCGACCCAGCGCAGGCGCGCCAACCTCGATCGAGTGATCGCGATCGTCGCTGGTGAGGAGGCGGACCGCTTAGCCCGCGACACCCAGGGTCTTACCGAGCGACCCGCCCAGCTGATCGCAGTCGCGCGACCCGACGACGTGATGCCAACGACCGATCAACCCAGGCCGCTGGCACAGCTCGTTAAGACCACCAACGCGAACCTCCTGGTGCTCGACCGGGACTCGCAGCAACGCGAGGAGATCGTCTCCCAAGCCGCAGAACTCCACTCCAAGGGGGTGCGGATCCGGACGCTCTCGCTCTTCTACGACGTCTGGCTGGGCAAGCTGCCGATCTCCGAGCTCGAGCGCATATCGCTCCTGTTCGACATCAACGAGATCCACAGACCCGCCTACGCGCGGAGCAAGAGGGTCTCGGACCTCGTGATCGCAATGGTCGGGATGCTGGCCCTTGCCCTGGCAGTGCCGGTTGTGGCCGTCGTTGACCTGTTCGGCAATCGCGGCCCTCTGTTCTACAGCCAGCCCCGGGTGGGCAAGGACGGCGTCGTGTTCACGATCCACAAGTTCCGGACGATGCGCCCTGGGGGCTCCTCCTCGAGCTGGACCGCAGCAGACGACCCACGCCTCGGCAAGGTTGGCCGGATGCTTCGGCGTCTCCACGTCGACGAGCTCCCGCAGATGTGGAACGTCCTCCGCCACGATCTGTCGATCGTGGGACCACGGCCTGAACAACCGCACTACGTCGAGTTGCTCGCCAAGACCATCCCCTTCTACGAACTGCGACATCTCGTCCGTCCGGGCATCACCGGCTGGGCACAGATCAACTACGACTACGGATCGAGCGATGTCGACGCCCTCGAGAAACTGCAGTACGAGTTCTTCTACCTCCGCCACCAGAGCCTGAGCCTGGACCTGCGGATCCTCGGCCGGACGTTGCGAACCGTCTTCGAGGACAAGGCCCGCTAGCGGTTGGGCTCTCTCCGATGTCGGCTCACGCGCCGGCCGAGTTGGGCAACGACGCGGCGAAGGCACACGGCCGCACATCGCCCGACGATGCCCGCCGCCACCAAGGGCAGCAGGACACGCTCTGAACCGCAAGCGGTCCGGCGAGCGAAGCGCCACAGCGACAGGTGATGAGCGGCGATCATCCGGTAGGGAACCGCAGCGGTCGAGACGCCTGCGAGATGGAGGACACGAGCCGATGACTCATAGCCGGTGCGCCATCCGGCTCTCGCGAGCCGCCAGCAAAGATCCACCTCCTCGACGTACATGAAATAGCGGTCGTCGAAACCACCGACCGCATCGAAAGCCTCACGGCGAACCAGGAAGCACGCGCCGGTAACCCAGTCCACAATCCCAGTTCTGGCGCGCGCGCGATTCGCCTCTCGATAGCGCCGGCTGTACACGTTCCTGGGGAGCAGCACCCCCAGGGCCGCTTGGACGCTCGAGCGACGAAGAGTTGGGAAGGCTCGCCCAGAGGGCCGGAGGTCTCCCGCGGGGGTCACGAGAGCCGGACCGACGAGCCCGAGTGACCGATCTCGCACAAGGCGGTCGGCCATCGCGCCCAGAGCCCCCGGTTGCAACACGAGATCGGGGTTGCAGACGAGAAGCAGCTCCCCGTCCACCCGCCGGGCACCGAAGTTCACACCTCCCCCAAAGCCGAGGTTCCGGTCCGTGTGAAGCACGTTGACGCCTGGGTTCCTCGCTCCAAGGCACGCGAGCGAGTCGTCGGTCGATCCGTTGTCCACGACCAAAACGGCTCGGACTCCCTCGCGCTCCAAGCTCGCGACGCATTCGCTGAGCGCCGGTCCGGCGTTGTAGTTCACCACGACAGCGGCGACATCGTGGAGCGTTGATTGGCCGTCCAGGCGGGTGCGGCTCATCGCGCTGGGGCTGCGAGATCGATCAACGCGCTTCTCCACCCATTGGAGTAGCGCCGGTACTCGCCTTTCGCGAGCCCCCTCGCGATGGGTACTACCCGGGTGAGCCTCCGTGAAGCAAGCGAGCCCCTCCTCAACGAGTGGGCGATCTTGGCCCGCACCAGGGCGCGGTCCTCGTCGCGCAGCGAGCCGGGGCGGAGGTCGTCGAACCGGCGTACGAGGTCCTCGAGAAGGGCAGCGTCTCCATTCGAGCGTGCTCTGGGGCTCGTCGACGCGATCCGCCAGGCGACGCTCGTCCGGCTTCTCAATCCAACGGTATTGCCGCTGTGAAGGCGATAGTCCACGAGCTGGTCGTTCAACGGCGCGAGGCCGCCGTCGAGGAGCAGGCCGAGACCAAGCCACCAGTCGGCGTGGTCGATCTCAGGGAAGGGCAGCAACAGGTCGAGCCTGTCCCGTCTGAGGGCGAGAGCGTGGCCCGCGACGACGTTTCTCCTGAGCAGCACCTCGAGGCCCCGGCCCGCGGCGACAGACGCCTGCTCGGCACCGGCAAAGCCCAGTGTCTGCCACAAGGATCCTCTTACCGGATCACCTTCCTCGTCGATGAGCGCGGAGTCGCAGAACGCGCCTGCGACCGCCGGGGCGTCTTCGAGAACGAAAGCCAGGCGCTGCACCTTCTCGGGATTCCACCGGTCGTCCTGGTCACAGATGAACACGAGGTCCGAACCTGCCCGGCGGAGGGCACCCTCGAGATTGGCAACGTGGCCCACCGGATCCGCCCGCCGTTCGATCAACACCGACGTCGGAGCCGACGCAGCCCATCGCTCGAGCAGATCGAGCGTGCCGTCTTTCGATCCGTCGTCGCTGATGACGACCTCGTCAGGCAGCCGGGTCTGCGAAGCGAGGGAGGCGAGCTGCTGGGCGAGATGCGATGCTCCGTTGCAGGTGCACACACAGACGGTGACGGACGCGCTCATCTGGCCAACGGAAGCTCGGCAGCAGGCGTGCCGAGACGGCAGTAGGGATCGTCCAGACAGAGAGCTGGATGATAGAAACGGTCTCCCTCCGCCAGCTCGGCTGCGAACTCGCGTCGGAACCAGTCGGCTCCGCTTGTGTGCGTCATCTCGTCGAACGGGCCCGCTGAGCCCAGGCCGAAGCGCCTGGGGCGCTTGAACCGAGCAGCTGGTTCGTACAACGTTCGATGGCCTTTCCGGCGCAGCATGAGGCAAAGCGCCGCAGCGGCCAGGTCTGCGGAGAGCGAGCCCGGGAGCCGCTCGAGGATCGCTGCCGCGTCGCGCCTCACCACGATGCACCCGGCGCCAAGAGCGGAGACCTCCCGTTGCACGAGCGCCATCGCCTGGTAACCGGGACGACTCGCCGGAAGCCCCGAGAGGACGGGTCCGACTGAGCCCCCGAGCCCAGCCACGAGCCCGGCATGGACGATCCGCGACCCCGCGATCACACATCCACCGACGGCACCGATGCCCGGGCGGTCGACGAGCGCGACGAGGTCACGAGCCCAGTGGCGGGAAAGCGGGAGCAGTTCCGGATCGAGAAGAACGACAAGATCTGTGCCGGCCGCCTGCAAAGCTGCTGCCGAGCTGGACGACCAGTCGAGCCCAGACTCGCCGCCGGCGCCCGACAGGTCCACTCGGGCAACCGACATCCCTGCAGTTGCGACCAGCTCGTGCACACGTGCATCCCGGTCAGCTCCGGCACGCCTCCTGCCCGCATACCCGTCCGAGTCTCGTGCCACCAGGGCGATCGTCACGGTGGTTCCGCCCGCCAAGCAACGGGCGCAGTGATAACGCCCGGTCGCCCGGGGGTCCTGCTCTACCGTTGCATGTTCTCCTCGCCGGCGCAGAGCGTCGGCGACCGCTGATCGCCCGGCTTCGCGAGCCCAGGGTTTGGCCAGCGGGTTGGCCGCCGCTGAGCCCGCGCCCGACCGCCAATGGTAGAGAATCCTGGGGATGTGGATGACCGATCCCGCAGCCTCGGTCACACGCAGAGCGAGGTCATGATCTTGGCTGCCGTCGTAGCCGCTCCGCAGGCCGCCGACCTCCTCGACCAGGCTGCGGCGAACGACGAGGACGTGGCCAATGTACATGCCCGAGCACAAGAAGTCAGGCGACCACGCGGGCTTCAGCGCGGGGGTGAATCGGTGCCCCTCGGGCGAGATCTTGTCAGAGTCGCTGTAGAGCACGTCTGCCTCGGGGTGAGCCTCGATCGCCGCGGCGATCATGCCGAGGGCGTCGTCGGCCAACTCATCATCGTGGTCGAGGAACACCACGTACCGACCGGTCGACCGTGCCAAAGCTTGGTTGGTCGCGTCCGAGATCCCGCCGTTCTCGTCCGAGATGATGAGCTCGAGCCGGCTGTCGGCTGCTTCGCAACTGCGCAGCAGCCCGATGACTTCTCGGTCGCCGCCACCGTCGTCACAGAGCCTGAGCTCGAAGTCCTCGAAAGGCTGACCCAGCACCGATGCGACACAACGTCCCAAACTCCAAAGCGGAGGCCGGAAGACGGGCACGACGATGGAGAACAAGGGCTCATCCCGGCGCACCCGGCCAGCACCTCGACCCAAGATGTCCTCGAGGGATCGTGCCGGCAACCGTACCGGTTCGCCCCGCTCGATGAGCCACCGCTCGTAGGCGACTTGATCCTGCCCGGCGTCCAGTGGATACCGGCGGCGGCGGCGACCATAGGTCACCCGACGCCCAAGCTCGAGGACGCGCGCGGCTCTTGAGCCCCCTCGGAGTCCCGACACGGCGTCTCGCTCGCCCACAGGATCAGCCGTGCCGTCCGGGGCTAGACCCTCCGTCGCTCGATTGAGGCTCGTGTAGTACCACCTACGCGCGAGCGAGCTGACCCTCGAAGTGAACTGCTCCCTACCCTCGTACCAGGCGATCCGAGCGCGCCAGCTCAACGCCGTCCCAACCGCAAGTCAAGCTCGACTGTCTCAGCCGGCCTTTTCCACGCCATCCACTTCTCAACAGCGAAGTCTGGACAGTCATCGTGCAGAATGACCCTCACGATCATGGGATCACTCGGATCACACACGACAAGGATCTTACTCACGGGGGACACTGAGACTGAGAAGGGCATCTTTGGCGGCCGGGACGAAGAATGGGCTCCTGCAGCTGCCACCGCCCGGCATCGCCGTGCTGGCGTGGTTGCGTGGGTCCGAGGCCTCCATTTCGAGGAAGGAACAATAGATGCCTTGGCGCCACACCTGGCGCTCTCGCCGGTACTGAAGGCCAAGGCGTGCGGACAGCTCGCCGAACTGTCCGCACGCCTCGAGGGTGGCAAAGCCAAGAAGGACCGGGCTGGGCTCGAAGCTGAGATCGCGAGGATCCTCGCCCCGCGCTGGCTCAACAGAGCGGTCAGCTTCGAGCTCACCGGTGACTCTCCGGCGGGCTACCGGCTTGCTTTCGGCATCGAGGTCAAGGCCCGCAAGGCACTCGTAGCCGAGCTGTTCGGAAAGCGGGTGCTGTTCACCGACCGCGACAACTGGTCCATCGCCGAGGTCGTTGCTGCCTACCGCTCCCAGTCGGGGGTCGAGGCGGACTTCCGACAGATGAAGGACCCGAAGGTGGTCGGCTTCTCGCCCATGTTCCACTGGACCGAGCAGAAGATCCGGGTGCACGCCCAATACTGCGTGCTCGCCCTCGCCGTCGCCCGGCTGATGGCCCGAGAGGCCAAGAACGCCGGCATGGTCACGAGCGTCCGGGAGCTCCTCTCCGGCCTCAAGGGGGTCGAGGAGACCTTGATGATCTACCCGTCCACCGGTGGCCGTCCCCGTGCGAGGCGCATGATCACCGAGATGGACCCCACCCAGGCCCGCCTCTACGAGCTGCTCGGCCTGGCCGCCTACGCCCCCACAGCTGAGGTCTTAGGTGATACGCGGCCAGCACCGCCTTACCCCTGTTGAGCTGGGACTGCGTCATCACCCGCTGAGTTAGCCAGGAAACTCACGCTAGGCCCGTTGCCGTGCCGGCGGATACGTATTGGAGCGTGGCCAAAGACTGAAGCGCCCCAGTTCCTTGGGAACAGACGCCAATGGTCTGACCTGAACGGGCTTCCCCTCAGGATCGACTTCGACTTGTGCCCGGCCGACAGGTCAGTCGACTTTTGCGCGAGGACCATAATGTCGCATGGACGGCGGGCTTTGGCCGCCGTCGGCCTCCACCCAGCCTCGCTGACTAGAAGCACAGCACTCCTGAGGTCGAACACATGATGGTGGACTGATCTGACCGTCAGATTGTTAGCGACCCGGCTTCGCAGCTCTTCGAATGAACTCACGCCGGGATCCATGCTGAGATCATGGCATCGAATGACTTCGTCAAAATGAGTCGAGTCGCTCTCACCGACATCATTTTCGAGGTCAGACCGGTAATGCCCAATCGTCGTCACCGGTCGCTTCCAATCAAAGGTTCCATCCAGATGTGGTACAATCAAGCACAGATAACCCCCCGGTCTGCATACCCTGCGCCATTCCCTTAGGGCTCGCAACGGATTCGCTATATGCTCAAGACAATGTGATGATATCACAACGTCGTATGAGTCGTCGGGAATATCGTGCAAGTCACTCGCCTCACGGAGGAACTGAATTCCTACCGGTCTTCCTGCTGGCAAGTAGGCTGTTCCTTCCTTCAGCGCTTTCTCCCACAACGTTTGCGCAGAGAAGTTAACGTTGTCGACTGCGCGCATTGCTGGATAGAGCGGGAGCATCCCGTCCCACTGGAAACGGTCACTCGGTCCGCCAATTTCGATTCCCTTGGCGCCAGCAGCTACAGCCAGCGCCTCGTTGACCAGGGACGAGCGTGTACCGGTGAGTCGGTCTGTGACGGATTGGATGAATCCCAGCGTGCCCTGACGACGCCAAACCGCCCATAGGGAAGAGGGCCTCATGAGCGTGCATCCTACATTCTGGTCTGGTCACAAGTCCCGAGGCGCAAGAGTGGCGCTTCCACCCGCCGAGATCCGGGGCCATGTTTTCCGCCAACGACAAAGTGCTGCCGACCTTGATAGCCTGGATCGACTGGGTTCTGCTGCGTTGTGACGTGGCTCGGAGGCCACTGTGCGCGTGACCGAAACGTCGCTCGTTCACTAGGTTCTCCGCTGGGGTCGGTTTGTCGGCAACAGAGTCGCGAAGATTGTCCGCCGCGTCGTCGGACGAGCCGTCATCACCGCCGAGCAGCTCGGCTGGCAGCAGTGTCTGTGCAGCGAGGCTGTCGAGGAGGCCCTTCAGACAGCGCCCTCCGTTGCAGTTGCAGAGGCACACGGTCGTCGCCTCCCAGTTCACCTGGTAGTCGCCCGAATCCTCCTGCCGCTGCTCAAGACCGATTACGCGCCCAGCAACGAGCCGACCCGCAAGACCTCCTCAGCTTTGAAAGCGACCCATCCACAGACATGAGCTCCTCTCCTCAATCGGCGCACTCCTCCAAGATGAAGCTTCAGCGACACACAAGAACCCCTGCTCAGACATTGCAGGACTGTCGCTCAAGGCTCCCAGAAGAACCAAGTACTGCGACGGCACTCATGACTTTGACCGGGACGCGCTGTCGGAGCTTGCTACCACGTAAATCTCCGCTGCGATGTCGGGGTACCGCTCTCCGAGCTGCATGAACGCGTCAAGCATCTCCGCGGACCATTGCGCATCGATCTGGGCGTTCGAGATCGGCTTGATCCAGTATCCGCCGAAGATATCGATGCGGTAGCCCGCGGCCAAGAAGTCAGCTCGGAGCCCCTCAGGGTCATAGACACGTCTGTGGCCCTGGTGTCGGTCCGAGTCGTTGAGGGCGTGTTCCTCTTGCAGAAGGCCCATGATCACGGCAGCTTGCCGGTGAACCGATCGGGCATTGGGTACGGCGGCGTAGACGAGAGCGCCATCGGCAAGCCAATTGCGGGCAGTGGACAGCAGAGCACGTGGGTCTGCGACATCTCGAGAACATGTCCCATGACGATTGCGTCGAACTGGCGACGCGGGCGGAACTCTTCGAAGAGAGAGCAAATAACCTTCGCTGTTGGATATCGTCGACTGAGTTCAGCACAGAACGTTGAGGAGCCTTCAACGATCGTGAGATCGGGGAAGACCTCGGCCAACGAGGCAGTCATCAGACCCTCGGCTGGCCCCAGTTCCAGGCAAGAAGTACCGCGCCACACACGCCGCCAGATTTGCGCACAGTACCGTACCATGGCGGCATTGGCGCCCTTGGAGTACCAAGAGTCGGCAGCGATGCGATCGATGTCGTCTCTCTCCCTGCCGATATCGAAAGTCACAGGGGTGTGCTCCTCTGCGGGGTCGGGCGGGGGCGTTGCCAAATCTTCTACCGACCCACTCTACAGTGAACCGCTTCGGCCACGTTGCCGAGCGTGACCTCCGGCGCGGACGTGGCAAGAAGAAGTTCATCACCCCGGCCGGAGGTAACGGCAGGAGACCGTCACGTCCGATTCTGCGAGAGCTGGTGGGTGAGACTCCCCCGGCTACTCATCCCAAGGCGAGCGTGGTATTAGCCTGACAGCTGTGGGCAGCTTTCCTCAACAGTCCGGCAAACTCAACGAGGGTGCGCTGGCGGACGTACCCAGCGATGAGAGCCTGCAATCTGAAGGGGTCTTCGTGCACGCCGACGCCCGTCTTGAGACCAGGCACATCGGTCCGAGATCGAGAGTCTGGGCGTTCGCTCACGTACTCAGCGGGGCTCGCATCGGTTCCGATACCAATATCAGCGACTACGTCTTCATCGAAAACGACGTGGTCGTCGGCGACCGCGTGACCATCAAGTCGGGCGTCCAGTTGTGGGACGGGCTCCGCGTCGAAGATGACGCCTTCATCGGTCCGAACGCCACCTTCACGAACGACCGGTTCCCACGCAGCAAGCAGCGGCCGTCGTCTTTCGCCCGCACGACCATCTGCAAGGGAGCCTCCATCGGCGCAGGAGCAGTCATCCTTCCCGGAGTCACTATCGGGAAGCACGCGATGGTGGGGGCCGGTGCCGTCGTCACGAGGGACGTGCCACCACTCGCGATCGTCATGGGCAATCCGGCTCGTATCGCCGGATACGTCGAATCGGTGTTGGCGCGATCCCATCCCGTTCTCGGCAAACGGGATCAGCTCGCTCCTGGCGGATGGGGCGTGAAGGGTGCGGAGATTGTCACACTGCCCGATTTCCGCGACATGCGGGGGAGCCTTACGGTGTCAGAGTTGGGCCAGGCGCTGCCGTTCGCGCCGACCCGCATCTTCTACATCTGGGGCGTCCCCAACTCTCGTGTCCGAGGTGAGCATGCTCATCGCACTTGCGCCGAGTTCATAGTATGTGTCGCGGGCAGCTGCCGTGTGCTCGCCGACGACGGCACGAACCGCGGAGAGGTCGCCCTCGACAGCCTAACGGTGGGCTTGCACATCGCTCCGATGGTGTGGACTGCCCAGTACCAGTTCACGACGGACACCGTCCTCGTCGTCGCTGCCTCGCACGGTTACGACCCCGACGACTACATCAGGGACTACGACGAGTGGATGGCCGAACTCGAGAGTTCAAGTGGGCATCCCGTTTCTTGATCTTTGCCGGGAGGTCGACTATCTCGGGGCCGAGTTGTTTGCCGCCGCCGAGCGAGTCATCCGGAGTGGTTCGTACGTTCTCGGGCAAGAGGTCGGTCTGTTTGAGCAAGAGTTCGCCAGCTTCGCGCGGACGGAGAACTGCGTCACGGTGGGAAACGGGCTGCACGCCCTCGAGCTCGCATTGCGTGCCTGGGGGATCGGCGAGGGTGACGAGGTCCTCGTCCCGGCGAACACGTTCATCGCAACCTGGCTCGCAGTGAGTGCCTGTGGGGCGATCCCCGTCCCCGTCGATCCTGATCCTGGGACGCTCACGATCGAACCCCGAAACGTCGTCGCTCGGACTACGACTAACACCGCGGTGGTCATCCCGGTGCACCTGTTCGGAGTGCCGAGCGACGTGCCGGCGATCCGGCGGTCGCTTGAGGGTCGCTCCGTCCGGATCCTTGAGGACGCCGCGCAGGCCCACGGGGCGAGCGTCAAAGGAGCGCCGGTTGGAGGGCTCGGAGACGCGGCGGCCTTCAGCTTCTATCCGAGCAAGAACCTGGGCGCTCTCGGGGACGGCGGGGCGGTCACGACGAACGACTGTCGCATGGCGGAGTCTCTTCGCCTGCTACGTAACTACGGTTCGTCGGTCAAGTACTGCCATGAGATCAAAGGAGGTAACTCCCGGCTTGACGAGCTCCAGGCCGCCCTGCTTCGGATCAAGCTGATCCACTTGGAGGAGTCGAATCGCCTGCGGGCAGAGTGCGCTCGTCGGTATCTCGAAGCACTGGCGGATGTGCCGGGGATTTCTCTCCCCGCGCCCCCACCTGGGGATCGTTCCCAAGTCTGGTACATATTCAACATTCGCTACAAGCGGCGCGACGAGTTGCGATCCATGTTGGAGCGAGAGGGAATTGGGACCATGATTTACTACCCGGAGCCTCCGCACTTGTCACCGGCCTATACCGAGCTGGGCTACACGAGGGGTGATTTCCCCGTGGCAGAGGAGTTCGCCAGCACGAGCCTCGCACTCCCCTTCGGCCCTCACCTACGGGTCGACGAACAGGAGACGGTCGTCGCCTCGGTGCGTCGGGCAGCTCTCGCACTGTCGTGAGCAACTCACGGCCGTGACGAAGCGTGGACAGCCTGTCGAGGACAAGATCCTGCAGGCTCACCGCACGTCCTTCGATCGGTTGGTCAGCGTGGTGCAGCTCCGGCTCGAGCGGCGGCAGTTCGACGACGCAGCTGCTCTTGCTGGCGTCGCTGCCCAATTCGCCTCGCTGCATCACCCGGGATATTTCACGTCCCCGGAGCTGGAGGCCGTTACCCAGGCGCTCGGAAGGGTCATCAACGGCGAGACTCCGAACGCGGATGGGCCACTTCTCAGGAGCCTTCCGCCCCAACGCATACTCCATGTCTTTACAGAGGCTTACGAAATTGGGGGCCACACCCGGCTCGCAACCCGGTGGATGACGCTCGACTCGAGCCGAGTGCACTCTGTTGTGACGACACGCCAGCGAGGTGAGGTTCCCGCGGAGCTGCGGGCCGCGGCGGAAGCATCAGGCGGCTCGGTGGCAACAGTTCACGACGACCTCGGTCCGCTTGCAACGGCGAGCCGGTTGGCTGCGCTCGCGGAGAACTACGACGCAGTCGTGCTCAACGTCCACCCGTTTGACGTCGTGCCATCCATCGCGTTCTCGTCTCTCCGACCAAGGCCAAGGGTCCTGTTCGTCAACCATGCAGACCACGTCTTCTGGCTCGGCACGTCGGTCGCGGACCTTGTCATTTGCTTCCGCCGCTCCGGCCACCTGATCGCCCGCACTAGGCGCGGCATCGAAGAGAGTCGACTCGTCGATCTGCCGCTCCCTCTTGTCCTTCTTCAGCGCACATTGAGCATTGGTGATGCCAAGCAGGCGCTCGGCATCGCTCCGGACCATGTCGTGCTGCTGAGCGTCGCTTCCGAGTACAAGTTCGAAAGCCCGAGGCCTCCGGGCTTCTTGGACCTCGTCGTTCCCGTGATCGAAGATCAGAAGTCGACGACCCTGCTCGCCGTGGGACCGACCCGCTCCGGTCAGTGGCGCAAAGCGAACAAGATGACCGCCGGACGTGTCCGACCACTCGGCGAGCTGCCTGATCCAACGCCGTACCGCGACGCTGCGGATATCTATCTCGACTCGATTCCGTGCGGGTCGATCACTTCGCTGCTCGAGAGTGCCACCCTCGGGACGCCGTGTCTTGCGTACGCCGGTGGGAGGGATCCTGAATCGCCCATCGTGAGCGACCCTCCCCTCGTCGTCGATGCGATACTTCGCGCGCAGCATCCGGCCGAGTACCGGCGCCTGCTCCTTCAGCTCATCTCCGAGCCCGAGTACAGAGCAGAAGTCGGTGCTGGTCTGGCCTCGCGGGTTCGAGAGGCTCACTCGGCCGACCGGTGGCTGGCGCGGCTTGAGGAGGTGTACGAGCAACTCGGGGCCGTGAGTCGCGTGGAGGGATCGGCCGCGGTCACCGCGGAGTTTATGACCACCTGCATCGACCGGGAAGTCGTTAGTCTCGCGACAGGCCGCGACGGACCTCTCGCTGTGGCCGAGATGCTCGTTTCGCACCGCGGCGAACTCCGCTCCCTCAAAGGCCAGGTGCTGTTAGCAAGGGCGCTGCTACGCGGGAGGGCCTTGCTGCTCCGGAGCCGCTTACCCGTCCGGCCACGGGGCCACAGCTTGATACCGTCCCGGTGGTGGCCGGTCAGCGATCGTTTCCTCGTTCGCTAGGAAGAGTTGACTCCAACTGGCCCAACGCGCACGTGGGGAACGTCATGGGGGTGCGCCCTCTGAGCTCCTTCAAGCAAGGTGAGCGTGGCCGGAACTGGCGCGCGAGATGGTCGATGCAAGTCACCGTTCTTCCTGATAGACAGCCCTCGGTAATAATCGGAGAGCCTCTTTCGGCGACAGGGCACGAGGCTACCGTCACGACCCCCTACAGGGCGAAGACCTCGACGGGAAAACTAGTGAGGAGCGCATCAACGTGTTCCTCGGACCAGTCCCATTCCACTGCCGTGTCGTCTTGGACCGGTCGGCCGACGAAGGCTTCGAGACTGGTCCGGGCCGGCGCGTTGCGGGGCCCGGCGACGAATTCGATCCGCACCTGCTCGCCACCCAGGCGCTGGTGGGCGGCGCGCAGGAGCACAGCAAGGATCACCACTTCGAGGTCGCGTCCGAGGGCGCGGCAACTGACAACGATCTCATCCATCACCAGTTCACCGCCCACACCTCGCTGGGCAAAGGCGCCGGCAACGATACCGCTGTCGGAGAAGCGGTCCCGTAGGTCGACCGCCACAGCGCACGCAGCGGAGTTTGCCAGGTAGGCGGCGACCTTCGCCTCCCCGAAGCGGCGGAACGCGGTGTTGAACTGGTTGACCCGGCCGGATAGGTCGGCAAGACGTCTGATGGAAGCCTGAATGTCGACGCCAACCCGTAACTCGGTGCCGAGTTGGGCCAGGTATGCAGCCGCGTCTCCCGCAGCGCCGGACCTGGTCACCGCCAGATGCCCCTGGCGGGTGCGAGCCGCTGCCAGGTCGCCAATGCGTTGGGCAGCAGTTTGGGATTCCGCCCACGGGTCAAGCCCTGGGTAATAGCGGAGTCCTTGCTCGGTATCGGTGGGATCACCTGCCAGCAGCAAATGGACACCGGGAACCGAAATCGCCACTTCAGCCAGCTCGCCCGGATTGTCGTCTACGAAGAGCAAAGCGTCCGCTCCGATGCGCAGGTCGTCGGCGATGGCGGCGACCGACTCCGCTTTCGACACCCACCCGATCTCGATGGAGGAGAAGTCGGCCAGGCTCACCAACAGATCGCCGCGACTGGAGAAAAGCTGCTCGACCGTCGGGCGGTCGTTCTTGGAAGCGAGAGCCAAGAACACTCCCCTTTCCCGCAGGACAAGCAGGCTCCGCTGAAGTTGCTGGTGTCCCTCAGACACGACGATCCCCATTGGGCCGTCTTCGGTCAGGACCCCCGACCACAGCGTGCCGTCGAGATCGCACACCACCGCCTTCAGGGGGGGCAGCAGGACAGCTGGCAGCCATACCAAGCCGAACATGCGGGCCACCTCCAGGGTGGCCTGATCAGATAGAGGCGATCCGCTGACCTGCTCCATCCGCGTGTCCTCGTAGGCGTCGCCAAGCCGCTGGCTGATCCCGCAGAGGTCGCAGATCCGCACGCCCGGTTCGAGCGCGAGGCGTTCGGTCAGACAGGTGTTGAAGTGGCGGGCGCGCTCTCCCGAAGCCCAGTTGGCCACCAGGATTGGCACTGTCGTCGCCGCCCGCATGGCGGCCACTCGGTCGGCCAGCCAATCGGCTAGCCCCTCGGGGCTGAGTTCCCCGTAGTGGTCGAAGCGGAGCCAGACAATGACGGCGTCTACGTCCCCCGGCATGCCCGCCGTCGGCTGGGCGAGCGAGTCGTCGTAGGGCCCAAAGGTAAGCCCGGCCTGAATCCTGGCAAAAGACAGAAACGCCCCGAGGGCGTTTTCGACGAACTCGAAGGGTTGATTGCGCACCACATGGAGCCGCACATCACGGCGGGGCCAGGTCGGCTCCAGTCGGCGCAGTGCCTGGCGCCGCAAGGTCTCGGCGAATACAGTGCTCTGCCAGGAAAGGGCATCGAGCGAGTGCAAGACGCCAGGGGACAGTGGCTCGGTGGCTGACTCCTGCACAGGATCTCCTTTCTCCCTACACTGGGCGAGGCTACCTTCCGGGTCACGCGCACCACGGCAACCCACCTGAGATGGAGGGCACATCCATGTCGGCCCCAGACACGATGGTCGTCGGCCGAGTCCGGGCAGTACTCGGCGAAGTCCTGGGCCCTTCCGCCACCCAGCTCGACAACCCCTCACGTGACACCGTGCCCGAATGGGACTCCCTTGCACAGGTTGAGGTCCTTTTCGCCCTTGAGGAGGAATTCTCGGTCCGGTTCCCTGCCGACAAGCTCAACACTCTCAGGTCCCTTGAAACGATCGTCGAAGCCCTGGAACATGAGTAGGCACACCCTGTGGAGAAAGGGGGAACGCTTCGGGCTCCGGCCGGTGGCCGACGAGGACGCCGATTTCCTCCACGGGCTGCGGATCGACCCAGAGCTTTCCCGGTACATCCACACCACGCCCCCCGATCCCGCCGCGCAGCGGGCGTGGCTGGCAACGTACTACGAGCGTCCAAACGACTACTACTTCTCTGTGATCGACGAGATCACCGCCGAGCGGGAGGGGGCGATCGGTCTCAACGACGTGGATCACGTTGCCGGCACAGCGGAAATGGGACGTTGGATCCTCCGCCGCGGATCACTCGCCGCTGCCGAGAGCGCTCTGCTGGTCTACGCGATCGGCTTCGAAGACCTGGCCCTCGACCGGGTGTACTGCCGCACCGTCTCGGCCAACAAGGCTGTGGTTTCCTTTCACCGATCGTGCGGGCTCAGGGTCACTGACGAAAGCCGCCAGGTCATTCTGGCGGGAGTTACCTACGGCGTTACCGAGCAGTCCGTAGATCGCGCGAATTGGCCCGACGTGGCCGCTAGGCTCAAACGGGTGAGGACGATGGCTGTCGGCCTCCTCGCGTAGCAAGCCGTGCGCTACCACCACACCGGAGTGGCCTGCCGTCGCCTGGAGGACGAGGAGCGGTGGTACACGGGCTCACTCGGCTACGAGCCTGAGGGCGAGATCTTCACCGACCCCCTCCAGGGGATACGGGGCTGCTTCTTGACCAGCGGAGAGGGTCGCATCGAGCTGGTCGAAGCCCTCCCGGGGTCCGACCAGCTGGCCCCGTGGCTCCAGCGCGGCTTTGCGATCTATCACCTTGCTTTCGAGGTCTCAGATCTGGAGGCAACCATCGAGCAACTCGACATAGCAGGGGCCCGGCTGGTATCTCCGCCAAAGCCAGCCGTCGCCTTCGGTGGCCGACGGGTGGCATTTTGCATGCGTCCCAACCTGATGCTCGTCGAGCTCATCGAGTCGGCCTGAAGTACTAGCCAACACCAACAATGGAGTCGAACAGCGTGCGGCTCAACGCTCGCTGTTCGGTCCGCAGAGCCAGAGTCGAGACTTCCTCGTGCGTCGCTCCATGGCGAGTGAGAAAGCGAAGCTCTGGTGCGCTCGGCGCGGTCGGAGGTCCCTGGGGGCCGGCCGGCAGGGAGCATCAACATCCAATGGGAAACGCCTTCTCATCCCCCACCGATCTGTGCCTGCGCTCAGGAGCGCCCACGCCTGGAGAACCGTTGGTCTGGCCAAGACCTCATGGACGCCCTAGTCCCAGCGTGCCGGCGCCAAGTGGTGATCATCGACGAGTACGGGCCCTCACGACGGAGCGGCGACCCAGACAATTCCCGATTGGGGAACCGGACCGCAAGTAGCCTGAGTCAGCCATCGAGGACGAGAGGAGCGAGCTTCCCGTTGCGCCCCGACCGAGTGTTACGCCTGCGCGGACGCATCAGTCATAGGGAAACACCGACGACGAGTTCGTCTGGGAACCCGTGCTCTCGAGTTGCCGCTTGCGATACGTCCCGCCGTTCCGGATTCCCAAGCAGACCGGTGCAGTGAGACTCATCGGTCAGAGCGTCTCACGGTGCCCGAAAATCTGCTTCACGACCAGCATGACGAGGCATAGATCGCGGTCTGATACGAGGGCCTGTGGCAGGATCTGGCAGCAGATGACTCGAGGCGCTGCGTGACTTCTGACCAGTCTCAGTCCCCAGAAGCAGGACAGGACTCTCCCCTCCTGCGAGTCTCCGGTATGGGACGGGGTATTGCGTGGCGCTACTCATGCCAGGCCGTCTCCGCCGCCGGCGGGTTGTTCCTGGTCGGATTCGCATTCCGCAAGCTCGGCGCCAGCACGTACGGGGCGTACGCCCTGGTCGTTACGGTCCTCGGCTTGCTCGGGACGGTCGATTTCGGACTCAGCATGTCGGTGGTCCGGGCTACTGCGCGCGACAACCCGTCGTTCTCCGTGCAGGCGTCGGCACAAGCGAGACGAGACGTCGAGGTAGCGCACAGCGCCTACGGAGTAATAGGCGCGATCGCCTTGCTCATCTCTGTCGCTTCGATCCCCGTGCTCGTCGCCGTCAAATCACGGAACGTTGGTGGCACCTACGCGCTCCCTCTCACGGTGGGTCTGGTCGGGCTGTCTGTCGGGTTATCGCTCGCGACCTCGGCGTATACGGGCCTACCGACGGGGCGTCAGCAGTTTCACGTCCCAGCCATCGCAGGGATCCTCGGCGTGGTCGCCAACATCGCTGTGGTCGTCCCGACACTCGGGATGCTAGGTCTGCCCTCGCTGGGGCTCGGCCTGCTCGCGAATGCGCTGGTCAGCGCAACCTTCCCTGCGGTCTGGCTGAAGATGCGCGAACCCTGGTTCCGTCTCCTCCCGGGCCGAGCGCACTGGACCGAGGTCCGGCGGGTGGGGAGCTTCGCAATACCGCTCCTCGTTATCTCTGTCTACGGACAGGTGATCGCCGCCACCGACCTTGTCGTCGTGGGCGCCGTCGCCACGGCGGCCGCAGTAGCTTTCTACAAGATCGGGAATCTTGCTCCGAGCCAAGCCGTGTCATGGCTCTTCAACGGCTATGACACCGTCTTCCCTTCCCTGGCGGGCACCCAGGATGAAACGGGTCAGGAAGCAGCGACGCTCTTTCTCACTCGGGTCGCCGGTTACGTCGCCGGTTCGTCGTTCTGTGCGATGGTGCTGCTTAGAGCCGACGTCGTTACCGTCATCGTAGGACACCAGTCCGGTCTTGCCGAAGAGGTGCTCCTGGTCTTCTGTGGGGTTTGGCTCGTCAATATCCCCGTCCACGGACTCATGTTGTTGCTGATCGCCCGCGGGAGGCAAGGTGTCTTCATCCCGCTCGTCGCCGCCGAGGCGATCGCCAACCTCGCGCTCACGGTCTTGTTCGCCGTGGTGATCGGGCCAATCGGACCGGCTTTGGCGACGTTGGTCACGATCATCGTGACAAACGTCATTGTGCTCCCCATCCTTGTCCGGAAGGAGATCGGTTCGATGAGGTCGTGGCGCATTGCCGGCAACGGGCTCGCCTGCGGCGGGATCGGCGGCGCCGTCGCCGCTGCTGCCATGCTGCCGATCCTCGTTCTCGGGGTTGGTTGGGCCCGGCTCGCCTCCGGCCTCAGCGTGGCCGGCGCGGCGAGCATCCTCGTAGGGTTCCTCCTGCTCGGACGGAGTGGTCGCGAGACGCTCGTGGCGATGTTCAAGCGCCGTGATCCGACCCCGTAAGGGTTGGTGACCCATCGAGGATTCACGACCATCAGACCGCACATGTCGAAGAGCAGTCCCCGAAATGGGCCTGTGTCCTCTAGCGTGCGACAGTCCCTCAGGGTCCAGGCCGAGGGTCGTCTCGCGGTCCCATCTTGCCGACGATGCCCCGCACGAAGCCAAGCCCCCATGCTGCGTGCATGGTGGGGAAGGCTGCAAGCAGCGTCGGCACCGCCGGCGGGTCGCGAGTGAGCTCGACTGCGCCTCGTCCGAGCGCGATCGCCACATAGACCGCCAGCACCTGCCGGCGCCACGGGCTCGCGAGCCCGAGGAACAGGGCGGGCACGGCAAGCTGGCGCCACGAAAGCGAGCTGGGATGCTTGCGGATGGTGCGGGCGCGGTTGCGGCCGTACCTGTAGAACTGGCACGCGAGCGGTCCAAGCCCGTCGCGGCCGAGGTACAAGGACTCTATCGACGGGTCGAGATAGACCCCGCCGAACAGCTGAGCTCGCCAAGCCAGCTCCGCGTCCTCGTTACCTCCTGACCACTCGTCGTAGCCGCCCATGTCGCGGATCGTGCTGGAGCGGAAAGCACCCAGGTAGACAGTGTCGACATACCGTGGCTCTCCCCCTTCCCGCCGGAAGGCCGCGGGCCCGGCTCCAAAGCGGGAGGTCATAGCCGCCACGATGCCGCGCTGGCGTGCGCCGTGCGCCTCGTAACCCATCTGGCCGCCGACGATGGCCGCCCCCGATCGCTCGAGGGCCGCGACGCAGTGCTCGACGTAGTCGGGCGCGAGCTTGGTGCGAGCGTCGACTCGCACGATGATCTCGCCGGATGCGGCCGCAATCGCGGCATTCAGGCCGGCGGGGCGGATATGCCTCGGATTCTCCACGACGCGCACCTTCGCGAATCTGGCCGCCGCCAGCCGGGTCTCGTCCGTTGAGCCGCCGTCGGCCACGACCACCTCGATGATCGCGGGGTAGCTCTGCTCGCCGACGGCGCGAAGGCAGCGCTCGAGCTGGGCCTCCTCGTTCAGGACCGGGAGGATGATCGAGACGGTCGGACGCCCGGCCGAGAAGACCGACTCGTGCTGCGCAGTGGGATAGGACTCCGCCGACATCGCCGACCTCCTCCTGTTGCGTACAAGCTTGCCAGGTAGGCGAGCCGCTGCCGACGATCCCGCTCGTGAAGCAGACCCGGCTGCAGCATCGGCATCCGCGTCGCTGGCTTTCCCCGATGGTAGGTTCGTTTCGTCGAGGGATCAGCCCATGAGCCGAGCAGCGTGATGCCAGGCGCTTCCGCGACCAAGGCGCTGGCTGAGGTGTGGTGGCAAAGGTGCCAGGCTCGCCGCTGCGCATCTGGTCGTGCCGACGCCGACGAACGCGAGCTCCTGCTCTGCGCGCTCGGGGCGGCCGTGGGTGGCCGCTCGCGGCTGTTCGGGCAGGCAGATCCTCGCAGCGAGGATCCCAGGTCGCCGGAAGTCGTGACGAAGACCGGCCCTGCGGATGCGACGAGCCCTGCGGACGCGACCGGCCCGGCGGACGCGACTGGCCCGCCAGCCGCGACGAGCCCGGCAGTCCCGATCGAACGGCGTCGCAACCTCGCCGCTGCCGCGACGCGATGGGGAGCGCGAGTCGGATCGCCAGTTCTCGTGGTCGAACAGCTCGTGCAGCTTCGGCTCTTGGTCGCGGTTGAGCCGGGAGAGCGGGGGATCACCCGCCTGATCGATCTCACGATGGTCAACGCTTGTCGTGGGGCCACTGACGAGCTCCAACGGGCGGCTTTCAGCGACCCACTGACCGGGTGCTCCAACCGACGGGCCTTCGAGCGCGACTTCGAGCGTGAACTGGCCCGTTGCGCCCGTGCCGAGCTCGACCTGAGCGTCGTGGCAATCGACCTCGACGGTCTCAAGGCTTTCAACGACACCGAGGGCCACGCGGCCGGTGACCGGCAACTGGAGCTGCTCGTCGACACCTTGCGCAAGGCCCTGCGGAGCATGGACGGCGTCTACCGCCTCGGTGGGGACGAGTTCGGTCTTGTGCTGGCAGACACCTCTCCGGATGACGCGGCCGTTCTCATCGCAAGGGCGGTGCGCTTGGGTGCCCCGTCCTTCAGCTGGGGCACCGCAAGCTACATGTCGACGGGATGTGCAGGCGTCGCGGAGCTGCTGGCGGTCGCCGACGCCGATCTGTACGCGCGGCGGCGCGTCAAGCGGGCGTCGCCGGCACGGCGCCGGCCCCCTGGCGAGCCGGCGGATGCCTCTCTTCGTCTCTCATCGCAGGAGGATGGCGCGCCCCGGCCGGCGGCCCTTCAGGCACGATGAGGGCCTCGATCAGCCGCCCCGCCACGCCTTCGAGCGAGTAAGCGATGGCGTAGCGTCCCTGTGCGTGGAGCAGGTCGGCGATATCGCGGGCCTCTCCGGCAAAATCGAGCACAACTCGCTTCGCGACACTGACCTGTTCGTCGGCTGGCACCCGAGCCAGTTGCGTGGTGACACAGTCCGCGAGGTGCTCGAAATCCTGTCCCAAGAGCCTTCGGGCGATCTCCGGCCCGAGTTGCCCGATCGCCCCTGCAAGCCTCGTGGCCTCAGTCCGGTGGAACCGGGCCGCCTCCGCGAACACGGCCCTCGCACCCAGATCGCGATCACTCGCGGCACACGAGCTCAGTGACGAGCCCCACTCCGTAGACATGAGCCGACAATGCCGAAGGCATTCCTTCTCCACCTACCGCCCCGGTGACCGTCGCCTTGCTCACACGAGCGGCCAGGGATAGGACCGGTAGTCTTCGCGCGGCGAGGGAAACTGGGGCTTTGCGATCAGGGCTTCAGCCCTGCGCGCGAGCGCGTCGCATTCCTCGCGCTCCAGCAACGCCGCGACGAGATCTGGGACCGCGTCGGCAACCAGCTCGCAGCCGGAGACCACCTCGGCCGGCAACTCTTCGCCGGCGAATTCCCACATCACTGTTCGGAGCTTTGCATCCACGTGGAAACACAGGCCGTGGTCGATCCCCCAGATCCGGCCCTCCCAGTCGATGAGGAGATGGCCACCCTTGCGGTCGCCGTTGTTCACGAGGAGATCGAACGCTGCGATCCTCCGAAGCTGCGCGTGGTGGAGTGGCTCGTTCAGCAGCGTGAAGTAGTGCTCGGCGAAGTCCGCATCGACAAAACGCTGCACCGACCCCTTGCCGTGCGGCCCGTCTGGGCGCAGCACCGTCTCGGGCACGATGCCGAGCCCGAGCGCGCTGGAGAGCTCGTAGGCGGCGACCTCACGGCGGAACAGGCCCCCCGGGTAGTCCCGCAGCGGGCGCTCGCCCCGCCCGGGCTTGTAGACGGCACGCTGCTCAGAACCTTGCAAGCGGACTGCCGCGAGGAACGAGTAGTTGGAGCTCCACGGCAACCTGCCCAGGACCTCGAGCGCTCCTTTGGCGAGAAGCTCCAGCCAAGCGGGCCCGCTCAGGTCAGGGGCGGGCGGTGGCCGTTCGTCCTCGGGCACACGTGGCCTCTCGCATCGAGCGGGTACCCGCAGAGCGGGCAGGGGGGCCGGCCCGCCTCGACGAGCTCCGTCCCACGTATGGCCAGCGCAGCGGCCTGCTCCCGAGTCATCGACAGCCGCACGCTCTCCCCGGCCTCGGCTCCTGGCTCCAAGTCGTCGGCGAGGCCGAACAGAGCCTCGACGGCGGTCTCGACTTCGGAGCGATCGATCTCGTCGGCTACGAGGATGATGCGGTCCAGATCGTCGTCATAGCTGACGCCGAGCGAGCGAACCACGAAATCCGGCTCACCGAACGGCTCGAGAGCAAGCTTGTCGCCGGAGGGCAGCTCACCCGGGCGCTCGAGCTCACCGAGCATCCGGCCGAGGAAGCGCGCCAGCGCCGACACCTGAGCCTTCTCGAGCTTGAGGGTCTTCAAGGTGGGGCCCTCACGCACCTGGAGCAGGAACACGCGCTCGCCCACCGGGCCGACCGTCCCGACCGTCACCCGATCGGGGCTCGCAAGCTCGAAGTCCTCGGTCACCGCGATCTCTCACGATCTAGAACCGGACTCGCCGGCATGCCGGTCGAGCCCATGGCCAGCACCTTCGGCCCCTCAGAGGTATACATGACCGTGCTGATCGAGCAAGGGGCGACCACGATCCGCTGAAACAGATCGAGCGGCAGGCCGAGCGCACTTGCGAGCGCAACCTTGATGCAGTCCGCGTGCGACACCGCAACGACGACCTCGCCGGGATGGGACTTGCAGAGCCTCCCGACAGCGTCGGCGAGGCGCGACTGGAGCTCCACGAACGACTCGCCCCCGGGGAAGCGAAAGCCCGACGGCCAGTGTTGAACGGCCTGCCACTCCGGGAGCTTGCGCAGCTGTGGAAGCGGCTCACCAGTCCAGCTCCCGAAGTCGCACTCGATGAGGCCGCGTTCGGCGACGACGGGCTTTCCCACACGACGGGAGATGGCCGAAGCCGTCTCGCGCGCGCGCTCGAGCGGCGAGGCATAGACGGCCGACACCGACGCTCGCGCGAGCGCCTCGCCGGCCTTCGCCGCCTCATCCAGACCCTTGTCAGACAGGTGCAGGCCCCTTGCACGACCCGGAAGCACCTTTCCGGTCGTTGCCGTAGTCCCATGTCGGACAAAGCACACCACCGTGGGGCGGGGCGGTTTGCGGCGAGTTGTCGGCACGACCGACACCGTAGTCTTTGGCTCGTGCGATCGGCCGACCGGAGCCTTGAGCGGATCGGCAGCGAGGTGGCGGGATGCTCGCTTTGCCCGAGGCTCGTGGCCTGGCGCCGGGACGCAGCGTCCCACCCACCGATCTCGCATGCGTCCGAGAGATACTGGGCGCGTCCTCTTGCGGGCTTCGGCGACCCCGACGCCCGTCTCGTGGTCGTCGGCCTCGCCCCGGCGGCCCACGGCGGCAACCGGACCGGTCGAATGTTCACAGGGGATCGCTCCGGTGACTTCCTCTTCGCCGCCTTGCATCGTGCGGGCTACGCCAACCAGCCGCTCAGCCGGTCGCTCGACGATGGCCTCGAGTTGTCCCGGGCCTGGGTGACCGCGGCGGTGCGCTGCGCCCCGCCCGCCAACAAGCCGACCCCGCTCGAACGCGACACCTGCGGTGGCTACCTCTCCTCCGAGTTGCGAGCGCTCGCCGGCGCTCGCGTGCTGCTTGCCCTCGGAGCCTTCGCGTACGAGGCGCTGTGGCGGCTGCCGGAGGCGGGAGGGGGACCTGGAGAGAAACGGGAGCGTTTTGCTCATGGACTCGAGCTGCCACTGCCGCCTCTCCAGGCGCCGCGGCTCGAAGGGCGAGGCCGCGCCCGGGATCAGGCCCCCCGTACGTTGCTGTGCTCGTACCACCCGAGCCAGCGCAACGTCTTCACCGGGCTGCTCACCGCCGAGATGTTCGACAAGCTGCTCGCGCGTGCCCGCCAGCTCGGGGCATAGACCGCTCAGGACCTGGGCCTCAGGCGCTGGCGACCGGGATCCTTCTCGGAGCTTGCTCGCCGTCCTCGGGCCAGCGGCGACGGCTCACGCGAGAGAGCTTGCGAAGCAGCGCCACTGCATCGGGGTCTTCGTCGGGAGCGGAACGCACTTCGATCGCGCCTGCGGCGTGCATCGCCGAGATCAGCTCCCGACCCTTGTCGGTGCGAACCAGGGTGAGCGTCCAGTTGGGGAACTTGCCGATGCCGCCCGTCGAGACGTCCGCGTGCTCGGCAGCGAAGTCGGGGCAGTGGTTGCAGCCCTCTCGTGTCCACTGATACGCCTCTTTGAGCGGGACCTCGTGCAGCACGCCGTCGCGTGTCCAGACCTGGAAGATGCCCTTGATGTTCATCTTCACGATGTCCTCACGGGCCAGTCCGTAACGTGCTTCGAACAGCTCGGGGAAGATCGCGTCGTCGAAGGACTTCGAGCACAACAGGCCGATCGTCAACACGAAACGCCTCGCGACCTTGCCGGCCCTGCGCGCAGACATGATCGCCGGCGCCGAGGCCTGGCAGCCCATGCCGACAAGAGCGATCCGCTCCGCACCCTCGCCAGTTGCGGCTGCGTAGGCGATCGGGTTGGCCGAATAGGTGTAGCGGGAGCCCGCCGCAGCGAGCACCTCGGCTCTGGTGCGGGCAACGCCTGGCACAGCCTTCCAGGTCGTCCCGTCTCCTTCCAGGTTCGAGACGAGGGCCGCGTCGATGAGGTCATGCTCGAGCGCCCAGATCAGCAACGCCGAGACAAGGCCGCCATCCTGGCCCGCCGCCAACAGCTCCGGGTCGGTGGCCCGGGCGAGGATCACGTCCTGCGCTATGCCATAGACCTCGCTGTCTTCGCGTTCGCGACCGAAGAGAAACGTGTCCACCTCAGGCTCCCAGGACCGGAACCGCGGGCAGGCTCTCGTGCAGAGAGTGCAGCCCCTCTCGCCGTAGGTGCAGTTGTCCGCCCCGCCCATCTCGGGGACGTGGAACGGGCGGTACACGCCGTTCTGGTCGTCGTAGCCGAGGACGTCATAGGGGCACACGACCACGCAGGCCGAGCACCCCGTGCACAGACCAGAGGTCACGACCTCCTGATAGAGGTGAGACCAGTGAAGCTTCTCGGGAGGCATTGGTAGTCAGGGGCGCGGTGCCTGCACAGCAGACCCGGTTCCCCATCCCCCTTTCAATCCGTGCGTGCGGTTTTCCCGCACACGGCTTAACGACGGTCTTCTGGACATGGTTACGCCGC
>Ga0181524_10001451_pt1 | contig 27065 bp, 27 predicted proteins | sample PEATcosm2014_Bin_34_FD_119761 | JGI IMG/M metagenome (GOLD analysis project Ga0181524, IMG submission 119761) | Peatland microbial communities from MTU Mesocosm Facility, Houghton, MI, USA - PEATcosm2014_Bin05_60_metaG | ecosystem: Environmental > Terrestrial > Soil > Wetlands > Peat | place... | reverse complement strand
TCTCGTCATCAGGGAAGGATTCGTATGCGGCAATCAAATTATGCCATCACGCAAGTGACCGCTGAACGAATGCAATCACATCGTTCAATTCTCTGGTCTTCGTCTGGGGACTCGACCCCATTTGCTGGCGAGTCCGACCAGACTCGAACCTTCAGCCGGGTCTCGTAGATTCAGGCAGGTTTCACAACAGCCAAGACGCCCATGCTTCGCACAGCAGGCTTCTCCGACGCTTACGTGTTGGCGGCGCCAGAATAGAGCTTTCCTGACTTGATCACATGGATGACGTTCTCTGGTGCCAATGATTCGAGGTCATCGACAGGATTGCCCTTCACGACGATCACATCCGCGCGGCACCCCTTCCGTAACGACCCGCGGTCCGGAAGATCAAGACACGCCGCCGCTCTCGACGTCGCGGCCTCAAGAGCCTCTCTGTTGCCGAGATACTTCGCTTCTTCGACGATCTCAAGGTAATTACGCCCATGAGGCCTCTTTGAGTCCCCGACTATGTCGGAACCCGTCACGACCTTCACCCTGTGTTCCTTCACGGCCACCATGTCGTACGCGAAGTGCCGCTTCACCATCTCCTCCCTCGCCCTATTGGAGTGAGATTGGCCCATGTACGCAGCCATGTATACGGTCAGGGTCGGGACGTAGTAGATGCCCTTCTCCGCTATCGCCTTCACTGTGCGGGGCGTCAGTCCGAGACCGTGCTCTATCGAATCAACGCCCGCCTCTATGACCATGAGCAGGGCGTCTTCTCCGTAAGCATGGGCGGCGACCTTCAGTCCTGCCCGGTGAGATTCGTCGACAATCGCTCTGACCTCGTCCAGCGTGAAGTTCTGTCTGACCTTGGCACCGCGGGAAAATGCCCCCGATGCGTAGAATTTTACGACGTTGCCTCCGTCCCTGACGACCTTCCTGACCGCCCTGCGGCAGTCCCAGGGTCCGTCGCAGAAGTAGGTGTACGAGGCGAGCCGCTGGGCTATCCCAAGCGGGAAGCCTGGAGGGTCGTCGTCGCCGCCCGTCTGCGAGAGTGCCCTCGAGCACGAGACTACCGTCGGACCGTCGACCGCCCCTTCTTCGACCGCCTGCGCGAGATGCACGCCTCCCTTCGTGCCGAGTTCGCGTACAGTTGTGAAGCCCGCCCGCAGGAGCGTCCCAAGATCATGCGCGGCCCTGAGGACGGCCAGCGTGTCGGGGACGCTCGCCCAAGATGTCACCCCGTCTCCCTTCGACGAGTAGAAATGCAAGTGAGCGTCGATCAGTCCGGGAAGGATGGTCGCGTCATCGCGTTTAATCACCTTCGCGCCACGTTCTTCTTCGACCGAGCCTCTCTCGCCGAACTCGGTGATGACGCCGGCGTCCGCGTCGATGGTCAGGACCGCGGCTCGGTGCAGCTCCTTCCCGTCGAACGCCCTTCCCTTCAGGACCAAGGTTGGCAATGGGCTGCTTCCCGGGTCCAACCGGGGACGAGTGGCAGAAGAACGTTACTGACAGATGTCGACACGGCATCAAACACGTTGAGCTGTGGACGAAGTGCGGAATCCTGTCAAAGACTCCCCCAAGTACTCTAAATAACCACACTTCGCCCCCCCGTCGAATGGACTCTGACGCCGGAGAAGGACCGGCCAGGCTCTACAAGTGGCTGACCGTACTCATCCTCGCCCTCATCGCAGTGGTCGCCGTCCTCGCCGTCGCTTGGGTGATACTTCAGTGGTCCATCGCCGAGTCGGTCTACTCTGCCAAGGCCAGCCTCAACTGGTTCGGCATCACCTTCTACCACGATTACACCTTCGTAGCGGCGGGCCTCTTCGCGCTGCTGCTCGTCTACCCCAAACGCGGGGGGAGCGACCTCTGGAGACTAGGGACCGTGCTCTCCAGATACATGAGGCCCTACGAGGCCGAACAGGGAGGGATGCGGGTCAGCGAGAAGATGAACGTCTGGCTCTGGGCCCTGTGGCAGGTGCTCAAGTGGGCGATAGCCTTCTACGCCTTCGTGGTTTCTGGCGGCTTCCCGCTCCTCGGCTCGACGATGAACCCTATCATGATGATGACGATGGGCATGGGGAGCTGGGCGCAGGTCCCGCGGGTCTTCGCTCTCCCGCTGGCCCCGGCCTCCGGAGCCGGGCTCATCAGCCTGATGTCCTCGATGTCCATCCAGTACTCCGTCATCTCCTACACGCTCTCCGCCGTTCTCCTTGTCTTCGCCGTTCGAACGCTCCTCCGCCTGCTGGCCAACCTTGCCACGCGGAGGAGTGACGTCTGGATCAGAAACCTGCTCACCCTGATCGCCGCCATCCTCCTTGAGACCATACTGGGTGCCCCCTACTGGCTGATGAACATAGCCACGCCCTACGTCTACGGGATGGCCTGGGCCGCCCTCCTTCTCACCATCGTGGGGATCGCCTTCTTCTCAAAGAAGAACGCACCGGCGCCGAGGCTGAAGCTCCTCAAGGTGGTCGCAGTCGTGTTCGCAGCGCTGTTCATCGTCCAGGCGGCCGTGGGCGCCTTCTACTTCTTCAACTGGAACAACAACTACCTCGCGTACTCGTGGTACCCACAGACCCAGAAGGAGATCACCGTGACAAGATGGTCCGCCGGTCTGAACGGCATCCAAGTCAGCAACATCACCAGCCTCCCGACGAGCAACCCGAATACGACCCTCAACCTGGTCCGGCAGTGGGACCAGCAGGCCGCGACGGTCATCAACACGAAGGAGATTGGCGCCTACAACTGGATGGGTCTGGCCAGCTCCCAGATCGTCTTCTACAACGGCACCGAATACTGGGTCTCGCCTACGACCCCCACCTTCCCGTCGACCGACTGGATCAGCGAGCACCTCATCTACACCCACACTGCGAAGGTCCTCGTGATCAACACCCACAACGGGTCCGTGGTACCCGCGACCAGCGCCTTCGGGATCCCCTCCGAACCCCTCATCTATTACGGCGAGGGGGGCGGCTTCAACCAGAGCGTGTACGTCCACGTCCCGGGATACGATGAAGTCCAGAACGTTTCATACAGCGGGGCGCCGGACTACGTGCTGAGCGGCTGGCAGAAGGCGATGTGGTTCACATTCGTAGAGGGGCAGCTCGGCTTCGCCTTCTCGGGCAAGTCGATAGACATGCTGTGGAACAGGAACATCTTCACCAGGGTCGGAGACGTGCTGATCCCCGGCCTCACCATGGACCCCTCGGCGTACATTGTGTCTGACGGGAAGAACCTCTACTACGCGGTGCAGGTCTACATCAACTACCCCCTGCAGTCGGGCTTTTCCGCGAGCCCCTACCTAAGGTTCTTCGGCGTGGTCTTGGTCAACATCCAGGACGGCTCGATGCAGGGCTACACGGTCTCCAACCTGCTGGGAACCAACTCCTCTGACTTCATCACGCAGTTCTACCAGAACTACTACAGCAGCTGGTCCGCCCCTCCCGCCTGGTTGGTCCCCCAGCTCAGGTATCCGGAGCAGCTGCTCGGCACGCCCACGGTCCCCGGCCAGCTGGACTACGACTTCGTCTACCATGTGAGCGACCCGTTCGTCTTCAGGTCGAGCACCCAGTTCTACGAGCGGGTTGGGAACGGCACGGTGCAGTACGTCCCCTTCGCCGTCGGGGACGAGACGTACTTCGTCGGCATGCAGCTGGCCCAGTACCAGGGCATCGTCAGCAAGAACCTCGGGGCGCTCTACATAGCCTACGGCGGGGACAGGCTGGGGCAGATCTACCTCTACCAGAACCCCTCGGCATCGGCGCTGATCATCGGCCCGACGGCCGCAGAGAACGCCCTCACCACCAACCAGCAAGTGAGGACGCAACTGACCCTGCTCCCCAACTACAGGATCGGCTCCTACCTGCTCTACTCCGTCGGAGGGCAGCTCACGTATTTTGTAGCCGTGTACACCAACCCCGGTACCACCGGCGTAGTCACTCAGCTGCCTTTCATGACAGCGGTCAACCCGTCCTCGGGTATCGTCGGAGTGGGCCCCAACGCCGCGGCGGCCTTTAAAGCCCTCGGAGAGAGCAATTCCACGACCACAACGACGACAAGCAGAACCGCCCTGGTGCATCAGATAGACACGTTGGTCACCTCAGAGGGCTACAGCTTGGTCAATGCGACGTCCGTCAATCCCACGGTCTACGTGAACGTGGGCATCGTGTCTCTCAGTGCAGCGGGAGCGAACGAGACGGTGGCTCAGGTGGTCAGCCTGCTCCAGACCTACGGACCAGGGAGCGTCGACCATACAGTCTACGCCTGGACCGACAGCTCCGGCAACGTCAACTTCGGCTTGCTCAGCGTCCCTGTCCAAGGAGTCACGTATCTGCACTACGTTACAATCAAACCGTGACGGGTCGAATACTAGCGACTGGCGAGGAGGATGACGAATACGAGGATGACCGCTATTAACCCGATGACGATCAGCCGCAGCGCCCCGTTCCGCTCCAGAATCATGAAAGTCGCATCTATCTGCGCGAACGGACTCCTCGAGTTGAGCAGCTTCACCAGCTCCAAGGCTTCCTCATAGACGAATTTCCCCCCATCGACTGCGATTACGTTGTCGCCTTTCAGCACGAAAGTGTGTCCCTTGACCGCCAGGGGCAGGTGCGACCTCCTGTTGACCCACTCGCGGAACTGCTCTTCGCTCAAGGTTCCACCACCATCCGTCCCGTAGAAGCTTTTCTTTTCTCCTTTTCCTTCAATCATGGTTCACGCTGGACGTCTTCGGATGACCGGTTCAACTCGTGAGGCACCTACACTGCACAAGCAGGCCTAGGTTCAGTTTCTGCCGGAGCTCGGCGGATTCTGTATTCTTCCTGTCATTCTACCCACCTTGTATTCTGCGTCATGAGGATTGTCGAGCCTATGATCGACCCTCAACGCGATGTAGACGCGTTTTGCCCCCATACTCAAGATTGCATCGTGCGCCCTTTCAAGAGTAGTAAACACCTTGCCTAGGTCATCCGTTTCGATTATCGTTGACATCGCAGTCGGTTGGATCTTCACACCCTTCACTTCTGTCATCGCTTCGAATGCCTTCTTGACAAAGTCTCCGACGCTCGTGCCTTCGCCGACGGGAAAGATGGTCAAGTCCGCGATTATCGCCTGCTTCTTGATTGCCATTGTGGATTACTAGCCTGGTCCGCGTATATCTGCTCTACCCTGGGAATTCTGTAGGGTAAGTCCTCTGCACGGTCAGGAGGTTAGAGCAGGGGTGCCAGAAGGACGGCCATTAGCCCAGTCAAGAAGACGCCGTCGAACGTCCCCGCTCCGCCTATGCTCACCATCGGGGCGCCAAGCTTGGTTATGCCGCGGAGGTTTGTCAGGTCGGCCCCTACCAGGGCACCTATCGACCCCGAGACGTAGGCGACTACCGCCGGAGACCCAGGCATCAGGATGTACGATATCAACGCGGCGGCGAACGGAGGCAAGAGAGCGGGGGTCACTATCCCGACCCCGCGCACTTTCTTCGCCATGAGGTGAACCAGGAAGGCCGTGACGGTCATGCCGACCAGGGCGTAGGGGAGCGCTCCAGGGTGTGACCAGAGGATGTAGGCAGAGACGAGGACAGGTATTATCGCCCCCCCGACGTTCACCGCCACTACAGTTGAGACCTGCCGATATCTGACATGCGGAATCCTGTAGCGCATCCAGAACACCCTGACCTCGCGTACCTCCACGAGTGGCTCGACGCTCTTTACTTCCAACACAGGGATGTTGACGGCGCTCCCCACGAGCGTCCCTACCATTATCAGGACGAACTGGAAGGAGCTGAATCCGATACGCTCGAATGCCACCTCGCCCAGAACTAGGAAGAGGATGCCCACGATGCAAACGAGGAGGATGGCAAAGATGCCCGTGAGCAAGTTCCCGTGTTGCTGATGGATTACGAAGCCGTCGCTCAACGGGATGACGAGAGAGCTGAGGGTCGCGGTGCTATTAATGCACTCGGTGCGGATTTGTGCACCCGGCACCTACAACGATACTCGAGCCACATTCACTCTAAGATTAATATGAACGGTCAAGCTCCAAGAACACGAGAGTTGTTGAGCAATGATGTACAAGAACCTAGGGAAGACAGGGACGAAAGTCTCCGAGCTCTGTCTCGGCACGATGATCTTTGGTCAGCAGGTGAACGAAACGACGGCCATCAAGATAATCAATCGAGCCGTCGACTTGGGCATCAACTTCATTGATACCGCTGACGTGTACGCGGAAGGACGCTCCGAAGAGATCGTTGGCAAAGCCGTCAAAGGGATGAGGGACAATATCGTTCTCGCGACTAAGGTAAGAGGCAGGACCGGTCCTGACCCGAACGGTGAGGGTCTAAGCCGAAAACACATCATACGAAATCTCGAGACCAGCCTCAAGAGGCTAGGAACCGACTACATCGACCTCTATCAGGTGCACAGGGTGGATCCCACAACGCCCTTGAAGGAGACGATGGCCACGCTCAGCGACCTCGTCAGAAGCGGGAAGGTCCACTACATCGGCTGTTCGAACTTCCCGGCTTGGCAGCTAGAGAAAGCCCTCCGAATCAGCGAAGTGCAAGGATTGGAGGCATTCGCGACTGTCCAACCCCGCTACAACATAATTGACAGAGATATCGAACGCGAACTTCTCCCACTCTGCGTTGAGGAAGGAATAGGCGTCGTACCCTACAGCCCTCTCGCCGGTGGTGTTCTCACTGGCAAGTACCACCCAGATAAGCCGGCACCAGAAGGCAGCAGAGGCCAACTCCGCCCTGCGATGGTCAACAGGTATCTGAACTCCCACAACCAGACGATACTGCAGGAGCTGGAGAAGGTCAGCTCGGAGACCAGGATGCCCTTGAGCCAGATTGGCTTGGCCTGGCTGATGGCAAATCCCGCGATAACCTCGCCCATAGTTGGCGCCTCCAAACTGGAACAGCTCGAAGAGAACATGGGTGTCCTGGGCCACTCCCTACCAGCCGAGACACTCGCGAGGATCAGCGAAGCGAGCAAGCCTGATTGGTTGCGCGATCAGGAGGAACTTGAGGCGCGCATGAGAAGAGCAGCGTGAGTGGTTCTGGGGGCGCCTCAATCCCGTCGATCGTCTTCACACCTTGAATCGAGCTCTTGAACCCAAGACTGTCTGCCCTCTTCGGGGTAATCCCTCTGGTAGCCCTGCTGCTTCCTCTAGTCGGGATTCCCAGCACTGGTTCGTGAAACTGGATGCACCACGAAACTTCCCATCGATTACCTTGCCATCGACAGCTTGAATGCAGGAAACTTGTTTGGGAAGGCGACCGGTACGGCTCGAGCGTTCCACTCACTCAGCCGCCTCAGCTCCCAAGGTGGAGAGACTGAAGGGAAGCCTATACTCCCCGGTCGGTCGTAATAATCGTGCAAAATCACCATTTAACCCTTTCATATTGAATTCTGTCATAACAACTCCCTACCGCTCCGCGCCTCTGCCCATCCACTGGTGTCTGATGCTCGGCACGGAAACCAACACCAGCTCCCCAGCGACACCCCTCGCAGCTTATGAAGGGATGAAATCGCGCCTGTAACCAGATGGCCACGAGCAGGAGGCTGTACGTCTATGCAATACCCTACGTGATTATCTCCTCCCTCTCGTATCCGTTCGCCAAGGACGGTTTGCGGTACGCCGACCCTCTGACCTTCATGGCGGCACGCTATCTCATCGCCTCCTTCGCCACCTTCCTCTTCGCCCGCAGCTTCAGGCCCAGGGTCAACAGGGACACGGTCCTGCTGTCGCTCTTTACGGCCATGAGCACCCTGCTGTGGATCTACGGGCTGCAACGTGTCTCGCCGGCGCAGTCTGCCGTCCTCAGCTTCACGATGCCCCTCTTTGCCATCCCCATCACGGCCATGGTCCTGAACGAGCGGGCGTCGCGGCTGGGCTGGGCGGGCACCCTCCTTGGCTTCGTGGGCGTGACGGTCTACGGCCTGACCCTGGCCGGAAGTGGTGCGACGTTGCTCGGGGGCCTCCTGACAGTGGGCAACGCTGTCTTCTGGGCCTCTTACACCGTGTACTATAGAAAGACCAGGAGCCAGGACGCAGCGACAACCGTCGGAACGCAGCTCCTCATCTGCGGTACCCTGTTCGCTGTCTTCGCTCCCATCACCTTCGCCGTGAACGTCACCCCGGAGTTCCTCCTGGACCTGGGCTACATCTCCATATTCAGCGGCTTCGCCTCGTTCCTCCTCTGGAGCGGCATGCTCCGACGGGAGAGGGTCGGAAAGGTCACGACGCTGGCCTTCGCGGTGCCGGCAATGACAACGCTCATCGAAGCAATCGAGACCGGCGTGATACCTAGCCTGGCGACCCTTGGCGGCATCGGCATCATCTTCCTAGGCATCTACATCTCCAGCATCGAGACGCCAGTCAGGATGAAGACAGGTCCAAGAATGCGGGCCGTGCCAGAACCTACGGCGCCGCCAAACAACTTCAGTTCGTGAACGCTCCTAAAAGTCTGGGCGCCTACGTAGAATGACAAGGCCCGACCAATTACTCTCGCCGGCTCCCAAAGGAATTCGAACCTGAAGTCAAGCCCTCTTCTTGGGGACTTGCGTCAAATGCGAGAGAATCCGAGCTTATGATTGGTCTGGGCCTATCTATGCGCCGCTTGCAGGTCGACTTGGAGATTCGACTCTACTGAGCGGTGCCGGAGTCTCTTCAACCTTCTTGGCCATCTCCTTAGCCTGCTCTACCTCGTGGATATACATCTGGCCGCGCAGTAGCGAGGCTACCGCTGCCGCAAGCGAGAGAGCCGCTCCTATGTAGAAGGAGAGCTGCAGGGCTGACATGAAGGCCGGAGCTATCGCGGTCGGAAAGAAGATCGGACCTTGAAGATAGGTCAGCGTTGACGACGGAATCAAACTGTAGATCGAAGGATACAGCGTGTGCAGAGTGTCCAGAATCGTCTTCATCGGATTAGAGCCGAGAAAGGCAGCAAAGAGAGCGCTTGTAGGGGGGATCGAGCTTAGCGACGCCAGCGCCTGCTGTGGGACTTGGGCCGGGGGCGTAGTCAGCGCCTTGGAGAGGGCGTTCGGCAAGCTGTTAGAAAGACCCGTGATTATTACTGTGAAGAAGATTGCCAGGCTTACCGTCTGGCCGCTGTTCTGCAGCGTTGCGCGCATCCCGGATGCTGCACCTCTGTGTTCCGGGGGGACGGAATTCATGATCGAAGCTATGTTTGGAGAGGCAAACATCCCTCCTCCAAGCCCCATGACGAACAAGATCACTGCAAACGGCAGATAGTTGAAGTCGTAGGACAGGAATGAAAGAGCGATGAACGTGGCGGCCGTGATGACCATCCCAAGAGTAGCGAAGAGCCTGGCTCCGTGCTTGTCCGACAGGTAGCCGCTCAAGGGACCCATTACGACGAACCCGAGCATCATCGGAAGCATGAAGACGCCAGCCCAAAACGGAGTGGACGTGTAGCTGTATCCGTGGAGGGGAAGCCATATCCCCTGAAGCAGGATGATGAGCATTATCATGACGCCCCCTCTTCCTATGGAAGAGAGCATCCCTGCAAAATTTGCAGCGCTGAACATGCGGATCCTGAACAGGTCGAGGCGGAACATGGGATCCGCCACCCTGCTTTCTATGAATGGAAAGGATGCAAGAAGTGCAAGGCCAGCCACCAGGGAGGCTATTACCCATGGGTCACCCCAACCCATCGGCGAAGTTCCCCAAGGAATCAGGCCATAAGTCACGCCAACAAGGACGAGGGTCAGGCCACCCCCGAAGGCCGCGTTGCCCCAGACGTCTAGCTTCTGGTTCTTCCTGATCGTGGCAGTCTCCTTGAGTTTCGCGTATGACCAGACTGTGCCAAGAGCTCCGACAGGTACGCTCACGAGGAATATGTAGCGCCAGTTGAAGACCACGAGGATTCCTCCGAGTACTAATCCGACGAGAGAACCTGCTAGAGCGGCGACCATGTTGATTCCGAGCGCCATTCCTCTTTCATTTGTCGGAAACGCGTCTGTCAGTATCGCTGCGCTGTTTGCGAAGAGAAAGGCGCCGCCTACGCCCTGAATTATTCTGAAAACGATGAGTTCGCTGGCTCCTAGGTCACCCGTGTTAGGCGTTATGGTACAGAGTAATGATCCCGCGGTGAAGATTGCGAAACCCAAGTTGAACAATCTGACCCTCCCGACCATGTCCGAGATGCGTCCAAAGGTCACAAGGAGAGTCGAAGTCACTACGCTGTATCCAAAGAGGATCCAGAGAAGATACTGAAAGGAATTGAATGGATTAATGGAGATGCCGCGGAAGATGGCCGGCAGCGATATCATGACGATTGTGCCGTCGATGGATGCCATCAACGTTCCAATGGTAGTGTTCGAGAGAGCGGTCCACTTGTACTGGACCATGGTTGAAAATTGGGCCCAACCATATGCGTATAAATTATTTTGAGTCGGGTGACTCCCTCAAGAGGTACCGGTTCGTTTACAATCGACAGCCATTAAAGCGACCGAGTTGTTCGGCAAGGGGACCAATCTTTGCTGTTGACCCGTGGTTATGCTGCCAAAGGTCCCTCTCTCCCACTCGAGCCGTTCGACTTCGAGCGGCGCGAACCAGGGCCGCACGACGTGCTCGTGGACATCCAATACTGTGGCGTCTGTCACAGCGACATCCACCAGACGCGGAACGAGTGGGGGGGCTCGAACTACCCCATGGTCCCCGGCCATGAAATCGTCGGCACCGCTGCAGTGGTGGGCGACAAAGTGAGGAAGTTCAAGGTTGGGAGCGAAGTCGGGGTGGGCACCTTCGTCGATTCTTGCCGCAGATGCGGCCCATGCAGAGCAGGAGAAGAGCAGTACTGCGAGGACGGAGCCACTTTCACGTACAACTGCTACGAGCGCGACGGAAAGACGCTGGCACAGGGCGGTTACTCGACCTACATCACGGTGGACGAGGCGTACGCGTTCAACATCCCGAAGAGCATCCCTCCCGAACGCGCGGCGCCGCTGCTGTGCGCCGGCACCACGACCTACTCTCCTCTCCGCCACTTTGGAGTCAAGAGAGACAACCGGATAGCGGTGGTAGGGCTCGGCGGCCTCGGTCACATGGCGGTGAAGCTCGCAAAGGCGCTGGGCGCGAACGTGACCGTGATGAGCCACTCGCCGAACAAGCGTGAGGATGCAATGCGCCTCGGCGCAGACGATTTCATTGCCACCGGCGATCCCGAGGTGTTCGAGAAGAATGCGTCTCGTTTCGACTTCATCATAGATGCGGTTTCGGCAAAGCACGACTTCAACGCGTACCTGAACCTGCTCAGCCTCGAGGGGACGATGGTACTCGTGGGGCTCCCCGACCCCGCGCCGCTCGCGCCGTCGGTCCTGGAGGGCCATCGCCGGCGCCTGACAGGATCGAACGTCGGTGGGACCCGGGAGACGCAGGAGATGCTGGACTTCTGTGCCAAGCATGGCATCGCCGCGGACGTGGAAATCATCCCGATCGGGCGAATCGAGGAGGCCTTCGACCGGACCGTCAGGAGCGACGTCCGCTACCGTTTCGTCATCGACATCGCGAGCCTCAAAGAGTCCTGAGGCAGCGACGAGGCGTCGGAGGGCTCGGGATGAAACTGAGGCGCAGGACGAGGGCTCCAACCCACCGAAGGTTCGCCTAATGCATTCGACGACTCCCTCCGGGCCCGAGAAGTGATCGCGTTTTCAAGTCAACTTCTATAGGACAGGAGTTGCCATGAGTTCTCCACGGAAGGACGAGGATCTGACCCTTGGTTAGAATCAAAGCGGTGCACGTGGTTCATGCAACCTGGTGCCCGCACTGCTACCCAACGACGGTCGAACCCATGAAAAAGATCTCGGAGGAACTTGGGATACCGTTCTTCTCATATGACATCGACGTTCCCGAGCAGGAAAAGAAGGCTGATGAACTCGTCCACGAATTTGGGGACTGGTCAGAAGACTACGTGATACCTCAAGTCTTCGTGGAGATGAGTGACGGGGAGATGCGTCACGTTCTTACCGGAAACTCTGAAGGCGTAGAATTAACAAGAAGGGCTGTCAACAATCTGCTGAACGGTCCACTGTTTGCGAAGTCTGGTAGGCATATCAAGGGATGAAGCACTGACAGCGTCTCTGTCAGCGGCTTGCAGTTCCCATCAGGTAAGGGCGGGAGTTGAAACTTGACCGAGTATCAGTATCCGCTGCTCGCAGACTTGAAAGAGCCTTGTGATGGTTGGGTCTCGATCGTGTAGAATGGGAAGAGGCAGTGGACTGAACCCTGGAGGTCGAGTCGAAATCGCGGTACCTTGTCTAGGTTCATTCGAACTCCTTCGCGGCCCTTTCGTAGACCTCGAGATCACGGTCGCTGAACAGCACGAAGACGACCTCAGGAGGCCAACCCTCATTCTCGACGAACTCCTTGACCGCCCTCAATGCGATTCTGCTCGCTGCTTCGATGGGGTAGCCGTACGCTCCGGTGCTGATGGAGGGAAATGCTACGCTCTTCAGTCTTTTTTGTTTCGCGAGAATCAAGGAGTTAACATAACAGTCGGCCAGCTCTCTCGGCTCTCCTCGGTCCCCTCCTCTCCAGATTGGGCCTACCGTATGGATGACGTGCCGCGCCTGTAGTTGTCCTCCACTCGTGATGGCCGCCTTTCCAGTAGGTAGTCCGTCAGGCCAGTATTCCTGTCGCAGCACCTTGCACTCCTCGAGGATCTGCTGCCCGCCCCGCCTGTGAATGGTCCCGTCGACTCCGCCCCCTCCCATCAGGCTCGAATTCGCCGCGTTGACTATGGCATCGACATCCTGCTCGGTTACGTCACCCTGGACGATGCGGAGCCGAGTCGTTCGCCAGCTCAGGAACACATATCGAAAGGGGACGTGAGCCTTTCCCCTCGATTCATTCTCAGTAGTACCTCGCGGCAAGGTATTCTGTCAGTTCCAGAAGGAAAGACCTCGCCCTGCTCTCGGGAACCGAACCGAGAGAATCTTTGGCCTCTCTCGTATAGCGCAGTACCCTCTCGTGGGCATAATTCACGGAACCGTGTTTCTCGAGTAATCCCTTCAACCTTGATATCTCGCCGTCGCTGTATGGACCCGATCGATTTAGGAGGCTCAAGATGAAACTCCTATCATCACTCGAGCAGTGGCTTGCGCAGTGAATCAGAACAATACTCTTCTTTCCTCCCCTCAGGTCCGTGAAGACAGGTTTGCCCAGCGCCAGCTCATCCCCGATCAAGTCGAGCGTGTCATCCTGGACCTGGTATGCCATGCCAAGAGCTTCGCCGAACCTGCCGGCCAAGGACGACTGTTCGTCAGAAGCGCCGCCGATCATTGCCCCACTCGCGCACGGCGCGCTCAGCAGAGTCGAAGTCTTCAGCCTGATCATTTCCTCGTAGTCCTGTTCCGTGCCCTCCTTTCCCCTAGTCATTTCAAGGTCGAGGAACTCTCCCCAGGTGGTCGCCCTGCACGCTTCACCGACTAGGTCGAAGACCCTTGCCAGCCTGCCGCTCTCCAGGTTGCCGTACTTTGCGACCATCTTGGGAACGTTGAACAACAGAAGGTCTGACGCGAGTATCGCATCTGAGAGGCCGTACTTGGCTACGATGGATTCCGTTCCCCTCCTCATGTCAGAGTGGTCTATGATGTCGTCCTGCACAAGAGCGCTTGCATGAGCCAGCTCATACGCGACCGCTAGCGGAATCGCAGGTCTGTAATCCCCGGAGAACACTTCGCACCAGAGCAGCGCCAGAGTGGCTCTCACCCGCTTGCCGCTGCCAGATAGTGCGTCGGCCGCCGCGCTCTCAATCGTTGTCGAGTGAGGAGGGGGGTACAACTCCTCGATTTGGGAGTTCACGGCATCCAAGTATTCCTTCAACCATGGTATGCTCTCCTGCGCTGACATACTAGGCACGTGCCACATGGTCACATAATACGTTTATTCCCTGCGATGCAGGCACGTAGTGCGCGCGCTGCCTGGCCGAGCGCTTGGGACGCGATGAGTCCTGATTCAGAGCAGATTCACACGTAGTCGAACATCGGTTTCCTGTCAGGCGACTTCGGATACTCCAGATACTTGAGCTCGGCCTTCCAGTCAGCGAGCATCCAGTCCTTGAAGAGGGTCTTCTGGTCGTCGGTCGCGTCCTTGACGGGTTGGATCCTGTACTCGAAGGCAGGCCTCTTTCCGACCTGTCCGTTCAGTTCCATAAGCTTCCCGTTCCTCGCGATGGTGAGGTTCAGGCTCGTACCTGGCTTCATCGTCCCGATGTAGAACGAGAGCTTGTCCGAGCCCATCCTGTATCCTCTCACTGCCAAGATTTCGTCCTTGACGGCAAGCCCCATGGCCTCGGCAGGAGAGCCGGCGAGCTGCATCGTGACCGTAGTCTTGCCGCCCTCGGGGTTCAGCTTCACGCCCAGGAAGCCCTTCTCCTCCGCATGCTCTTCCTTGACAGCCAGTCTTAGGCCGACGTGTCCCAGATACAGGTCGTAGTCGATGTCTCTCCTTCCCCGCACCCTGGCGTTGAACACCTCCTCTGCGTCGTGACCGCCAAGCTCGACACAGGCCGCCTCGAACTCCTTGTCGGTGTAACCTCGATTCTCCTTCAGAAAGACGCCGCGATAGAGCTTCCTCATCACATCGTCGAGGCTCCTGCCGCCTCGGCTCGTGTCTCGTATCACCATGTCCAGCATCCAACCTATGACTGTGCCCTGAGTGTAGTAGGAAGAAGTGACGTTGGGCGAGTTCTCGTCCTGCTTGTAGAACTTCGTCCACGTGTCGAAGCTCGCCTCCTCGGCGCTCTGCCATCCGCTGCCCGGCAGGGACTTCATGACATTGACACTGGAGACGAGGGCGTCGAGATACTCCTCCGCCGAGTAGAGACCCGACCGTCTCAGGATTAGGTCGTCGTAGTAGCTCGTGATGCCTTCCGCTATCCACAGGGACTTCGTGTAGGTCTCCGCAGTGTAATCGAAGGGCCCTAGCCCGACGGGCCTGAACCTCTTGACGTTCCAGGCATGGAAGAACTCGTGCGAGAAGAGCCCCATGGATTGGTTGTACTCCTCCTTAGGGATCATCCTCAGGCGGGGCGAGAAGCACATCGTGCTGTTCAGGTGCTCCAGGCCTCCTCCGGTCGTGTCCGTGAAGTTGACCAAGAAGACGTACCGGTCGAACGGCACCTCGCCAAAGATTGGCGTGGTCTGCTCCACAATCCCCTTTATGTCACCGACGAACTTTCCGAAGTCAATCGGTGCTTCTCCGAAAATGGAGACGTCATACCTGGCACCTCCAGTGTCGAACGGGTGCACCTCCTGGTTCCCGACCTCGAGCGGTGAATCGACGAGCACGTCGTAGTCCGGCGCCGCAAACTCCCATTCCGAGATCCGCTGGAGCCCGGTCGAGACCACCTTCCATTCAGGCCGGGGAACCAACATGAGCCTCAATGGCATCCCCTGCATGCCTTCAGGATAGAGGAACACGCTGGCCCCGTTGATCATTGCGTGCAAATTGTCGATGTAGCTGGTGTCGACCGTGTAGGAGAAAGCGTAGACCGGATATTCGACGCGAAGCTTCTCGGAGCCCTGAAGTGCGACCGACCAGAGGCTCTTTTCGAGCTTCGTCACCATGAGTTCCCTGCGGTTGCCTGCGTCGAAGGCCTTCACTTCCGTTACGTGGCGTGCGAAGTCTTCGACCGCGTAGTGCCCCGGTGTCCAGACAGGCATCGCCAGCCGGAGCTCGCCGGCGCGTCTGCCGGCCGGGATTGGGATTTCAATCGCGACGTCAAAATAGTGTGCGTTCGCTCGAAGCATCGAAACCGTGTATCGGATGAGGTCCTGAGGCAAGGCTGGCCCGTGCCCTCGCGGTCGAGACTTAAGCTTTGGCGGGAAGCATTCAGGGGCGAGATCATCACGGGCTCACCCTCTGGACGTCCCATATTCCACCTACCTCACCGCGGCAATCAGGCCTTCGGGCAACGTCCCGCACTGGAAACTAATGATGTCCCAGCACCGGATGAGGCTTATAGGGCTCTTCAAGCCTTTCTACTTGGTCCTGCGTCAGTTTCATATCGACGGCTTCCACCAGTTCCTCCAACTGCCTGATGCGCGTCGGACCGACTATTGGGGCCTTGACGTCTCTCTTCCCGAGGAGCCAAGCCAAGGCAATCTGCGCCGGTTCGGCTCCCTGCTCTTTCGCGACCTCTACCAACCTTTCCAAGACGTCGAAGTCTTCGGGCCTGAAGAACCTCTCCCGGATTATGCTGTCCTTCCGGTACCTCAGGCTCGTCGGTTTCCTGTTTCTCCTGTACTTCCCCGTTAGGAACCCCCTGGCCAGCGGACTCCAGGGCATCACGGCTATCCCTTCATCTCTGCACAGGGGGATCATCTCCCTCTCCTCTTCCCGGTAGGCTAGGTTGTAGTGGTTCTGCATCGTCTCGAACCTGACTAGTTGCAGTCTGTCGCTGGCGCAGAGCGCTTTCGCCAGCTGCCACGCCCACATGCTTGAAGCCCCGATGTGGTCGACCACCTTCTCGTTTCTCACGGCCTCCGTTAGTGTTCGAAGCACCTCTTCAATAGGCGTCTCGTAATCCCAGCGGTGGATCTGGTACAGGTCTATACGGTCTGTCCTGAGGTGCTGCAGCGACTTCGTGAGGTTGTGGAGGATGTGCCTTCTGCCCAGCCCGCGCTCTCCCGGCCCCGCGCCCGTGGGAAGGCCGACCTTCGTGGCTATCACCGCGTCGTCCCTCCTCCCCTCGAGCGCTCTCCCAAGAATCTCCTCGGACCTTCCGCCGGAATAGACATCGGCAGTATCAAAGAAGTTGATGCCGAGATCGGTTGCCCTGTCAATGACTTTCTTCGAGTCTTCATAGTTGAGGGACCATTCGTATCCTTTCGATGTCGGTCCTCCGAAACTCATGCAGCCGATGCACAACCTTGAGACTTTCAGACCGGTCGTCCCGAGCACGACACGCTTCATACTTGGACAGAGACTGCAGCTTTCGGTTAAACCTTCCAGAAAGCGATTCGATACACTGAGTCTGTTTATTAGTGGTTCTCGGCTTACGATTTAGGCGGCGGAAAGTGATGAAACTAACCAGAGAGGCAATCAAACTCATTGAAGGGAAGAACTTCGGCTACCTCGCGACGGTGATGAAGGATGGCTCGCCGCAGGTCACTCCGGTATGGGTTGACCACGAAGGAAGAGACTACATTCTCGTGAACACTGCGCTGGGGAGAATAAAGCAGAAGAACGCGAAGAGGAAACCGAAGGTCGCCATTTCCATAGCAGACGCATCAAACCAGTACGAGAAGGTGAATGTAAGAGGGGTAGTGACTGAGCAGACGACGAAAGGGGCTGATGAACACATCGACAAGCTGGCCAAGAAGTATCTCGGAAAGGAAACGTATCCCTATCGATCTCCCAATGAGAAGAGGGTAATTCTCAAAATAAGACCAGAACACCTTTCGAGATGATTTCAATCAACACAGTTGCGATTTCGACCAAGCAGCTGATTGGAGATACGCATCTGTAGTTTCGCACACCACTTTCCTCTTTCGCCGTGACCTTCCTTTTTCTGAACCAACCAAGACTAATCTACGCCGACCTCGGAGCCGAACCGGTTGCCCCATCTCGACGTCGGAACACGCCGAATCGAGTACTCTGTGGTCAAGGGGGCGAGCAGGCGGTACACCTACTTCAGGTTCAGGCCCGACATGACTCTCGAAGTCTCGGTGCCACGTGGGAGAAGGGTTGACGTCGAAGCGATGATCAAGAAGAGGCTCTCCTGGATAGACCATGAATACGCACGGGCGGCGAACGCCAAGAGGATCCTGGGCTCAGACCGAGTGATGTTCGGGGGCCAGTACCTACGGCTTGTCTATGTCGAAGATGCGAAGGAGGAACTGGTGCCGAGCCCGATGACGGGCGAAGTGGTAGTCAGGGCCAGCGACAGGCGGAGGATCAGGGAACTGGTCAGGCGCTGGTTCCTGAAGGAAACTTCTGCCTACGTGGTCAAGAAGGTCCGCGAATCCTCTCCCTTGTTAGGGGTCAGGCCCAGTCGCGTCGACGTCAGGGAAATCAGCAAGTGGGGGTACTGCACGCGTGGAGGTAGGATCTCCTTCAGCTGGCAGCTCATCGCCCTGCCGGAGAGGCTGAGGGAGTACGTGGTCTTCCACGAGCTCACGCATCTCGTCGAGTTCAACCACTCTCCCGCGTTCAAGAAGAGACTCACGTTCGTCTGCCCCGACTTCAGGAAGAGGGAAAGAGAGCTCGCTCAAGTCGTGCCGTATGACCGCATGGTTCTCGAATGACTGCCACAGGCAAGACTATCCCGGAAGATCTGTCGGCCTTCTCCACCATTGGTGCAAGACCGCCACCACCGCGATTCTCAGGTGGACCGACGCTCTCCTCAGGTACGAAGTCACCGAAATAGTGAACAGCCCGCCCTGGAATGTAAAGAGGGGCGTGTTTCCCTGAAATCCCAATTGCCCCCGACAGCCACGAGGGTAACGATGATCGAGAGGGAGCCCAGGACAATCTCCAACACCCTCAACCACCTGGGTGGCCTCTGCTCTATAGTTCTCTGACCTCGCGCCCAGCTGTTAGTCAGCGTCGGCAATCTGAGCGTGGCCATTCCCTCGGGAGTGAGTTTCGCAGGCCCTCAACCCAAGGCTGGTCCACCGATGGATTTTATTCCAGGTCCTGCCGGGTGCGGGGCAATGATTCCCCAAATGCTCGCTTTGGGCTCGAAGGCCCCAGATTTCGACCTGCCAGGAGTGGACGGGAAGATGCACATGCTCGCGTCCTACACCGAGAAACCTGTCTTGGTCGTGATCTTCTCCTGCAACCACTGTCCGTACGTCAAAGCCTATGAAGACAGGATGGTGGACATCCAGCGGGACTACGCCGACAGGGGCGTCCAGCTCGTGGCAATCAACTCCAACGACGAGAAGTCTTACCCAGAAGACAGCCTTGCCCAGATGGTCGTCAGGGCAAAGGAGAAGGGCTTCAACTTCCCCTACCTGAGGGACCAGGACCAGACCGCCGTAGAACACTATGGGGCGGTCTGCACGCCTCATGTCTTCGTGTTCGACGGCAAGAGGAACCTGAGGTACAGGGGAAGGATCGACGACTCCCGCGACCCCCTAAGCGTGAAGTCGCCCGACCTGCGCAACGCGCTCGATGACCTGACTGCTGGAAGGGAGGTCAGGGTCCCGGACACCAGGCCGTTCGGGTGCAGCATCAAGTGGATGGCGTAACCCCCTCCCGCCCCGGTTCTCTCTCGGGTTCATTCGGATGGTCCTGGTCTATGCTAGGAACTTCGTCTGGTAGTACCTGATCAGCCTTTCCGGGTTGTACGCCTCGCCGAAGAGCCTCATCTGGAGCTCCTTCGGGGAGTAGACCGCGCCCCACCTATGGATCTTGATCTGCAGCCACTTCCTCAGCTGCATCAGGTCCCCCTTCCCAACCGATTTCCGGACCAGCTCGCCGTCTCTCATCTTATGCCAGATCATACCTAGGATCACGTTGCCCAGAGAGTACGTCGGGAAGTAGCCTAATGAGCCGCCGCTCCAGTGGATGTCCTGCAGGACTCCTTCCGCGTCGTTCCTAGGCCTGATTCCGAGGTAGTCCTCAAATGTGTCGTTCCAGACCTCCGGCAGTTCGGACACCGAAAGGTCCCCGTTGAGCATCTTCTTCTCAATCTCGTACCTGAGCGCGATGTGAAGGTTGTAGGTCAGCTCATCCGCGTCGACCCTTATCAGGCTCCTTCTGACCGTGTTGAAGTAGAGATAGAGCTGTTCAGGACTGTATTGGGCGACGAATGGGAGGTTCTTCTTCAAGAGTGGGCTTACGAGCTTGCTTAACTCTCTGCTCCTTCCCACGACGTTCTCCCAGAACCTCGACTGCGATTCGTGGAGTCCGAGCGACGCTCCGCGGGCCACGGGAGTGAACCTGAGCTTGTCGCCGAGCTGCAGTTCGTACAGCGCGTGCCCGGACTCGTGGATGGTTGAGAAGAGAGTCGACTTGAAATCAACCCCTTCATACCTCGTGGTGATTCGCACGTCGTCAGGCGCTATCCCGGTGGTGAACGGGTGCGTGGAGACGTCCATCCTGAACCTATCCATCGGCATCTCCAGCATCTGGAGGAGCCCCTCGTTCACGCGGGTCATCGCGTCGGTATCGTACTTGACGGACTCCAGCGGATGCTTGGGAGGATAGACCCCGGCAGACATGACCTTCGCGAGAATCTTCTTCGTACCTGGCACGAGCCGCGAGAAGACTGCGTCAGCGTCGCGTACCGTGAACCCCTCCTCGTAGAGGTTTAGCAACGCGTTATACCGGTGATTCGTGTATCCGAGGCAATCAGCTATTCTCCTGGTCAGTTCTAGGATCTTCTCGAGGTGAGGTTCGAACAGACTGAACTTGGAGTCCTTGCGCGCTTTCCGCCAGACGACGGTCGCCTCGGTTGTGATCCTCGCCTGTTCCTCCACCAGTTCGGGCGGGATTCTCGTGTAGTAGTCCAAGTCTCTCCTTAGAACCCTGACGATTCCCTTCTCTTCATCGTCGAGGTCACGCAGTTTCTCGGCCTTGCCCACGAGGCCGCCAAGGTCGACCGTGGCCTTCTGAATCATCATTGCCAGCTGGCCCGACGCCGCTCCCCTAGAGCTGGCACCGCCCTCGGGCATGTGCGTCTCCATGTCCCATCCGAGGACCGCCATTGAATGGTTGAGAGCCCAGACGATTCTGTACTTCTCGAGGATCGCGCCAATCACTGGATTCTTTGTCAAGACGAACCACACTCGTTGCCGGGATAGGCTTTTACAGTTTGTGAGAAATGAACCACATCTCTCCTTTCCCAGCTTAAATATCGCAGGACTAGTCCGGCGAATCATGCGCGCTGAAATCTTCGAAGGCTCGGACAAGCTCGGCGAAGTCTCCCTCAACGAGAAGACCTTCTCTACGGGCTCCCGCGGATACTACGCCTCATCCAAGTTGGAGGTCAAGGGGAAGAGGTACCAGGTCAACTTCCAGCTGGTAGAGATAGGAAGCAAGCCTGCGCCCAGGTAGCCACCCGTAGGTCCTGGGCCACGATTTTCGGCAACTCTGACACAGTACACATACTCCCGGACGTTCAGGGTTGGGAAAGCTCCGTTTGATATCAAAACAGGGAAGGAACCTCTCGCTGGCCATCATTGCCGGGCTGGTCTTTGGTTTTTTCGCAATGGAGGTAAGCATCAGCGGGACTCCGCTAACCTACTACTTCATCCAGGACAACTGGCATGTATACGCGGGCCAGTACTGGCAGCTGCTCACCTCCCTCTTCGTCGTCGTCCCGACCACCTTGGGAGTCGCAGACGTCCTGTTCAACGCAGTCGCTGTCGTCTGGCTGGACGGGCTGCTGTCGCACGAGTTTCGCGAGGCGGAATACTACGCCGTATTCGTCCTTTCCGGGCTGGCTGGGAACGTAGCCAGTCTCCTCAACGGTCCGTATGTGGCAAGCTTCGGCGCCTCCGGGGGAATCTTCGGGCTGCTGGCCGGAGCCGTCGCCCAAGACTTCACAGCCGAACGGCGGGTTGATTACAACCTGCTCGGCTGGTTCCTCGCTGTCTTCATCTTCAGCAGCTTCGCCCTCTCCTACGTCGACTGGTTGGCACATCTCGGCGGGGCGGCCTCCGGCCTAGTCGCAGGATATCTGTTAGGGACCAAGCGTGAGAGCGAAGTTCTTTAGCTCCATGCAGTCGTTGCGGCCTGTGGCGCTGCACTAGTTGAGCAGATGGGGCTCCGGTCTCTCCACGCTCTCCAAGGGACTCCTCCTTCACGGAAACATCAGGGTTCTCGCTTTCACCAGCATGTTGACGGGGCTCTATGTCAGCATGCTGAATACCGTCCTCCAGCCGTTCGTGGTCACGGGCTTCGGCCTCTCCATGCTAGGGATTCTTCAGTCCGTCGGGAGCAGGCCGAGCGGACTCGCCAGCTCCATCGTGCAGCCCTTCGCGGGGCTCTTCGCCGACCTAGTCGGCAGAAAACAGCTGATCGTGATTGGAAGCGCGGTCGCGATCTGTTCGATGGTTTCCTTCTTCACGGTTACCATCACGCACAGTTTGCCCGTCCTGGCTCTCGCCTACATCCTGTTCGGGCTATCCCTGATGAGCAGCCCTGCCTCTCAGGCGATGGTAGCGGAATCAGTCTCCATGGACCCAGCCAAGCTCGACGTTGCGTTCAGCGTCATCTTCTTCTTCACGCAGGTTCCCGGCGCCCTCGCTGCCTTCGCGGGCGGCTTCATCGCAGATGCCTTCGGCTACTACGTCATCTTCGGGGCCGCGGCCGTCCTGGAATCCGCAAATCTGGTCTGCTTGATTTCGCTCTTGAAGGAGACCGGAGAAGACCACCGTCACGGAGAAGGCTCGGGGGGCAGAAGCTCTTTCTCAATCAGGCAGGTCGTCCGATTGCCTCCTAGATTCCTCCGTTTCTTTACACCATTTGCGATGGATGCATTCTCGTATGGCATAGCGGGATCGATTATCTATGGCATGTGGGTAAGGCAGTTTGGGTACTCCAGCGGAGACATCGGCGTGATCGTGGGGACCCTCTCCGTCTCGACCGTCGTGTGCCAGTATCCCGCGACCAAGTTCCTTCGCATGGTCGGAACCAGAAGATGCCTGGCCTTCTCCGAATTCCTCACCGTGGTGGTGATGATCGGTTGGGCAACCACGGGCTCCCTGCTAGTCTTCATACTCCTCTCTCTCGTGTTCGGTGTCTCCATCGCCACATGGGTCCCCGCCCTGCAGTCTTTTCTCATGACCAACGCGCCCCCGGAGGAGAGGGGGAGCGTGGGCGGGAAGCTGGCGGCAGTCCGCGGCCTGATTGCATCCCCAGCCCCAATCATAGGCAGCCTCCTCTTCAACTCGTACGGGTACTACCTGCCCGTTACTTTGGGCCTGATTGGCGAGGCCTTCACGACTCTGGCCATACTGAGGTTGCTCCCGAAGACGAATGGTCAGTGAGAGGTCAGGTTCTCATCCGCGGAATCCCTGGGGGTCCCGGACACCCCATCCTCTCGCCACCTCAACCTTATATCGATAGGATTCTAGAAACCGATTGGCGGAATCAAATTGCCTGCTCTCACCTTCGCCGAGATCAAGTCTAGGGTCGCCGCGCATCTCAAGATTGCCGTGGACGCCGATGACTTCGACATAAAATCAGCGAAGTTGGAGGAGCTGCAGGGGTTCTGGAAGATTGACGTCGAGTTCAAGAAACCGAAGGCCATGTTCTCGGAGACAGCTCTGTTGATAATCGACGCGAGAACCGGCGAAGTGAAAGAGTTCCGAAGGGGATACTAGCCCCCGACTCGCCGTCAGGGTGCCCGATGCCTCAGCGCCGTCTCATCAGGTCTGCGATCACATGGTCGAGGCGCTCAACTTCGGCGTTGAACCTCTCCATCTCGGTCTGGTCCGCGGCGATGCTCTGCCTGTGGTTCTCAATGTTTCTCTGCAGCGAGTTGATCGTGCGGTTCGTGCTGTCCATGCTGTTCTGCAGGTAACTCATTTTCTTGTCCATCTCAGATTTCTGTCTCTGGAGGTCACCCAGGTTGCTCTGACTCGACGCAAGTTCCTTCCGGAGGTCCGTGACCTCGGCTTCCTGCTTCCTGATCTTGTCGTAGTACTGCTTCGCCCTCTCCTCCGTCTGTCTCTTCTTCTCTCGGGCGCTGCTTAACTCATCGCTCACGAATACCGTCGGGTCACATAGTTATTTAATTCTGACACGAGCAGGTTCTGCCAAGGACTCGGCTCCCGACCCCCTGACTCAGGGTCGTCAATGTCCGTCCCCTGAGATTCCGCACCACAGACCGTCTAAGGCTTTTCGAGCAGGGTCCGAAACACGATGCTATCAAACAACTACAGGGTTCCGCTGTTCATAATCATAAATCCCTCTTTGGTGAATACGTTTAGATTGTTGCTCCAATCTTGTGCTTCGTTTACCGATTGAGTTTCGATCCTCGCTTCTCTCTCTTCCTTTTCCTCTCTGTCTCTAACATAGCTATTTCTTGCCAAGAGTTCGGTGTGGCTATACGATCGATGGACCAGTTTGTATTCCACGTAATTCGAACTGGCCTTCACTATCTATTCGTCGGAGCGTTCGGTCCTGTCCAATCTGCGTTTGGAGGGAATTGCGGGGTCCTGGATTATTGAGTACTGGCAGGTCTCTGGACATCTGTCAGAACGACGGCATCGGAGATTTCTCAGTCCATGGACATCTACGACGCGCTCGCGAGAGCTCACGCAGTCGGGTCTATCGTCCTCAAGTCTGGTCAGAATCCCGGGCCGGCTCACTTCTCTTGCTTCTGCTTCGCGAACTTCCTTCGGTTGAACAAGCTGACGACCACGTACAGTACCACCATGACCGCTAACACCCCGGGGTAGGCGAAGAATCCGAGGACGGCCAGTATTATCACAATTGCGAGGATTAGCGGTATCGCGACCAGAAGCGCGATTCTCGAATTCACGGTGGCCTCGCTTCGTAGCGGCTACATAAGGAATCGCTGGGCGCCTTCTTGGACAGGGTCGGCGTAGGCTATTAATGCCGGTCTCCTAACCAGCACTCGTGAACTATCGCAGGCTCGGCAGCGCGGGAATGAAGGTGAGCGAGTTTTCGTTGGGTGCCTGGGTCACCTACGGAGGTCAGGTCGGGGAGGAAATGGCGACGAGGTGCATGTCTGCCGCCTACGACCTTGGGGTCAATTTCTACGACAACGCCGAGGCCTATGCCGACGGCAACGCAGAGACCGTCATGGGTAACGTGATCAAGAAGCTCGGATGGCGACGCGAGAGCATCGTCGTCTCAAGCAAGGTCTTCTGGGGTGGCAGGGGACCCAACGACAAGGGCCTTTCTCGCAAACACATCTACGAGGCCTGCCGCAACTCGATGAAGCGCCTCCAGCTCGACTATCTGGACCTCTTCTTCTGCCACAGGCCCGACCTGGACACCCCGATTGAGGAGACCGTCAGGGCGATGGACGACCTCATCCACCAGGGCAAGATCCTCTACTGGGGCACGTCAGAGTGGAGCGCTGTGGACATCATGCGGGCGAACGGCCTCGCCCGCGAGTTGGGCCTCACTCCTCCACAGATGGAACAACCCCAGTACAACATGATTCATCGGGACAGGGTCGAGAAGGAGTACCTTCCCCTCTACCGGGACATAGGGCTCGGCACGACCACCTGGAGCCCACTGGCTTCGGGCCTGCTCACAGGGAAGTACAACGCCGGCATCCCGCCGGACTCGAGGGCGACCCTAGCCGGCTACGGCTGGTTGAAGGAGCATGTGATCACCCCGCAGAACATCGCCAAGGCGAAGCAACTCGAACCGATTGCGAAGGAGCTCGGCTGCACTATGGCGCAGCTGGCCCTGGCGTGGGCGCGCAAGAACGAGAACGTGAGTACCGTGATTACCGGCGCGACCTCTCCGGAGCAGGTGAAGGAGAACATGGCCTCGCTCGAATTCGTGTCGGCACTGGACACCGACGTCATGAAGAGGATCGAAGGCGTCCTCATGAACAAACCCGACCTCAGTCCCGGCGACTGAGAAGGGCTGAACGGGTCACCAGAGTCCTCCCGCTTCATCACGTTTCATGAAAGAGAGATTAACCGGCCCTCCCCACCCTGACCCTGTGGACGCCACCGAAGTCATCCGGACCAAACTCGATGTAAGGGAGTTCACCTCGAAGCCCGTTCCTGCCGAAGTCAAACTGGCAGTCCTCGAGGCAGCGAGACTCACCCAGAGCGGGAGCAACTCTCAGCACTGGCGTTTCATCCTCGTCCAGAAGCCCGAGAACCTCAGGATGATGGCCGATGACAGCTTGTCGGGCAGGTGGGTCGCCGGTGCCAACTTTGCTGTAATCGCCTGCACCGACCCGACCAAGGGCTATCACATGATAGACGCCGGGAGAGCCGTCCAGGACATGCAGCTCACGGCTTGGGACCATGGGGTCGCCTCTGGGGTTTTCACTGGAATCAGAGAGGCGGAGTTCAAGAGGGATTTCGGGGTGCCAGATGACCTCAGCGCCACCATCGTGGTGGGGTTCGGGTACCCTCAGAAGAAACTCCGTGGCAGGAAGAGCAGGAAGCCGCTGTCCGAAGTGGCATTCCTTGAAAGATACGGGAACAAGCTAGACTCCCTCAGGAAATGACATTCAATCAGGTGCTGGGCAAGTTCGAGGAGGCCTTCAGGCGTACCGCTGCTGCCTCAGCCACGAGTGTATGGCGAGAGACGCTACCGCTTCCATGGTCGTGTTCCGTTCCTCCGCCGCCCTCCTCAGGCCATCGGCCACGCGCGGGTCGAGCAGAATCTCCAGCTTAACCGCATGAAGGTACGCGACCTCATTCTTGATGTCCTCGACCGGCCGCTGCGGCGCCATAACGAAATGGCTGACTACGTTCTCGGCCTCGGGCCTGGGAAGGGGAGCTATCGTTTCAGCCAGTTCCTTCATCTTCGAGATGCGCTCATTGCGCGGGAGCCCCTGGACGGTGGGCGCCTCTTCCGCCCTGTGCAGGAACGTGGCGTGCCTGACCGGAAGGACGCCCTCTCTCCTCTCCGCCGGGAGGGGCGCCTGTTTGACAGAAATCCCGGGTCCCGATTCCCTCCTGATGTTGCGGACCGCTTCGACCGCGTTGATCCTGTCGTCGACATACCTCCGTGACTTGCCTATCGCCTTCGCGAGCTGTTCGACCGTCCCGTAGGCTCGCGGGTTCACCCTTCTCAGTGCGACGATCGCGTCGTACTCCTCCTCCGGCTCGATGTCCTTCCTCTGGATGTTCTCCACCAGAGAGACGATGATCGCTTCTTCGTCGGTCATGGGCCTGACGACTGCAGGGATCCTCTTCATGCCCGCTATCTTTGCCGCTTCGAACCTCCTGGACCCGACGACCAGCTCGTACCGACCGCCGACGGGCCTTGCCAGCACCGGCTCCAGTATCCCCTTCTCCTTCACAGAGTCCACGAGGTCCCCGACGTCTCCCGGGCTCTTCCTGACGTTGGTCTTCCCGATGAAGAGCTTTGACAACTCGACCTGCATAACCGTGCCGGACTGCTCCTTCCAGCTTTCCTGGGCAGTG
>Ga0181524_10001447_pt1 | contig 27103 bp, 23 predicted proteins | sample PEATcosm2014_Bin_34_FD_119761 | JGI IMG/M metagenome (GOLD analysis project Ga0181524, IMG submission 119761) | Peatland microbial communities from MTU Mesocosm Facility, Houghton, MI, USA - PEATcosm2014_Bin05_60_metaG | ecosystem: Environmental > Terrestrial > Soil > Wetlands > Peat | place... | reverse complement strand
GCGGCCTGATGCGTCGTCGGCTCCGCGGGAGGTTTCTCCACCGGCTTGGCGTTGCGCTCGCCCTTCATGATTTCGTTGAATTGCGACTGCGTGATGGTGTCGACCGGAATGGACTCGGGCGCGCCCTCGAATTCGGGCGCCGAGGCGAAACCGAAGACGATGAACGCCAGCAGCGCCGCGTGAAGCGCGCCCGAGACATAGAGCCCTGCTTTCGAAGGCTGGTCGCTCACCCCGAGCCTCGCTTCACCGCTTGTCCGGCTCGGTGACGAGCGCCACCTTCTTGTAGCCGGCGGCGGTCACCGCGCCCATGATCTCCGCGACCCGTCCGTAGGCGATGACTTTCGAGGCGCGCAGATAGATGCGCTGATCGGCGCCGTCAGCGGCGAGCGCCTGCAATTTCTGGGTGAGGTCGGCGTCGGCGATCTGTTGGTCCATCAGGAACAGTTGCCCCTGGTCGTTGAGCGCGATGGAGATCGGCTTCTGTTCGACGTTGAGCGCGCCGGCCTTGGCTTGCGGCAGGTCGACCGCGACGCCGCTGGTCAGCAAGGGCGCGGCGACCATGAAGATGATGAGCAGCACCAGCATGACGTCGATGAACGGCGTCATGTTGATGTCGGCCATCGCGCCGTAACGCGGCACGCCGCGCCGCCCGCGTCCGCTCTTGCGCCCCGCGGCGCCCACCGTCATTCCCATCCGCTCGCTCTCCCCTCAACCGTTCCGCCCGGCCTCAGGCCGCCTTGTCGCCCGGCGTGTGCTGATCGATCTGCCGCGACAGAATGGACGAGAATTCGTCGGCGAAGCTTTCCATGCGCGCCTGCGCGCGAGCGACGTCGCCCTGCAACTTGTTGTAGGCGATGAGCGCGGGAATGGCGGCGAACAATCCGATCGCCGTCGCCAGCAGCGCCTCGGCGATGCCGGGCGCGACGACGGCGAGCGAGGTGTTCTTCGAGGCGGCGATCGAGCGGAACGACGTCATGATGCCCCAGACCGTGCCGAACAGGCCGACGAAGGGCGCCGACGAGGCGACGGTCGCCAGGAACAACAGATTGGATTCGAGCCGCTCGACCTCGCGCGCGATCGAAACGTCGAGCACCTTGTCGAGGCGCGCGTGCAAGCCGCGAAAGGAGGCGGCCGGGTTCTGAAACGAGCGCTTCCACTCGCGCATCGCCGAGACGAACAGGCTCGCGGCGCCCGAATTGGGCCGCTGCGAAAGCGATCCGAAGAGCTCCTCGAGCGACTGGCCGGACCAGAAGATCTGTTCGAAACCGTCCATCGCGCGCTTGAACTTGGAGAACAGCAAGGTCTTGTTGACGATGATCGTCCAGCTCCAGAACGAGGCGGCGAGCAGCCCGACCATGACGATCTTGACGACGACGTGCGCCGACCAGAACATCGAAAGCAACGTGGTCTCGGGATCGGCGGCGACCGTTGCGGCGGCGTCTGTGGCGTTCATATCGGGGGGAACCTCTCGAGGGGCGGTCAGGGTCGGATTCGCGCTCGGGCGGGCGGCGGTCGGCGCGTTTGGCGCGGGTCTGCGCTGCAAATGGGCCAAAACTTGGGCTCGCCGCGAACGATCCTCGGGCGGGATTTCGGAAAAAGGGCGAAGGTTGTTTTCCGATCGAGATCCTGCTTTATCAATCAACTCCCGTCGGGTTTGCTTCGGCGAAGCAAGGCAAGCCCGAGTGGAGGCGCATTTTAGCGAGTCAGTTAAGGCGCCGATAGGGTTAACGCGGGGTTAGCGCGCGCGCCGGGCGACGGGGTGAAATCGGCGCCGGGAGGCGCCCGAACGCAGCGGCCCGGCGCCCGCGCGCGTCGAGAACTCGCTCAAAGCATATTGCTTTTTGCGCGGCTTTGCCCTTCAGGATGGGCATGGGGCTCGGTTGAGTCGAAGGACGCCCGCCCCAATGACGAGTCGGCTGCGACCGACCTCGAACGTCGAAGGATGCGATGAAGCGACCGCCCCACAATTTCGTCGTCGAGGTTCGGCGGCAGCGACGATCGACGAGCGCGAACGGCAAGGGTTGGCTGGCGGCGCCGGCGCTGGCGCTGTCGGAACGCCACGCGGGCGCGGCGGCGTTGTTCGAGGCCGAGCGCAAACCGGCGCCCGCCGCCGCGCCGCCGCCGGCGCGCCCGCAAGGGCGGATACTTCCCAGCCTCGTCGACATCGAACCGAGCGCGCCGGCGTTGGAGGAGGCCTCGGCCCCGCCGCGACGCAAGCGGGAAAACCCGGCTGCCGCGGCCAAGCCCAAGACGCGGGCGAAGAAGGAGGCGAGCCGCAAACTCGCGCCGCCGCGAGTCTTCCAGGAGCCGGCCGTCGGGTGGCGCGGGCTCGACGAGACGGTTGCCGCGGCCGGCGCGAAACCCGCGCGCAAGATCGCCAAGGCCGAACCTTTCGCGGCGCGCGCCGCCGAGCCCGAGGCCGTCGCCGCCCCCGAGGCCGCGCTGGAAAAGGCGCCGGCCGAACGCGCCGGCGAGCGTCAGGCCAGGCACCGTCGCATCCTGGACCGTTACGTGCTCGGCGCCGAACTCAAGCCGGGCGAGCGCTGGAAGAAGCGGTTGCACAAGGCGCGGTGAGCGGGGGCGGGCGCCGGCGGCCGTGAGCCGGACGCCTCGGCGAAGGCTGCGGCCAATCGCCCGGCCCCTCACCCTGCCTCTCCCCGCAAGCGGGGAGAGGGGCGCGGCGGCGCCGTTCTTCTCCTCTCCCCGCTTGCGGGGAGAGGCAGGGTGAGGGGCGGAGGGATTGGCCGCAGCCTTCGCCGGGATGAGCCTGTGCTCTGGGCCGCGCGCGCTGACACGAATCGGACGCCTGAGGAGACGAGCCATGCTGTTCACGCCCGAGCACGAGGAAGCGCGCCGCGCGCTGCAAAAATTCATCGCCGCCGAGATCAACCCGTTCGTCGACGAATGGGAGAAGGCGCAGGGCTTTCCCGCCCACGAGTTGTTCAAGAAGCTCGGCGATCTCGGCTTCCTCGGCCTGACCAAGCCGATCCAATACGGCGGCCAGGGGCTCGACTATTCCTACGCCGTGATGATGGCCGAAGAGCTCGGCGCCATCCGCTGCGGCGGCGTGCCGATGGCGATCGGCGTGCAGACCGACATGGCGACCCCGGCGCTCGCCCGCTTCGGCTCGGACGCGCTGCGCCGCGAATTTCTCGCGCCCGCCATCGCCGGCGACGCGGTCGTCTGCATCGGCGTTTCCGAGCCCGGCGCCGGATCGGACGTCGCCGCGATCAAGACCAATGCGCGCTCCGACGGCGACGACTACGTCGTCAACGGCGGCAAGATGTGGATCACCAACGGCGCGCAGGCCGACTGGATGTGCCTGCTCGCCAACACCGGCGACGGCGCGCCGCATCGCAACAAGTCGCTGATCTGCCTGCCGATGAAAGCGAAGGGCGTCACCGTGGCGCGCAAGCTCGACAAGTTGGGCATGCATTCCTCGGACACCGCGCAGATTTTCTTCGACGACGTGCGCGTGCCCAAGCGCAATCGCATCGGCGAGGAAGGCCACGGCTTCGCCTATCAGATGCTGCAATTCCAGGAGGAGCGCCTGTGGGCCGCCGCCTCGTGCCTGAAGGCGCACGAACTGATCATCGCCGAGACCATCGCCTACGCGCGCGGGCGCCAGGCGTTCGGCCGCTCCATCCTCGACAATCAGACCGTGCATTTCCGCCTGGCGGAATTGCAGACCGAGATCGAGCTCTTGCGCTCGCTGGTCTATCGCGCCGCCGAGGCGATGATCGCCGGCGAGGACGTCACCCAGCTCGCCACCATGGCCAAGCTCAAGACCGGACGGCTCGGGCGCGAACTGCCCGACGCCTGCCTGCAATTCTGGGGCGGCATGGGCTTCATGAGCGAAACGCCGGTCAGCCGCGCCTATCGCGATTTCCGTCTCGCCTCGATCGGCGGCGGCGCCGACGAAGTGATGCTGGGCGTGCTGTGCAAGGGCATGGGCACGCTGCCCGGCATGGGGCAATGAGGCGGCGATGATCACGCTCTATCATTGCGCCGGCGCGCGCTCGTTTCGCGCGCTGTGGGCGCTCGAGGAGCTCGGCCTTGCCTACGCGCTGAAGATGCCGCCCTTCCCGCCGCGCGGTGGCGGCGGAGCGCGCGGCGGGCGCACTGGGGGGATTGCGTTGAAAAACCCGGAAAATGAGCATTCGCGAGAATATTGATTCGGCCCGCTGAACCCCGCCCGGCTGGAACCATGCCTCAGTTATTCACCACTCCCAGCGGCTGACGCGCTTCGACGATGACAAACGCCCCGCCGCGTGGTTTCCTTCGCCGACCGATGGCGAAGGCTCGAACGGGAAGGCCGCTATTTCGCGCGCCACATGGGGAGGAGCGCCGATGTCGATCGAACAAAGCGACGACCGCGATCTATCGGACAAGGTCGTGATCACCTGCGCGCTGACCGGCGTGCTGACCGATCCGAAAGAGCATCGCGTGCCCGTCACGCCCGAGGAAATGGCGCGCGAAGCCAAGGCGGCCTTCGAGGCCGGCGCGAGCATCATGCACATCCATCTGCGCCAGCAGGCGCCCGGCAAGGGCCACCTGCCCTCCTGGGACGTTTCCGTCTCGCGCGACATCCAGCAGGCGATCCGCCAGGCCTGTCCCGGCGTGATCATCAACCACACCTCCGGCGTCGCCGGGCCCGACTACGCGCCGGCGCTCGAATGCCTGCGCCGGACGCGCCCCGAGATGGCGGCCTGCAACGCCGGGTCGCTGAACTATCTCAAGGTCAGGGCCGACGGCGCCTGGGCCTGGCCGCCGATGCTGTTCGACAACCGGGTGGAGAAGATTCAGGACTACCTCGACGCGATCGAGGCGGCGGGGGCGCTTCCCGAGTTCGAATGTTTCGACGTCGGCATCGTGCGCAGCGTCGCCATGTTTCGCCAGGTCGGCATGATCTCCGGCCTCATCGACTATAATTTCGTCATGGGCGTCGCCTCGGGCATGCCCGCCGATCCGGACCTGCTGCCCATTCTCCTCAAGCTGAAGGAGCCCGAGGCGGTCTGGCAGGTCACCGCGATCGGCCGCGCCGAAGTCTGGCCGCTGCATCGGCGCGCCGCGCAACTCGGCGGCCATTTGCGCACCGGCTTCGAAGACACGTTCTATCTGCCCGACGGCGCCAAGGCGGCGTCGAACGGCCGCCTGGTCGCGGCGCTCGTCAGGTTGGCGCGCGAGGTCGGTCGCGACATCGCCAATCCCGCCGAGGCCAGGCAAATTTTTCATCTGCGGCCCGCGGGGGCCGCCGCTTGAGCGGGCGGCGCGAGACGAACGGGGAGGAAGCCATGACGGATCTCAACGCGACGGGCGGCGTCGCCGGTCCAGGGCGCATCGGGCGGGTGGCGCTCGGCGACCTCCTCACGCGCGCCGCGCGGCGCTATCCCGACCGCGTCGGCCTCACCGACGGCGATCGGCGCGCGACGTTCGCCGAGCTCGACCGCGACGCGAATCGCTTCGCCAACGCGCTTCTGGCGCGCGGCCTGAAGCCGGGCGACAAGGTCGCGACGATCTGCAACAACTCGATTCCCATGGTCAAAGGCCTGTTCGGACTGCATCGCGCCGGCCTGGTGTGGACGCCGGTCAACACGCTGCTCGGCCCCGTCGACATGGACTACATCCTCGATCACGCCGGCGTGCGCTTCGCGCTGATCGACGACTATCTCTACGTGCAGCCGGAGCGCCGCGCGGCGCTCGCCAAGCGCGGCCTCGATCTCGTCGCCGTCGACCTCGCCGGACAGTCGGCGGCGGCCGGACTGACGGAGTTCAACGCGTTTCTCCAGGGCCAGAGCGACGCCGAGCCCGACGTCGCGATCGACGATCGCGATCTGGCGATGATCATCTACACAAGCGGCACGACCTCGCGCCCCAAGGGCGCGATGCACTGCCATGTCGCGGTGACGATGGCGGCGATGAGCACCGCGATCGAGCTGAGCCTCACCCATGGCGACGCGATCAGCGGCCAGATGCCGATCTTCCACTGCGCCGGCCACGTGCTGATGCTGGGCTTTCTCGCCGTCGGCGGAAAAATGGCGTTGATGCGCGGCTTCGATCCGCTCAAGGCGATGGAGACGATCCAGCGCGAACGCCTGAGCTTCTTCATCGGACTGCCCCTGATGTACCAGGCGCTGCTCGACCATCCCCGGCGCCAGGATTTCGATTTTTCCTCGCTGCGCACCTGCATCTACGCGATGGCGCCGATGGGGCGACCGCTGCTGGAGCGCGCGATCGCCGAATTCTGTCCCAATTTCACCCTCGCCAGCGGCCAGACCGAGATGTACCCGGCCACGACGCTGTCGCGGCCCGAGCGCCAGCTCGAGCGCTTCGGCAACTACTGGGGAGAATCGGCGATCGTCGACGAAAGCGCGATCATGGACGACGACGGCCGACTGCTGCCGCGCGGCGCGGTCGGCGAACTGGTGCACCGCGGCCCCAATGTCATGATGGGCTATTACAAGGACCCCGAGTCGACCGCCGCCTCGCGCAAGTTCGGCTGGCACCACACCGGCGATCTCGCGCTGATCGACGAGAGCGGCGAGATCCTATTCATCGACCGCAAGAAGGACATGATCAAGTCGGGCGGCGAGAACGTCGCCTCGGTGAAGATCGAGGAGACCCTGCTCGCCCACCCGGCCGTGCTCAACGCCGCGGTGGTCGGCCTGCCGCATCCCCAATGGGGCGAGGCGGTCGCCGCCTTCGTCAAGCTGAAGCCGGGGGCGACGGTCGGCGAAGCGGAGATCGCGGATTATTGCCGCGAACGCCTGGCGGGCTTCCAGGCGCCCAAGCTGGTGCGCATTCTCGAAGACATGCCGCAGACCGCGACTGGCAAGCTGCGCAAGGTCGAGCTGCGCCAGCGTTTCGCCGACACGTTCACCGCCTGACAGGCGCCTTAGCGAAAGCCGATCATGGCCGTCATCGAAAGCACGATCGCGCCGTCGAGCGCCGCGTTCCAGGCCAATCGCGCCCATATGCTGGCCTTGATCGACCGCCTGCGCGTCCTGGAGGGGCGCGCGCGCGCCGCCTCGGCGTCGGCCAAGGAGCGCTTCCACAAGCGCGGGCAACTGCTGCCGCGCGAGCGCGTGGCGCTATTGCTCGACCCCGACGCGCCGTTCCTCGAGCTCTCGACGCTCGCCGGGTTCGGCTTCGACGTCGCCGACGCCGAACGCAGCATTCCCGGCGGCGGCCTCATCGTCGGCGTCGGCTTCGTCTCAGGCGTGCGCTGCCTCATTGCCGCCAACGACGCGGGAATCGACGCCGGCGCGTTGCAGCCGATGGGCCTCGATAAGGCGCTGCGCGCGCAGGAAATCGCCCTCGAAAACAAGCTACCCTATGTCCAGCTCGTCGAGAGCGCCGGCGCCAACCTGCTGCGCTATCGCGTCGAGGACTTCATCCGCGGCGGCAGCCTCTTCCGTAATCTCGCGCTGCTGTCCGCCGCCGGCCTGCCCGTCGTCACGGTGACGCACGGCTCCTCGACCGCCGGCGGCGCCTATCAGACCGGCCTCTCCGACTATATCGTGATGGTGCGCGGGCGCACCCGCGCGTTTCTCGCCGGGCCGCCGCTCTTGAAGGCGGCGACCGGCGAAATCGCCGAGGAGGAGGAACTCGGCGGCGCCGAGATGCATACGCACGTTTCCGGCCTCGGCGATTATCTCGCCGAAGACGACCGCGACGCGCTGCGCCTCGCGCGCGACATCGTGGCCGGCCTCGGCTGGGACAGGCCCGACGGCCTCAGCGACCATCGCCCGCCGCGCTACGACGCCGAGGAGCTCGTCGGCGTCATGCCGACCGACACCAAGCGCCCGGTCGACATGCGCCAGGTCGTCGCGCGCATCGTCGACGGCTCCGACTTCACCGAATTTTCCGAGAACTACGGGCCGGCGACGGTCTGCGGCCGCGCCGCGATCGAAGGCTTCGGCGTCGGCGTCGTCACCAACAACGGGCCGCTCGACCCCGACGGCGCCAACAAGGCGACGCATTTCATTCAGGCCTGCCGCCAGACGCGCACGCCGCTCCTCTATCTCAACAACACCACGGGCTATATCGTCGGGCGCGCGGCCGAGCAGGGCGGCATGATCAAGCACGGCTCGAAGATGATCCAGGCGGTGGCGAGCGCCGGCGTGCCGCAGATCACGCTCTATTGCGGCGCCTCGTTCGGCGCCGGCAACTACGGTATGTGCGGGCGCGGCTTCCACCCGCGCTTCTGCTTCTCCTGGCCGAACGCCAAGACGGCGGTGATGGGCGCCGAGCAGGCGGCCGAGACGATGGCGATCGTCGCCGAGGCCGCCGCGGCGCGGCGCGGCGGGACGCTCGACAAGGACCGGCGCGACAAGATGAAGGCGGAGATCTCGGCGGTGTTCGACGCCCAGAGCGACGCCTTCGCCACCAGCGCGCGCCTGCTCGACGACGGCGTCATCGACCCGCGCGACACCCGCGCGGTCCTGGCTGAGACGCTGGCGATCTGCCGCGAGGCGGAACGGCGCGCGCCGCAGCCGATGCAATTCTCGGTGGCCCGGCCATGAGCGTCGCCGGGGCAAAGAAACTCACGCCGTTTCGCAAAATTCTCGTCGCCAATCGCGGCGAGATCGCGCTGCGGATCATGCGGACCGCGCGGCGGCTCGGCTACGGCGTCGTCGCGGTCCATTCCGACGCCGACACCGACTCGGCCCACGCGCGCGAAGCCGACGAGGCGATCGCGATCGGCGGGTCGGCGCCGGCGCAATCCTACCTCAGGATCGAAGCGATCCTCGCGGCGGCGAAGGCGAGCGGCGCCGACGCGATCCATCCCGGCTATGGCTTTCTCGCCGAGAGCGCCGCCTTCGCCGCGGCTTGCGAGGCGGCCGGGCTCGTCTTCATCGGACCTTCGGCCGCCGCGATCCGCGCCATGGGCGACAAGGCGGGCGCCAAGGCGCTGATGCGCGCGGCGGGCGTCCCCTGCGTTCCCGGCTGGGACGGCGACCAGAGCGAGGCGGCGCTGGTGGCCGCGGCGGGCGAAATCGGCTTTCCCGTGATGATCAAGGCGGCCGCGGGCGGCGGCGGGCGCGGCATGCGCCTCGCCCCGGACGAGGCCTCATTCGCCGGCCTGCTGCGCGCCGCGCGTTCGGAAGCGCAGAGCGCGTTCGGCGACGCGACGGTGCTGCTGGAGCGCACGATCGAAGCGCCGCGCCATATCGAGATCCAGGTCGTCGCCGACCGCTGGGGCGAAGCGATCCATCTCGGCGAGCGCGACTGCTCGACCCAGCGCCGCCACCAGAAGCTGATCGAGGAGGCGCCCTCCCCGGCCGTCACGCCCGAGCTGCGCGCGCGCATGGGCGCGCTCGCGGTCGCCGCCGTCAAGGCGATCGGCTACGAGGGCGCGGGCACGCTCGAATTCCTGCTCGATTCGAACGGCGCGTTCTATTTTCTGGAAATGAATACGCGCTTGCAGGTCGAGCATCCCGTGACCGAAGCCGTCACCGGCCTCGATCTCGTCGAGCTGCAATTGCGCGTCGCCGCCGGCGAGAGGCTGGCGTTGCGGCAGGAGGATGTCCGCTTCTCCGGCCACGCGATCGAGGCGCGCCTGTGCGCGGAAGACGCGGCGCGCGGCTTTCTGCCGCAATCGGGCCGGATGCTGCGCTGGCGCCCGCCCGAGGGGCTGCGCGTCGAAAGCGCGCTGCGCTCGGGCGACGAGATTCCCCCTTTCTACGATTCGATGATCGCCAAGATCGTCAGCCACGGCGCGACGCGCGAGGAGGCGGCGCGCAGATTAGCGCACGGGCTCGACGAGACGATCGCCTTCGGCGTCGCCACCAACCGGGCCTTTCTCGCCGCCTGCCTTCGCCATCCCGATTTCGTCGCCGGCGAAGTCACCACCGCTTTTCTCGAGCGACGCCGCGAGGCGCTGCTGGCGCGCGCCGACGACGGCTTCGTCCCGCCCGCCGCGCTCGCCACGCTGCTTTTGTTCCTAACCGGGGGTCGCGCGCGGCGGTGGACGAAGGGTCGCGCGCTCGCCCCGCCCTACCCGGCGCCGATGCGCGTCGACGTCGGCGGGCACGTCCATGAGGTCGAGATTTTCCGCCGGCGCGACGGCGCCTACGCGCTTCGCTGCGCGGGCGACGAATTCTCGATCGAGGTCGAGGCGTTCGACGACGAGGGGCTGCGCTTTCGCCTCGGCGACGCGGCGCGCAGCGCGACGCACCTGCGCGACGGCGACCGGCTGTTCTGGCAGTGCGGCGGCGTCGCGTTCGAATGTCGCGACGCGACGCTGGCGCGGCCGTTGCGGGCGAGCGCCGCCGGCGGCGACGGCAAGCTGCGCGCGGCGATGAACGGCCGCGTCGTCGCGGTGCTGGTGGGGCTCGGCGACAGCGTCGCGCTCGGCCAGCCGCTCGTCGCGCTCGAAGCGATGAAGATGGAGCACGTCCACGGCGCGCCGGCGGCCGGGGTCGTCGCCGCGCTGCATGTGGCCGAGGGGGACCAGGCGGCGGCCGGCGCCATCCTCGCCGAGATCGAATCGCAACCCGCGGCGCCATAGAGCATGTTGCGATTGGATCAACGCAGGCCGTAAGGTCACGCAGCGTCCCTTCTCCCCGCTTGCGGGGAGAAGGTTAGGATGAGGGGCCGGGGGATTAGCCGCAACGGCGCGGCCAACGCCCCGGCCCCTCACCCCTGCCCTCTCCCCGCGCGCGGGGAGAGGGGGCGCCCGCACCTAAACGCCGAGCGCTCCAGCGAGCAAACCCATGCCCAAAACCTCAGACGTCAGGCTCGAGAAGCGCGGCGCGGCGCTTTGGATCGTGATCGACCGGCCGGAGCGGCGCAATGCGCTGAACGCCGACGTGATCGCGGGCGTCATCGAGGGCTACCGCGCCGCCGAGGCCGACGCGGACGTGCGCGTGATCGTCGTCACCGGCGCCGGCGACAAGGCGTTCTGCGCCGGCGCCGACCTGCAGGCGGGCGCCTCCTTCGCCTTCGATTTTTCGCGCCCGACCGGCGATTTCGCCGACCTGCTGCGCCTTGCGCTGAGCGCCGCCAAGCCGTCCATCGCGCGGGTCAACGGCGCCTGCATGGCCGGCGGCATGGGGCTGCTCGCCATGACCGACATGGCGGTCGCCAGCGCCGACGCGGTCTTCGGCCTGCCCGAGGTCAAGATCGGGCTGTTCCCGATGCAGGTGTTGGCGCTCTTGCAACAAATCGCGCCGCCCCGGTTGATCGCGGAATGGGCGATGTCAGGCGAAAGCTTCGATGCGAACGCGGCCCGCGAGGCGGGGCTCGTCAACCACGTCGTCCCCGCCGCCGAGCTCGACGCGAAGGTCGATTGGCTGATCGCGCGCATCGCCGACAAGTCGCCGACCGCGATCCGCCGCGGCAAATACGCCTTACGCGCGATTCGCTCGATGTCCTTCGAGGAGAGCCTCGCCTTCATGGAGGCCCAGTTGCCGCTGCTGGCGATGACCGAGGACGCCAGGGAGGGGCTCGCGGCGTTCGCGCAGAAGCGCAAGCCGAAGTGGACGGGGCGGTGAAGGGGGCGCGCCCCTTCCCCCCTCGCGGGGGAAGGTGGACGCGCGCAGCGCGGCCGGATGAGGGGGCGCGCGTAGCGCGGCGGTTCCGTAAGCTCAACACGCGGCGTAACCGCAATGGCGATGAACGGATTCGCGGCGCGTTGGAAAGAGACCAGCTCTCGTCGAAGCCATCGCGCTTCGCGCGATCCCCCTCATCCGGCCGGCTCCGCCGGCCACCTTCCCCCGCAAGGGGGGAAGGGGTTGCCTCTACCTCCGCTTCAGCGCCACCCCCTGCCCCGCCAGCGGCGGGGCTTCGAGGCCGCGCTGGGCGTTGGCGAGCGCGTCGAGCGCGGCCATGGTTTCGGCGCGCCAGGGCGCGGCGCGCGGGCCGTCCGCGCCCTGATCGACCGACAGCAGCAATTGCTCGCTGGCGGCGAGGCTTTCGCCTTCCCGCCCCGCCTTCATGTCGAGCCAGACGCGCATGCGTTTGTCGTCGTGCTCGAGGAGGTGGCAGCGCACCAGCAAGGCCTGGCCTTCGCTCGCCTCCTTGAAATAGTGCAGCATCATCTGCAGCGTATAGAGGGTGCGCCGGCTCGCCTTGCGCGCGGCGGCGTCGAGGCCGACGCGGTCCATCAGCGCGTCGACCGCGCGGCTGAACACCAGCGCGTAGGCCGCGTCGTTCATGTGGCCGTTGTAGTCGACCCAGTCCGCCGCGACTTCGGTCTCGTAGACGACCAGCGCTTCGCCACGATGCATGACGCCTTCCCCCGCTCACAGCCGTCCGGCGCGCCCCTCGGCTTCCGGCCGGTATTTCTGCACGAGCGCGAGAAGATCGACAAGGAAATCGTCGCGCCGCGCCTCCAAGGCCTTGATCGAGCGCCCCGCCGCCTGATCCTCGCAGCCGGCGGCCACTTTGTCGATCAGTTCGTCGGTGAGTTCGGGCGCGACGAGCTTCGTCCACGGCAGTTTCAGCGCCAGGCCGAACTGGCGCAGCATGTGCCGCATGCCGCCCTCGCCGCCGGCCAGATGGAAAGTCCGGAACGTTCCCATCAGGCGGTCGGCGACAAAGCCCTCGATCTCCTCGCGCAGCGGCAGCGGGCGCATCCCCAAGGACTTGTAGAACGCCTTGGCCGCCTCGATCGAGGCTGGCGAGGTCTGCCGGCCGCCGACGATCTCGACCAGCGGCAGGAGATGGACGGGGTTGAAGGGATGGCCGACGACGAGCCGCTCGGGGCGCCGCATCTTCTTGGCCAGCTCGATCGACAAGCCGGATGGAAGCACGGCTCCCCGCTTCCTTCGCGGCGTCGAAAGGCGTATTGTAATGATATGGCCGATTTGCTCGAACGCGCCGTACAGGCGGTCCGCGATCTTCCTCAGGAGGCGCAGGACGAGATCGCGCGCCTTCTGTTGCAACTCGCCGGCGACGACGAGGCGCGGGTCGCTCTGACCGGCGCCGAGCGCGCGGCGATTGCAAGCTCGAAGGCGGCGGCCGCGCGCGGGGAATTTGCCGGCGACGACGAGGTGCGCGCCGTCTGGGCGAAACACGGACTGTGAAAGTCCGTTACACACGTCCGGCGCTTGCCGATCTCGACGCGATTCTCGAATATGTCGCCGCCCACACGCCGCAAAGGGCCAAACGCGTTCGATCGAGAATCCAGGCTTCCCTAGACCTTTTGTTGCTTCACCCCATGATCGGCACACGCACCGACGACCCCGACATCCGGCGCTTGGCGATCCCTTTTTACGCCTATCTCGTTTTCTACGAAGCGGCCGAAGACGAGATCATCGTTCACGCCGTGCGCCATGCTGCGCGCGATCCCGCATCAATGCCGGGCGCGCCGAAGCCATGAGCGCAGACCTCGCCCACGTTGTCGACGCTCGGACGAAGCGGCGCGGAGGCCCTCGGCGCGCGGCGATGAGCGCAAGAAATCGGAGATCTTCTTGATGACCCGTGACGACGAAGGCGACCGATTTTCCGCCCGCGCGCGGCGTTACGCCAATCTCGGCGTCAACGCCGGCGCGTTCGCGGCGCGGGTCGGGGCGAGCCGTCTCATGGGGCGCGAGCGCGGCGGCAACGCGCGCGCCTTGAGCGAGGCGCTCGGCTCGCTCAAGGGGCCGATGATGAAGGTCGCGCAGATGATGGCGACGATCCCCGATGCGCTGCCGGCCGATTACGCCGGCGAGATGATGAGGCTGCAAACGCAGGCGCCGCCGATGGGCGCCGCCTTCGTGCGCCGCCGCATGCAGGCCGAGCTCGGCGCGAACTGGCGCGCGCGCTTTTCAGAATTCGACCTCGCCCCGGCCGCCGCCGCCTCGCTCGGCCAGGTGCATCGCGCGGTCGGCCTCGCCGGCGAGCGGCTCGCCTGCAAGCTGCAATATCCCGACATGGCCTCGGCGGTCGAAGTCGATCTCGTGCAGCTCGATCTCCTGTTCTCGCTCCATCGGCGAATGGGGGGGGCGATCGACACGCGCGAAGTGGCGCGCGAGATCGGCGCGCGCATTCGCGAGGAGCTCGACTACGTGCACGAGGCCAAGCTGGCGCGCCTCTACGCGCTGATGCTGCAAGACCGCCCGCGGGTGCGCGTGCCCAAAGTGTTCGGCGAGCTTTCGACGCGGCGCCTGCTGACGCAGGAGTGGCTCGACGGCGCGCCGCTGGTCGAATTCGAGCGCGCGGGCGCCGAAGCGCGCAACGGAATAGCGCTCGCCCTGTTCGAGGCGTGGTGGCGGCCGTTCCTGCGCTTCGGGGTCATTCACGGCGATCCGCACCTCGGCAATTATTCCGTCGTCGCGGCGGGCAAGGGCGAGGCGCAGACGATCGAGGCGGTCAACCTCTACGACTATGGCTGCGTGCGGATATTTCCCGCCGAGTTCGTCGGCGGCGTCGTCGAACTCTATCGCGGGCTCGCCGGCGGCGACGACGCGCGCGTCGTCCACGCGTACGAAATCTGGGGCTTTTCCGATCTGTCGCGCACAACCATCGCGGCGCTGAACATCTGGTCGCGCTTCATCTACGGGCCGCTGATCGACGACCGCGTGCGCACCATCGCCGACGGGGTCAAGCCCGGCGAATACGGCCGGCGCGAGCTCTCCTCGGTCATCCGGGCGCTGAAGGCCGAGGGCGGCGGCCTGATGGTGCCGCGCGAATTCGTCTTCCTCGACCGCGCCGCGGTCGGCCTCGGCGGCGCGTTCCTGCGGCTGGGCGCGGCGATGAATTTCCATCGCCTGTTCGAAGAGACGATCGAGGGCTTCGACCTCGCCGCGGTCGGGCGAAGGCAGCAAGAGGCGCTGGCCGCGGTCGATCTCGCTTAGGCGTCCACGCCGACGAAAAGAGCCGCCTCGACGAGGCGGCTCCTGCAATATCCCGAACCGGTTCGCCTCGCTCAGCGCGAATAGAACTCGATCACCAGGTTCGGCTCCATGTGGGTGGGATAGGGCACTTCCGTGAGGCCGGGGATGCGCGTCATCTTGGCCGTGCCCTTGGCGTGGTCGACCTCGATGTAATCGGGAACGTCGCGCTCGGCCAGGCCCGCCGCCTCCATCACCACCGCCAACTGGCGCGAGGCTTCCTTGATCTCGACGAGGTCGCCGACCTTGACCTGGTAGGAGGGGATGTTGACGCGCCGGCCGTTGACCTTCAGATGGCCGTGGTTGACGAACTGGCGCGCGGCGAAGACGGTGGGCACGAATTTGGCGCGGTAGACGAGCGCGTCGAGCCGGCGCTCCAACAGGCCGATCAGGTTGGCGCTCGAATCGCCCTTCATGCGCAGCGCTTCCTCATAATATTTGTGGAACTGCCGCTCCGAGATGTTGCCATAATAGCCCTTGACCTTCTGCTTGGCCTTGAGCTGGGTGCCGAAATCGGTGGCCTTGCCCTTGCGGCGCTGGCCGTGCTGGCCGGGGCCGTATTCGCGCTTGTTGAACGGGCTCTTGGGACGGCCCCAGATGTTCTCGCCCATGCGGCGATCGATCTTGTACTTGGCTTCTGCGCGCTTCGTCATCGCGGTTCCTCTGGTTCGAAAGGTCAGGGAACGCGCCCTCCTCTGCGCCGAGCCTTCTCGAAAACGAGAAAACTCCGCGCCGACAGGCTTTCGCCGAGCTAGGCTGGGCCGCGGGTGCGTCAAACGACGAACGCGCCCCCAGTCGAGGGCGCGCCCGTCGCCGCTCAAGTAGGGCGCAACGCCCGCGCTGTCAAACCGAAAATGGGCCGCCCTTCCCCCCACATGGAGCGTTTTTCCCGGCGCGTCGAACGCTCGGCCGCGAAAACGACGCCGACAATGCACATTGTGTTGACGGAATGTTCTTTATATGTTCTCTTATCAGCGTCTCCATTCGAACGGGGCGATCGACATGGGCGCATTTCCTTTGCTGCGTTTCTTCCGCCTGAGCGACGAGGGCGTGCGCTGCGACGAGAACGGGCTGTTCGTCGGCGGCGCGCCGATGCTGGCGCGCTCGCCGAGGCCCGGCGGCGGTCACGCCTGGGCCGCGCGTCCCCTTGACGACCAGAATCGCGATCTCGGCGCGCGCTACGGATTTCCGGTCGACGCCGGCGCCAAGCGAGGCGGATTGGCCGGCGTCGCACGCGCGCTGGAGCGCGGCGACCTGGCGCTGGCGCAGATTTCCGCCCTGCTGTTGCGATTTCCCGATCCACCCTCGCTCGCCAAGGGCGCCCCCGCGGGCGGCGCCGCAGAGCTCGCCGAGCAATTGATCGAGAGCGGCCTCCTCAAGGCGGACTGGGATTCCTCGAAGCATCCGCGAACCGGCGAGCCGCCCAATCCCGGCTGGTTCGCACCGAAGGACGACGCGCCCGTGCAAGTGGCCGCGAACGACGCCGGGCCGAAGGCGACGATGACCGACGCGCCGCCCGATCCGGGCGGGTTCGCGCCGATCGTCGACGAGCACAAGCCGCTGGCGACGATCGAGGCCGAACCCGCGCCGCCGCCCGAAGGCGAGCCCGGCCCCGAGGCGGCGCCGCAGGGCCAGCCGGAGGCCGCGCCGGCGAAGCCGGGCAACTCGCCGCGCGGAATTTTGCGGGAGTTGCGCGCTTTTCTCAAGGCGGAGGCATTCCCGATCATCCAGATGGGAGGCCTCGTCGACTGGGCGGCCGATAAGTTCAAAGACGCTGTCGCCACGGCCATCGCGGAACTGAAGCTCTCGCTGGTCGCCACCCCCGGCGGGATGAATCAGGCGGCGCTGCGCGCCCTCGCCGAGGCGCAGGCGGCCGCCGACCCGCCCAAGACGCTCGCCGAGCTCCAAACGGAGCCGACGGAAAACGTCCAAGGTTACGACGAGCATCACTTGGTCCAACAGAACTCGAGCAACGTCGCGAAATCGCCGGCCGAAATTGCCGTCGAGAAATTCAGCTGGGATGTGATCGACGCGCCGAGCAACACCGTTTGGATCCCGCGCGTCACACACCAGCTGATCACCGCCTACTACAACAGCACGGATCCAACCGACCCGAGCGGCCGGCTGCGGCGACAGGTCGTCAGCGAGATGAGTTACGAGGCCCAATATGCAGACGCCCTGGCGACGCTGCGCAAGTTCGGAGTATTGCAATGAGTGCGGAAGACTATGACGCGTTGACCACCGACCGCCTGCTCGAAATGTTCGTCGACGCGGCGAAACGGTTCCGACTCGGAAGGTCGCAGTTGGCCAGGCTGCAATACTTGCGCGATCCTCACGCGCCGAAGCTGGACACCGACATCGACGCGCGCAAACCGGCCGCCGAGCAGCTCTGGGCGACGAGCAACGCTCTCTACCCGCGTCGGCCGATCGCCGGGGTGGAGCGGATGTTGGAGGACGACGACCCCGACATCCGCGCGACGGCCGCGGCTTACCTGGGCGGACTCTCGCCCGAATTGGCCAACGCCGCGTCGAAGGGGTTCCAGGCGATGCTGCCGACGCGCGAAGTCCTCGCGTTGCAGCGACGCGCGCGCCAAGCGCCGCCGGAGCGGCCGACCTTGGCGGAAATGTCCGACGACGAGCTCGTCGCCCGCTTCGAGGACGCCGGGTCGCGCGAAAGGGGGGCCAATTTGCTCGACTACGTCGAAAACGACGACGACAAGGACGTGCAGAACCGCATCGTCGGCGAAGTCTGGGACATCATGCGGCAATTGAAGGCGCGCGGTCTGCTGCCGAGGCTGCTGCCGCTTTTTTCCAGCGACAATCCGACCGTCCGTCGCGAGGCGGCGACGGCCTGCCTGCGCATCGCCGAGGCGCAGGCGGTCGAAACGCTGGAGGCCGTCTCCCAGAACGACATTTACGACGGCTTCGCGGCGCGCGAGGCGCTCGCCCGGTGGTGCGCGCAGGGAACGATCGTCTACGGCGTCTGAGGGCGGCGATCGCGCTCGGCGCCGCTGCGGCCGGCCGCGGGCGGCGCCGTATCCGTAGCGGGCGGCGCCCTCGCAGAGAAGCCCAGCCTAGCGCTGTCGTTTCGTAACGCCGCCGCGGCAATGCCGCCGCCGTCAAGTCGAAAGCCCGAAGGGCGAGTCGCGCGCCGATGAAGCCGGCGCGGCGGCCGATCGCCGGATCGCGATACCAGCTATGCGTAATTCGCATACTTTGGCGACGCATACACGCACTATCCGTCGCACTCGCGCATAATCATCTCGATTCGCGCGCCATATTGTCGATGTCCACGCTTTTGCCGCGCTCTGGTCATGCGACAGTCGCATACATTATCGCATCGCAGCATTGACTTTTGCGGCGCAACAAACTATGTTAGCGGTGTCGTGGAGAAGGAACGCTCGAGAGATTCGCGCCGGCGAAAAGGTCACACCGCCCCTTCGACGGCTTGTAACGAGATGGAGACTGCCATGAGCTTTTCCTACATTCGGCGATTTTTCCGCGAGCGGCGCGTGTACTGGCTGGTCGTTCAGGAACTCTCGTCCTATAGCGACCGCGAACTGCACGACATCGGCATCGATCGCGCCGACATCGACCAGATCGCCCGCGAAGCCGCGCACACCGGGGCCGCCTGACGTCCCGAGAATTCGCTCCCCCCCGCGAGGCGGCGTCGAACGCCTCGCGGGAGCGACGCGGGCCCGAGCCTTGCCCGCCCTACCCGCGCATCTTCAGGCCCGCCGGGTCGTAGGCGGGCGCATCGAGCCGTTTGGCCGGGCGACGTTCGCCGATGATCTCGATCTCAAACCCCGAATCGGCGCCCGCCAGCTCCTTCTCGATGTAGCCCATCGCCAGCGATTGTCCGACGCAATGGCCGTAGCCGCCCGAGGTGACCCAGCCGATGACCTTGCCGTCGCGCCAGATCGGCTCATCGCCGATCGCGTCGGCGTCGACCGCCTCGAGCGCGAAGGTCTGCAGGCGTAGCTTGCCGCCGCTCTGCTTCTCGCGCGCCGCCGCCGCGCGGCCGATGAAGTCGTTCTTCTTGAGATCGACAAAACGGCCGAGCCCCGCCTCGTAGGGGCCGTAGATCGGCCGGTACTCGCGCGCCCAGGTGCCGAAGCTCTTTTCGAGACGCAGGCACAACAGCGCGCGCATGCCGAACTGGGTCAGGCCCAGCGGCTCGCCGGCGTTCAGCAGCAGATCGTAGAGCGCGCGCTGATACTCGGGGCGCACCCAGATTTCGTAGCCGAGTTCGCCGGTGAAGCTGACGCGGCCGACCAACGCCGGGATCATGCCGACGTCCATCTTGCGGAACGATAGGAAGGGGAGTTTCTCGTTCGAGACGTCCTCGCGCGTCAGCTTCTGCATGAGCTCGCGCGCCTTCGGGCCGGCGATCGACAGACCGGGATAATCCATCGACGCGGCGCGGCAGACAACGCCGCTCGCCGGCGCATGACGCTCGAACCATCTGAGGTAATAGCCTTCGGCGGCGTAGGAGCAGACGAGCAGGAACTTGTCCTCGGCGTATCGGCCGATGGTGAAGTCGCCGATCAACCGGCCGCCCTCGTTGAGCATCGGCGACAGCGCCAGGCGCCCGACCGGCGGCGGTTTGTTGGCCATCACGGCGCTGAGGAATTCGGCGGCGCGCGGCCCCTCGACCTCGATCTTTCCGTAATTGGCGATTTCGGTCATGCCGACTCCAGCGCGCACGGCGCGGCACTCGCGCCCGACATGCTCGAAGGCGTTGGAGCGGCGGAACGTCGCGTCCTCGCGCGGCTCCATGCCCTTGGGCGCGAACCACAGCGGATTTTCGAGGCTGCAATATTCGCCGAACACGGCGTTTTCCGCCACCAGCCGATCGTAGATCGGCGTGGTGCGCAAAGGCCGGCCCGCCGGCAATTCCTCGTTGGGGAAGCGGATGCGGAAGCGGCGCGAATAGTTCTCGCGCACCTTGACGTTGGTGTAGGCCATGGTCGCCCAGTCGCCGAAGCGCGCGACGTCCATGCCCCAGACGTCGTGGCCGGGATCGCCCTCGATCATCCAATTGGCGAGCGCCAGGCCGACGCCGCCGCCCTGGCTGAAACCCGCCATGACGCCGCAGGCGACCCAAAAATTCTTCAGGCCCTTCACCGGCCCGATCAAGGGATTGCCGTCGGGGGCGAAGGTGAAGGGGCCGTTGACCACCTTGCGGATGCCCGCCTTGCCGAGCTCGGGGAAGTGCTCGAACGCGGTCTCCAGGCTCGGCGCGATGCGGTCGAGGTCGTTGGGCAGCAGGTTCTGGCCGAAGTCCCAGGGCGTCTCGAACTCGCTCCACGGCTGGCAGGCCCGCTCGTAGGTGCCGATCAGCATGCCGCCGCCTTCCTGGCGCATATAGATTTCGCCCTCGAAGTCGATGACGTGGAACTTGTCTATCCTGGGGTCGATGACGCCGGGGATGTCCTCGGTGATGAGGTAATGATGCTCCATCGCCAGCACCGGCAATTCGAGGCCGACCATGCGCCCGACCTCGCGCGCCCACAGGCCGCCGCAGTTGACGACGTGCTCGGCGACGAGACTGCCCTTGTCGGTGATCACGTCCCACGAGCCGTCGGGGCGGGCTTTGAGATCGACGACGCGGGTGAAGCGGTTGACTTCGGCGCCGGCGAGGGTCGCGCACTTCGCGTAGGCCTGCGTGACGCCCCAGGGATCGAGATGGCCCTCGACCGGATCGAACATTGCGCCGACGAAATGCTTCTTGTCGATGAACGGATACATCTTGGCGGCTTCGTCGATCGAAATGATCTCGAGCTTCATGCCGAGATAGCGGCCGCGCGCGCGCGCCATCTTCAGCCAGTCGAGCCGTTCCCGGGTGCCCGCGAGGTTGAGGCCGCCGGTGAGGTGCACGCCGCAGGAGACGCCGGAGATCGCCTCGATCTCCTTGTAGAGGTCGATGGTGTATTGCTGCAGCTTGGCGACGTTTGGGTCGCCATTGAGGGTGTGCATGCCCCCCGCCGCGTGCCACGTCGAGCCCGAGGTGAGCTCGGCGCGCTCGATCAGCACGACGTCCTTCCAGCCGCCCTTGGTCAAATGATAGGCGACGCTCGCGCCGACGACGCCGCCGCCGATCACCGCGACCTGACAATGCGATCTCATGACTTAAGCCTCCGCTTGGGATCAGGGGACTGGCGCGCGCCTCGGCGCATGCGCCTGCGAGGGAATGAAGACGAGCGTCGCGGCGACGCCCAGGGCGAGCAGCCCCGCGAACAGCGCGAAAGCGGCGGAAAGCGAAAAGGCGTCGGCGAGCGCGCCGGTGACCAGCGGCGCGGGCAGGCGCGCGAACGAGCCGAAGAACGCCGCCACGGAAAGGCCGGCCGCGGCGGAAACCCCCGGCCGCGACGCGGCGAGCGCGAAGCCGCAGGGAACGACCGCGCCGGTGCCGAAGCCGATGACGGCGAACCCGAAGACGCTGACGAAAAAGCCGGCGTGCGCGGCGACGACGAGAAAGCCCGCCGCGGCGACGCCGAGCGAAGCGACGATGAGGGCGCGGTCGTCGACGCGCGCGCGCAGCCGATCGGCGTTGAAGCGCAGCGAGGCCTGGCAGGCGGCGAAGAACGCCGCGCCGAGTCCGGCAAGGGCCGCCGATTGCGGCGCCTCTCGTTGCAGGATCAGCGCCGCCCAGGACATCGCCGCGCTCTCGCAGGCGATCGAGACGCCGATCACCAGCCCGACGACGACCAGGGTGCGCGACAACAGCCCGGCGCGCTCGACCGAGACCGCCCCCACCCTGGCCGAGGGCTCGTCGCGAACCGCCAACGCGACCAGCGCGGACGCGCAGGCCATTGCGGCGACGACGACGAGGCTCGCCGCCCATGGCGCTGCGCTTGCCGCGATGAGGCCGCCCGCGACGGCGCCGATCGCAATCCCGGCGGACGCCCCGCCGTGCAGCCGCGCCAGGATCGGCCGGCCGAGGCCGCGCTCGATGCGCGCGCCCGCCGCGTTCATCGTCAGGTCGACGGTTCCGGCGAAAAATCCGTAGGCGACGAGCCCGGCGAACAGGGCGACGACGCCGCCGGCGACCAGAAGAAGGCCGAGGACCGGGCCCGTCGCCAGCGCCGCGACGATGAGAACGCGCTTGACCCCGAAACGCCGGGAATGAGCGCCGGCCGCGGACATCGCGACGAGATAAGCGCCGGTGAACAGCGTCAGCGCAACGCCGTAGGTCCATGCGCCGACGCCGACGCGCAGAAGAATCGTCGCCGACGCGCCCGACCAGAATCCCAGCCCGAGCCCGAAAGCGAAGAACATCGCGCCGACCGCGCCGAGTGGACCGCCCGCAAGCGCAAGGACGAGCCCGCGGGGAACGCGCGCGGCGCGCGGCGGCGCCGCTGAAAACGACCCTTCGCTCGGCATAGCGTCAAAAATCCGTGGGCGCGCCGCCCTCCGCTTTGCGGCGGGCGACGAAGGCGGCGAGCGCCTCGCGGCGCTCCGGTTCGAAATCGGGGGGAGCGTAAGTTCTCAGCCGTTCCTTGTAAACGCGCTCGGCGGCGTCGTAGGCGGTCGGCGCGCCGGCCTCGCGCCAGCTCTCGTAGTTGCGCCAGTCCGAGATCATCGGCGCGAAGAAGGCGTTGCGATAGCGCGATTGGGTATGCGCCGCGCCGAAGAAATGGCCGCCGGGCCCGACTTCCCGCATCGCCTCGAGCGCCAGTTCGCCTTCGTCGACGCGGACCGGCTTGAGGAACTCGGCGACCATCGCAAGCAGGTCCGCGTCGAGCGCCATCTTCTCGAACGAAGCCTGCAGGCCGCCCTCCATCCAGCCGGCGCCATGCATCAGGAGATTGACGCCGCCCATGATCGCGCCCCACAGCGAAAACACGCTTTCATAGGCGGCCTGCGCGTCGAGCGAATTGGCGGCGTTGGCGTTGGACGAGCGATAGGGCAGGCCGAGCCGGCGCGCCAATTGCCCGCCGATGATCGCGGTCTTCATGTACTCGGGGGTGCCGAAGGCGGGCGCGCCCGACTTCATGTCGACGTTGGAGGTGAATCCGCCGTAGACGAAGGGCGAGCCCGGCCGCACGAGCTGCGCCAGGACGAAGCCGGCGAGCGCCTCGGCGTGCTGCTGGGCGAGCGCACCCGCCAGCGTCACCGGCGCCATCGCGCCGGCGAGGGTGAAGGGCGTCAGCACCACGACCTGATTGCGCCGCGCCATTTGGATCACGCCTTCCAGCATCGGAGTGTCGAGCCGAAGCGGCGAGGACGAATTGATGATGGTGAACAGCGAGGGCTCGCGCTCGAACGTCGCCTCGTCGAGGCCGCGCGCGATCCGCGCCATCTCGATCGCGTCGCGAATGCGCTCGCGCCCGAGGCTGTAGGCGTGGATCGGCTTGTCCGAGAGCGTCAGCATGTCGTAGAGCGCATCGAGGTGGCGCACCGAGGCGTGGATGTCGATGGGCTCGACGGGATAGCCGCCCATCACGTGGATCGAATCGAAACTCTGGATCAGGCGAAGGAAGTTGCGATAGTCGCGTTGATTGCCGGGCCGCCGCCCGCCCTCGCGGTCGAAGGCGTTGGGCGCGCTGCCCACCGAGCAGAAGGCGACGTTCGCGCCGCCGATGACGACGCTTCGCTCCGGGTTTCGCGCGTGCAGGGTGAACTGCCGCGGCGCCTTGCCGATCTGCGCCTCGACGAGGGCCGGATCGAAGCGCACGCGGTTCGAGGCGGGGTCGACGTCGGCGCCGGCTTCTTTCAACATCGCCTTGGCTTCCTCGTGCAGGAAATCGACGCCGATTTCCTGCAGCACGTTGAGCGCGGCGCGGTGGATCGATTCGAGTTCGTCGCGGGAGGTGAGGTCCACGGGAGCGAACGGCAGTTGCGGCTGCGGCGTCCGTGGCGGCGGCAAGGCGGCCGAACGCTCGCCGCGACGACGGCGGCGAGAGGACTCCTCGCTCAGCGGATCAGCGGACATGGTTCGCGCCTCACGTTGGGCTTGTTGGGGCCGGGCGGCGACGATCGCGCATCGTCCCGTCGAGAAGCTGCGGTATGCACGCATCTCGGCGACAGCGTGGAAACTCACCCCGCCCCTCACCCTGCCTCTCCCCGCGAAGTGCGGGGAGAGGGGAAGAACGGCGCCGCGCGCTCCTCTCCCCGCTCGCGGGGAGAGGTCGGGTGAGGGGCCGGGTGATTGGCCGCAGGCTTCGCCGAGATCTGTGCATACTGTAGCGCTCGAAGGAAGCCGACTGTAGCGAGCGGCGCCGGCGGCGCCGCGCGCGAAAATGGCATCGGGACATGCCTATTTGGCCGTCGCCGCCGGCGCCCGCCCTCACTTGGCCGCGCGCAGCTTCGCCCCCTCCGCGCCGCCGTTTTCGGGCTCGGGCGGCTTGCCGGCCGAAGCCGCGCTGAAGCGTGCGATCAGCCACGAGCGGAACAGCGCCACCGCTTCGTTGCTGAGGTCTTCCGGGTGGGTGGTCAGATAATAGCCGTAACCCTCGTCGATCGACAGGTCGAACGGCTGCGCCAGCCGCCCGGCCTTGATCTCCTCGGCGAACAGCAGGGGATCGGCGAGAGCCAGACCATCGGCCTGCGTCGCGTACTGGACCGACAACTGCTCCGTGTCGAACACCAGGCCGCGATCGACGGCAAGGTCGGGACGACCGATCGAGCGCGCAAACATCTCCCAGAAGAAGAAGCGGGGGCGACCGTCGATCTTGACGTGGAGGAGGTCGTTGGCGGCGATGAATTTGGCCGGATCGGAACGGTCGGCGGTCTCCAGCAGCTTCGGGCTGCACAGAATGGTGGCGCGCACCATCCACAGAAGATCGTGGATCGCGTCGGTGACGCGCGGCTCGGAATAGACGATGGCGATGTCGATGTCGCCGTCGACGTCCGTGCCGGTGGTCGGCTTGGAGACGATTTCGAGGCTGATGCCGGGATTCTCGGCGCGAAAATCGCGCAGGATTGGAATCGCCAGGCGATGCGCGAAGGACGTCGGCAGCGCCACCTTCAGCACGCGTTTGGGCCGGCCCTTTTCCTTGATGACTTCGCCGAGCGCCTGGTCGATGCGGTCGAACGACTTCGAGACGACGGGCAGAATATGCCGCCCCGCCTCGGTCAGCACCAATTGCTGCGGCCGGCGCTCGAACAAGGCGACGCCGAGAAAATTCTCCAGCACGATGACGTGCCGGCTGACCGCGCTCTGCGCGACGGTCAGGCTGTTGGCCGCGGCGGTGAAGCTCAGATGCTGCCCGGCCGCCTCGAACGCGCGCAGCGCGTTGAGCGGCAACCATTTGCGGTCCATCGTCCCTCCCCCCGGACGATGTACGAGACCTCAAGCGATTCGCGTCCTCGCGAGCAAGTCGATCGCCAACTCGTAGCCCATGCCGGGTTTGTCGCCGAGCACGATATGACCGACGTCGTTCACCCGCAAGGGCTCGGCCATCATGTAGTCACGACGGTCCACATCCCATTCCGGCGGATCGTAGGGGAATTCGAGGAACGGCGCATCGCAAAGCCCCGCCGCCAGATGCGCGTTGGCGACCACGCCCATGCCGTTCGTCCAGGTGTGCGGGGTGAAGATCAGATTGTGCTCCTGCGCCATCAGCGCGACGCGGCGCAGGCCGGTGAGCCCGCCCGCCAGCGCGGCGTCGGGCTGCAAGACGTCGAGGCAGCCCTCGGCGATGAGGTCGCGGAACTCATAGAGCTCCCTGGTCATTTCGCCGCCGGCGAGGCGCACGTCGACGCGCTCGCGCAAACGCCGCATGCCGGCGCGGTCGCCGCGATGCAGCGGCTCCTCCATCCAGTAGACGCCGAGCCGCTCCAGTTCGCGCGCGACCTGAAGCGCGTCCTTGAGCGTCCACGGCGCGTAGGCGTCCCACGACATGCGCCAGCCCTGATTGCAATCGACCAGCAGGTCGAGACGGTCGCCCACCCGCGCGCGCACCGCCTCCAGCGCCCTGATGTCGGCGCGCCAGTCGCCGCGATGGAAGCGGATTTTCAGCGCCGTGAAACCCTTGGCGATGTCCGCTTCGGCCGCTTCGGCGAGCTCGGCGGGGCCGCGCAGGGTTCCCGACGAAGCATAGGCGCGCACGCTGTTGGAAAGGCCGCCGATCAGCTTCCAGCAGGGCTGGCCCGCGATCTTGCCGGCGAGGTCCCATAGCGCCAGATCGAGCGGCCAGCAGCGGCCCCAGTGAAAGCTGATGTTGGCGAGAATGCGCCAATGGCGCTCCAGCGCCAGCGCGTCCTGGCCGACGAACAGCGGCTCGTGACCCTCGAAGCCGAGCATCATGTCGCCCGAGCCGATTCCGGTGACGCCGAGATCGGTATGCACCTGCACGATCGCCGCGTCCCAGAAGGTGCGCGGCTTGGTGTCCCAACTGGCGCGAAACGGCGGATCGAAATGGAGCCGGTGGCGGGTGATCTCGATGGCTGTGATGATCGCCTTGGGGGCGCGGGCGAGAGGCGTGAAAGGCTCGGTCATGTCGGCTCCGTCTCGTAGGCTCCCTTCTCCCGCAAGGCGGGAGAAGGTGGACTTCGCGTCAGCGAAGGCCGGATGAGGGCCTGATGGCGCGCGCGAACCTTTGAATGAGCCTCCTTGCGCCAAGGCCCTCATCCGGCGCTTCGCGCCACCTTCTCCCGCGAAGCGGGAGAAGGGCGACGCCCGCCTACCTGTACGCGGTCCAGATCGTCTTATAGTCCATGTACTTGTCGACCGCGTGGGGCGAGCGGTCGCGGCCGAAGCCGGACTGCTTGAAGCCGCCGAACGGCGTCGTCAGCGACGAACGGTCGTAGGTGTTGACCCACACCGTGCCGGCGCGGATGGCGCGCGTCAGGCGATGCGCCGCGTTCATGTCCGAGGTCCACACCGCGGCGCCGAGCCCGTAGATGGTGTCGTTGGCGAGGCGGATCGCCTCTGATTCGTCCTCGAACGGGATGACGACGACGACCGGGCCGAAAATCTCCTCCTGCGCGATGCGCATGTCGTTGCGCGCGTCGTCGAGAAGGGTCGGTTCGACGTAGTAGCCGCCCGTCTCCTGCATCGTCCGGCGCCCGCCGAACGCGACGCGCGCGCCCTCCTTCACCCCGAGTTCGATGTAGGACAGCACGCGCTGCATGTGCCGCTCCTCGACGAGAGCGCCGAGCTGCGAGGCCGCCTCGAAGGGATGGCCAAGCGGAATTTGCGTGCGTTGGACTTCGCCGATCGCTTCGACGAGCTTGGCGCGGATCGAGGAATGCGCGAGGACGCGCGAGCCGGCGTGGCAGGTTTCGCCCTGGTTGTAATAGATGCCCCAGGCGATCGCCACGGCCGCCGCCTT
>Ga0181524_10001446_pt1 | contig 27109 bp, 20 predicted proteins | sample PEATcosm2014_Bin_34_FD_119761 | JGI IMG/M metagenome (GOLD analysis project Ga0181524, IMG submission 119761) | Peatland microbial communities from MTU Mesocosm Facility, Houghton, MI, USA - PEATcosm2014_Bin05_60_metaG | ecosystem: Environmental > Terrestrial > Soil > Wetlands > Peat | place... | reverse complement strand
TCCGCCGCGTCGGCCGCTGTGGCACCATAGGAATCGGCGCCAATTTCCTGGGCGAAATCGGCTGTCACGGGAGCGCCGCCCACCAGAACCTTCACGGTATCCCGCAATCCGGCCTCCTTAAGCACGGCAATGGTCTGACGCATGGCGCGCATGGTGGTTGTCAACAAGGCCGAAAGGGCTACGATATCGGGCTTCTCTTTCCTTACCACTTCCATGAATTTCTCCGGCGAAACATCTCTGCCCAGGTCCACCAACTCGAACCCCGCTCCTTCCATCATCATCCCCACCAGGTTCTTCCCGATGTCATGCAGATCACCCTTGACTGTGCCAATCACCACCTTGCCCACCATCTTCGTTCCCGCCTGGGCCAGCAGCGGTTTGAGGATACTCAGCGAAGTTTGCATGGCGCGCGCGGAAAACAACACTTCCGGGATGAATTTCTTCCCGTCCTTGAATTCGCTGCCCACCACCTGCATTCCCTGGATGAGGCCTTGGTTGAGAATGTCCTGCGCCGTCAGTCCGGTGGAGAGGGCTGCCGAGGTCATGCCCTCAACCTCCTTCACACGGCCGTCGATTATGGCATTACGTAATTGCTCTAGAACGTCGCCCATTGCATGCTCCTTTGCCTAGCGGCAGGATTGGATGTTCTTCAGCAGCCTAACGAGCAGGCGCATACCGTGCTTCGGCATTCGCCAAGATGACGTCGATTTGGTCTTGCGCTCTTGTGGCGAGCGGTAGGGGCCGGTGATTCCTCAGAATATCTTCCATATGAATTTGCACACGTTCTCCCATCGAACGAGCACCAACCGCTCGCCACTCTTCCCAACGCGCACGATCGAGCATACGGGGAAACCAGAACTCGCGGTTGAAGTGATTCAAGGTATGGTAAGTGGCTAGGAAATGACCACCTGGGCCGACCTCCTGTATCACCTTCGATGCCAACGTCTCAGGGCTTACCTCAATTCCCCGCAAGAGTCGCTTAACGAAGCTGATGACCTCGTCACTTAGGGTTGCCATCTGCAGCGAACCCGTCATCGCTCCTTCAATAAAACCGACGTCGTGTATCAAATCCGCGCCCGACAAGCCGGCGAACAGAACAGAGATCGCGCTTTCGACAGCAGCCTGTTCGTCGACGGCCTTGGAATCCGTACACCCCGCCGTTGACCACACCGGCAAACCCAGGTGCCGGCCCATTTCAGTTAAAGCGGCGGATTGCAGCGACAGTTCCGGAGCGCCGTAGGCAAGGCTTGAATTGCGCATATCCATAATCGAAACGACCCCGCCCATGACGAAGGGTAACCCTGGACGGATAGCCTGCGAGATTACAAGACCGTGCAGAGACTCACATAAGGCTGTAACCAAAACGCCTGCCGAGGTCGTGGGCGCCGTAGCCCCGCACATCGGACAAGGCGTATAGACAATGGGAATCGAGTGCTGCGCGCAATAGATCAGCTTAGCTGCAGCTTCACAGTTTGCCACCAGCGGTGAGAGAGGCTCAGCATAAAAGATGTAGTTCGGCCTCTCTCTAAAGGCTGCCTCACTTCCCGCAACGGCCACAGCGATCTGATGGATGTCACGACAGGTCTCCAACGTATAGGACCACGCGACAATTGGCTTACCGGTGTTTGCGATCATATCCGCAAATTCGTAGACGTCCGCCAGATCCGGTGTCACGTCGCTGATCACACCGAGAGACTCAACAAAATCGATATTGGGCAATGCATCGCAGACTCGAGCAACCTCACCGGCGTCTTTGCGCAGGTATTTCCGTCGTTTGCCGGTAAGCGGGTCGATCATGTTCGGGCAGGTAGGCCCAGGGCCGTAATGTACCCGGTTGGGCCCGATCACGATATCCTTCTCTGCAACACCTTCCTTGCTGTACACCTTAAATGAGGAGGGGGCAGTAAGCAGCGCCTTACGCACCACATGGCTAGGAATATGCACACGCAGGCCATCCACCGATGCCCCTAGGGACTCGAGAATAGTCAACGCTTCCTCATTGAAGATATCGATGCCAGGGTCATCCATGATCTCCAGGGCGGCTCGAAGAATCTCCTCCCGCTGATCCCGCCCAAGGACCTCGAACTGGACTGTGGCGTTGGATTGGCAGTTTACCCGCATAGGGGTTTCACCTTTGCAGATGAATAAGCTGCAACTTGAAAGCGGCTCGAAGTGTTCATTCCCGAACTTTTATTCTGCCTAATCTGTACCAGCCATCTTCTCCTAACCCTTCAATCGCCAACTTCACCTTTGGTTGCCTAGAAGAGGGGTCTACGAGTGCCAAGGAAATTTCATAGTCCCCCACGGGCATATCCACCGGCAGAAAGACAGCATCATCGTAGACGTTGTCACCTGGAAGCCAAGTCGTGATATTCGCATTAGTCAAGAAAAGTTCAGTTCTTCTGTCATTTTTCAGCCGTAATGCCAGGCTATATTTCTTATAGCAGGGGGCAACCCCTTTGTTCTCCCACCACGACGTGAAGGCCAGCTTGCCGTTCGAACTGACTGCCTGAGGATAGGTAAACTTCCGCAGTACGAACCGGTAGCCCATGCTTTTCAGCCAGCGGTTGACCTGCGGCTCCCACTCCTTCGGTACCGCCGCCGACTTCGCGTTGAGCGAGCTAATATGCCACTTGAGCGACTGGTCGATGATGTAGTTGATGTCCCAGCCCCTCTCCTTCCAGTCCTGCATGATGCCGCAAATTTCAAAGGCCACGGGCACTTCTTTCCAATCGTCCCGTAATCCGCTTCGGCTGAACAGTTGCGGGTAGAGATCGAGCATTTCGGACTCGTTCGGGCCCCAGAAACCCAGGTCGCCCAGGCAGTCCGAACGCCAGCCCACAGGTCGGAAGGCGTGCGCGTACTTGCTGGACTCTTCTTCGCCCATCTGAATGAGCAGGGGCGTTTTCTTGAAGGATTCCAGATAGCAGTCCAGCAGGGCGTGCCGGATTGTTATCTTCAGGTCGTCAACTCCGGCGTCTTCTCCCGCCATCCCCACCAGCGCCACATCCACGCTCTCGAGGTCCGGGTGCCCGTCGTAGCGGTTCCCGACAGCTCGAATCAGGCCGCCGAAGTATTTGAGGTAGCGGGGGTCCTCGGGATCGACGAGCCACTTCCTGTTGCCGAGCTTGTGCCACGGCCCCACCAGGGCCCGATACCAGGAAGGTACGTCCGCGGCGTCGCCCGGAATGTTGCGCCGGTACCAGGAAAACCGTGCCGCCGCGTCGGCTTCGGTCTCACCGGAAGGCATTACGCGGAAGATGAGGCTTTGGCCGCGCTCCCTGGCGGTAGCTAGCGCCTTGTCGATCACCTGCCAGTCGTAGACCTCCTGGCGGGGTTCAAGCGTGCTCCAATAGAGGCGCACGTAGGCCAGGGTGGTTCGGGGGTAATTTTCGTTCTTGTAGTTTCCGTGGACATCCTGGGACTCGATCCGTCCTTCGATCCACCCAGGCGGGTCCACGCGGTCACCATTGAAGCGCTGTTGGGTGGTGAATCCCATACCAGGGTTCAGCAAAACGTCACCAATCTCCTGGGGACGAATGATGACATCCTGCGCCAATCCCGAGGCGGCAAGCGCCCATAACACCAGCGCTCCAGAAATAGCCCGACCCGTTGCTCTTCGATTCTCGTTCCGCATACTTCCTCCTCAAAGAGCCCCCATTGTTAGACAGAACATCTGGCACGGGAATCCAGGCCAGCGTCGCTGTTGAGGGCCAGCACAGAGTACTCCATTCACTTGCGACGGTTGTCTCTAACGTATCGAATGGCTGCCCCCTTTTCCTTCCGATCCGCTTCCGGTTCAGGCGACAAGCTGCTCCCAAAGCGCTCGATAGTAGCGCATCACGCGGATCGGTTCGCAGCTCGACGGAATTTCAGCCAGCGTGTAGCGGTTGTAAGCCACGGCGCGCATCAGTTGGAAGAGTTCGCGGTAGGGGTATGGCTTTCCATCCTCCGGAGAGGTGGGAATCTCTTGCACACCCCCCCAAGGCGCAGGATTCTGCCACAACTCCCCAAGGTGGCAGTTGCGCAGCCACGGCTTGAGAAGCTCAAAGTACTTCTTCACCGAGCCGTCCACGACGTCCGTATCGTTCGAATTCCAGCAGATGCCTACAGACGGGTGGTTCGCCACTTCCATGATGCGGTGAATGTAAGGCGGGTTCTGCGTCTCTACACCGTGGACTTCCAGCCATATTTCCACTCCCTGGTCGCGCGCCGCGTCGCCACACTTTCGGAGTGCTCGGCCGATCTGGGCGAGTGTGTTTTCCCTAGGCACGCCCTCCACAAAGTGGTTGGGGCGCACCTTCACGCCCAGGCAGCCAAGATCGTGCGCCAGCTCGCACCAGCGCTGTGTTTCTTCAATATTTTTCGCCACGATTTCCGGCCGAGCATCTTGATATTCGCAGGCAGTTCCCAAGCTGAGCAGCCGCACGCGCGAGTTCTCAAAACGTTTGCGGACTTCCGCTCGCTGTTGCTTATTGAGCGAGAGTTCGATGCCATGCTTGTGTGTCGACCGTGGTTCAACTGCTTCAAAACCTGTGGCCTCACAGTTCTTAATGATGGTCTCGACGTCCCAATCCTTGCCCAGTTCGTACGTCACCATTCCCAGCTTGAATCCTGGCATGCCGACTTTTGGTGATGCCGCGGAAAAGCAGGGTGCATCCACTGTTAGCAGGTTTCCGAAACCCGCTACCGCCACGCCACTTGCCTTGAGAAATGTTCTTCTTCTCCAATTCTTCACGTTTCTGATTCTCCTTTGTACCGTCGAATTCAATTGATTCCTGGCGGCCACACGTCAATAAGCAAATAGCATCCGCAGACTACACAGATTCCGCACCTAACGCGTTCCGAGCGTAAAGCCTGCGCAATGCGTATAATCTGCAGATCTAAGCTACACGTTCTCCGGCACAACGTACGGATCGCGGTAACTACCGCGCAGCATGCGGTTGGCCTCGTCATCACCAATAACTTGCTGCGTGTCCGGGTCGAAATGTAAGGTTCGCCCGAGGCGATACGAGGCGTTTGCCAAGTGCACGAGAGCACAGGAGATGTGCCCCTCATGAATGGGTGCATTCAGGTTTTCCTGCTTGCGACTGCGCACGCATTCGATGAAGTTGGCCCAGTTGTTACCTCCTTGAGTCATGTGTGCGCCGGGCGCCGCATCTTTGCCCAGCCAACTCTTGTAAGAGTCAGCGTTATCATCCACGGCCAAGTAACCCTTCGAGCCGTAGAAGATGTCCCCTATGAAGTAGGTGGATATGGCCTTAGCCGGCGCTGGGGGGGCGCCACCGGGAGGAACGGTGACAAACGTGGGCGTGCCGAGTTCGGCTTCGCCGTTGGTCATCCAATGGCGGACTTCGAATTCTAGTATGCGTCTCTTGCCATTGGGAAGATCAAACTCAAATGCGGCGTTAATCGTGTTGGGGGTTTCCTGATCGTCGTCGAAAAGGAAATGCCCGCCGATAGCGGAAACCTTCCTGGGAAACTCAACTCCGAGCCCCCAGCGTGCCAAATCCATTTCGTGAATGCCTTGGTTGCCGAGATCGCCGTTGCCAGTGTCCCAGAACCAGTGCCAGTTGTAGTGGAATCGGTTGCGCGTGAACGGCTTGAGCGGTGCGGGCCCCGTCCACAGGTCATAGTGGACTCCTGGAGGCACCGGTTCGACCGGCGCTTTGCCGATGGTGTCCCGCCACTTGAAGCACAAACCGCGCCCCATATAGATTTCGCCTATAAGTCCTCCGCGTAATTTCTGAATACCATCCATAATCCCCGGGCTCGAGCGGTTGTTGGTTCCATGTTGGACAATCCGGCTATACTTTGTGGCGGCCCGCACGAGTTGGCGTCCTTCCCAAAGGTTATGGGAGCAAGGCTTCTCGACATAGGCATCCTTACCCGCCTGGCACGCCCAGATTCCCATGAGCGAATGCCAGTGGTTGGGCGTAGCGATGGAGACAGCGTCAATCGACTTATCATCGAGCAGCTTTCGATAATCAATATAGGTCTTGGGCTTCGATATCCCCATCTTTTCCACTTTGGCGAGCGCCTCGGCGAGCACATTCTCATCCACGTCACAGACCGCTGCAATTGCAACGTCCGGCAGCTTCGCGTACTCCTGGACGTGCGCAAATCCCTGCCCGTGCAATCCCACTACCGCAATCTGGACGCGGTCGTTTGCGCCCACCACCCTCCCAGACCGGCCGAGAACTGCCATGCCGCTAACGGTTGCCAGTCCACTGCCCGTCCTGGCCGCAGCCTTCAAAAAATCCCGGCGACTCAATTCAGAATCGATAAACATAGGCTCTTTCTCCACTATTACTCTCGACTCTTGAGATACTGGACGTAGGCTTTTGCGATCTCGGCTTGACGCGCATCGCCGTGGTGTATCAGAACGCGATAACGAAAGGTCAGATTTTGCCTGGGAGGTATAGTCAAACTCCCATCGCGGTTCTTGTCATTGCAGAAGTCATGCTCCCCAAAAGGATTGGCAGCCAATAACCCATACCCACGGGCATGCCAGTATGTCGGATACTTGGGGTTCCGAGGGTTGTCAAAGACAGCGATACCCAGTTGCTCGCTCTCCACGGTTCCCGAATAGTCCACCCAACGGGCTCGTTTCCCCCAAATTCCTTGTTCATCGGTGCCGCCTTCCGAATTGAGCATGTGAACAGCAGGCGTTTCAAGTCCCTTCACAAGCCGGATGGCGAAAGTTCCCTCCTTGGTATCGCCCAATTTCAGCGCCTGATCGTGAGCTTGGATTGTAAACTCGCAATCGATACTGCGGGTGTTGGCATCACCTCGAAATACGTACGCCTGGACCTCATCGCCCATCAGGTTGCCATCCGGTCCGATGAGGTGGAACAACGCTTTGACCTGGCCCACTTCGGGCCCGCCCTGCATCATTTGTAGGCTCACAAACACCGTCCTGCCATTCGGCAGATCCTTGCCAGGATAGTAAACGCCATTGGCGGTTTCTTGGGCTTTGGTGCTTTGTGCCTCGCCCCAGAAATCGATGCCATTGATGTCCCCGTGTGCATAGAACATCGCCCGCTGATGAGGGTGGTCCGTGCTCTCGCCCGGTATGTCCGTGCGCATCGGAAAGCCCCGAGTTACCACGGTTCCGGCGGCGGATCGCAGCGGATGCAGGTACGGCTTGGGCGCTTCCGGGCCAAAATAGTAAGTGGTGAAAGGGCGGCCGCCAATCCGCACGTGAATGACACTTCCCTCTCTGACCAACTGCACTGGCTGGCCAGAATGAGCACATGCGAAGGCAAGGCTGGCGATAGACAGTGCAAGTACCAGACGGAGCCTATTCGATGCGCGTTTCATTCAGCTACTCCTCACAAAGAGCCCAAGAACTGCTGATGACATTGCTATGGCTGGAACCATTAAACTCGCGCAAGCCGCCACCCATCTCTTCATAATTCCGCGCCGCGCCAATTGCGTTCGTTGGCTCACGTGACACCTGCTCGCATTGAATTTATCGCACCGCACACCTCCTCACCTCCAAGTAGCACCGACTCAATCCGGAGGGCGAGTTCCTCGGGGTAGAACGTGACAAGGTTAGCAGGCTGGCCGGGGGCAATTTCAGTACAGATACCTTCGCGGCCGAGCAGCCTGCCAGGGTTCGTTGTTGCGGCTTGGAGTGCTTCGCCCAGCGAAACTCCCGCGAATTTAGCAAAGACCGTTACCGCCCGGTTCATGGTCAGCGTCGAACCTGCCATACTTTGGCGGTCGACTGTTACCACTTGTCCGCTGGGTAAAAGCTCAACCTCCAACCCGACCATCCAGTACCGGCCGGGAGCAAGGTGGGCCAAATGCACGGCGTCGGTGATGAGGATGCAACGATCAGTCCCTTTGACACGTTGAATCACTCGGACGAGATCGGGGGGCAGATGGAAGCCGTCGCAGATCAGGCTGGCCGAGAGCCGGTGACTCGCCAACTGAGCCCAAATTGGACTTTGGTGCCGATGGATAAAATTCGGGCACCCGTTCCCCAGGTGCGTGCTGAGCCTGGCCCCCGCTGCTATAGCTTCATGAATCTGCTCAGGGGTCGCGTCTGTATGGCCGATAGCCACCAAAACGCCAGCGGCCCGCGCCCGGCGGATGAAGTCGTACGCCCCTGGCAATTCCGGGGCTAGGGTCACGATAGCGATATTACCGCCCGCCGCCTCCTGCAGCCGTGCAAACTCATCCCAATTCGGAGAGCGCATTAATGCCGTATTGTGTGCTCCACGCGCTCCGCCGGGCGACAGGTAAGGGCCTTCTAAATGATAGCAAGGGACAGTCTGCGCAAAATGGGCGTCAAGACGTCGCGCCTCTTCCAGCACTCGAAAGTTGTGTTCGAGCTGCTCGATCGTATCGGTGAACAGCGTTGCGCAAAAAGTGGTGACACCTGTTTCCCAAATTGCCGGCAGAATACTGATTGCCTTTTCCGGGTCGAGCGTCGGATCAGACGAAAGGTCAACTCCTGCAAAGCCATTGAGCTGGATGTCGATGAGCCCCGGACTCACGAAAGGCAGCTCAGGATCGTGAGGCCCCTCGAGTCGAACCGAGCTGATCCGCCCATCTTCAATTCCCACCTGTGCTGATCCGAGGTCAGCAATGTTCGCCCTGATTTCCATGACCATTTGGCAACTCCCTTCCCTGTTTCAGAGTTGAAGGATCGACCACAGCAAGAGAACCAGTCCCACGCTCAGCGCAGCTCCAATCGCCACGCCTTTCAAATCGTCTCTATAGGCAGTGAGAAAACCGACGCCACACGCTCCACGGCGCAGATGCAGCAGATTGACCAAAAGCAGCTGACGCCCCCTTTTCGCAGCCCAATAGGCCATGTTTCCCACGCGTTGGGAGCCCCCCGCGGAAACTGGCGGGTCGAGCTCCGCGTCTTTCAAACTCACATCCGAAGGAGTCTCGAGGTTCGTGAAGAATGTAGTTAGATTAATGCCGTCCTCAGGTGGAGTAAGCAAGCTTACCGCGATGAGGCCCACAACACCTGCCAGAAGTGAGCTGAGAAAGATGTTCGGATCCCAGTAGTCCAACCGTTCATGCCTCAGATGATACAAGGTAAAGTTGACGAGCAATGCCACGAGCACGCTGGCGGCTGCACCCCAACGGTTAGCGCGGCGCCAGATCAGGCCGGCAACCACGCTTATACCTACATAGGTAGCCATGGTCTCCGTAAGGAGGAAGGAGTAAAGCACCTTCTGGATGAGGAACACTGCATAGACCACCGCAATCAGCACAGCGGCCAGCCCGCTGAATCGTCCCACCCACAGGTAGTGGCGGTCAGATTTCCCTTGAACCAGCCTAGGGCGGTAGAATCCCTGGGTGAAGAGAGCGCCGCTGTCAACCATCATTGCCGAGCAGGTGGCCAGGCTGGCGCCCGCCACGCTGGCAATCAGCAGGCCCCGAAAACCGGTTGTAAGGAAGTGGCGGCAGGCGAAGCCAAAAGCTTCCTCCGGATCAACAAGAGTTTTCGTGCCGAAGAGAGCCCGCGCCACCGTCGCTGCCACCATCAGACCCACGATGGCCCAGCCAATCGTGCATAGGCGCTTAATGACCGTACCGTGCAGGAATCCTACCCGGCAGGTGTACTCATCTTTCCCCGTACCCACCGCTGCAATCAAGTGTGGTTGGGCCATGATGCCGACGAGGCCGTTGAGCGTCAGCATGGCTATAAACCACGGACCGATTTGTTTTGGCGTCGCCATCGAGAAGAAAAAGGCAGGCAGCGTATACTTCATGCCCCTGAATCCGCCCACCAAGCTCCACCCCATCGGGATCAACATGACTGACAGAAGGATGATCAGTGAACCATGAACGAAGTTACTCCAGGTAGAGGCCACCAAACCGCCGCTAAAGCTATATAGGATAAAGACCGCGGCCAGCCCCAAGACCACCTGATTGACTGTCACACAGCTACCCAACACTTCACTGAGAATCTTGGCCCCTCCCTTTAGGACACTTGCCAAGCCGATGATGAAAAATACCATGGCGAAGAGAACGTAGAGCCCAGCCACCCCAGGACCGTACCGATCCTCCATGACCTCGGCTGTGGTGGTTCGCCGGACGCGGCGGAACACCGGAGCCATGGTCCAGTAGAAGGGCATAGCGAATAGATTCTTCCATTGATACCAGATCGCCGAAATGCCCATGCCGTACACGGCCCCCGCCAAGCTCACCGGCATTTCTGCCGTGGTACTTACGCTGAAGCTCTGCGCCATCATGAGCAGCTTGCCAAAGCCCCGGTCTCCTAAGAAATATTGTCCGGTGTTCTTCACCCGCAGGTGGGCCACAATACCGAGCGCTCCGAGGGCGGCAAAATAGGCGCCAATGATCAACCAATCCAACACTCTAATTTGCATGCGGCAGCGTCCTGAGTCACCAGCGGATCCGCTTCCCCTTTGGAAAGAATCTGGGTTTGCCAGTCAGTGCACTATCTTCGGTTGGAGAGGTCGCCGGTATCACTCTTCACCGAACACAGCAGGCGATTGAGCAGGCCCTTGCTCTCGCAGGCCTCCTGGAGCAGCAGGATGAGGTTCCAAAAGCGCTGGCCGTGGTGCGTCGCAACCGTGTGCCGCAGTTAGAGCACTTTCACCATTACGGTTAATATTCTCCCGTAAAGCCGGACGGTCTGCTCACGGGTAAGCGGTTATGGGGCGAGTCCCCCGGCTCAAGTGAAACCTTGCCTTGCTTCGAATGCGCCAGACATGGGTCACCCGCTCAGGCCTTGGTCAGACATTGCGTTTTGCCAGGCTGAAGCGAGAATTTCCAGTGACTCACATTTTCACCCAAAATACATTCGATCTCGCGCGGCTGGGAAGAGAGGTTGACGATATCCAGCGAAATCAATTGCCCGCCACGAACCTGGGCTGAGACCACGAGGCCTTCGCCAGCATGAATACCTTCAAACTTCACGTCACCCCAGGCTTGTTGGGCGCCGCCGCTCAGGATGCGCAGCGTATTGGCCATTGCGTTCGCGAGCATGTCATTCACGGCCCTGATCATGGCGCTGTGGGCTGTCATAAACCAATTCTTGAACAGCTCGCCGTGGTACCAGACCCGTTCCGGCATGCCACCGAAGTAGTTCACGCTCTCCACCGTGCTCTGAAGCAGCATGGTGGCGCGGGGATCGCCTCCGCGGGCGAAACACCGCACCGCCCAGTAGTTCGCCCAAGGAAATGCCTTCTCCAAGGAATGGTGGATGACGCTTTGCAGGTTGTACAGCTTCAATTCGGGGTCGTAATTCTCCATCATTTTCGTGAGCGTGGGCCTTAGGGCAGGGTGATCGGGGAAGAGATCGAAGATCAGCGAACCCCAGTGAGGCAACCGTCCCCCTTCGAAGGACTGTAGGACGCCGCTCGCATCCACGTTGCGGTTCAAACCAACGCGCAGCTTGCTGATGATGTCGTCCAGCCGTGCGATGGCCGGTTGGCGCTTCAGAATCCGCGCGGCCTCACGATAATCCATCAAGGCCCGCAGGATGATGGCACAACTGTAGGTATCGTTCACTCTGGGCACAGTTTCGTCGATGCCTTCAGCACAACGAACGATGAAATGGTCGCCTCGGTCTACAAGTGTATAGTCAACCTGGAAGAGCAGGTACTCTTCCATGATGTGGAAATGCTCCTCGAGGAAGCGCGTGTCCTGTGTGTTTTGAAAGTAGGAGTAGATGGCGTGCGCCCAGACGGAGTTGCTATATGTTTCGCCTTGTGGTTCCGGCCCGATGGGGTCTCCATCCATGAACTCCTTTATCCCAACCGTCCACTCCAGCCGCGCCCCCCGCGCGGATAAACGCCGCGCTAGCTTGCGCGCATCCTCCATGTAGGTCTCCAGATGCGCGAGGACCTTTTCTGCTTCTTGTGTGTTTCCGCAACCGAGCCACGCTTCAACGGCTATCGAGCTGTCCCAGAACATCAAGCCTTGCCAGAGGTACGGCAGGTCGCCGGCAGGCACGAAACCCGACGGATGTTGAAGGGACCGCAACCGGTAACGGCTGACGTTGTAGAGATACGCGATCACCGGATCGGGGATTTCGACTTGGCTGACGGCAAAGTAATCGTCCCACTCCTTTTCATGCTGGCCCCGAAGGCGCTCGTAGCCGAGCTCGCGGCATTCGGCAATCGCTGCATCCAACGCGGCTCGGTAATCCCCGGCGTCCTCGTTATCGATGGCCACGAGATAACGGGTGAATGATTCTCCCGTGTGCACCACCCGCGTCTGAAGCTCGCCATACGCCAACTCGCCCTCTTTCTTTTCGCCGGTCTTACCGGTGGCGCTCTCGCAATCGAACCACGACCGCGCACCCCCTCGAAATCTCTCCAGCGTGAAGCTGTAATCCATCAACGACTTCTGCGGCTCTACTTCCAACGTGGCGCTGTTCATCTTGATACCGGATTCGAAGTAGTGAGGGGCCACTTGGGGTGGCGCGTTGAGGAAAAATACGATGGCTGTGCCGGAGGGAGGTGTCTCCAGGAACTCATAGTGCTCCACCAACACGTGCTGCTTCGTCAGGAAGTTAGCGACTTTGAAGCGCAGCCATCCCTCGGATTCGTCGTCCTTCTGCTCGTAGAAGCTCGTCAGCATCGCTTTGCGAGGATCGAAATACTGTTTGCAGTTGCGTGGTGGGGCGAGAGCGCCGTTGAGAATGGGCGCCGACGCGAATTCGAAGAGTGGGAACAAGGCTCCGACCTCATAACGATCTCTTGTGCGCGTCCGCCGATCGCATTTGAACCAACCGCGGGAGCGCACCTCGGAGAGGGGGGTACCGTAGTCGAACTGCCAGGAATCGCCGGAGCCCAAGAGGTCGATCAGCATGGCATCCACCCCGTTGGCGAGGCACACCGGGAAGTACGGTTTATCCGGCAGATGGCTTCCCCACTCCGTGGTCTCAATTCGCACCGCTGCCTGAGAATGCCGGCGCGATGGCTGATTTGCCTCCCTTTCTTGACCGAAGCCGAGTTGGGCAAACCCGGTCACCGCGCCGGCAATCTTAAAGAACATCCGCCGATCTACACTCAGGCTCTTCGTATTCACCTGATCTTCCCTTTTCATCATGATTCTTCACCGAATACGGCAGGCGATTGAACTGGCAGTTGCTCTCGAACGCCTCCTCGAGCAGCAGGATGAGGTTCCAAAAGTGCACCATCGAAGTGCGTCGCAACCGTGTGCCGCAGTTGGCGCAATATCACCATTAAGGTTAATGTCCTCCCGCAAAGCTGGAGGGTCTGCTCACGGATTAGCACTTATGGGCGAGTCCCCCGGCTCAAGTGACGTCACATTCCCTCATCCCTCTCTCGTGAGAATTTGGGCGGAGCCGCCCTCCTCTCTGGGGCCAATTCCCGCTGGATGCCCAAATCAGAAGATGAACTTGAGCGCTAACTGCACGATTCTGGGGTCCCCTGCGGATAGAATTTGCCCGAAAGTTGAATCGGTCAAGTAGTTGTCGGGGGCGCCGAAATTCGGATGATTGAACAAGTTGAAGAACTCGGCCCGAAAGTCGAGTCGCCGGTCCTCGCCCCTGCCGAGAGGAATAGATTTGATCAAGGCAAAATCCAGGTTCGCATACCCAGGCCCGCGGAGGAAATTTCTGGCCGTGTTCCCGTAGGTCCCAGCGGCATTAGGCACGACGGCTGCCGTATTGAAATACTCCAGTAGCTTTTCCCCGGTTGAGCGATTGCTCGGCAAATGCGGGTTGCCGACGAGGTCCGGGCGGTCAGTAGCGACAGAGTAGTTGTTGCCGTCGGTCGAGTTGTTCGTGCCGGTGAAAAGAGTGAACGGAAGGCCATCTTGCCAAGTCAGGATTCCTGAGGAAGTCCATCCGCCAATAACTTGGCGGCCGAAGAACCCCAGCGACTTCACCGAGGGCAATTTATAGACGTAGGAAAAGGTCAACTTGCTCCCAACGTCGTAGTCGCAAAGGCCCCTGTCGTACGGTGGGTCCCAGGGTCGCGTGTAGGCGGCTTCGTCACCAAACACATAGCCCCCTTCGTCCAGGCACCTCGACCAGCGATAGCCCCCGATAAAGGTCAACGCACCCTTGACCTGCCTCAGCACGGAGATTGTTAGGCCGTTGTAGCTAGACGTGCCGACGCTCTGTTGCAAGGTAAACGTGCTGTAATATGGATTCAATACACTTCGCGCCTGGGTGGTGGCAATGTTCTGATCCAGCGTCAGGTTAGGATTATAGATAGACGGATTGTTGTCCTCGGACCCGTAAAGGTGGTAAGACTCGGCGCCTTCATACGCCACGCGTAGGGCGAATCCGGGGAATTGGTGTTCGGCCGTCAGATTCCACTCCTGAGTCGTGGGAGCCTTCAAGCCCGGGCCCATCAGAGCAAAAGCACTAACCGGCTCGGGAATAGGCGTATTGGGCGAGGGGGGAGATGGATAAGGAAAAGGAGGGGTGATCGCTGGGGCGGTGACCCCTGCGTAAGGATTGGTCAGGTTACCGGGGGGAGGAACCAAGATTAACCTATAAGAGTACGGGGGAGTCTCTTGTGGTCCCAGTCCCCCCGCAAACATCGTAAGCTGCCCCTGAAAGATCCCGTATCCCCCTCGAATGCTCGTCTTACCATCTCCACGGAGGTCGTAGGCGAATCCCAAGCGCGGGTCAAAAATGCCCAGATTGGATTCGTCCCCAGAGGCGGAATTCCTTTATCAAAACCTCCCACCAGCCAACCGGGTGGGAGATTAGGATAGGCTGTAGAGTGAACTCCCTCGTTATAAAGGTTTTGCTCAAAATAGCCGGTGCCGCCTGGCGCCCCCGCCGAGGGGTAAAAGGGATTCCAGCGCACGCCCAAGCTCAGCGACAACTTTCGTGTCGCCTTCCAGCTATCGTTAGCGTACAAACCCCACAAGGGCCGCCATAGTCCCACGGCGAACGGCGCATACTCACGGAACTGGGAAGGACGGCCAATCAGGAAGTCGACCAAATTATTGCCGGAGTAACGGTTGGAGAACCAGAAGCGGCCGCCGGCTGAAGGGTCGCCGTCTACAACCTGCTTTGCCTTGTCCCACTCGACACCAAACTCTAGGGTGTGACTCCCCTTCGCATAGGACCAATTGTTCTGGATATCGCCCGTCGTTGCCGGAGTTGCGAGTTTCGAAATGGCGTAAGCGGCGTCAAAGTACCCACTCACCACAAGGTAGAGCTCTTTTCCGCCACTGGGATTAGCGGTCGGGAAGTCGCACCCCAAATCAGCCCAGCTAGGGCCCCCAGGAGAAGCGCCCTCCATACCATAGCGCCGGCTCAACCCGAGAGTGAGCGTGCTCATGAGCGCTGGAGTTAAGGAGTAACTGAAATTCAAAGACCCAAATTGGCTCCGGGTGTACAGCGAGTACCCCCTTGTGAGGATGTTCCCTGCCTGAGGGATATTCGGAGTGTTCCAACTGTCGAACAAGTAAGTTCCGTAGACTCGAAACTTGTTTCCAAAGTTGCGATCCATCCGGCCCATATACTGCTTTTCATTTTGGTGTGTACTGGTAGTGTAATACGTCAAACCGGTTGGCCCTGCGCCCACTGGCACTAGCTTCAAAAAGTTTGCGGCGACAGGATTCCATGTTGCCGGATCGACGAAATTGTTGGTGTAAGCTGCACCGGTGAAAGGATTTACCAACGCCTTCGAAACTGAGGAGAAGTCGCCGCCGCGCTCTGCGGCCGTCGGCACGATCGCGTAGTTCTCTGTGGGGAGACTCCGCAACGTTGTCCCTTGAGCTGAGAAGAAAAAGAAGGTTTTGTCCTTTTGAATCGGCCCACCGATAGTGCCTCCGAATTGGTTCCTTTTGAGTCCATCTTGGGTTGAGGCGAAGAAGTTGCGAGCGTTAAGCGAAAAATAGCGCACGTATTCAAACGCCGAGCCATGAAACTGGTTCGTACCATTCTTTGTCACCGCGTTCATGACGCCCCCGCCTCGACCTCCGTACTTCGCGCTGTAAGAGTTGGTTTCATAGGAGAATTCCTTTATCGCGTCGGGGTTAGGATACGCGTTGGACATGGAGCTATAGGAATCCTCGTCTTGCGCACCATCGAGGTAAAAGTTCACCGAATCCCCGCGCCCACCACTCGAGGAGACGGCTACTAAAGCGTTGGGATTGTTCATAGTTCCATACTCAGTAATTGCGTCCGAGGGCCCCGAGTCAGGGGCTACCGCCATAAGCTGCAAAACGTTACGGCCATTCAGGGGCAATGCCACCGCCATTTCGGGGGTGACCTCGGTGGCGATCGTGGAAGAGACTGTGTTCACTTGCGTTGGGGTTGCTGCTACGTTCACACTTTCAGTTACCTTCCCCAGGGTAAGTTCAATGTTGACCGTGACCCCCTGTTCGACTCCCAGGATGATGCCGCCACGCACATAGGTCCGGAAGCCCTGCTTCTCGACCTCCAAGCGATACTCGTCCGGAGCAAGGTTGTTCAAAAGGTAAAATCCGCCGATATCAGACACTGTCTTGTACGCAGCGCCGGTCGTAACCGAAGTTGCGGTTACGCTCGCCTCGGGAACCACCGCTCCGCTCGTATCAGCAATTACACCCGAGAGTCTGCCATTAGTCCGTTGGGCGTGAACTTGACTCGCCCATAACACGCCGACCAGAATTACGATTGTGAGCTTACGCATCCGCCACACTCCTTTCTAGTTTTTTGAAGATGCAAGGCATTTTCCTCAAAACCCGGTAGCGGGACAGCTGACCCCGTAGTTACTGTAATCTTCCGGGTTGGATCTGTCCCCTACGAACCATGGACATATTGAGCAATTGTGTGCAAGCTATAAAGCGACCCAACTCTTACCATCAGAGATTCGTGTTGTCAAGAACTTTCTTTCTCATCTATGGAACAGACTTTTCTGTGGCTTGAACAAAGTAGAAAATGATTTCCGGGAAACTTTTTCTGAGCACTCGTTTCGCCTTGGATGAAGACAGTTGGCAAGCATCAGAATCAAAGGGCAAAGTGTGAATCGCTGCCTGATATTGCTGCGGACACGAGGGTGTGACTCCCAGCGATTCAACACCATGTTCGACATTGAATCTTCTAGGGAACGAATTCGCAGAACATGGCGTCGCAGGTGGAAACTATTTTTGCGAACCAATTTTTCTATTGACACTACCGCGCCCCTGAACGGACAATGCCCTGAAACTGTGCGGCGGTGTTTCGGTCACCGCGAATCGGTGTGCGGAGGGACCTCCCCCACTGCGAGCAGGCATGATGAAAAGGGATGCCATCGCAGGTGCCGCTCAGTCCAGCACTGTAGGCAGCAAGAGTCTTCGAGCCCGCAGAGGAGTCGGAAGATGATCATCCATAGCGAAGGGACATGTTTAAGCCGTATCCGTGCCGCGATGCGAGACGAGTCGGGCGCACTCGCTCGGATGGGCCGCCTCGTGCTCAAGGCGCCGTTGCGAGTGCGGAACCTCTCGATCGGAAAGCTGGCTTTGGCCTGTAACGTCAGCCCTACGACCGTGCACAGGTTCTGCCGGAGCTTGGGTTACAGCGGCTACAGGGAATTCCAAATGGACCTTGTAACGACCACGGCACGGACCGACTCGATCGCCTTTGATGAGTTCACCGAAGCCACCAGCCCAGAAGCCATAATCCACCGGGTGTTTGATGCCAATCGGCACAGCTTGGTGGAGACCGAGCGGAGGCTGGACTATCGAGTTATGGTGCGGGTAGCCCGCCTGATTCAACGTAGCCGGAAGGTGCTCTTCCTGGGCCTCGGGATGTCAGGGTGGATTGCACGGTATGCCCAAGATACGCTGGGAACTTTGGGCTTAACGGCCATTGCCATGGCAGACCCCTACTCGCAGATTTTCGCTACCGTAGACATAGGCCGCCAGGATGTCGTGGTAGGCATTAGCCATGCTGGTCAGACGGCTAACGTGGTCGACAGCCTGCTGGAGGCGCGGCGAAGGGGCGCGCACACCGTAGCCATAACGAACTACCCGCAGTCGCCATTGGCGGCAGCGAGCGACTATGCATTGATTACTGCTTTTCGGGAGTTTCGCACCGACCCCCAGGCTTACACCTCCAATGTCGTCCAAATGGCCGTGATCGACGCGCTATTCTTCATTTTGAGCAATTGGTGCGAAAGGAAGGTGAGGAGGCTGACTGCTCAGGCCGCGCGACGAAGCGAGAAGGTCCTCTGGATTTCGGTCTCCAAAAGGAACCGCTCAACTCCCCAAAACGGAAAGAAAGCTGCCTAATGACAACCGTACGTTATGAAAGCCCAGATTGGCCATCAACGACGACGACACGATGGGCCGCAAGATCGCGTTTGAGCGATGCAGTGCCCGACAGCCGTTCGGGTCGGCACAGCATACATGATCGATGATAATCCCCGATCAACGGCCTAGCGTTTACCTCTGCCGAGTCGCCGGTTGCTGGCGGGAAATCTCCTACTGTTTGGCTGCCGACGTGGTGCCGTGCTGAGTCACTGGTCGGATCGCGCACTACACGGAAGTTGGACATGCGTTTCTCCTTCCGGATGGATTTGCCAAACCGGCAGAGGCCAGTAGGGCCACTTCCCAATGAACGTGTGAATATGGATAATCATGTTGCGCGACCCATCAGCCGCATAACGCAAGCGCCCATAGAGCGCTTTCGCGCGATCGTCGATGCGAGCCGCAGTAAGCTCGGCCCGTTATCTCACGACCGCGCAAGAGGACGAGTTCATCGCAGAGTTTCTGAAGGTCTGGCCACCGTCGGAGGCTGAAAAGCGGGACGTCTTCAGCCAGTTTCAAGAAGCGGCTTAACTAGTCGAGCGTTACCTTAATTCATGGCGAGCACTAAAAGTTCCCATGGCGGGTAATCACAATCCGAAACCGACGTCGGTGCGAAAACAACTCCTCATCATCCTGGCGATCTACAGCCTCTTGTGTTATCTGCTTAGGATGAATATCTCCGTCGCGCAACTGTTCATGGTCCCTGAGTTGGGATTGAGCGACATCCAGGTTGGGCAGATCTTTAGCGTATTCATGCTGGGATATGCCCTGTTTCAGGTACCAGCAGGAGTCTGGGGAGACCGCAGAGGACCGCGCTTCGTGCTGACGGCCGTGATGCTGAGTTGGGGTTTGATGACCCTGTTAACAGGGCTGATCCCCGGGCTCGTGATGCGGGGTACAACCGCGGCATTCTTCTCCCTGCTGACCTTGCGCTTCCTGTTGGGGGTGGGGGAGGCCGCGATGTACCCGGTCGCAGGCCGCGTGATCGCCAATTGGATGCCCGCATCAGAACACGCCCTCTCAAACGCGTTCGTAATGGCCGGCAATACGGTCGGCTCGGCGCTCACACCGCCGTTGATCGCATACCTCATGCAGGCGCTCGGTTGGCGATTCTCCTTTTACCTGACAGGCGTAGTTCCTTTTGGCATCGCGTTGCTATGGTGGTGGCAAGCCAGAGACCTCCCGCAGCAGCACCCCGCAGTGAACCAACTGGAACTCGATCTGATTGGGTGCGGGCGAAAACAAGAGAATGGATCCAGTTTGGCGCCCTCCCGGTGGACGTTGTGCAAGGACTGGAACATTGCTTTTCTCTGCCTAAGTTACTTTCTCACCAGCTACGTTATGTTCGTGTTTGTGTTTTGGCTATACAAGTACTTTGTGGACGTACGGAGATTCACGGTCGTGGGTGGGGGATGGGCTCTTGCCCTGCCCTTTGTGACGGCCACAGTCGCCTTACCGTCGATGGGCTACTTGAGTGATCGTCTCGCCGCGCGCCAAGGGGCATTGCAGGGGCGCCGGATCGTGGCAATGGGCTGTTTGATGTTTTGTGGTCTCATGCTGGTTGCAGGTGCCGGGGCCACAGGGCCATGGATCGCGGTCAGCGCCATCTCGTTAAGTGTCGCCTGTCTGTTCAGCACCGAGGGGCCATATTGGTCAACCATCATCCGCTTAGGGGGGGGCCGCACGCTGGCGCAGCGGGTGGCCTAATGAACATGGTAGGCAATCTCGGCGGAGTGGTTTCAACTGCGGTCGTGCCATTCCTGGTGCATCTTTTCGGGTGGATGGGTGCACTGGCCTGCGCGTCAATCGCTGCCTTCATTGCCGCGGCCTTCTGGCTGCTGATCTACTCCGAACCTAAAATGGCCAGCGCGCCGTTGAGCAGCATGGCGCAGGCGTCGTCGGAAGCAAATTGAGTCACCCAAGAAAGATTCGCCGCTTGAGGTGAACTACGATGAGGGGGACCATCAATGGAAGCACACGCGGAGATGACGTTCAGAATGCTGACGCCTTCACAGATCGGGAAGATTCACGAGGCTTCGCTCGACATCCTGGAGCGGACAGGAGTCCAGGCGCGCGATCCTGAGGCCCTCGCCCTGTTGAAGCAAGCAGGTGCCAGAGTAGAGGGGGAGCGCGTGCGAATGAAAGCAGGGCTTGTAGAAGGCGCACTCGCGGCTGCCCCACGGTCGATTTCAATTTACAGCCGAAGCGGCAATCCGGCGATGTGTCTTGAAGGCTGGAACTCCTATTTTGGCACGGGGTCCGACTGCCCTAGCGCAATCGATCCGGAGGCCCGGCAGCATCGGCCAAGCACCAAGGCAGACGTCGGCGGCATCGCACAACTCTGCGACAAGTTGCCCAACATTGACTTCTGCATGTCAATGGGCATCGCCTGGGACATCAGCATGGTGACGAGCTTCGTGCATGAGTTTGACGCCATGGTGCGCCACACCTCCAAGCCCATAGTCTACACAGCTCAAGACACGGATGACCTGCGAGACATCCTGGCTCTGGGCGAGATCGTTGTGGACGGCGGCACCCGTGAACTTGAGGAGCGTCCCCGCTACATCCATTACAACGAACCGATCAGCCCCCTGCACCATAGCCCCAACGGGCTAGCCAAACTGCTCTTCTGTGCTCAGCATAAGATCCCGATGATCTATATCGGCAGTCCTATGATGGGAGCCTCTGCGCCGGTGACAATGGCCGGGTGTGTCGCCTTGGCCAACGCCGAAGCGCTTTCGGGACTGGTGATTCACCAGATGAAGAATCCGGGTGCCCCGTTCGTGTTCGGCGCCGACGCTACGATCATGGACATGCGAACATCGGTCTTTGCTTACGGGGCGCCGGAACTGCAAATTATGAACATCGCCTTCGCCGACCTAGCTCACTACTATCATTTGCCGTTCTTCTGCATCGCGGGCGCCACGGACTCCAAGGTGCTTGACGCACAAGCCGGAGCAGAAATGGCCGTATCGCTGTTAGTCAGCGCGCTTAATGGTTGCAATCTCATTCACGATGTCGGCTACCTCGAAAGCGGTCTGTGCTGTTCCATCGAAAGCGTTGTGATGGCAGATGAGATTATCGGTATGGTCAAACGCTTCCGCAATGGCTTTGACATTAGTCCGGAAACGTTGGCCCTGGACATCATCGACGATGTTGGCCCACAAAAGGATTACTTGAGCCACGCGCATACGGCCGAACATTTCAGGAAGGACGCGTGGTACCCCGAGGTTTTCGACCGGCGAAGGTATGAAAGCTGGCTCGAAACCGGCGGCGAACCCATTGAAGTGCCACTGCGCAGGAGAGCGCTCAAACTCCTTGCGGCAGCCGAACCGCCCACCTTCACCGAAAGTCAGATAGGAGCGATGGATCGTATCCTCGCCGCCAGGGGATAAGAAGGCAGGCGTCTAGAATCGTTGAATTGTGCATCCCGGCGGTCGGTCTTTTGCTGGCGAACATCAGGAAGCTCTCTCGGTGAACCGGGGTGAGGAAGGCTGCCACGAAACACAACTGACAGAAACATAACTGAGAGTTGAGGCGTAAACCCCCTCGCCCCGGCAGGGCACTACCACGAGCTCTTCACGCTCCACCCGCAGACGTTCAAGTTCGGCTAGGTTGGTTTTTAGCTCGGCATCCAGAGCTTGGACCGTACGTTCAGTATCACGATTGGATGTCTCCAGGCCCTGTATCTCCCGGATCTGCCGATGCAGTTCTTCGATGCGAGTAGCAAGTGTCGCGCCTCGTTGCGTCAAATCGGCGAGGTTCTTCTTCCCCGTCAGAAGGTTTTCATCCTTCCCTATCTGGCGTTTGGTTACTGTGAGCTCAGCATCGGTTTTGCGCAGGCGCTGTTTCAGAGTCTCAACCTCAGTCAGGAGCGGCTTCCGACTGGCCTCCGCTGCCTGAAGCTCCAGCAGCCGTTGTTGTGCCACACGCTTCTCGGCTTCCAGTGTCTCAACACGAGATGAAAGATTTGTGAGTTGCGCCTGAACTTCTGCGGGATTCTCAACCCCGGCCTCCACCAACTCCTTCAGGCTTCGCGCCTGCCCTTCAAGGCCAAGCATGGTCCTGGCCACTTCCTCGCCCTTCTCTTTGGCTGCACCCGCAATCAGTCTCAGCCGGTCCAGGCCGAGCAGCTCTCGGATGAACAGCTCCTTGCGCTCGCTCCTTTCAAGTGAGAGAAAGTTCCCTGTGCGCTTCTGGCTGGAGAAAATGCTGCTGAGGAAGAAGTCGGGTGTACCCGCGCATTTCGCGACAAGCTCCTCAAACGGTTCCTTCTTGCCATTAGTGAGAGGCTTCCCATCGCCGTTGAAGAGGTAACTTTCCATCTGCCGGGATCTGGGATCAAGCTTGACGAGCGACCGATAGCGTGCACCGTTGACGCTGAACGTCAGGTCGATTTCGGGGTGGGGGTGGGTGGCGAAGTCATACAGTGAACGTTTCTGGCCGGGGAGCTGGCGGAACAGGGCAGCGAAGATTGATCCGATTAGGGTGGATTTGCCGGCGCCATTTTCGCCCACCAGGGCAATGAGTCCCGGACCGAGCGCATCGAAGTCGACGGATATTTCATTGGGGAATGCCTCGGTAATGCCTTGCAAGCGGAGGTGATGTAGTCTCATAGTTCAGCTTAATAATGAATATTCGGACCGATGCTGAATTTGCGTTGCGGAATGCTAGGTTAGTGGCATATGGGCACCAGCACTGATAAGTGTGCTTTTTGGCCGATACGCCTGAGGTTTAGAAATAGATTAGGAGGTACCCAATGCGGAAATGGCTGAGAAATATCCGCGGTGAGCATTTTGCGTTCACTGGCAAAGCCTGGCTGCAACGGCAGGAACTGGAGGACATTATACGTAGCCGTGGCGGCATTCCCACCCGTGGAGGCGGCAAGGTTACAAGTGAGACCACAGTACTGGTCAGAGGCGACTCATCGGTGTGGAAATATGGCAAGTACGGCACTAAGGAGCAGAAAGCTTCTGAACTCGTGCGGAACGGGGCCAAAATATCGGTTGTTCACGACTCAGAGTTTCGCAAGCTCCTCGAACATAAAACGCCAGCGCGGATCGTGGACCGCATCGCCGGCGAGCCTGTGGAGTGGCTCACAGCGCCGAGGAAGCAACAGTTCGTCCGGGCCGCCTCGATAAGAGGTCCCCTCGATCGGGAGCACAGTGCACTTGGACGTGTTGAGCAGAGTTACCTTCGGGGCAGACTTTTCGATGGAAAGGATCAGGCAACATGTTCATTATGTGGCCGCAATTTGCCCGTTGGGCTGCTCATTGCTGCTCACGTAAAGCCGCGGAGTGAGTGTTCCCGAAGTGAACGGCTTGACGTTCCGAACATCGTCTTCAGCGTTTGTCTTCTCGGCTGTGATGCCCTTTACGAGCAAGGCTTACTAGGAGTCAGCAAGGGTGGACGGATACTTGTCAGCACCACGCAGTCGTGCCGAGCTATTAAGGCTGTATTCCGAGGTTTTCGAGGGCGGGTCTGCCCAGAGTGGAATTCAGAACGAATGAAGTATTTCAACTGGCATCTAAGACACCAGTTTCAGGGCTCCAAGGATATTTCGTGAGAAGGCATTGCGCAGGGAAGCGCCGCAACCTCATAACGTGGAATACAGTGCGTTTTCCACTTCCGCTAACTTGGCCAGCAACCGGCTTTGCCGCTCTACTGTTGGCGCCCCTTTCATTGCCCAGTAAGCGCGAAGCTTTTCCTCGGCCGAGCGAGCGTTAGCGATAGGAGTAGGCTCCGCAAGAGTATCGGCATTGTGCTCGATCTTCACCTTCAGCTCCGCGGGACATGCGGCTAGCAGCTCCTCCCTCAGATTCTCCTGCTGCTCGCGACTGAGCAGACGATCTGGTCCATTGGGGACCGTCACCACGACTTTCACTCGGGAGTCTTTCAAGGTGAGCGGATCGAAATGCTCAGGTAGCCGCAGGCCGCCGTCTTCGTAGACAGCATGAAGCTCGACCATCCGCCTGGTGGGTGACACCCTAAACTCAACGTCCAAGTCTGACAGGTCCGGGCGACGCTCGGGAGCGTTCAGTGTCACCAAGTGGTAACCTTTGTCTTCGACTTCGCTGTAATCGCAGCGGGAGAGTGACCCAGAGTACCAAACACGCGGGGCCAGCTGTTGTCGCAGATGAATGTGGCTGAGTCCCGTGTACTGCGCCTTCAAGCTACGCAGCGGATCAAGGGGATACTCGGCACAGCGCCCGACCAAGGGTTGGCCACTGCTCACCCTGGCGCCAGCCACTCCGAAATGCCCAAAGAAGAGCTTGTAGCATCCAGGCCGATCCTCAAAGCGCCGGTTGAATTCATCGAGTTGCCGGGCTAAGGTCTCAGCCAAACTGTGATCGTTACCAACCATCATAGCTTTGCGGGGATTCGGGAAGACTGCGATAGCAGCCTCACCCAGCTCGATAAACTCCGGCTCGGTGCAAAGGTATAGCGGGTGCTTCCCCTTAGCCCGGCCAAACACATATAAATCTCCCTCAAGCTCAGCGCCGTGATTACCCGCAACCAGTATTACGGGCGCGTGGTTGGCCATTTCGACCAGCCTGTCCACCCAGAAGTTCCGTTCTTTAATCGTGGCCTTGTAGGTCGTGAGGTCGCCGTTAATCACAAAGAGGTCAGGGCTCGCCTGGATGGCATCTGCAACAAACCATTCCAGGCACTCAGCGGTGTCGGCGAAGTAGCGATCTTCATCGAGGTGAAAATCACCGGCGTGGGCGAATCGTAAGGGCATGCGCGGCCTCCCTTCGTGTCAAAACATCAATGCACCGTTCTGTCAGTGGGGGATGGTGAGGCGGAAGAGAATCGTCAAGTTAGAGGATGGTCCCTTGCGCGCCATGAAGGCTGCGAGAGAGCAGCCTGACAGCAGGAAACTTCCTCGAAGGGGACGTCCAGGGAGTCACTTCTGGTAATCAATACGGATCGAGCTGCAACGCAGGCCCTGGAACTTCTCGCGGCGGCAGACCGCTACACGCTGACGGCCCAGAATCTGGAGGATACGCGTGTTCTGCTGAACGGGAGCGAACTGAATCTGGGTGCTGACGATGCTATCCCGCAGTTGGCAGGCGTGCCCAGGTCTTCCGGACACGTGACGTTTGAGCCGGCCAGTATGACATTCCTGGCTGTGCCGAACGCGAACAATGGTAATTGCCGGTAGCCCTAACGCGGGCCTGGCGGCTGTTCTAAATGACCTCCCTTGTCAGCAAGGAGCAGGGGTATAATCGCCCCCTGATTAATGGATGTGCTCTTGACGCCGGGAGAAAAGCGCTCGGAAATTGCACCAGAGGTCAAAGAGCCGCAGAGTAATCCCGCTGGGCCTGGGATAACTCTGCGCTGATTCGCAAAGGCATGGGATATTGTTGAAGGAAGGTGCGTCAGAGTGGATCCCATTCGTGAGTATGAAATCAACATATTCCCCGACGCAAATATAGAGGAGGCAGGATGGCAGCCAAACGAATTGCCATTATTGGCAACGGCCGCGTAGGAAGCGCACTCGCGCGCGGTCTCACGAGGGCTGGACACGACGTGAGGGCGATAGGCAACGAGCCGGCAAGTGTACGTCAGACGGCCCTATGGGGGGAGATTGTCATTCTCGCTGTCCCCTTTACCGTGATTGATAGTGTGCTCAAGGAAGCAGGCAGCTCCTTCGAGGGTAAGACGCTCGTCGACGCCACCAACGCGCTCGGGTCTGAGATGCAGTTGGCCGTCGGTTTCACGACGAGCGGGGCGGAAGAGCTTCAAAAGAAGGCCCCGAAGGCGTGCGTTGTTAAGGCCTTTAACACAGTTTTCGCCCAGCACATGGACACGGGGCGACTGGGCGACCAGCAACTTACCGCTTTTATCGCCGGAAATGACGCGGACGCAAAGAATAACGTGCTCGAAATGGCGCGAAATATCGGCTTTGACGCAGTCGATGCGGGGCCACTCAGTAACGCCCGACTGCTCGAATCTCTTGGGTACCTTAATATCCAACTCGCCTATACGTTGGGAATGGGTACGCAAAGCGGTTTTAAATTCCTTCACGATCTGAAGACAACTTAAGGAGGATGCGTTAATCAGATAACTCGGCACAGACTGAGAACCGCGCAGCGCCGAGTATCTAGATGAGCCCAAATAGATTGGAGAACTGACATGAAAATTGCTCATTTCGGTGCAACCGGGAATGTTGGTTCCCGAATTGTGGTGGAAGCCCTCAGCCGCGGACACGAGGTCACAGCCATCGCGCCCCATCCCGGCAAGCTGACGCCGCATGCCAAACTGAACTTCCAGCGTGGCGATGTAAACGACCAGGCCGATGTCGCCAAACTCGCATCCGGCCACGATGCCGTGATCAGTTCGGTGAAGTTCCAGTTGATCAATCCTCGCATTCTGATCGCCGGCGTCAAACAGGCCAAAGTGAAGCGCCTGCTCGTGGTGGGTGGTGCGGGAACTTTGGAGGTTGCTCCGGGAGTGCAACTCGTGGACACGCCCGACTTTCCCGAAGCCTACAAACCCGAAGCCTTAGGTGGACGCGAGTTCTTGAACGTCTTGCGTGCTGAAAAGGTTCTAGATTGGACCTTCCTTTCCCCATCCGCCGAGTTTGTGCCCGGGCAGCGCACCGGCAAGTTTCGTCTCGGCAAGGATCGTCTCCTGACTCTGCCCAACGGAGAGAGCAAAATCTCGTTCGAGGATTTTGCCATCGCATTGATAGACGAACTGGAGAATCCCGTGCACGTGCGCGAGCGCTTCACGGTGGGCTACTGAATGCCAACAGAAAAACAGCCTCCAACTTCAAACCAAAAACTCCACCTCCGAGCTTCGCGCGTGGCAGTGGACTTTCGATCAGAAGAGAGCCATACTCGCAAGCGCCGATCAGGAGGCTGACGACGCGCAAACACAGGAACGACATGAATAC
>Ga0181524_10001445_pt1 | contig 27109 bp, 27 predicted proteins | sample PEATcosm2014_Bin_34_FD_119761 | JGI IMG/M metagenome (GOLD analysis project Ga0181524, IMG submission 119761) | Peatland microbial communities from MTU Mesocosm Facility, Houghton, MI, USA - PEATcosm2014_Bin05_60_metaG | ecosystem: Environmental > Terrestrial > Soil > Wetlands > Peat | place... | reverse complement strand
CGACGGTCTCATGAACGGCTACACCTGGATGATCAAAGTGACGCCCGGCTTGCTGGGGCACAACGAGCTGATCGAGAGCCTGGAGCGCGCCGTGGCGAAGCACCCCAAGACCATTTTCATCGCCTGCCACCTCATGAATCTGGATTATGACCTGACGCGCCTGGGGCAAATCCTGGAGCGTAATCCGAATCTGTACGCCGACATCTCGGCCAGGTTCGCGGAGCTCGCTCCCATCCCGCAATTCGTTGCCCAGTTCATCCACAAACACCAGAACCGCGTGCTCTATGGAACGGATCTGGGCTATAACGAACGAATGTTCAGCACCACCTTCCGGCTTCTGGAAACACGCGATGAGCACTTCTACGCGCACGACCTCTTCAACTACCACTGGCCGCTCTATGGTTTCGGCCTGCCGGACCCCGTGCTGAAAAAGGTGTACGGCGAGAACGCCCGGAGGGTTTTCCAGCGGGCGCGAGGCAACGCCGCTTGACCCGCGCCGGCCGTGCAAGGTCCTGTGGCATTCCGAGCGTAGCAAGGAATCTCGCCCTGTTTGTGGACGATGGAATCAGAGCGGGATTCCTTGCTGCGCTCGGAATGCCACGGCTTGCAGTGGAGTGAGGCGGGAGCGGCGCCTCAGGCGAAACCAGCACGGATGATCTCCAAGTCCACGTCTGCGAATTGGCGCGCGGCCCAATCGGCGTGTTGGAGTTCGGCCTGAGGACGACTGTGGGCGAGGGCCAGGCATTTCATGCCGGCGGCTTGCGCGGCCACAACACCGAGGGGTGCGTCCTCGATGGCGAGGCATTCGCCGGCATGGAGCAGTGGTTCATGCAGTTGGGGAAGTCCCTGGAGGCGGCTGAGGGCTTTGAGATATATCTCGGGGTCAGGCTTCGAGCGCTCGCAGTCATCTGCCGTCGCCAGCACCGCGAATTTTCCTCGTAGGCCCAGTTTATGAAGAAGATGTTCGATTTCCGCTTGCAGGCTGCCGCTGGCGATGGCCAGGGGGAAGTGCTGGGCGGCGTTGAGGACAAACTCGGCCGCACCGGGAATGGGCGGCAGGCCGTCGTGGATGATCTTCTCGTAGGCGTGCACCTTCCAGGTCAGGAGTTCATCGCGCCGGGCGGCGCTGAGGGAGCATCCGTGGCTACGCCAGAGACGCTCGATGATGCCGCGGTCATCGAGAGCGAGATAATGCCGATAATATTCTTCTTCGGAGAGGACCCAGCCCTTTCGAGCCGCCATCTCTTGGAAGAGCTTCATGATGAGCGGTTCGCTGTCAACGAGGATGCCGTCAAAATCGAAAATGATAGCGCGTAGCAAGAATGTTGGTCTCCCGGGAGATTCAGATTCCCTAATGCTGACTCGAGGGGCAGTCGTCATGATACACTTGAGCAGAGGAAAGCGGCAAGGCGAAGGAGTCGGCGAAGGAGTCGACCGGCAGTGGGTCAGTTTGATGTCGAGGCGGCTTTACGCCGCCCTTTGGTCCGTCAGTTGACGGATAGAATCGCCGCTACTGGCCCACGACGAAGTCGCCCGCTCTGGATGCGAGTTCCAATTTGCGGTGACGCAGGTCAGGCTGCTTGCATCCATTAAATTGGGGCCATAATGGTGGGCTGAAACAATGGGCCACGAATTAAGCATCCCGATTGCGTTTGTGGCAGGGGTGGTGTCTTTTCTCTCGCCTTGCGTACTCCCGCTTGTGCCGGGCTATATTTCCATGTTATCCGGAGCCACGATTGAGGAATTGAAATCGGGAACGAGCCCTGCGCTGATGGGCCGAATTTTGCGCAATTCGGTCTCCTTTGTGGTGGGTTTCTCCATCGTGTTTGTGACCCTCGGCGCTTCGGCGACGGCGGTGGGGAAATTCTTACTGGCGCAACGAGCTACTTTCAACCTTGTTGCGGGCATTCTCGTTATCGTGTTCGGACTGCATTTGACCGGGTTGGTGAAGATCCCGCTGCTTTATCGTCAGGCCCGGGTCGATACGGGCGTGCCGCGCCGCGGACTGGTGGGCGCTTTTCTGCTGGGGTTTGCGTTCGCATTCGGTTGGACGCCGTGTATTGGTCCCATACTAACCGCCATCCTGGCGCTGGCGGCGCAGCGGCACACGGTGTTCCAGGGGATGTTCCTGCTGGCCGTTTATTCGTCGGGCTTGGCGATTCCCTTCCTTCTGACCAGCGTCGGTTTGGGCCAGTTCTTGAAGATTTATGGAGGCTTCCGGAAACACCTGCAAATGGTCGAAGTAGGGTCAGGCGTGCTCCTTATTGCTCTTGGCGTCTTGATGGCGACCAACAAGTTCACAGTGATTGCGAGATACTTTTCGTTCCTGAACCGCTTCACGCTGTAAGAGCAGTGACGAGTGACAAGTGACAAGCACGAACCGAAGGAATCAGAAGCAACCAGGCCTAGCATCGCGAATCTGTTTCTCGCTCGTCACTTGTCACTCGTCACTCGTCACTGTCTGAGGAGAGAATTTGCACCCCATACTATTCAGCGCGGGTTCGCTGCGTTTCCCCACTTATGGGGCATTGCTGGTGCTGGCTATTCTGGGCGCGATCTGCGTTATCCTCCGGCTAGGGCGGCGGGAAGGATTGGACTCAGGCCGGCTGCTCGACTTCAGCACCTGGATTCTGCTCGTGGCGCTTTTCGGAGCGAAAGTGCTGATGGTAGTTTCCGATTGGGATTACTACAGGCAGTATCCGGGAGAAATCTTCAGTCGCAGCACCTTTCTAGCCGGCGGGGTATTTTACGGCGGCTTTATTGCTGCGGTCCTCTTTGCGGCTTGCTATATTCGGCTTCATAATCTTCCCTTCTGGAAGGTCGTCGACGTTTACGCTCCCGCCATTTCCCTGGGACTCAGTGTGGGCCGCATCGGTTGTTTTGCCGCAGGATGTGATTACGGGAAGCCTACCACCTGCGCGTGGAGCGTGGTATTCAGAGACCCTTTCAGCCACGAGGTGTCCGGAGTACCGCTGGGAATTCCGTTGCACCCCACCCAGCTTTACGAGTCGTTGGCCTCGCTCTCGATCTTTGCCATTCTTATGTGGAGATATTCGAGGAAGTCCCGCGATGGCGAGATTTTCGTGCTTTACCTTGCGCTTTATGCCGTGGCCCGATTTTTCATGGAATTCCTGCGAGGCGATGAGGACCGCGGGTTCGTCTTTCATCATCTCCTGTCCACATCGCAGTTTATTGCCATCCTGGCCTTCGCGACGGCAGTGTGGATGGCTCTGATTCTCCGCCGCCAACCTGTGAGGCAGCGGGCGTGGGGTGTCGAGACCACGGAGGGCGGAGCGCGCGGGAATCCCATGGATAAGAAAGTGCGTGACGAGGTGGTCCCATCGAAAAGGGTCAAAGCTGCACCAACGCCTCACGCGCCGAAAAGGGCTCGGAACTAAGGGAGAAGATATGGACTTGAATGAACCTGAAAGACCTGTGGAGGGCGGGAAGACCGGACAACCGGAAGCTGGCGCCAAGGTGACCAGATTCGCGACCCGAGGCAAAGTGCTGATCGGTGCGGTGTTGGCGGTAGCCTTGGTGGCGGGTCTTTATCTTGTCAACCAGCTCTGGATCGCCCCCGCCCTGCACACACAGGCGATGAGCGACGGGGATCATCCCGAGGCGCCGGCGATTTCACTGACGGACATCGAGGGGAAAAAGCTGGACCTGGCTGACTACAAGGACAAAGTGGTGGTGCTGGATTTCTGGGCTACCTGGTGCGGGCCTTGCCGGATTCAGATTCCGGGGTTCGTGGAAATGCAAAACAAATACGCGCATCAGGGCTTCTCGGTTATCGGCATATCTCTCGACGACGAGCCTCAACCCGTAGTGCAATTCTACAAGGAGTTTAAGATGAATTACCCCGTGGCGGTCGGCAATCAACGTGTGGCGGAAATCTATGGGGGGATCCTTGGACTGCCGACAACATTTGTGATCGGCCGCGACGGCCGCATCTACGCGAAGCACGTCGGCTCGGAGGATGTCTCAGTGATCGAAGACGAAGTTCAGCAATTGTTGGCTATGAGTCCAACTGCTGATAAAGCGGACTTCAAGCTGCGCATGACGGCGGGTACTTCAACGAAGATTGAACTTGGCGATCCCGCCGCTATCGATTCGGAAATTCCCGGCTTGAACCTGACCAAGCTGACCGCCCCGCAGAAGGCGGCTTTGAAGAAGCAGCTCGGCGAGCAGCGGTGTCCGTGCGGTTGCAATTTGACCCTGCTGAAATGCCGCCAGGTGGACCGCCCTTGCAGAGTCAGCTTGAAGATGGCGCAGCAGCAGATGGATAAGATTCTGAAACCGGGAGTGTGAAGCCCGGCGACGCCGGTTGTGCCCGCCTGTCGGGATTTCAAGAATCCCTTGTGTATGTCATTTCCAGGTAAGCCAAGGGTTCCCACCTGGGTGGAATCAGGCGCGATTTCAAAGGGACAATGATGAAGAGAGCAAAGCTGAATATGAAGACGGTTTTTTTAACTTGTATTTTCGTTTGTCTGGCCGCAGCAGTGGCTTCGGCACAGACGCCGGGGCAGACGGTAAAGGCGAAGGTTACGATGGCGTCGCAGGTGGCGCGTCCAGAGGTAGTTTATGTCTATACCAAAGCCAACGCGAAAAAGCGGGTGACTAAGTCCGTCGTTAGGGCGACCGTTGTGGTGGAGGTCCTCCCCGGTTACCATATCAATGACCATCACCCTAGCTTTGATTATCTGATTCCCACGGAAGTCAAACTGGAGCCAAGCAAGCAGGCCACGGTGAAAGAGATCACCTACCCGAAGGGCGAGCCGAGGAAGTTTGCCTTCTCGGACGCGCCCCTTTCAGTTTACGAGGGGACGATTCGGGTGGACGTGGCGCTGGAAGTCGAGCCCAAGACGGTGCCCGGCAATTATGAAGTGAAGGGGCAGCTTGGCTACCAGGCCTGCAACGACCATGCCTGCCTCCCGCCTGCCAGCGCGCCGCTATTATTCTCCTTCAAAGTGGCGCGCCGTGTGACTTCAATAAGGCGCTCGAATTAAAATGTGGCCAGACGAAACGAGCCCGAATGAGCCAGGGCCGGCCAGCTCGCCGGACTCGTCAAGCGGGGCAGTGATCTACCTTCTGATCGCGTTGACGGCGCTGGCCGCCTTTGTTGGGGCGTTGAGGCCGGGCCGACCGAACGTCAAGCCCGCCCCACTGCGTCCGCAAGGCGCCGCTTGCCCCCGACTTGAAGGCCAATTCACGCCGACGAATTTCACCGAATTGCCTGGCCTGGAGCTTGCTTCGCTCAGCAAAGAGCGCCGGAACCATGTGCTCCTGTGGCTCAACATGGAGCCCTGCCCGTGCGGCTGTAACACCAGCCTTGCCTGCTGCCTCGTCAGCCATGCGCACTGTGGGAAATGCAAGGAGCTGGCGCAAGAAATCGTCGCGGAAGAACGCGAGGGGGAAGCGGCCATGAGGCCGAGGCGGTGAAAATCGGTATAATAGAGAGTTGCCTGAGAAAGTGTGGTTAGCCGTCGGAGGTTAGCACCGATGTGGAAGGTCCTAAAGTTCTTGAGAGATACTAGGGAAGTTCTCATCACGGCGGGGGCGGTGCTTGCCGCAGCGATCATCGCGGTCGAGACCTACCAGGCGCTGAAAAAGAAGATCGACGACGCCGGCAGTTCCTAGTATTTCGTAACCCAGATCCGCGCAAGAACACCCCGTGCGTGTGAGGCCCGGAGGGCCGCACCCGCCCTGCGGGATAGCCCAGGGCAAGTACTAACGGCCTGGCGGGTCTGCGCGCAGATGCGCTGCTGCTCGGTTAAGGCGCTCCACCACGCGGCTTTGCCCCATAGCCAACATGACCTCAAACAGGCCCGGGGCCACCGCTTGGCCCGTGAGCGCTACACGAGTCCCATTAATCAATAGTCCCGCCTTTACGCCTTTCTCCTCAGCCAAGGTGCGCAGGCAAGCCTCCGTTTCGGCGAGGTCGAAGGGTTTGGTATGAGCAAGTCGCCCACCGAGATCCTCGAACAGCCCCGGTAATTTTGCATCCTTCCAAAACTTCTTCTGCGCCTCGGGATCGTATTCGAATTTTTCACTGAAAAAGGCGCGACCGGACTGGGAAAAGTCCTTAATGCTCCGTGCACGCGTCTGGAGCAGCCGGATGGAACCTTCGAAGCGCTGCTTATCCTCCTTGCTGAAGGCATCCTGCCAAAGCCCGGCAGACCTCAGCTCCTCTTCAGCCAGCGCCAGAAGGCGCTCCGCCCGGAGATGCCGGAGGTACTCGCTGTTCATCCAGGCGAGCTTTTCCTGGTCGAAGACGGCATTCGATTTGGAAACGGCCGCGAGCTCGAACTCCCGCACCATCTCTTCACGGGAGACGATCTCCTTCTGCGCGGGCGGCGTCCAGCCCAGAAGGGCGAGGAAATTCACCATTGCTTCCGGCAGGATTCCCATCTCGCGATAGGCGCCCACGGAAGTGGCGCCATGGCGCTTGCTCAGCCGTTGCTTGTCCGCTCCGAGAATCAAGGGCAAATGCGCAAACCGCGGTTCCGGCGCTCCCAGCGCGCGGTACATCAAGATCTGCTTGGGTGTGTTGGAAAGGTGATCGGCGCCGCGCACGACGTGGGAAATGCGCATGTCGATGTCGTCGGCCACCACGCCCAGGTGGTAAGTGGGATGACCGTCCGAGCGCAGCAGAACGAAATCTTCGATTTCCTGGTTTTCGAGTTGGAGGTGGCCGAAGACCTGGTCGTCAAAACTAGTTTGACCCGTGGCAGGGACACGAAACCGGAGCGCGAAGGGACGGCCTGCGCTTCGCCGTTGTTGCCGCTCACGCTCAGAAAGATTGCGACAGACGCCGTCATATTTCCAGGGCCTCTTCTGCGCTTCCGCCTGTGCGCGCTTGGCCTGTAGTTCTTCCGGCAGGCAGAAACACGGATAGGCGTGATCGAGCTTTTCCAGTTCACTTGCCATCTCGTGGTAGCGCTCCAGACGCTGGGATTGAAAGAACGGCCCTTCATCCCAGTTGAGTTCCAGCCATTCCATGCTCTCGAGAATTGCAGCGATCAGTTCAGGCTTCGAACGGTCCGCGTCCGTGTCTTCGATGCGCAGAACGAACACGCCGCCGTGATGGCGGGCGAAGAGCCAGTTGTAGAGGGCCGTGCGCGCTCCGCCCACGTGCAGATATCCCGTCGGAGAGGGTGCAAAACGGACTCGAATGTTGGACATAGCGAATAGAACCGGTGACTCCGCGCCAAGCGTCATGCCGACGCGCCCAAGCTCAAGCGTGCGAACTCACCATGCTAAGTCATTGGGAGCAAGATGGGAAGGGAGAGTTTCGCTCGATGGCGGGTGCCTTGGCCGCCAGCGGCACTCGTCGCCAGAGTTTGATATTTCCTGTCTTTCTGCCCGCTACCGGCCAAGGCCTCGGAGTCGCAGGAGGGTGAGACGAATCGCGTCGCCGTCACACATTGTTGCTTACCCATTTTATCGGCAAGGCGCGTCAAAACGTGAATTCATTTTTCTTAATCCCGCATGTCTAAACTGCGCGATCCGACATGGAGAGCGTAGATCTGGTGCTGGCCAGGGTCTACCAGTCCGGCAGGCTCGTGCTTCGACTGGAAGATTTCAAACCGGAGTGGGTGGATATGCTCTTACGGGTTGACGATCCGCGCTTTTATCATCATCCAGGAGTAGACATGATGACTCCCGGAGGAGGCCTTACCACAATTACCCAAGGGCTTGTCAAAGCATACTTTTTCAACGGCTTTCGACCCGGCTTTCTTCGCATCAACAAGATCCGGCAGAGCTTGATTCCTGCGTCAGGGCGAATCCTTGGAGACAGGTTAAGATTGAGGTCTACGCTTGCAGGCTGGCGTTGCATCGGGTCTAATAGACTGCATGGACGCAAAGATGCAAGCCGCCGTTGAAATTCTGAAAAGGTTACGCGGGGAGGGTTTTCAAGCATTCCTGGTGGGCGGCTGTGTGCGCGACCTGGTGATGGGCTTCATTCCGAAGGACTATGACATCTCCACAGACGCCACTCCGCAGCAGGTGGTGCGGCTTCTTCCGGAAAGCCTTACCGTGGGGTCTCAATTTGGTGTGGTGATTGTGCCGCGCGAACAAGGGAACGTGGAAGTGGCGACGTTCCGCAGTGATGGGCTCTACACCGACGGCCGACATCCGAATGAAGTTCGGTACGCAAGAACTCCGCAGCAAGACGTCTTGCGGCGCGACTTCACCATTAACGGCCTCCTTTACGATCCACTGAAGGAACAGGTCATCGATTATGTGGGCGGGCAGGCCGATATCCGCGCGCGCCGGGTTCGCAGCATCGGCGACCCTTACGAGCGCTTTCGCGAAGACCGCCTGCGCATGCTGCGCGCGGTGCGCTTTGCGGCGCGTTTGAAATTCACGCTGGATGCAGCGGCGGAGGAAGCCATACGGAAACAGGCGGCGGAGATCCACCAGGTGAGCGCCGAGCGCGTGCGTGACGAGATCCTGAAGATTCTCACCGAGGGGCAGGCCCGGCAGGGTTTCGAACTTCTCGATGGGACAGGTTTGCTTCCGGAGGTGCTGCCGGAAATCAAGCACCTGCAAGGAGTGGCCCAGCCGGCGGAGTTCCATCCCGAGGGGGATGTGTGGGTCCATACGATGATGATGCTGGAGGGCCTGCGCTCGCCCACGCCCACGCTGGCTTTGGGAGTGCTCCTCCACGATGTTGGCAAGCCGGCCACGTTCTCCGTTCGCGAACGTATCCGGTTCGACAACCACGTGGAGGTAGGAGCAAAGATGGCAGAGGAGATTTCGAGTCGCTTGCGCCTTTCCTCGCGCGAGACGGAACGAGTGGTCGAACTGGTGAGGCACCACCTCCGCTTCAAGGATTTTCCACGCATGCGGCGCTCCACCCAGCTTCGTTTCCTGCGCCTGCCTGGATTTGCGGAACACCTCGAGTTGCACCGGCTGGACTGCTTGGCGAGCCACGGCGATCTGAGCACTTATGAAATGGCCAAGCGCCTGTTGGAGGAGACACCGGCCGAGGAAATCCGGCCAGCCCCGCTCCTGCGGGGCGAGGACCTGATTGCCCAGGGGTACTCGCCGGGGCCGATTTTTAAGGAAATCCTTCAGGCGGTTGAAGATGCGCAATTGGAGGGCAGGATACACAACTCCGCTCAGGCGTTAAGTTTGGTCGTAGAACGGTTTCCCCTACCCGCCCCTCACTAGTGCGCCGAATAAGAAACAAAAGTAAAGAAGTAAACCACACCTCCCAGGACAGCGAGCGCCACTATAAAAGCGCCGATTTTCAAGAGCAGCAACTTCCGATCCTGGGGTTCCGCTCTTTCCTCGTTAATCATCTCGAACATGTCGACCTCCTTGCGTCTCGGCACAGCCGCTGCGCTGAGGCGAACCCGTCGAGGTTGAACAAGGCCGCAGTGATCGGTCCCCGGAGGGGATCTGCAACGTGGTCAGGTGTGAACGCGTGGTCTCAGCACCGCGTCCCGAACTGACCGACACTGCGGCGCGACCCACCACTAGCCTTGAATGGATTGTAGCACCAGGCCGAAATTTCTTCATGTGATCACCGAGTGCCACTCGGTAAAGGACTTGACGTGGGGCTGGAAACCTGCAAGCGTTAACTATTGGACATGAACTAGACTTTTCCGTGCGCGCAAGCATCGAAAGTCCTGAGGGCTTTTGGGGAAGATTCGAGGAATGAACATGAGGCTGAATATGAAAATGACCTGTTTGCTCGGCATTCTGGCTGTGACGCTTGTGGTGTTGCCTGGGGTGGCCCCGGCACAAGACTTAGTAAACGAAGCCCTAAGCGGATTTCCGACTCAGACGATTCGGCTGGAATTCTCAACCCCGGCGAAGCTGCGGAGCCTCCCCAATTACGCGAGCCTCCGCCAACGCTACATGGGGCAGAGACTGCATAAGCTTGTCGAAGCGCTTGGACAACTGGGCGTCCACGAAGAGGATATCTCAGGTCTGGTTATGGGCTGGGAGCCGGGGAGCACAGAAATGACAATGTACGGCTTTGCCACCGGCCGCTTCGGCGCCCAAGCGGTAACGCAGAGCGCCGAGCAGCGCAACATGCCGGCCACGCCGATAGCAGGGAAGCAAGCATACTGCCTTGAGGCGGGCTTGGCGGGGACCTGCGTCGTGGTGCTGCAGGATTCCCTAGGAGTGTTTGGTTCCCTGACAGCGCTCACGTCCATGCTGGAAGCGCGTGACGGTCAGATTCCCAGCCTCAGCTCTGACAGCCGCATTGCAAGTCTCGTGGCCGGCGCGAACAAGGACGCGCCGATCTGGGGCGTGGCCGTGGGTCCTGCGGTGGCGGATTGGTTCCGAGGTTGGATGCCCAACCAGGGGAGTATCAAATTGGACTGGGGGAAAGTTTTTGGAGATGTCAACTCCCTTACGTACAGTGTGGTAGCAGGTGACAACGTGACCCTGGGCTTGAAGATGGATTGCAAGTCACCGGAGTCTGCCGCCAGCTTACGGCAGGTCCTGGAGGGATTGAAATTGGTTCAACAAATCGCGTGGGACAGCCAAAATCCGGGCAAGCCGAATCCCTATCAGACGATGAATGTGGGGCTGGAAAGCCACCAGGTTTCTCTGAGTCTCACGACAGGGTATGCGGAACTGGAGCTCGCCGGCGGAGCCGCAGGGACGACGAATTAGGTGGGCGGAACCGGGAAGGCAGCGGTCAGCTATCAGCCGTCAGCTTTCAGCCACCAGCTCGAAGATCACGTTTCTAGCCTCGAACTCATGACCACAGCCCTCTCCCTTGGGGAGAGGGTGGCCGGCGACCGGCGTTTTCACCAGCTGGCGCGGGCCGGGTGAGGGGTTCCTCTCGCTGCCCGACTTAGCCTTTGGAAGCTCTTCCACCATCGTGAAGCCGGGGACTCCGGGCTTTATCGAAGTGCGTCCAGCCTGGAAAGATAGGGCTTAATCTGTCCCAGTTGCTTCTTTGGGTCCAATTCGTAGTTTGGGCCGCTCCGTTTAACGTGCCACTCTCTTTGCCCCTTCTCGCTTACACTGAAGCCGCCCCACACGCGGTTGACGAAGTTAGGGGGCAAGACAATGTCCAAGGTTTCTCCTGAACTCGTCGCACACAGGAGAATGACTACATCGTACCGCTCATCCGGCAAGCCCATCCACACCCACCCGGTTTTTCGCTGGCGTAGGAGATCCCCACCCGCTTCCCGGAAGGGGTCTGGAAAGTCCTCCCTTTCAGCCGACTGAGGTTTATTCCTTTAGAAATAAGTCTACGCAAGCTGACGAGTTGGCGCGCTCGCTCGCGTGTGGGAATGTCCTTCGCGTTTTGCCCTGTTATACTCTCCCCGTATGCGCAGTTATCCGAGCGTCCTTATATGCTTGTCGCGGATTTCTGACAGGCCGACGCCGGGAGCGAGAGGAGTTCGTGCGCAAAGGCCATCGACGTGAGGATGGGCTAGAGCAGAGACCCCTCACCCAGCCCGCTCCGGCTGATGAAAGCGCCGGCAGCGGGCCACCCTCTCCCCTTTGGAGAGGGCCGAGCATCAATTCACTGGTGGGATCAAGTGACGACGACTATGGGAGGACTTCATGAGCAGCTTCTATCTCAATAGCGCCACCATGCTATGGCAAAACCCGGTAACAGGTTTCTTGCGCAGATTGGCGCGGACACCACTCGCCAGCGTGCTGCTGGTCGGGGCATGTGTGCTGGCGGCGGGAGTTTCAACACGGGCACAAGTACAAGTCCAGGGACTCTTCCGGATAACGGACGGCTCCTTCGCGAATCATGTGGAGTACCACAGGATTGACCTGCCGCCCGGAAAGGAAATGGTGCTGGCGGATATCGGGGGTCCAGGCAAGATCACATACTTTTATTACACCGACGACAGTAACGGGCACGCCAGCGACGGGTCCGGCTTCATGTATCCCGGCCTGGTTCTGGAAGTCTTTTGGGATGATGCGGCGGAACCGAGTATCCGAGTGCCGCTCTGGGCCTTCTTTGGCGCTTTCGACGGGAAGACGATTGACTATCAATCCCTCCCCATGCAAATCAACCATTACTGCTACGCAAGCTATCTGCCCCTGCCTTTCTCCCGACGCGCCCGCTTCGTGCTGGCCAATGACGGCGACGAAGTGTATTCACGTTCCGTGGCTTACGGTCTCGATAATGAAAGCGACTCGGTTTTTGCCGCCGAGAAGAGTCGTCTGCATGTCGCTTGGAGCCGCTCCAATCCGACTCGCGCGGGCATGCACCAGTTACTCGAAACCACCGGTAAGGGCCACCACATCGGCAACTTCCTGCAAGTGAATACGAAGTACAAGGGCTGGTGGGGTGAAGGCGACACCATCTTTCATGTGGACGGAAAGATGTTAACCCACACGCCGGGAACCGAGGACGAGTATGGGTCGTGCTGGGGGTTCGAGCACACCTACTCCTACGTCTACAGTGGGTACATCCAAATGGATGAAGGTAAGAACCGGATGTACCGTTGGTACATTGCGAATCCTGTCCGGTTTCAGAAATCCCTCAAAGTGGAAATCCAAAACCAGCGCGCGGAGGGCGGCGCACAGGTGCCCAGCCGCGATGATTACACCAGCGTGGCGTTCTGGTACCAAGAGGGGGCGCATCCCGCGCCTGCTCTTCCACCCTACGCGGAACGCGTCGCACCGAGCCGGGGCGCTGAGTACCCGAGATTGAAATAGATCCCGTCAGGGGCCGGCGTACTCCCCTCCTGGTCCAGGAGGGGCCAGAGGGTGATAGGCGGGTCGCATACATGCCGCCGTTTGGCATCTATACAATCACGGCGCCCCGCAGCGCCGTTCCCAGAGCGCCAGTGCATTCCAACCCGATTGGCAAGAGGTCGTATACATCACAAAGAAGCTGTGAAAAAATCGAGTTGTAGGGGCGGCCCTTGTGGCCGCCCCAGGGCAATCCGTCGACTGACGGATCAGCCGACGGATTGCCCCTACGGCGCGATGGCAAAACGCGATTCTTTCACAGCTTCAAAACGATGTTTGCGCCACCCGCGGTCAGGGCGGCACTGAGCGTGGCGACCCGCTCAATTGCCAGATTGGTAGAATGGAAAGCTGCGCAAGGTTAAATCGGCGAGTTCGAAAACGTCGTTAAAGTCGTAGCGCCGTCCCAATTTGGGTGTCGAGTAGCGTCCATGCGCCAGCCAGTGACGGAACCTAAATGCGCCACGTAGTTCACCAATGATTGCGCGTGGCACGGAAGAATTGTCGGCCCAGGCCGCGAATATTTCGTCCTCCAGCGAGGCGTGCTGCTGCTTGGCTTTGTAGATGTTACGAAAGGCACGTGAGACTGGGTCTTTTTCGCGCCGGTAGCAGCGTTGCAAGTAATCAATGCGAAACGCTGCTTCGACCGAGGCCAGCACCGCCAAGGACGAGGTCAGGTCCACCTCGTCAAGCCGCTCACCCAGCTCGTCAGTCACTTCGGTGGCCGCATATCCGGCAAAGCGGAGCAGGTAACTCGGCGAACCGGCGCTGAAATAGAGCTTGAGCGAAGATCCCAAATCCCGATGGTGGTCGGCGATCTCCGGAAGCCCAAGCTGGAGGCAGGAAAGGACCACTCGGTTAGCCATTCGCAACTTCCATTAGTGCCTGGAAAAGAGATTCCGGAGTTAACTCGACGTACCGGATAGTGGGCGGGCTTGTCGCAATTTTCCATGCCCACTTGATTTCCTTTGGCGCAGCCTCTGCCGCGGGCGGCTCGGGCTTACCGCCAATACTGACAGTCACCTTAAACGTCGGGCGGGACGCCTCGCTGTTGACCAAGAGGAAGCGGGTCCGTCCCGCCGGACCCTCAACATCCACGCGGCCCTTTGCGCCGAGGAGCCGCGTTCCGATCGGCGTCAGGGTGATTTCCTGGCGGCCGATTTTGAGGATCATCTGGCGCGCCGTGTACGATCCGATATTCTCTTCGTTCATCCGAATATCGCTGTAACTGGGTTTGATCTCACCGGTTTCGATATACTCCGCGAGAAAGGATTCAATTTGGTCATAGAGTTCCTTCAGATGGCTCAGCCATTCGTCGCGCTCCATTGCCCAATCGGCCGCTTCCCCTTCCTCCAACGAGGGTTGCTGGCGTTTGACGAATGTGTCGAAATCGGTATTCCCGCTGCGTTTCCCATTCATGACGCTGTCCCATTCAGATATGTAATCCAGAATTTCCGACTTAAACCTCTGGCTTTTGCATTCTACGCTTCTCCTGTACTCGAGACAACGAAATTGGCACCAGGGCAGGCCACAGCGAGACCAGTGGGGCGCCGCTCCGGTCGTGGCGCGGATTCCAGAGCAGGCCACGGTCAGCGGGCAGCCGGGGTCTGTGCTCTGGTCACCGTGGGCCTTTCCCTCGATGACGAACCGGACCCATTGGTCCATTGAATCATTGATTCATTGAAAAAAACGAGGCAAGTGCCCTTCAATGAGTCAATGGATCAATGATTCAATGAGTCAATTGAAGAAGTCCTGGGCTAGACGTGTCGACACATTGTCTCTTGACAACACCCTCCTACTGTGATAGCCTACTCGTGTGAGAACCTCAATCCCCGGGGAAGTCCTTTCCCCGCTATCCTAACACTCCGCCCCAGGAGGAACTATGTCCTTACGCAAATCACCCCAACTTACGCCCCAACTGCTCGCCGCCGCGCGCCACAATGCCCAGCATTCCACCGGACCGCGTAGCCCCGCCGCCAAGCAGAACTCCAAGCTCAACGCCTTGAAGCACGGCGCATACGTCCGCGACGAAAACCGGCGCCAAGCCATGCTCGCGCTGGGCGAAGACCCGGAACAATTCCAAACCCTCACCCAGGAACTCAGGCGCGCCTTCGGTCCCGGCGACGCGCTCTGGGAGAAGCAGGTCGAGGACCTCGCCTGGCTCTACTGGCGCCGCGAAAGACTGGAGCGGGCGGAAGAAGGCCTGAGGCGGCGCGCCTTGCAGGGGATCGACGACTGGCAACACCGTCGCCAGCAGGAGATGGCCCGTGTTACCTTCGACGCCTCCCAGCACGAGATGCTTGATGCCAACTTATCGGGGTCTAATGATCGAGGGGTGGGGCTGAGAAAGATGCTTTCTTTTCTTGAACTGGTACGGGAGGAGATCCAGCAGCGCACCTTCCGGCGCCGCCAGTTCTCCGTGCTGGAATCTCTTTACCAAGGTACGACGGGGTGGCGACAGGCGCTGATCTTCGGGCTGCTGCACCGTTTCAGTGACTCTCTGTACCTCGACGCGCAACAAGCCGAGGGGGAAGAACTGGAGTTCATACGCAAAACAGGCCTCAACTGCGAGCCGCCGGGCGAGGCAGGGCGCCAGGAACTCTTACGTTTGCTGGAGGAGGAAATCGCCAGCGTGCGGGAAGAATTCGTCTATGCGGAAAGGGCGAATGAGGAGAGGGCGGCGATAGAACGGGAGGCCTGCCTTGCACCGGAAGGGGAGACGTGGAGCATGATGCTGCGCCAAGAAGCCGCCCTGGACCGCTCCATAGACCGCAAGGTGAGGATACTGCTGAGGCTGCGGAAGGAATTGACCAACCTCCCGACCGCTCCTCCTGGTCAGGACGACGGCGGGAGGATGGGGAGCATCGAGGAGATCCTCGACAACGACATTGTGACCGATACCTCTCAGGTTGTGGAAGTGGTGGAACACTCAAAAATGACGGACCGATGCGGGAATGTTACTGAAAACAAAGGGTCACCTCTGGAGAATCCCGCACGAACCGGGAATGTTACTGAAAACGAACGTAGTTACGCACAAGATGCAGGAACCTCATTGAAAAGAAAGGGTGTTGTTGGAAACGCAGAGTTACACGCGGCAGGCAAGTGGCCGAGCACTCTACCCGCATCTGACGACAGACGCTCGCTGCGATAACGGGGACCGTTTCCTGACGCGGCGGCTGCTGAATTGTTCCCGACGACCGACCTTGACCGCTCCCCTGCATGGGAGATAAACTTGCGCGTCGGTGCCGGGATGACACGCGCCGTGGACCCTGGCGTGAAAATGATCCACAGATTCCGGTTTGATTTGTGAGAAACCCATCGTAGGGAATTCACAAGAAAGAGGTGCACAGTGCTTCGTAGACGTGATTTCATCAAGCTTGCCGGCGGCGGATTGACCGGAGGAGCGATTCTGAAAGTGTTTGACGCGCTTTCAGCGAATGGGGGAGAGGGAACCAGCCAGCACACGCATGGAAATTATGTGGATGCTCACGTTCATATTTGGACAGACGACTTCAAAAAATATCCCTTGGCTCAGGGCTTTAATCCCCAGGATATGGCGCCCCGGGTGTTTACATCTGACGATATTCTTCATTATGCAAAGCCCAATGGGGTCAACCGGGTGGTGCTGGTTCAGATGAGCTACTACGGATTTGACAACTCCTACATGGTGGACACCATGCGCCGTATGCCGAAAGTCTTCGGGGGCATTGCCATCGTGGACCGGGATAGCAATGACGTGGAAGCGAAGATGCATGAGCTGGCTCAGCACGGCGTACGCGGCTTTCGTATCGTCCCGTCCAAGGATCCGGCTGAAAGTTTATTGGAGGGAGAGGGCATGGACAGGATGTTCCGCCGCGGGGCAAAGGAGAACCTGGCGATGTGTCTGCTCATCAACCCCGATGCTCTCCCTGCGGTCGGGAGGCAATGTGAAAAGTTCCCTGACACGCCGATTGTAATCGATCACCTTGCGCACCTCGGCATGCCAGGCCCGGTTACCGAGCAAGACATGCAGGCGCTGTGTGCACTGGCCCGTTACCCAAGCGTCAAGATAAAGGTCTCGGCTTTCTATGCCTTCGGAAATAAGAAACCACCCCATCTCGACGCCGTACCGGTCATCAAGCGTATCCACGAAGCCTTCGGGCCAAAGCGGCTTATGTGGGCTTCAGACTGCCCCTTTCAGGTGCAAAAGGAAACGTATGCCGACAGCATTTCCGTGGTGCGGGACCGCCTCGACTTCTTATCGCCTGCGGACAAGGAGTGGATCCTCAGGCGCACCGCGCAAGAGACTTTTTTCCGCTGAGGCGTACAAGTAGGGCGGCATCTGATTGAGCGGAGGAGCAATTCTCAAAATGTTTGACGCCACTTCAGCAAATGGAAGAGAGGGAGACCGTCAGCACACGCCCGGGAATTTTGTAGATACCCACGTTCATATTTGGACAGACGACTTCAAGAAATATCCCTTGGCTCAGGGCTTTAGTCCTCAGGAGATGGCTCCCCGGGTGTTTTCAAGCGACGATATTCTTCATCATGCGAAGCCCAATGGGGTCAACCGGGTGGTCCTAGTCCAAATGAGCTATTACGGATCTGACAATTCCTACATGCTCGAGGCGATCCGCTGGCGGCCGGACATTTTCCGGGGCGTTGCCGTCGTTGACTGGAATAGCAGCGACCCGGAAGCGAAGATGCTGAGTCTAGCTCAGCAGGGGGTACGCGGCTTTCGCATCTTCCCGCAAGACGTTCCGGCGGAAACTTGCTTGGAGGGAGAGGGCCTGGACAGGATGTTTCGCTACGCAGCCGAGGAGAATCTGGTGCTGTGTCTGCTCCTTAACCCCGAGGCCCTCCCTGCGGTGCGGAGGCGCTGTGAAGATTTCCCTGACACGCCGGTTGTAATTGACCATTTTGCCCGTGTCGGCATGGCAAGCCCGGTTGCCGAGGACGACATGCAGGCGCTCTGTGCGCTGGCCTGTTACCCAAGGGTCAAGGTGAAGGTATCGGCTTTCTATGCCTTGGGGGAAAAGAAGCCGCCTCACCTCGACCTCGCACCGTTAATTAAGCGTGTCCACGAAGCCTTCGGGCCCAAGCGACTCATGTGGGGGTCAGACTGCCCCTTTCAGGTGCAAAGCGAAACGTACTCGGACAGCATTTCCCTGCTGCGGGACCGCCTGGATTTCTTTTCGACCGAGGACAAGGAGTGGATCCTCCGCCGCACCGGGGAAGAGACTTTCTTCCAGTGAGGCGTTTTCCCTCTGGCGTCTGTTTCCCCTGGCGCCTGTCCGGAACCAACAGCGGTGCGGGAATCCTATGAAACGGCGAGACTTTCTAATTCGAACTCCGATAGGCGCGCTGGTGCTGGCTGACTCTTGGCCGTCTTTGCTGCAAGCACAACAAATTTCACTCGAAAGAGGAACTCCTGCGCCCGAACCCATTCCAGAATCCCATTTCCCGGATCGCTTGCACCTCTTTATATGGCGCAATTGGGAATTGGCCAACGCCGACCGCCTGGCGCAGGTATTAGGGACGACGCGCGCTAAAGTGCTCGAGGTCGGGGCCTCGATGGGGCTGCCCGAGAAAGCCGAGCTCACTCAAGACCAACTGCGCCGAATCTATATAACGGTCATTCGGCAGAATTGGCACATCTTGCCGGATGAGCAGCTCATGCAACTTCTGGGTTGGGATTCCAAGGAATACGAATATCACCTGAAAGAGGATGACTTCCTTTGGATCAAACTTGGATTGTTGAGGCCGCATTGCGAGACGTTGAGGTACGAAGAACCCTCACCGGAAGCGAAGCGGCGGGCGCAAGAAATCAAGCGGTTGGTAGAAGAGACGCTGGGGTCTTCGATCAACCAACGGGGTGAGCCGGCCTTTGCTTTTGTGCAGCAATTGAGTAGTGCCAAGCCCATCCCAAGCCGTGATTCAAGGAGTCAGCCTTCCGAGAATGAAGTCGATTTGAGCCGGGGTTGGACCTTGATAAGACCCGCGGAAGATTCCGGGGTTCCTCTCACTCTGGTGGAGCGGTTTCAGGGTTACCTCGAGCATGCCATGACTTGCGAAGCGCACCTGGGCGCTGAAGAGCAGAAGACGGGAGCGAGGGCAATGAGTTTTTCTCTCAGCCCCGCACTTGGGAAGGTAACCGGCTGTTTTGAGGTGCGCGTAGAAGCTGAAGAGATTCGGGTTTTGGGAAGCGACCTCGACGGCCTGCGCCAGGCGATCTACTATTTGCAGGATCAGATGGAAAGCCGCGAGGGACCTTTCCTGCTGAAGGGTACGGTCCGGCGAGACACACAGCTTAACCCGCGCTATGTTTATTCCTATTTCGCCCTCTATGGCGATCCTTTGATGGAGACAGATATTGACCCGTTTCCAGACGGTTTCCTGGAAAGGCTGGCTCGCGCGGGCGTAAGCGGAGTCTGGCTTCAGGCGGTGCTCCACAATCTCGCCCCTTCTAAGACATTTCCGGAATTCGGGGCGGGCTGGGAAACACGCCTGCGAAGTCTTAACAAGCTGGTGGAGCGGGCAGGGAAGTATGGTGTGAAGGTTTATTTTTATTTGAACGAGCCCCGCTCGATGCCCGCCGAGTTCTTTGCTCAGCATCCGGAAATCAAGGGGACGCACGATCCCGGGGACACACAATTCTTTACCATGTGTACCAGCGCCCCGGAAGTCCGCGAGTGGATTGCCGGCAGCTTGGCTCATCTGTTTTCCAACGTCCCGGGGTTAGGCGGGATCTTCTGCATCACCGCGTCAGAGAATCTGACCAACTGTTATTCGCACGGCCACGCGGAGTTCTGCCCGCGCTGCGCCCGGCGAGACGGCTCGGAAGTGATTGCGGAAGTAATTCAAACGTTCCGGGAAGGCGTGCGGCGCGGCAGCGCTCGAGCCGATGTCATTGCCTGGGATTGGGGGTGGGGCAATAACTGGATTCGCAACGGCGCTGACCCCGCCAGGGTCATTCAGAGGCTACCGGAGGACGTGGCCCTCCTTAGCGTGAGCGAATGGGGGAAGCCGATTGACCGCGGCGGACATGCGACCACGGTGGGCGAGTACTCTATTTCCGTCGTAGGGCCTGGAGAGCGAGCCTTAGGAAACTGGAGAATGGCTCGAGAACGGGGCCTGCCCACCTTCGCCAAGGTGCAATGGAGCTGTACGTGGGAGATCTCCGCCGTGCCGTATATCCCGGTTCCCAACCTGATACTGGAGCACTGCGAAAACCTCTTGAAGTCCGGCATCAAAGGGCTGATGGCTTCGTGGACTGAGGGAGGTTACCCTTCGCCCAATTTTGATGTTGCCAAGGAATGCTATTTTTCGCCCGCACCCGAGTCGAGCCGAATTCTGAGCGACGTGGCGGCGCGGCATTACGGGCGCGCGGCGGCTCCAGAGATACTCGAGGCGTGGAGGACTTTTAGCCGGGCATTTCTGGAATACCCCATGGAAGGGGGTGGAATCGTTTACCATATTCCCACCCAGCACGGCCCCACCAACTTGCTCCGTCTCCATCCCACGGGTTACAAGGCTACAATGATGCTTTTCCCCTACGATGACTACCAAGATTGGGTGGGCGGCTACCCCGTGGAGGTCGTCGAGAAGCAGTTCGGAAAGATGGCGGCGCTATGGGAGTCCGGGCTGGAGGAATTCCGCCGCGCGCTGAAACGAGTGCCAGCCGGCAAACAGCCATCGGCCCGCAAGGACCTGGGCATTGCGGAGACCTGTTATCTGCATTTCAAAAGTGTGGCCAACCAGATTCTCTTTTACCGTCTGCGCGCCTCGTATCAAGAGTCGCCGCCTCAAGCTCGTGCGGCGCTTGCCGATCGTATGGTGAAGATCGCCAGGGAAGAAATTGAACTTGCCAAGCGTCAATATGCCATTGCCAGAGCGGATTCCACAATTGCTTTCGAAGCCTCGAACCACTACTATTATCGTCCCTTTGACTTGGTCGAGAAAGTCCTGAACTGCCACGACATCATCAACACGCTCCGTACGGGAGTGGGAAGCTAGGAGGTAAAAAGGATGGACCGAATTCGAATAGGGCTTGCGGGCTGCGGACTTTTTGGTGAAAGTCATATGCGGGCTTACCGCGCGGTACCAGGCGTTGAGGTCACTGCGGTATATGATCCCGCAACGGAGAAAGCCAAGGAGCTTGCACAGACTTTCCGCATCCCTTGCATCTGTTCCGGCATCGAAGAGCTCTGCTCTCACCAAGCTGTTGACGCCGTAGACGTGGTTTCACCCGAGGAAACTCATTTGGAGCCCGTGCTCACGGCTTTCAGAGCCGGTAAAGAAGTGTTTGTTGAGAAGCCCTTGGCCACCGATCTTGATCACTGTGATCGGATGATCGAGGCCGCAGAGTCCGCGGGCCGCATTCTGATGGTAGGTCACATTCTCAGGTTCGAGACCAAGTATGTGATTCTGCAACAGGATATCGAGGCGAGGCGCCTGGGGAAAATCATTTCCATGCACGCCCGGCGCAACCGCACGCGGTCTCTTCTCGAGCGTTACGACCGTACCCACCCAGCCATGGAGAACTCGATTCACGATGTCGATCTCATGTTGTGGTACACGGGTGAACGGGTCCGGCGCGTCCGAGGCTATGGGCGCAGGGCGACAGGGCGAAAGCATCACGACACGTTTTGGGGAATTCTGGAGTTCGAAGGCGGGGCATTGGGCGTAGTGGAGACCATCTGGTTGCTGCCTGCCAACGCTGGAATCGGTCTGGACGACGCCATGCAAGTGATCGGTGATCGCGGGGTTGGAAACGTCAGCCTTTTCCCAGGCTCTTTGAGTTTTTGGCGGGAAGAGGGCTTCGAAGTGCCTGATGCCGGCTATGATCCACGTGTTCGAGGCGCGGCGCTGGGGGCGTTGCGCGACGAGTTGATGTATTTCTGTGCTTGTGTTCGCGAGCATCGTCAGCCCGAAATTATTACGCCAAGAGAAGCAAAGAACGCAGTGCGGGTGGCTTTAGCTCTGGTTGAATCGGCAAACCGGGATGTCGATGTCGAGATCACTGATTGGGACTGAGGCGTTCGCTCGGAGTCCTTCGGTCGCAAACATCATGGCTCATACGGAACTGATTGACACGCTAGCGGACCTCATTCGGATTAACAGCATTAATCCTGCCTTCGACCCTGCGCATTCGGAGGCTGAGGTTCAAAGTTTTGTTCTGGATTTTTTTAAGACTCGCGAAATGGAAGTGTGGGAGCAGCTCGTTCTTCCCGGCCGCGCCAATGTGATTGCGAGGCTTCCGGGGAGGAATCCCTCGCGCCGAATCGTCTTTGAGGCTCATTGTGACACCTCAGGAGTGGGGGGTATGGTGATTTCCCCCTTCGACCCGCAAATCAAGAACGGCCGTATGTACGGTCGCGGGGCCTGCGACGTAAAAGCAGGATTGGCGGCGATGATGCTTGCCGTGTCTGATTTGAAGAAATCAGGCCAGCAACCGCTGAGCGAAGTGTGGGTCGTCTCGGCCGTGGGAGAGGAACATTCCTTTCCTGGTGTGCTGAAGCTGCGCGAAAACTTGCAAGCTGCCGCCGCCGTGGTTTCCGAGCCAACAGAAATGAAGATGATCGTCGCCAGCAAAGGTTGTGTCCGCTGGCGTACCATTGTCCAAGGGAAAGCTGCCCACAGCTCGACCCCCCATCTGGGCACGAATGCCATCGAACACATGGCTCGTCTTGTCTGCCTCCTTCAAGAACAGAGCTCGCATTTGGAGCGCCTCAAGCATCCGCTCGTCGGCAGTCCTACCTTCAACGTAGGTCTGATTCAGGGCGGTACACAGGTCAACATCGTGCCGGACTCCTGTTGGATAGAGGTCGATCGGCGCTTGGTGCCGGGGGAAGAACCCGAAAAGGTCCTGAGCGACTATCGAGAACTTTTCAGGGGTTTCCGTGCCTCCCATCCTGGCATCGAAGTGGTCATGGAGCCCCGCGCGCTGGTGGATCGACCTTTGGAAACCCCTGTCGATTGTGCCGTAGTGTCCCACACGGCCCAGGTTCTGAAGGAAATGGGCCTCGACCCTCGTCCCTACGGCGTGCCGTTTGGCAGCGACGCGAGCAAGCTCTCCGCAGTAGGCATTCCGAGCATCATCCTGGGACCCGGCAGCATTGAGCAAGCCCACACGGTAGACGAATTTGTAGAAATCGAGCAGGTCGAGAAAGCCTTTGTGGTTTACCAACGACTAATGAAAGTATTCGAGTGAGAGGAAGTATGCACAAGAATCTATTTCCCACGGCCCAGCAAATGACTTACCTGGATACCGCAGCGGAAGGCTTGCCGCTCCCGCAATCTGAGGGTGCATTCTCCCAGTATTGCCGTGCCAAGGCCCGAGGCACGCCGGGGCGTCAGGAATTTCATGCGGTGGAAGCGGAGACCTTGGGTTTGGTCGCTCGGCTGCTGCGGACCGACGCGGCGAACGTGGCGTTTCTAGGATGCGCTTCCGATGCCTTAAACCTCCTTGCGCTCTCTCTCGATTGGAGTCCGGATGACCGGCTGATCATCAGCGATTTGGAATTCCCTTCCAATGTTTTGCCATGGGTGCGTCTTAAGCAGATGGGAGTAGACGTAGTCGTGGTCCCCGGCAGCCACGGGGCGCTGCGCGAAGAGGACGTCATCGAGAGGATTACACCCAAGACGCGGTTGGTTTCACTCAGCCTGGTAAGCTACAAGACCGGGGCGTACTTGCCGTGCGTCCAGAAGATTGCCGCGGAAGCCCACAAGGTGGGAGCGGTAATGTCAATCGATGCCACCCAGGCCCTGGGCCGCTGCCCCTTGAGCCTTGAGGGGGTGGATTACCTGATGTCGAGCAGCTTCAAATGGCTGCTCGGGGCGCATGGCCTGGGCATTGTTTATGTCGCTCCGGGATTTCAAAAGCAATTCAAACCCGCCAGCGTGGGCTGGTACTCTGTGAAAGACATTTTTTCACAGAACCGCTTCGAAAGCTACGGATTGAAAGACGGCGCGGCGTGTTTGACTGCCGGCATGCCGAACTTTCCCTCCATCTATGTCCTGCGGCAAGCCGTTGAATTCTTGTTGCAAGTGGGGGTGGACCGTCTCAATCAGGAATTGAAACCTGTCGTCGAGCGGTTACGGCAAGGTCTCTCGGAGCAGGGAGTGGAATTATTAACTCCGGCTGGCGCAGAGTTTGCTTCTGGCATCGTTGCTTTTGCTCATCCCGAAGCAAAAGAGATAGGCGCCAAGCTTGAGCGAGAAGGCGTTATTGTGTGGGCAGGTGATGGCCGTGTCCGCGCCTCGCTGCATTTGTACAACGACATGTCGGACGTAGACCGCTATTTGAAGGCCCTTGCGCCAATTCTCGCAGGGTACGAACCGGAGCATGTCCTACCTTAAGTTAGGGAACCGGTGGAAGTTCAAGAAGACGCTCCTGGACCGTTGGATGGAAACACAAAGTACGCAATCTGAACATCGATCCACGCGGAAGGAACGCCTGACCGCTCGTTAGGGAGCATAGCCGATGTTTGGGATGGGGAAACGGAAGGGCTCCGCCGTGAGCATCAATATTCAACAGGCGAACACTCAGGTGCTTGTTCCGGATGCGGGGACCGTAGTGTTTGGCGGGGTGACTGTAACGGAACGCCAAAACTCATCCACCGCGATCCCCCTGCTTGGAGACATCCCGCTTCTCGGGCATCTCTTTAAGTCGATTAACGTCCAGGACTCCGACCAGGAGTTGCTCTTCTTTGTTTCCCCCAAGCGGCTGATCACCTAGAACGTGGAAGGGGATTTCGCAACTGCTTGGGAATATAAAAGGACGTATCGCGGACCTGTTCTGTGGGTCCGCGTTGTGTTTAAGATTGCCCGGTTACCTCTGCGGACCTACAGAACAGGTTGCCGCTACGTGCGTTAAGCTATGAAATCGGATTCGTCGCTCAACCCACATGCTAAGAGGCAAGACTCTCTCCGGGCAGAGATGGAGGAGCAGAGGCTTCCTTCCTTACTGGTCACGAACCTGACGAACATCGCCTACTTGACCGGCTTTCGAGGGAGCGCGGGTGTCGCACTTTTCACCACTCGTGAAGGGGTCCTCTGGGTGGACCCGCGTTACACGCTCCAGGCTCAAGAACAAGCTCGAGGTGTAGAGGTAATCGAAGAAAGGAAAGGACTTCACAAGGCGGTTGCGGAGCGGCTTAAGAGGAACAAGAACCGGCGTGTTGGCTATGAGGATGCGCACCTTAGTTGCGCCGATTTTTCACGCCTCGGGCAGGGGGCCGGCCGGCGAGTCAGGTTCGTCCCGGTCGCAGGCATGGTGGAGCAGCTCCGGGCCGTGAAAGACGAGGAAGAGGTTGCAAAGATTCGTGGCGCGGGGAGAATTACGGCGGAGGTCTTTGAGAAAGTGTTAGAGAGCATCAGGCCAGGAGTAAGTGAGTCCGAGCTAGGCGCTGAAATCGAATATCTGATGCGGAAGAAGGGTGCGGAGCGTGCGGCGTTCGAGACAATTGTTGCCTCCGGACCGCGTGCCGCGCTGCCCCACGCGCGCGCCTCCTGCAAGTTACTGAAAGAAAATGAATTTGTTATCTTCGACCTTGGTGCTATACTTAGCGATTACACTGCTGACATGACTCGTACGGTGTACCTTGGGGAGCCGCCTCGGCGTGTCCGCAGTCTCTATAACGCCGTCCTAGAAGCTCAGGAGAAAGCGCTTAGGTCTGTGCTCCCTGGAGTCCGAGCCGGGGATGTCGATGCGGTCGTGCGGCGCGCCTTGAGGGGCCGTGGTTTGGCCCGCTTCTTTACTCACAGCACAGGACACGGCGTAGGAATGAATACTCACGAGATGCCCCGGCTGGCCCGTGGTGAAAAGGCCCGGCTTCAAACCGGCCATGTGGTGACAGTTGAGCCTGGGATTTACTTGGAAGGCTTGGGAGGAATCCGCGTCGAAGATACCATCTTAGTGGGGCCTGCTGGCCCGGAAGTGCTGACCCCCGCCCGCAAAGATCAGTGGGTCGTGGAATAGCAGTCGGAGAGTGAAGCAGATGGCCGGAAAGAAACCGTCCCGCAGCGTCGAAGGAACCGAAAAGGTTTGGGGGCTCAAGGAAATCGAACAGCTCATCGACGTCCTGATCGATCGTCAGGTGACTGAATTCGAGATGGAACAGAACGGGGCGAAGATTCGCGTCAAGCGGGGAAACAACCCGGCTTCGAATCCGGGTGCGGGCGACGCTTGCGTCGCGGATACTGCTGTTCCTCCTCTGTCGCCGCCGCCTGTTGCGGCCTTCGTTCCGGCCCCGGAACCACATCCGACGGGAGCGCCCCTAACTGCCGAAACACCCGCAGAATCCACTGAAGATCTGTACGTCATGAAGTCTCCCATTGTCGGGACTTTCTACGGGGCCCCGGGGCCCAACGCTCCGGCCTTCGTCAAGGTGGGTGATGTCGTGCAGTTGGGCCAAGTGCTCTGTATCATTGAAGCCATGAAGCTTATGAACGAATTGGAATCTGAAGCGGCAGGAGAAGTAGTTCGCGTCTATGTGGAAAGTGGCCAGCCGGTGGAGTACGGGCAATCCCTGTTTGCGATTAAGCCCTCCCGCAAGAAATGACATCGAATTTGGAAAATGGAAAATCGAAACTGGAAAATCGAAACTCGAAATTGGAAACTGGAAAATGGACACTGGAAGACGGAAACCTGCGCAGCTTCTTGGTGGCTAGTCTCGGTCTTCAAAGTCCCAGGGTGAAGAGTCTACGGAGAACTGGCCAGAAGATGCACCAGTTTCGATTTTCGAGTTTCCAATTTCGGTGTCCGTGACGCACCATGTTCAGGAAGATCCTGATTGCCAATCGCGGTGAAATCGCCCTGCGGGTGATCTGCGCCTGCAAGGAACTGGGCATTCAGACAGTGGCCGTCTATTCCGAAGCCGACCGGTACTCGCTTCACGTGCGCTTTGCGGACGAGGCAGTGTGCATCGGTCCCCCGCGTAGCGCGGACAGTTACCTCAATGTAGCGAGCATCATTTCGGCTGCAGAAATCACCGGCGCGGAGGCGATTCATCCTGGATATGGGTTCCTGGCGGAAAGCGCTTACTTCGCCGAGGTTTGCCAGGTCTCCAACCTGACCTTCATAGGTCCCCGTCCAGAGGCCATGCGGATGATGGGGGATAAGAACCGGGCGCGCCAGGCTATGACGGAGTTGGGCCTCCCTGTTCTTCCCGGCTCAGAAGTCATTCGATCGGAAGCGATGGCGTTGGAAGGGGCCGAGCGCGCGGGTTATCCGGTCATGGTGAAAGCTGCGGCGGGCGGGGGAGGACGCGGGATGCGCATTGTGCGGACGCCCAATGAGCTGCCGCATGCCATTCAAGCTGCCCAGAATGAGGCGGCGGCCTCCTTCGGCGCCCCGGATGTTTACTTGGAGAAGTACATCGAATCGCCTCGCCACATCGAGTTCCAAGTGCTGGGCGACCAGTACGGGAAGGTG
>Ga0181524_10001438_pt1 | contig 27224 bp, 29 predicted proteins | sample PEATcosm2014_Bin_34_FD_119761 | JGI IMG/M metagenome (GOLD analysis project Ga0181524, IMG submission 119761) | Peatland microbial communities from MTU Mesocosm Facility, Houghton, MI, USA - PEATcosm2014_Bin05_60_metaG | ecosystem: Environmental > Terrestrial > Soil > Wetlands > Peat | place... | reverse complement strand
CCATCGACAGCGCCATGATCCGCCCCCTGTCCCCGTGGCGTTCCAGCCCAACGAACGCTCTCCTTCGGATATGGGAATCATCGCCACTTTATTGAATCGCCATGCTCGGATTTTGCTCTAGATACCAATTTAGGTTTCCCTCCCGCACCGATTTATCAGTCTGAGTTGTTTGATCCAGGCGCATTAGTCGGTGAGGAAACGATCGACCCACAAGGTTTCCAAGGGGAACCTTGTCCAGCGGGACTTCAATGCCGCTATAGCGACAGCGCCTTTGTCAGTTATTATCCTAATGTCGCATGGTCTCCAGGGCGCGTCGCGCGAACGACTTCCGTCACAACCTCGATTTCGAGCCCCGTAATAGACGTCATGGGGAATTACGAGATCTCTGCCCCGCCTTCTCAGCCATACCTTGTTGGCCTGCGCTTGAATAAGGTAGGCGGCTCAACCGGCTGGACGACGGGGGCCATCGAGCTGACCGACGTGCAAGTACCCTTCCCAGCTCCCACATTTGGCGTTGTCTGTGGTCAAAATCTGACCGATCAGACACCCTTAGGTGTCTCACCTGGAATCCTGCTAAGCCAGTATGTGGTTGGCAACCAGTCAGATATTGTGTGGGGAGGAGACAGCGGCTCACCCGTCTTCCGCGTTTCGCACCATGGTCGTCCCCCTGGCATCGAACTCTACGGGATCCTTTGGGGGAGCTACAACGGCTATACAAAATTCATCTTCAGCCCCATTGGGGACTCGCCATACCAACCGGCCGGCATTCAAACAGATTTGGGGCCACTCGATTATATAAGCCACTGAAAGCCCCGCGTTTTTATTCAGCGCGGGCATTGCTACGACGGAAACAGGGTTATTGCTCCGGCACGATTGTCCCGGAGCAATAACATTGAGAATGGTTGAAGACGCGGCCGCCGGCCGAGGCATCCGCGCTGAGAGCAACCGATAAAAACTCCCTAAATCATCAGAAAAACGAAAAACGAACATAATCCGGCGCTCGTTTCATAAACCGACTTCTCCGCAACGGCGCTTCCAATTCCTCCGCCTCGCGCCGCAGCCTTTCATAGGTTCTCCGCCACATTCGCCTCGGCCGCTCCGGGAATGGCTCCGCAATTGTTGGCGCGCCGCCGAGCGATAATCGAATTTTGCAAGATCAAAGCCGGCGCCTTGGCCCGCCAGCCGCTCGGCTAAATTTCGAATCCAAACCTCGCCTGCATCGCCACGTCGAAAAACTCTTCCTCCTGAAAAACCTCCTGCATGAGCCTCTCGTAAGTTCGAGAATGCATTCCCTTTGGCCGGCGAAAAAGCATCGGGTCGTCGGCCTTCAGCTTCGCGAGCACCTTGTCTCGCCGCCGCAAGGATCGATCTAGCGGACATTCCCGCTGCGAATTGAATGCGAGGCGATAGGCGTGGCGCGAAAAAGCGCCCGAAGCTCCGATGTAGAGATGCGCGACGCGCCGCCCCGTGTTTGGGCAAATGGCGAGCCAGCGCGCGCCGCCAAAACGGCAAGGCGACGCCGCCAGACGAATGCGTTGCGTCACGGGCGAGCCGTTCAGCCTGTAATTTAGAACCAAGGTCGCGCCGTCTTCGCCGCCTTGCACGCTGGCGCCTATCGAGGCTTGCACTTCGCCGTCTTGGCTCCATTGCCAGCCAAAGCTCGCGTCGCGCAACTTCAGGCCATAAGCGGCGATTTCGTGAACGGCAAACCGCCGCAAATCGCCCGTTGTGAAGCGCCGGCTGTTCATGAGCCATCGTGTCATCGAGGGGTTAGGCCAGGTCATGCGCGCCCTTTTTCATGCATCGAAATCCCTTGGCAAATGCTTATAGCTTGGGCCGTCCGGCTTCGGTAAGAAGAGCTGGAAAACACCGTATTCTTGCCGCATGTCGGGCTGCGGTGCGGACGCGCGGGAATGACGCGCGCGCCGTCGCTCGCGAATTGGACGCACGAAAAGTGCGGACGCCCAAGGGTGGCGCTTGGCACGCGGCGACCGAGTTGCGGATCATGAGGCGGTTGGAAGCTGCGGACTGATTTCCCGATGTTCTGTTCCCAAATGTCCGCACCCGCTCTTGAGCCGTCACTGAACATTCCCGGAAAGTCCTCCAAATCCCGCGACCTTCCCCCGTCTTGCCTTCCCGCCCCACAAAGGCGAGATTGGGCGCGGTCGAGTTTCAGGGGGCATTATGGCGTCGGATATTGGTGAGATCGAACGGCGGCTGTGGAGCGTTGCGGACCAACTGCGGGCGAATTCGGGGCTGAAGCCGTCCGAATACTCTCGTCCTGTCCTCGGCTTGCTGTTCCTGCGTTATGCCGACGGGCGCTTCGCGGACGCCCAAAAGCAGCTCCAGCCACGCGCGGGCAGTCGGCTCGGCGCGCCGACGCCGGACGCCTTCAAGGCTCGCGGCGTCATCTATCTGACGCCGGAAGCCCGCTTTTCACATCTCCTTGCCCTGCCGGAAGAGTCGAACGGAATTAAACGTCCTGTCGACTGCGAGGTGCGCTTCGCCCACCCGGCGTCTTCCTAATCCTTTGGCGTTACGTGGCTACCGAGTTCGCCGGGATGACAGCTACCGCTCCAGCAGCCCCGCATGACCTTTGCATCGAAGTCAGTGACAAGCCCTCTGCCGCATCTCGAAGATGACATTCAACTAAAGGCGACGGTTTTGGGATACACGTCTTCCACCCGCATGCCAAAACGCGCCGCCGCATAGCGCGCTGGGGTTCCCGCCAACGCGGCGTCAATCACGCGATCACGCAAATCCTGACCGCAGGCTCGGGCTATGCTCCACCTCCATAGCTATCGCGACGAAGGAATCGCATTGCTCATCTGATTTCGGAATCCCCGCCAGAATCGGAAAATGACAAACGCGTTCTGGTTCCGTGGCTTCCGCGTCGCGTTTTCAACGGATTTCCCTCTGACGCGAGGCTCGCGTTTATCGGCGCGAATTTCACCGCCTATTTGTCGCTAAACGGCAAACCTGTCAGCAGACCCGCCACCGGCGCGTCAACGGCGATGACCCGCTTGAGGCCGGACCAGTTGGCGTAATAGTCAAGGTCAACATCGTCGGGCCCCGCAACGACTCGATAAAGATTCCGGGAGTTTACGAGTCGCCTGGGGAACAACTGGGATGTGTATGCATCCGCGTGTTCTCCAAGCATGAAAAGATAAGCGTCAGCGCTTTCCGGCGGGTGGATGGAGACTGACGATCCCTCCGGCGGCGAAGACAGGAGGGCCGCAACCTGCGGCGAGGCGGCAAAGCGTCTGTCGGAATGCACGACGATGTAAGCCTGAATCGACTTCCGCCAGGCCTCCGGGTCAGCATCGCGAAGGCTTGTCGTCGCATGAAAGAAGCTCGGCCAGTTGAGCGCGAGAAGCGCCACGACCGCGAGAGGGATCGCCGTGCGGGCGATTCCAGGGCGAACCAGTCGCGCAAGGGCGTCCACGGCGACGCCGACAAGGACAGCGATGAATGGCATAATTAACAATAAGTTCCGGATGATCATCACGCGATTTGTGGCCATATAGGCGACGTACAGCAAGGGGATCAGCGTCAGCAGTAATGCGCTTCGCTTGTCTCTGCGCCAAATAATGGCGGCGCCGGCAAGCGCCGTGGCAATCACGAGAACCGAAAGGGCCGGGAAGGGCGAGACGAGCCGAAAGCTGAGATAGTCCAACATTCCAGAAAGATGCTGCCAGCCGGCGGCAACGGTGTAAGCGTCATGCCCTATGCTGCGGTAGTGCTCCATCTCGGAATGGACGTCGCGAACGAAGCGCAAGGGATCGACAATCGTTCCTGGAGTCACCAGAAGATAAGTTGCAATAAAGGCGGCCAGCACGCAGACGGCGCGAGAAGAGAACGACGGCCCGCGCGCCGCCACAATAAGCGGCAACAGCAGAAGGCAGCCGCCAGGATACTTCGCCGCCGTAGCGAGGCCGGCGCAGGTCGCCGACAACAGGAGCACGGGCAATCGCTGGTCTCGCGCCGCCCAAAGCGCCGATGCGAGAGTCATGGCGCCAGCAAGCATCAGCAGGGGGTCGGGCGCGATCCAGCGGGCGTGATAGAATACTTCGAAAGATGCCAGAACGATGGCTGCGCTAACGGCGGCGGAGAGGCTGCCCGCTCTCACCGCCCGGGCCGCGAGAACGGCAAACAAAGCCGTCGAGGCCGTCAATACCGCGAATACTGCCCTGAGCAGATGCGTGAATGAGGTAGAATCGACGTATTGCGAGAGCTTCTGGACCGTTTCGCTCCAGTCAGCTCCACTGGCAGCCGGGAAATGCGTAAGCGCAGTAATAAGGCAAATCAAATATGTTAAAGAATGGTAATTGTACCAACCAGGAATTACCTCAGCAGAGTTGATTGTTTTCTGAATGGCAAAAATAAGTTTTTCCTCATCCAAGTGACGGCAAAAATCTACGCTAGAAACTCAATTCCAAATAAACACAGAAGAGAACGCGACAATAACCACCATAGCTAGCGCAAAATAAGCCACATTACGCGGCTTATGCTCGATTCCTGCAATATTTATAGATGTATCATCTAGCTTATCAACAGAATCCATGCGCGATATAGCTGCTTCAGGCGACATCTTGTCAGTTAAATTAGCCGTCATTGCGGAATCCTCTCCGGGCTACAAGCGATTAGCCGCCCCTGAACGTCAGGAACTTGTGTCCGAAATAACTGGAAATGGTCGGAACCGCGATCGCGACGCCACACGCAAGAGGCTCGGCGAGTGCCCCCATGAAGCCAATGGTTGGGAACACTAATGGAAAAGAGCCATGGACACGACCCAGACTTGGATGACTCCGGCGTTGACCAACACAAAGAACTTGATCTGCTCGGCGAGCGGTCGCGGCGAAGCGGGGAACGCATAGCGGTTGAACAGGGTGAACGCAATCACCATGCCGACCATGTAGGCGACGACGACGGCCTCGATTAATGGCCGCTTCCGGTCGATCGCGTCGATTCCGCGATGTCGACATTATTTCCGGTTTGCGGCTAGAGCATCGGAAAAGCCGATTTGCTGGGGTCGCGCTGGACGCGACAATGCGAGGGCAGCCGACGCGATGATCGAACGACGCATATAGGCGTGGCTATGCGCGCGAGCCGATCTGGCGGGACGTTCAACTGGCGGCCGCCATGGTTGAGCAATATCGTCGCGGCGCCTCATGGCTCCCTATCCTTGCTTGCGCCAGGCCGCTTGAAAGCCACGCTCTCCATGCCAGCGTCGCTCCCTTTCAAATCCCAAGGCGCGAAGTGCTCGTCCGAGTTCGCCCGGGTGCGAATTGCCGCGCCAGCCGCTCTTCTGACGGCGTCAAGCTTTCGGGCGTGGCCTGTAGGTCGGCGCGGTCCCTTTCGGAAGCGGCTTCCAAGGACAATCGCGATCGCCGACTGTATCGCCAGCTGGGTCTTGGAAACACCGCCGAAACCCTGACCAGCCGCGCCCTCGGGCGTATCAACCGAAAGGACACAACTCGCTGCTGGATGAAACTTCGGAGGCAGGTCAGAGGGATGCGCCATGGGCCAGGTTCGACAGGGGAGCGCCACAACGACAAAGGCGGTCCGTCGAGCGATGCGGCACGGTCAAGAGAGCCTGAGAGCCTTCGCGAAGCGATAGGGCGTCAATCAGAAAACCTTCGCCAAATGGAAACGGCGGCCATCGGTCGCCGATTAGCCAACGGGGCCGAGAGAACCGAAGTCGACGGTGCTGTCGGTCAAGGAAGAGGCGATCGTTGTCGCCTCAGCAATATTGGTCTATGTTATTCGCTGTTTTCTTTACTACTATTCTACGTTCAATCGAATTTCAGCGTCTCGCTTCCTGTTTGCTCAAAGAATTCATCAAGCGAGAACGCCACATCAGGACGCGGTGGGGCAGCCAATTGTTGCTGCAAGCGGCCCAATGCTTCGAATATTTCCACCCGCCCCATGGAGTGAAGCTGTAAGTAGGCCAGGGGCAAGGCGCTCGACTTTCGCAATTTAAGGAATGACTCGTCGTCGAGTGCGTTCATCGTTGCCTCATCAACACGGAAAAGACCCTTAACGGCCTTGTCCTGACCAGCAATATTGACGCTCAACTGCCATGGCTGGATCACTCCGGCGCTAGCGAGAGCCGAAACCGCAAGATCGGTCTGAGTTCGAGATGCTTCAAGTTCCGTGAGGAATCGCCAGACCCGCTGGACCGCGGCCGAAGGGCCGCCATCCGGCGCAAAAAATTGCTCGGTCTGGTCATCGGCGTCAACGATCAACCCGCTGTCTTCGTCGATGCACAGCACGGGAGCGTTCTCGCCCTCGACGCGGGCGAAACGAAACGGGTATGCTCGCAAGCTCGCCGGGATATAGGGTCCAAGCCACTGTCCGGCGGGACCGACGAACAAGTTCCGTCCGGGCGACAGCGATAGAACCGCGACCGGCACAAAGCGCTCCGATCGCTCAATAAATGCAATCGGCATGGCGAATGCTGCCTTGCTGAACTCCGTCCCCACCAGTGGAACGACCGATTCGGAAGCCGCGAACGCGTAGCTTTCGTTTCGCCGCCACCTTTTTTGAGAATGGCCTTCTCGCGTGATGGGGACCAAGCGCGACATTCATTCGCCTCCTTGAAGAGAGCCTTGTTATTGATCTTAGGGCAGCGCAACCGCGCTGCGCGGTCGCGTGAACATCGCGCGTGGTCTGGCGGAAATCAAGGTCTTGGCGCCGCTGGGCGCGAACGCAAAACCACCATCATCGCAATTTCGAAATTCGCGCGGTATCCATCAAGGGTGCCGATTCGCGCGCGGGAGCGACCAAGACGCGTTTTGCTTTCGCGGGGCCGGGCTAGCCCGTGAGCATCTCTTTAGGCGGCGTCACCGCCCGATTCCTTGAATTTGACGATGTCATCGTCCTTCTTCGGCTTGCGTCGCGCTGGCGCGTGTCCCGCTCATTGTTTTTTCCGCGCCAGCGGAACCACATTCGAATCCGCGCCCGGCTTCCGTGACCTTGCCGGCAAAGCTGAAGCGGTAAACCCATTTCCTGGCGACGCTTGGCGCGACATCGAGATAGAGCTCCGCGCCATCGCAACGGCGCCCCGGCTTCGTGGCCGCCGCCGCCCGCGCCGTGAGTTTCTGCTTTCCGCCCGCCATGGCCGCCATCCGGTCTTGCAATCGGTCTTACGTTTCGACCCGGATTGTAGCGGACAAGGAAGAATCGATGCGCAACCAATTCCAATGAAAATAATGACATGCGCGGATAGGTTCAAACCGCCTTGGGCTATGATTCGGCGGACGCTCCTTCGGCCGGTTCAAGGCGTTGGCAGCTGTTTGGGCGTGCGTAGGGGGCGCGTTTGGCGCGAACGGAGGCGGTTCGGCTTGGCGCGAAAAAACACGGCGCATTTCGTTCGCCAGTTCCCCGCCGCCTCGCTATCATCTGTCGCGTCGTCCGCGGCCGCCATCAGCGGCCATCGTATCGATTCGCGGTTCTATTCCCGCGTCGAAACGCGAGCATCCTCAAAAAATGCCTAACTCATTACAAGCAACAGCCCGGCAAGCTAAGGTGACGCCTTATCCGCGACATCGACGGCCAGTGGAGCCACATCAAAAGTGGCGGCCGGTCGCCCGAAACAATAGCGCCGCCACATTTCCCGAAACGCTGATTCCAAGGCTCCGGTGAACAGAGGGCCATCGCACATTGGCGAGGCCGCCAGACGGGGCCGCAGTGAATGACGCAGCAAGGTCAAGCGGTGAGGATCGCGAGACAGCGACGCCGCCTTCGCCACATAGTCCGCCGGCGACGCCGCCGCCAAGTCTTCCAACCCGGCTTGTTGGAGAAAGCCAAGCGTCTGACGCGAGGCTGGGAGATCTCCGGGCAATGTCACCACCGGCACGCCCATCCACAGCGCCTCGCAACTGGTGAGGCCTCCGCCGAAGGGAAACGGATCGAGAGCAATATCAATGTCCCCGTATTCGGCCAGCATTTCCCGGTGCGGCGAAAAACCACGCAGCTCCAGTCTATCCGCGGAGACGCCGGCTGCGGCGAAGGCCTCGATGAGCCGCCGGCGCGAACTGTTTTCGCCCAAGGTTCTCCATTTGCAAACGAGGCGGGCTTCGGGAGACGCCAGCAAAACCTTCGCCCATAAACGAACCACGTCGGGACCGATTTTGCTGGTGTTGCCAAAGCTGCCAAAGGTCACATGACCTCGCCGCGAAAACGGGGGATCGACTGGCTCAGGCGCTATCTCAGGCGGATCATAGCAGAAACGTCCATAGGGCAACCGCGCCACGGCTTCGCTGTACCAGCGCTCCTCTCCGGGCGGCGTCGACACGGCGTCCATCAGCACGTAGTCCATGGCGGCGAGGCCGGTCGTGCCGAAATAGCCCAGCCAACTGGCCTGAACGGGCGCCGGTCGCAAGGCGAAGAGCGGCAGCCTGTTCTTACTTGTATGGCCGGAGAGGTCGATCAGTATGTCGACGCCATCGCGCCTGATCAGCGAGGCCGCGTCGGCGTCCGACATGCCGACAATGCTTCGCCAGTGGTCGCTCGCGACACGCAAGCGATGGGTCATGGCGTCGACGATCGCGCTGTTCGTGTAGCAGAACACCTCGACGGCGTTTCGATCGTGCGCGGACAGCACGCGAGCCAAAAAATATCCGACCGGATGATAACGGAAATCCCCGGACACATAGCCGATGCGCAGACGCCGGTCACAATCGCGATCGCTTGGCGAAACCGTCGCGGCGGAGGGCTGGTCGAATGTCTCGCCAAATCTCCTGGCCGCGTCCAGAATAACCGCGTTGGATGCGCCGGGGACGTAATTCAACTCCATGAGAAGATTGTTATGAGCCTCGGCGAAATCCGGCTTGATGGCGATCGCTTGGCGGCACGCCGCCACCGCCTCGTCGAGCTTGCCTTGGTCGCAGAGCGCCACCCCGAGGTTCACATAAGCCTCGGCCAAGTCGGGTCTGAGGCCGATCGCTTGGCGGTAGGCGGAGATCGCCTCGTCAACCTTGCCCTGCTCCCTCAGCGCATTGCCGAGGTTGGAGCAAGCCGCGGCGAAACCCGGCTTAATGGCGATCGCTTGGCGACAAGCCGTCACGGCCTCGTCGAACTTGCCTTGGTCGTAGAGCGCTACGCCGAGGTGGGAATAAGTCTCGGCCAAGTCGGGTCTGATGGCGAGCGCTCGGCGGTAGGCCATGATCGCCTCGTCGAGCTTGCCCATCTCCCTCAGCACATTGCCGAGGTTGGAATGAGCCTCGGCGTAATCCGGCTTGATGACGATCGCCTTAAAATAGGTCGCGATCGCCTCGTCGAGCTTGCCTTGGTCCTTGAGCGCGTTGCCGAGGTTCGAATGGACCCCGGCCAAGTCGGGCCTGATGGCGATCGCCTGGCGGAAGACGGCGATCGCCTCGTCGAGTTTGCCCTGAGCCCTGAGCGTGTTGCCGAGGTTGGAGTGAGCGGCGGCATAGTCCGGCTTGATGGCGATCGCCCGGCGGTAGGCGGCGATCGCCTCGTCGAGCTCGCCCAGATCGTTGAGCGCCACGCCGAGGTTGGAATGAGCCACAGCATAGTCAGGATCGATGGCGATCACCTGGCGGAACGCGGTGATCGCCTCTTCGTGCTTGCCCTGATCGTTGAGCGCATTGCCCAAGGCTAAATGAGCGTCGGCCCAGTCCGGCTTGATGGTGATCGCCTGGCCGAAGACGGCGATCGCCTCCTTGAGCTTTCCCTGATCGTTGAGCGCATTGCCGAGGTTGTATTGCGCCTCGGCCAGGTCGGGCTTGATGGCGATCGCCCGGCGGTAGGCGGCGATCGCCTCGCCGAGCTTGCCCTGACCCTTGAGCGCCAGCCCAAGCTGCAAATGCACCTCGGCGTAGTCCGGCTGGGTCACTAAAACTCGCCGATAACAAGCCTCGGCCTCGGCCAATCTTCGCGCTTGGTGGGACTGGAGACCCGCGGCCAACAGTTGAGAGACCGCGAAATTGGAGGGGGGCGCCGCCCTCGCGCGCGGATCGCTTGGTGTCCCACCCAATTTCGCCGCGGCGCGGCGTGCCTTGCGGTTCATCAGAGCGCTCCGAGCCGGAATTGGTTGATCCGGCATTCGCCGGATGGCGCCGGCCCTATCTGTGATGGTCTCGCATTTTTGGCAAGTCCGAATCGCCGCGGCGCGGCCTGACCGGGCGTCGGGGCGGACCAACGCCTCGCCGAGCGGCAAAAAAAGTCGCGTTTCCAGTCATCGCGCCGCGCTTCTCCCGTGGTTTTCCGACCTGTTCGACCGCGGGTTGAGACCAGCTTTTGATTTTCCGATTGATTTATTTTCAAGATCCGCCCTCGCGTGCGAATTGCTGTCAAAATTCGGCCTTAAACTTGGCACCACTCAATATTAAATTGATATAAATTCGATCAGGCTCAATCTATTGCTGTAATTTCCTATGGATTGTTTTTCAAATTGGCTTAATTGTGATTTATTGTTCTTAAGCCCCGTTCTGGTCACGCGCTATACATGGAATTGTCGCGCAAGACACGCCATTTGCTCTTGGGCCGGGGAACTACACGATCTTGGTCGAACCGCAGACCGTGGAAGAGCCGCTGGCGAGACTGAACGTTTCCCGCGCAACTTTGCCGCAACCGAGCAAAACCCGCGAAGCAGCCATCTCCGAATCGAGAGGGCTCGAAAAACCTGCGCAGGCAGTTGTGAACGCTGCTCCTGAAAACGCTCCATGAGTAGTTTCCGATGCTGCTCCGCCGAGTCTTTCTCGGCTACGTTGAAATGGTCAAAACTACAGATGAGCAGGAGAGTGAAATGATAAAATTGACCATTTCGGCTCTTATTCTTGGATTTGCGGCTTTTGCCTCGGCCCAGGGGCAAGCGCAACCGGCGCAACACGGTCGGGACGAGGCCGCGGCCAAGCTCGAACGAATTTGCGCTCCCGACCCGGACAAAGCCGCGCGTGAAGCCAAGTTCGCGGAACATTTAGCCAAACGTTTGCTCCTGAATGACGCGCAGCAAGCGGCCTTCAAGGAATTCCAACTCGCGCGAGAAAAAGCGGTCGAGGACGCCAAGACCCGCCTCTGCGGAAACAAGCCCGACTTATCCTCCTTCGAGGGGCACCTCGCTTTGCACCAGGCGTTTCTTGAGGATCGGCTGGAAGCGGTGAAAGCGGAAAATCCTAAGCTGATCGCTTTTTACAACAGCCTAAACGCTGAACAGAAGTCGAAATTCGAGAGAATCCGCGAACAAATGGCCGGGATGCGAGGCCAATGAGGCCAAGGGCTGTTGCCCGCGCTATTTGCGCGTTTCCATCAGACGCAAGGAGAGTCAGATGAGTCTCATTCGCATCACCGCGATCGCGGTCGCTGCAGCAGTCCTTGCCACCGAGCCCGGCTCGGCCGGCCCGGCTGGATTGATCACCCCGCAATTGTCGAGCCCGTACCCGCAAATCGTTCAAATCCAAAACGGAGCGGCGATTTCCGGCGCCATCATTGGCGGAATCCTGGGGGGCGCGATGAATAACGGCTGCTATTTCAACGATTGCGGCTACGGTTACGGCTATGGCGGCGGCGGCCATGGCGGCGGTCACGGCGGCGGTCACGGCGGCGGCGGTCACGGCCATCGTTGATGGCGAAAGTCGGAACCCCAGTCGGTGGCCGGCAAGTGTCTTGTGAGGTTTGTCGTCGGAGTTTTGCTGCCCTCGCGGCAAACCAGTAACGACATCCCTCATCGAGCATCCTTCATCGAGCTTGGCGCTAAAAATACCCTTCCCACCGGCCCGATGCAGGATGCGCCAAGGCCTTCGAGGCGGTCATAAAATATTGCTCGCCGTTCCCCCGCCTAAATCTAGAATCCAAACCTCGCGGGCATCGCTACGTCGAAAAACTCTTCCTCCTGAAAAACCGCATGCATTAGCCTCTCGAAAGATCGAGAATGCATTCCCTTGGGTCGGCACAAAGGCGCCGGATCGTTCGCCTTCACTTTCGCGCGCGCTTTGTCTCGCCGCCGCCATGCTGAAAGCAGACCTCGCGCTTTCGTTCTCCTGGCGCGTGGCGGATGCGCTCATCCTCAGAACACGCCGACCTCGAGACCCGCGGCCACCAGCGTTCCCAACTCCCGGCACTCCGCTACGAAGTCCTCCCGCCAGGCGCCTCGGAAGATCAGCGGCTCCTGGATCTTGCGCCAGCGTAGCCCGGTCACGATCGTCTCGACGGCGCGCTTGGCCCCCGCGCCGTCGTTTCCGGAGCGGATGTAGAACGCATAGGGCGTCCCTTCGGTCCGCCCCAGACACGGGCAATAGCAGCGGTCGAAGAAGTCTTTCAGCGCGCCGCTCATATAGCCGAGGTTCTCGGTCGCGCCGAGAATGATCGCGTCCGCCGACAGAACCTCCGCCGGCGTGGTCGCGAACGGACCGAGCGCCGTCACGTCGACTCCCTCGATCTCCGGCGACCGCGCCCCCGCGATCAACGCATCCCGCAACCGCTCGGTGTTGGGCGATGGCGCATGGGCGACGATGAGCAGGCGTTTGCCAGTCATTGATCCTTGCCTCTCGCGTCCGGCGATCTGCCTTCGATAGAAAAGCGCTTTTGGCGCGAGTAAAAGCCGATCCGCCTTCAGGCGCGGAAGCGAGCGCCCGACGGATCGTAGAAGGGCGCCAGGGACGCGCTCGCGCGGATGCGCTCTCCCACCACGTCGAGTTCGTAATTTCCGCCAAGGACGAAAGCGCGGTCGACGCCCGCCAGATCGCGCACATAGCCATAGCCGATCGGCTTGCCGAGGGAGTAGCCGAAGCCGCCGCTGGAGAGCCAGCCGACGCGCTCGCCTTCGCGGTAGATCGTCTCGCGGCCGAGCAACGTGACTTCGGGATCGTCTACCGCGAAACCAACCAGAAGGCGCGGCAATAGCCCGCCATTCACGGCGGGCGTCCTTTCGGACGCCCTATCAGGCGCCGCGGCGGCTTCTTCGAGCGCGTCGCGCCCTTGAAACGGCAGGCCGGATTTGAGCTTGACCGCCCAGCCTAGCCCCGCCATCGGCGGCGTGTGATCCGGTCCGATGTCGGCGCCCCAGGCGCGGTAGCCCTTCTCCAGACGCAGCGATTCAATCGCGCGATAGCCGGCGTTCGCGAGACCGAAGGGCGTGCCGGCCTCCGCCAGCCGATCATAGGCCGCGACCGCGAATTCGACGGGAATGTGCAGCTCCCAGCCGAGTTCGCCGACATAGGTGACGCGGATCGCCAGCACCGGGGCGCCGGCCAGCCGGATCTCGCGCGCCGTCATGAACGGGAATGACTCGTTCGTAAGATCGTCGTCGCAGCAGGATCGAAGAATGTCGCGCGCGCGCGGCCCCATCAGCGCGAGCACGCAATTGGCTGACGTCACGTCCACCAATGTCGCGTCCATCTTCTTGGGGATCGATCGCCTGATCCAATCGAAATCATGGGTGGCGAAGCCCGTGCCGGTGACGATGTAAAAGCGGTCGCGGTCGATCCGCGTAACGGTCAGATCGCATTCGATCCCACCCTTATGATTCAGCATTTGCGTGTAGATCACGCTGCCCGGAGGCTTCGCGACATTGTTGGCCGCGATCCAGGACAGCGCGCTTTCCGCGTCGCGCCCGACCAGCATAGCCTTGGCGAAGCTCGTCTGATCGAACAGCGCGGCGGTCTCCCGGCAGGCGCGATGCTCGCGCCCGACCGCCTCGAACCAGCCCGGCCGCGTGAAGGAATAGCGATCTTCCGGCGTCTCTCCCGCGGCGGCGTCCGCGAACCAGTTGGGCCGCTCGAACCCCATCTTTTCGCCAAAGCAGGCGCCCTTGGCCTTTAAGCGGTCGAACAGCGGCGACCGGCGTAGCGGCCGGCCGGATTGATACTCCTCCGCCGGCCAGGCGATCGAGTAATGCCGCGCATAGGCCTCCAGCGTGCGCGCGCGGACCCAGTTCGGGTCTTTGTGACCCGCGCCGAAGCGGCGAATATCCACCGGCCACAGATCGTAAGGCGGCTCGCCGTCGGCGACCCATTCCGCGAGCGCCATGCCGGCGCCGCCCGCCGAGGCGATGCCGAAGGCGTTGAAGCCCGCGCCGACGAAGAAATTACGCACTTCCGGCGCCTCGCCGATCATCCAATTGCCATCCGGCGTGAAGCTCTCCAAGCCGTTGATCATCTGCTTGATCCCGGCCGAAGCCAGCGCCGGGACGCGCCCCAGCGCCAGGTTCATGATCGGCTCGAAATGATCCCAATCGTCGGACAGGAGGCGAAAGGCGAAATCCTCGGGGACGGCCGCGGCGCTCCAGGGAATGGGGTTCGGCTCGTAGCCGCCCATGACGAGACCGCCAACTTCCTCCTTGTAATAGGTGAGGCGGTCCGGATCGCGTAGCGTCGGCAGATCGCCGGTCACGCCGTCGATGCGCTCGGTCACGATATATTGATGATGCACCGGCGCGAGGGGAACCGTGACGCCGGCGCGCGCGGCGAGGCGTTGCGTCCATAGCCCGCAGCACAGGACCACTTTCTCGCAGGCGATAGGCCCCTGATCCGTGACGATTCCCTTGACGCGCCCGTCCTCGACCACGACCTCGGAAACGGCCACGTTTTCGGCGAAGCGCGCACCGGCGAGGCGCGCGCCCTTGGCGAGCGCCTGGGTGATGTCGGAAGGGTTCGCCTGCCCGTCGGTCGGCAGGAAAGCCGCGCCGACGACATCGTCCACATTCATCAACGGCCACAGCGCCTGCGCCTCCTTGGGGCTCAGGAGCTGCATGTCTAGCCCGAAACTGCGCGCGGTCGTCGCCTGACGTTTGACCTCGATCCAGCGATCGGCGTCGCAGGCGAGGCGTAGCCCGCCATTGCGTTTCCAGCCGGTCGCGTAACCGGTCTCCGCTTCGAGCTTCTCGTAAAGCTCGACCGAATAGCCGAGCAGCCGGGTGATATTCGCGCTGGTGCGCAACTGGCCGACGAGACCGGCGGCGTGCCAGGTAGAACCCGACGTCAATTGATGACGCTCAAGCAGCAGCACTTCCACGCCTCGCTTGGCGAGGTGATAGGCGACGGAGCAGCCGATGATGCCGCCGCCGACGACAATGACTTGCGCGCCGCGGGGAAGTTCGATCATGTCCGCTCCATCTTTTGGAATGCAGCCCAGGCGGCGCCGAAGCGCCGCAAGTTTTCGTCCGTATAGGCGACATAGTCGAAATCGATCGTCGACCGGAGCTCCGAGACCATGCTCCACATCGCCTCGCGCAGCAGCGAGGCGCAGAGCATGGCGTGAAATTTTCGGCGCGTCGCGTCGGTGACCGGCGCCTCGAAATAGGCTGAGAGCATCGCTTCATTGTCGTCTTCATCGAAGCCATTGTTCGAGGCGAGGCCGCCGAGATCGAACAAGGGCGTGTTCCAGCCGGCGCAATCCCAGTCGACCAGCCAGAGACGCTTGCCGTCGTCGATGAAATTGGCGGCGAGCAGATCATTATGGGCGAAGACGAGATCGATGGGCCCGACCGCCCGCTCCAGCGCCTCGGCGACGCTCAGAAGACGTGGCAGTCGCGTCGCCATGCGGCTTTGATCCTCGACCAGCGTGCGCGCGTAATCGCGTATGATGTGGAAGACGTTGAAGGCGAGCGTCGGGCCGCGCAGATGCTTGGCGATCTCGCGGTGGACGCGTTTGACCATGGCGACGCAACGCTCGCGATCGGCGCGCACATCGTCGGGGCCGTAGCTGCGCCCAGTGATATAGTCGAGCACGAGAACGGAGGGCGCGGCATAGAGCACCTTTGGCGAAATCCCGGCCTCTCCCGCAGCCCGCGTCGCCGCGAGCTCGTTGAAACGCATCACCCCATGGACGGGAATGTCGCCGCCAAACCGCACGACGGCGCGGCGCTCTCGATCCGTCACGAGATAATTCTTATTGGTGATGCCGCCGAGCAAGGGCTCGATTTCGATTTCGCCGAACCAAATCGGAAGAGCCCGTATGACCGTCTCGGGATCGGATGCGCTCAAGGCCATAAGAGTTCCGCCTGCTCGGAGGGACAAGGCAGACTATAGCGGCGCGGCGGGATTCGCTAGAGGCTTGGGCCGCGGACGGAGGCGCACGCGATCCCCTCGCGAATATGCGGGGTCGCGTCGACGCCATCGGCGCGTCACGCGGGAGGAATAGGGTGCGCGGCCACGAACATCAGGAGATGACTAACATCAGGAGATGACTTGTGACCGGCCTAGACGACGACCTACTGCCGAGCGCCCTACTCGCGGGTTATGAAAAGTTTCTCGCTGGCGATTTTCGCGGCGAACGCGAAACCTTCCATGATCTCGCGGAAAAAGGTCAGCATCCACACACTCTCGTGATCGGCTGCTGCGATTCGCGCGTGTCGCCGGAGGAGATATTCAACGCCGCGCCCGGCGAGATTTTCGACATTCGCAACGTCGCCAATCTCGTGCCGCCGTTTGGGGAAAACAACCATCATCATAGCGCTTGGGCGGCCATCGATTATGCCGTGTCGACGCTGCGAGTGAGGAATATCGTCGTGCTCGGCCACGCCAGCTGCGGCGGGGTGCGGGCATTTGTCTCCGGTGGCGAGGAATCATTCGGGGAGCCGCTCGCGGCCGACGACTCGCTCGGGCAGTGGCTAGCACTGCTCGCGCCGGCGGCGCGACGGCTTGGGAGGGCGCCAGACGGAGCGGACAGCGCGGAGCTTTTGGCGCGCGAATCCGTCAAACAGGCGCTGGTGAATTTGCGCACTTTCCCGAAAGTCGCCGCGCTCGAGCGCGAGGGACGCCTTGCGCTGCATGGAGCGTTTTTCGGGATCGAGGACGCCCGGCTGCTCGTTCTTGATCCAGCGCGCGAGCTCTTTGTCCAGATAGCCGCGCTTCAGCATAAAGAAGCGATGAGCGCGCGGTTTTAGTATCCGCGACGGCGCTTCGCGGAAAACGTAACCGGATCCGCTACGGAAACTCCAGAATTGACGACCGGTCTGATGGACCGCGACAGGGATCGTGACTTGGCCGGCGCGGCGCCATAGTTTTACGACGCCGCGCCTCTCCTCGCCCCACAGGCCATGCCCATGTATGCGACAGCAATTCGCGGAACCCGCTACACATTCCCCGACTTAAAGTCATTGATGGCGAAAGCCACGCCCTTGCGGTCCGGCGATTGCCTCGCGGGCGTCGCGGCCGCGAGCGCCGCCGAGCGCGTCGCCGCGCAAATGACGCTCGCGGATTTGCCTCTGTCGACTTTCCTGCGAGAGGCGCTCGTGCCTTACGAGCACGACGAGGTGACGCGGGCGATCCTCGACAATCACGACGCCCCAGCCTTCGCGCCCGTCGCCAGCTTGACGGTCGGCGAATTGCGGGACTGGCTCCTATCGGACGCCGCGACCGACGAAACGCTCGCCGCATTGGCCCCCGGCCTGACTCCGGAAATGGTCGCCGCGACCGCGAAGATCTCGCGCAATCAGGATCTGATGGCGATCGCCGCGAAACGCCGCGTGGTGACGCGATTTCGCGACACCTTGGGGCTTGCCGGCCGGCTGTCCTCGCGCATTCAGCCGAACCATCCGACCGACGATCCCAAGGGCGTCCTGGCGAGCGCGATTGACGGCCTGCTGCTCGGCAATGGCGACGCGGTGATCGGGATCAATCCTGCCTCCGACGATCCGGAGCGATGCCACGAGCTTTTGCGCCTTGTCGACGAATTGCGGGAAACGCTGGACATACCAACGCAATCCTGCGTGCTGGCTCATGTGACGACGACGCTTCAACTCATGGAGCGCGGCGCGCCGGTCGACCTCGTGTTTCAATCAATCGCCGGAACGCAAAGCGCCAATCGAAGCTTTGGCGTCGATCTCGCTCTGCTCTTTGAGGCCAATGAAGCGGCGCTTGCGATGCGGCGGGGAACCATCGGCGACAATGTGATGTATTTCGAAACCGGCCAAGGCAGCGCGCTGTCGGCGGGCGCGCATCACGGCTGCGATCAACAGACGCTGGAAGCCCGCGCCTATGGCGTCGCGCGGCTGTTCAAGCCGTTGCTGGTCAACACCGTCGTCGGCTTCATCGGTCCGGAATATCTCTTCGACGGCAAGCAGATCATCAGAGCCGGCCTCGAGGACCATTTTTGCGGCAAGCTCTTGGGCCTGCCCATGGGATGCGACGCTTGTTATACAAATCACGCCGAGGCCGATCAGAACGACATCGACGATCTCTTGACCCTGCTCGCCGTCGCCGGCGTCAACTATGTCATGGGCGTTCCCGGCGCCGACGACATCATGCTCAACTACCAGAGCACGTCCTATCATGACGTGCTCGCGGTTCGCCGCATGTTGGGATTGGCGCCGGCGCCGGAATTCGCGCGATGGCTGGAGAGCATGGGCGCGATGGACGAGCGCGGTTCCCTCAAACCCCAAGCGCTGCCCGCCGCCGTCTTGCCGCTGCTTGCGAAGGCGTGAGTCATGAGCGAAAATCTCCCCGAGACCTCCGGCAAACTGGCGAGTTTGCGCGCCGCGACGCCGGCGCGCATTTTTCTGCCGCGCGCCGGCCTGGCGTTGACGACGCAAGCCAATCTGAAATTTCAACTCGATCATGCGGAAGCCCGCGACGCCGTGCATGAATGCCTGGACGTCGAGGCGCTCATCGAGGGGCTGCGGTCGCGCGGTTTGGAGGCCATTCGTCTCGCCAGCGCCGCTGGGGATCGCCGAACTTATCTGCTCCGCCCCGATCTTGGCCGCGAACTCAGTGAGGCGTCGCGCGCGCGTCTGGCGCCTTCGGCGGGCGATTACGACATCGTCTTCGTTATCGCCGACGGTCTTTCGGCGCGCGCCATCTCCTCCCATGCGATCGCTCTGCTGGACGGGGCGTTGCCAGCGTTTCAACAGGGTTCATGGAAGCTCGCGCCAATCGTCGTGGTCGAACAGGGCCGCGTCGCGATCGGAGACGAAATCGGCGAAATTCTTGGCGCCAGGCTCGTCGCCGTGCTGATCGGCGAACGTCCCGGTCTTTCCTCTCCCGATAGTCTCGGCGTCTATCTCACCTTCGCGCCGCATGTCGGCCGCGCCGACGCCGAGCGCAATTGCCTGTCCAATATTCGTTCGCGGGGAATGTCCTATTCGGAAGGCGCGCAAAGACTGTTCTATCTATGCAACGAGGCGCGTCGACGGAAGCTGACGGGCGTCGAATTGAAAGACGAGACCTCTCTCGCGAGGCGCGATGACCAGTCGCCACGACTGGGCTTCCCGAAGGGATAAATTGATCATCAGGGACGCGGCGTCCAACGCGGTCGAGTGAAGCGCGGCGACAGCTCGCCTTACATGCGGGTATTAGGGCGCGACAAAAACGCGCGCGTTTCCTCTCATGGTTTAAAATGCTTCAATCCAAACGCTTGCCAAACGACTATCAAAACGTGGCGAAAGGCGTCATTTGCTTTTATTTTGTATTGTTCGACGTTATTTCCGAATGCGACGCTTGAAAATACAATTTCGGCTCTCTGTCCGGCAATGCAGCGGATGTCAAAATTTTCTTTTTCCTAGTCCGAGAGCCGATATTTGCTTGAAATGTGCGCGAGCGCACAGCGTCAGGAGCGATTTTCTATTTTGATCGCCTCCACGCCGCCTTGGCAAGCGCAAAGGAAGTTCCCGTGTTTATCCTTATTCCCCGGACTCCCGCCACGATCCGCCGCGGGCTGATGCTTGTCGTCGCCGCCTGCATCGTTTTGTTTAAAGACGAGATCGTGAAAATTGTCGTCACCGGGGAGTTCTGAAGATGTCGGAACATGCCGCGAACCGCGAATCTTTCCTCTCGCCGGCCGTCGTTCGCCATGTGCGCCAGAGCACAATGTCGGGACGGCGTTCTTGCTTTTATGTCGGCATGCCGCTTCGGCAAGCGTGAAGGAGTTTTCCATGTTCACCGGCGCCTTCATTCCCCTGTGCCCCGCCGTCTTTCGCTGCGTGTTGATGCTCGTCGTCACGGTTTCCATCATTCTCTATAACGGAGACATCGTGCAATTCGCCGTCGCTGGGACGTTCTGAAGGCTTCGGGCCAAGGGAGGCGCGCGCATCGTCGGCCTTTGCCGCGCCGACGATTGACGCGCGAGCGGCCGTCCGCGGGCCGACGCGCGGCGGTTAAATCGAAGCCGAATTAAAGACTCGCGCGCATGACTCTATCCAATTATCGAGCCGATCGAGCCCCTCGCTCGGCGGTCGTTCCGCGCCGCGGGAGTCCCGTTCGGGCCGGCGCCGGTCCCGCAATGGCTTGCCCAGGCCGCCATGAGCGCCCGCCGTTTTTCAAGCGCGTCGCCGCGCCGATAGGCTTGCTCGGCCTTGTCGCCGACAAGATGGGCTAGCGCCGCCTCCGCGACTTCGCGCGGAAAATTCGTTTCCTCCCCGACCCAGTCGCGGAAGGCGGAGCGGAAGCCGTGAACCGTCACGTCGTTTTGATTCATCCGGCGCAGAACCATTTCCATCGCCATTGGGGACAGCGGCTTTCCGCGACGCCGCCCCGGAAAGATAAATTCGCCCGCCTGACGCCGGGCCAGTTCTTCGAGGATGGCGAGCGCGCCGGCGCAAAGAGGAACGCGGTGCTCTCGCTCGGCTTTTGTCCGCCCGGCGGGAACGGTCCAGATTCGCGCCGTAAGGTCGATTTCGCGCCAACGCGCCCCGAGGACTTCGCCCGAACGCGCCGCCGTCAAAATGCAAAATTCGAGCGCCCGCGCGGCGAGCGCTTCCCGCTCGCGCAATCGCGCCAGGAAGGCGGGGATGTCGGCATAGGCCATCGCGGCGTGATGGCCGCGCGTCAGTATTTTGCGCTTGGGAAGCAGATGGGCGAGATGGCCGCGCCACGCGGCCGGATTTTCGCCAGATCTAAGCCCTCGCGCCTTGGCCGCGTCGAGAACCGCCTCGATGCGGCCCCGCAGACGCGAGGCGGTTTCCGGCTTCTCGCGCCAAAGCGGCGCCAGGACCGCCAGAACCGCCGCGGCGTCGATTTCATCGACGGGGCGGGGATAGAGGGGCGCGGCGTAGGTTTGGAGCGTCATGCGCCATTGCGCGCGGTGCTTCGCGCAGCGCCATTCGCTTTCCTTCGCGGCCATGAGCGCGTCGGCGACGGCGCCAAAGCTGGGCTTTTCCGCGCCGATCCTCGCGGCGCGGCGCCTTGCTTCGATCGGGTTTTGGCCGGCGTCGAGCAGCTTGCGGGCGTCGCGCGCCTTGCTTCGCGCTTGCGCCAGCGAAACCACGTCCGCCGATCCGAGGCCCATTTCCGTGACCTTGCGCGCGAAGCTGAAACGGTAAACCCATTTGCGCGCGCCGGTCGGAGAGACGACGAGGTAAAGCCCCGCGCCATCGCCGTGACGCCCCGGCCGCGTGGTCGCCGCCGCCCGCGTCGTCAGCTTTTGTCCGACACCCGCCATGGTCGCCGTCGCTCTCGTCGTTCTCGGCGGATTGTAGCGGATATCAGTGGAGGCGAAAGGCCGCCGGCGCGGTCTTACGAATCCGCCTCGCCCATCTGCTTTTGCGAATAAAGCTCGACGCCAAGCTGCTTGATCAGCTCGTTCTGGGTCTCCAGAAAGTCGATGTGGCGCTCCTCGCTCGTGACGATCTCCTCGAACAAGTTCTGGGAGACGCGGTCGTTGATCGACAGGCAATATGCCGCCGCCTCGAGATAAAGCGCGCGCGCCTCGATTTCCGTAACGAGGTCGGCGTCGATGATTTCCTTGACGCTTTCGCCGATGCGCAGCGGATTGAGCGTCTGCATGTTGGGAAAGCCCTCGAGAAACAAGATGCGCTTCGTGAATTTATCCGCGTGCTGCATCTCCTCGATGGATTCCTCGCGCCACTTCTTGGCCAGATGCGAAAAGCCCCAATTGTCGAAAATCCGGTAATGCAGCCAGTATTGATTGACGGCGGTCAGTTCGCTGCGCAAACCCTGATTGAGGTATTCTATGACTTTCGCGTCGCCGCGCATGGCGGACTCCTTTCAAATTCCGCTCGCGCGGGTTCACGCCGCCATTTCGTCGACCCGGCAATCGTCGCAGCCGTCGCCCGCGCATTCGCTCGCCGCCGAGTGATGCGCATCCACGACCGCGAGAATGTTGCGCGTGCAGCGCCCGCATTTGGCCTCGCAGCCCAATTGGCGAAACAGCGCGCCGACGCTCGGACGGCTCCCTCCGCGCAGACGCTCTCGAATGTCTCGGTCGGAAACCACGTTGCATGAGCAGAGTATCATGACGTTTCCTACTTTGGAAAGATTGCAAACTGCCTTCGGTTACAAGATGTTACTTCATTTCACCGGGTCATGCTAGCGCTCTTCCCTTGTCGGTTTCCCGACAAGCCTCCTTCAAATATAGTAGCACGCAAGAGCCGCGCCACGCGCGGTCGCGGCCAAAATGGAGCGGCGCGATGAAAAAGGAGTCAGCTTCGTTGGCGGCCACGGATCGGCGCGTGTCTTTCGCGCTACGCTACTGTTCGCTTGGGCTGGCGCTGATCGGCGCCTCGGTGGGCGGGCTTTGCGCGCTCATGCTGGGCGACGACCGCGAGACGCTGCTGCGAGTCGCGCGGGCGCGTTTTCCGAATGCCGAACCCGGCGCGGGCGGCGGGGAGTTCGAGCGTCTCGCGACGCGCGCGCTCGGGCTGATCGAACGGCCGAGACAAGGCTGGGACTTGCCGCTGGACATCGAGGGCACGCCGTTCCAGCGCCGCGTCTGGAAGGCGCTGCGCGAGATTCCGCCGGGCTCCACGATGAGCTATGCGCGCATCGCGGAGCGGATCGGCCAGCCCCGCGCGGCGCGCGCGGTCGCCGGGGCCTGCGCCGCGAACAGGATCGCGGTGGCGATCCCCTGTCATCGCGTGCTGCGCGGCGACGGCGACCTATCCGGCTATCGCTGGGGCGTCGCGCGCAAGCGGGAATTGCTGGCGCGCGAAGCGGCGGCGTGACCGCTCGCCCATCAGCCCGAAGCCTTCTCCGCCAAAACCCGCTCGCCCAGCGTTATCAGCGCCGCCCGCAGCGCGTCGTTCTCGACGCCTTGCGTCGTCTCCTCGGCGCGCGCCCGCGCGGCGGGGTCGCTCGGGGGCGCCCGCGGCCGTTTCGGCGCGGCGCGGTGGAGCGGCTCCTGGCGGATCGCCAGCTTCGCCACGCAGCGCCAGCCCAGATGTGTATTGACGCGTTCGATGATGGAGCCGCTCATATGTTGAATGTCGAGGCCAAATCCCGGTTCGACGCGCAGCGCCAGCGTGGCCGGCTGTTGACTGGCGTCCGGCGCGCCGTTTTTGGGGCGCGGCGGCCAGTTGAGGCGCATGGGCTGGCACAGCGCGCCAATGCGCGCGCCGACGATCGTATCCCATTGGGTCAGCAGCGTGGCTTCGCCAAAACCTCGCCGCGCGATCAACGGATCGAGCGCGCGGTTGACCAGCGCCGCCAGCGGCTTGGAAACAACCCGTCGCGCTCGTGAGGCGCCTTCTTGCGACATCGACATCTGTCCAAACATATTTCGTCGCGCCGGCCGACGCGCGCGTTTCATGCTATCACGAACCTGAGTTTCTCCAACCGCCCGGACCCATGGAGCGCGCCTCCGCCAAGCCCCGAAAGCCCGTCGCCGCCGACGACCTCGGCTCCGCCTTGCTGAGCTGGTGGGACCGCCATCGCCGGGTTCTGCCCTGGCGCGCGCCGCCGGGACGGACGGCGGACCCCTACGCGGTCTGGCTGTCGGAAATCATGCTGCAACAGACGACGGTGGCGAGCGTCACGCGATATTTCAGCAAATTCATGACGCGCTGGCCGACTGTCGAGGCGCTGGCCAAGGCGCCGCTCGAAGAGGTTCTGGCCGCCTGGGCGGGGCTTGGCTATTACGCGCGCGCCCGCAATCTGCACGCCTGCGCCAAGACCGTCGCCGAGCGACATGGCGGGCGCTTTCCATCCAATGAAGCGGAGTTGCGGGGCTTGCCGGGCGTCGGGCCCTATACGGCGGCGGCGGTCGCGGCCATCGCCTTCAACCAGCCTTGCGTCGCGCGGGACGGCAATGTCGAGCGCGTCGTCGCGCGGCTGTTCGCCGTGGCCGAGCCCCTGCCGGGCGCGAAGGCGACGATATCGGCGCATGCGGAGAGTTTTCTGTCGCGCGAGCGGCCCGGCGATTTCGCCCAGGCGCTGATGGACCTCGGCGCGACGATCTGCGCGCCGCGCGCGCCGGACTGCGGGCGCTGTCCGCTGGAGCGAAGCTGCGCCGCGCGGCGGGCCGGGACACAACTCGCCTTTCCGGTCAAACCGCCAAAAGCGGTGCGTCCGCACCGGCGCGGCGCGGTTTTTGTATTGCGACGGGGCGATCGGGTTCTGCTGCGCAGCCGTCCCGCGCGGGGACTGCTTGGCGGCATGAGCGAATTTCCGTCGACGCCGTTGACGCGGGATGTCGAGCCCGGCGCGGCGCGCGCCTATGCGCCGATCGAGGCCCGATGGCGCGAGATCGAGGGCGGCGTGCGGCACGTCTTCACGCATTTTTCGCTGGAGTTGACGGTTTTCGTCGCCGAGGCGGCCGCGGTCGACCCCGCGCCGGAGGGCCGCTGGACAAAGGCGGCGCGGCTTGGCGATGAAGCCCTGCCGACGCTGATGCGCAAGGTGGCGGTTCACGCGGGACTGATCCTTGCGTAAGATCGGCCATCGTTCGGGGGAAAATCATGGCGCGGCGCGGCTCTAATATCGACGTCGAGATCACCGAGGGCGCCATTCGCGTTCGCAGTCACGAGCGCGTGCTGACCATCGTCGTCGCGCCGCCGCCCGCCGACCTCGAGGAAGACGCCGATTTCTATATAGAATTGGACGATATCGAATTTTGGGACGCGCCGCATGACGAAACGGCGATCGAGATCGACGAATTGCAGAAGATTCTGGAGGCCATCGAGGATCAGGTGGAAAAACACGGGCTGAGCGTGGTGTTCGATTAGCGGGAGCGGCTGTTTTTTTTAACGTTAAGCCTGTTCATTGTGGGTCAACGTCCACGATCCCCTAGGACCATCCATGACGACATCCGCCGAGCCCCTGACCGTGGTGATCTGCGCCGACCATGGCTCCATCACCGGCGGGCAGGCCAAGGTCGCGATAGACAGCGCGCTGGGGCTTCATCGAAGCGGCGTCAAGACGATCTTCTTCGCCGCCGCCGCGCCCGTCGATCAACGCCTTATCGACGCCGGCGTCGAGGTGGTCTGTCTGGGCCAGACCGATCTTCTGGGCGCCGCCTCGCGTGCGACGGCGATGTTGCAAGGCACCTGGAACGGGCTCGCGAGCAAGGCGCTCGGCGAATTGCTGGCGCGATCGCCGAAGCAAAACACAATCGTGCATGTGCATGGCTGGGCGCGCGCGCTCTCGCCTTCCATCGCGCGGCCGATCAGGGCCAGCGGCCTGCCGGCGGTCTATACGGTGCACGAATATTTCCTGTTTTGCCCGACCGGCGGCTTTTACAATTACCCGAACAACCACATCTGCGCGCTGACGCCGCTGTCGCCCGCCTGCTTCGTCACGGACTGCGATCAGCGCAATTATGCGCGCAAGATCTGGCGCGGCGCGCGGCTGCTGCTCGCGAAAAATTTCGCGCGGTTGCCGCAAGTATTCTCCGATTATGTCTGCATCTCGAATTTTCAACGCGAAATCGTCGCGCCCTATCTGCCGAGCGGCGCGCGGATGACGCAAATCTCCAATCCCATCGACGCGCCCGATCTTGGACCCAAGGAAAACCCCGGCGTTGGCGATTTCGTGTTTGTCGGGCGTCTCTCGCCGGAAAAGGGCGTGTTTCTGTTCGCCGAGGCGGCGGAGCGGCTGGGCGTGACCGCTGTTTTCATCGGCGACGGCCCGCTGGCCGAGGAGCTGCGCTCGCGTTTCCCAAGCGCGCGTCTTCTCGGCTGGCGCGACGGCGCCGGGGTGCGCGAGGCGATGCGCGCGGCCAAGGCGCTGGTGTTTCCCTCGCTGTGGTACGAGGGCCAGCCGCTCACCGTGCTGGAGGCCAAGGCCCTGGGCACGCCGGTCATCGTCGCCGACCGCTGCGCCGGGCGCGACGAAATCGAGCATGAGGCCAGCGGCTTGTGGTTTTCCGCCGGCGACGCCGGCGCGCTCCAAGCCGCGATGGCGCGGCTAAACGATCCCGCTTTGGTCGCGCGGCTGTCGCAGGGAGCCTATGAGAGCTATTGGCGCGATCCGCCGACGGCGGCGCGCCATGTCGAGCGGCTGACCGCGCTTTATCGCGACATGCTGGCGCGAGCCGGGCAGGGGGCGTGAGGCGGGGGGCTTTTTGCCGCTGCGAAAGCAGTGGACGCGGCGCCGTCTAAAGACTAAGCAGCCGATCAGACGCCGTTCCTCCGCTGTCATGGCGGGAGGGGCGGGTTCGCCAGGATTCGTCAAGGACGCTCAAAAGCCCATGCCCACCCGCATCGACGCCCGCTTCAAAGATCTTCGCTCGCAAAATCGCGCCGCGCTCATCACCTTCGTGATGGCCGGCGATCCCGATCTTCCGACCTCGCTGGAGATTCTCAAGGGCCTGCCGGCGGCGGGGGCCGACATTATCGAAGTCGGCATGCCCTTCACCGACCCGATGGCCGACGGCCCCGCGATCCAGGCGGCCGGGCTGCGCGCGCTAAAGGCCGGGACGACGCTGAAGAAAACGCTCAAGCTCGTCGCGGATTTTCGTTGCCGCGATCAGAAGACGCCGATCGTGCTGATGGGCTATTACAACCCGATCTATGTGTTTGGCGTCGACGCCTTCCTCGCCGCGGCCGCGGCCGCCGGCGTCGACGGGCTGATCGTCGTCGATCTGCCGCCCGAGGAAGACGCGGAGCTGTGCCTTCCGGCGCGGGCGGCGGGTTTGAACTTCATTCACCTCGCGGCCCCGACCACCGACGACAAGCGCCTGCCCAAGGTGCTCGAAAACACCAGCGGTTTCGTCTATTATGTGTCGCTTACGGGGATCACCGGCGCGGCGCTCGCGGATTATTCCGGGGTCGCCGAGGCGGTGGCGCGGATCAAGCGGCATACCGGCCTGCCCATTGCCGTTGGTTTTGGCGTCAAAAACGCCGACAATGCCGAGGCAATCGCCAAAACCGCCGATGGCGTCGTCGTCGGCACGGCTCTGGTCGCCGCCCTCAAGAAGTCGCTGGGCGCCGATGACCGCGCCGGGCCGGAGACGGTCGGCGCCGTGACGAAGCTGGTCGCCGAGATCGCGGGGGGCGTCGCCCGGGCCCGCGCCCGCAAGCCGGACGGCGCCGGATCGCCGCTTGGCAAGTTTTTTGGGACGCTCGCGAAGGTGTGGTCATGAACTGGTAT
>Ga0181524_10001437_pt1 | contig 27225 bp, 26 predicted proteins | sample PEATcosm2014_Bin_34_FD_119761 | JGI IMG/M metagenome (GOLD analysis project Ga0181524, IMG submission 119761) | Peatland microbial communities from MTU Mesocosm Facility, Houghton, MI, USA - PEATcosm2014_Bin05_60_metaG | ecosystem: Environmental > Terrestrial > Soil > Wetlands > Peat | place... | reverse complement strand
TGCCCTGGATACATCAGTACAACTGGCACAGGCCGCATGCTAGCCTGAATCAGATGCCGCCCATCAGCCGATCAGGGCTCGATTTCGATGTAAACAACCTCTTGAGACACGACATTTAGCCCCCGAGGGAATGTGTTTCCGCATGCTTACATTCCCCCAGCGGCTAAAGGTGAAAATCAATAAATCAGCTCATTACAGACGAGCTCACGCCGTGCCCGCGCGAGCGTCTTTCCAGATATCGATCCCCGCGTCCTGCGCATAACGATCGATCTCCTTCAGCTCCGCATCCGTGAATCCAAGTTTCTTTACCGCATCGAGCGAGTCGTCAAGCTGATCCACGTTCCTCGCTCCGATCAGCGCCGTGGTCACCCGCTTGTCGCGCAGCACCCAGGCAATGGCCATTTGCGCCAGCGTCTGCCCGCGCCCTCGCGCAATTTCGTTCAGCGCCCGCACGCGTTTCAGGATTTCCTCGCTCAGAAACCCCTTGTCAAAAGTTTCTCCCAATTTGGCGCGCGAGTTCTCTGGAACCCCCTTCAGATATTTGCCGGTCAGCAGTCCCTGGCCCAGCGCGGAAAATGCAATGCAGCCCACGCCCAGCTCCTCCAGCGTAGCCAGCAACCCCTCCTCCACCCAGCGGTTCAGCATCGAGTAAGAAGGCTGATGAATCAGCAGCGCCACGCCCATGCTCTTCAGGATTCCCGCCGCCTCGCGGGTCCGTTCCGGACTGTAGGAGGAGATGCCCACATACAGCGCCTTGCCCTGGTGCACCGCCTGCGCCAGCGCGCCCATGGTTTCTTCCAGAGGCGCATCCATCGCCGGCCGGTGGGAGTAGAAGATATCCACATACTCCAGCCCCATGCGCTGTAAACTTTCGTCCAGCGAGGCCAGCAGATACTTGCGCGATCCGCCGATGCCGTACGGCCCCGGCCACATATCCCATCCCGCTTTGCTTGAGATCACCAGCTCATTGCGAAGCCCGCGAAAATCCTTGCGCAGAATCTCCCCGAAGTTCTCCTCCGCCGACCCGTACGGCGGCCCATAGTTGTTGGCCAGGTCGAAGTGCGTCACACCCCGGTCGAAGGCCCGCCGGACCATCGCCCGCCCGGTTTCGAAAACATCGGCGCCGCCAAAGTTCTGCCACAGCCCCAGCGACACCGGCGGCAACACCAGCCCCGATTGCCCGCAGCGGCGAAACTGCGCCCCGTCATACCGCTTCGCATCGGCTACATAACTCATTTGTACATTTCTCCTTTTTCATGTTTAGACGCGTTTGGCCCAATAGCCTGGACTGCGCTTGGCATGGGCTACGGCAACGATCTGAATCTCATGCGGAAGTTCCCTATGGATGATGGAAAACGGATACTTCAACAGAACCACGCGCTGGGTCCCGTAAAGGTGTTGGGGATATAGTCCCGGCCGGTCATGTATGCGGTCAAGAGCCGGAAGAAGCTCCTCGTAAAAGCCATCGGCAGCTTGAAGACTTTGCCCTCTATACCACGCGTGGGCGGCCTTTATCTCCTGCCTGGCCGCGGAATGATAGCTTAACGGCTTCAATCGCGCAGCCGGGCGCGTGCCTGCGGGGAAAGACTCTCAATGATCTCAGCCCGTACCTGTTCCCCTGGAATCATCTCAACGGCCCCGGAATCGATCTCGTCGAGGCGTCGTTTGATCTCGTGGTCCCACGCGGCCTCGATCGCGGCCGCATCGTCCTTATCGAGGCCAATACTCTCCCACAGCGAGTTGGCCAGCAGGATACGCTGGTCCTGGGGCAATTCGGAGGCGATTTGTCGGACTTCCTCGTAGGAGTACGGCATGGAAAGATTCTAGCGCAGAATGTGGTCTGATACCACCCGTCAGCACCCCTTTTCGCCCCTTTGCGGGCGTTTCCAACGGCTCCGGCTCATAAGCCGTACAATAAGTCTTGAGGTAGTTCCAATCTCCCAATGTCAGTGAACGGTTACCCTTCGCGCTCCTCGCGCTCGCACGGCCTGCGCTCGCTCTTCAGCATGTTTTCCAGCGATCTGGCCATCGATCTCGGCACCGCCAATACCCTGGTCTTCGCGGCCGGCAAGGGCATCGTGGTCAATGAGCCTTCCATTGTGGCCATCAACAAAAACACCGGCGAAGTGGAGGCCGTGGGTACCGAGGCCAAGGAGATGCTGGGCCGCACCCCCGGCAACATCGTGGCCATCAAGCCCATGAAGGACGGTGTCATCGCCGACTTCAAAGTCACCGAGAAGATGCTCAACTACTTCATCCAGAAGGCCCACAACCGCAAGATGCTGGTCCATCCCCGCATTGTCATCGGCGTGCCTTCTGAGATCACCCAGGTTGAAAAGCGCGCCGTCGAGGACTCCGCCTACCGCGCCAAGGCCAGCGAAGTGTATCTCGTCGAACAGGCCATGGTGGCGGCCATCGGCGCCGGACTGCCCGTCACCGAGCCCTCCGGCAACATGGTCGTCGACATCGGCGGCGGGACCACAGATATTGCAGTCATTTCGCTCTCCGGCATCGTCTATTCGCGCACCGTGCGCATGGCCGGCAATCAAATGGACGAAGCCATCACCAACTATCTCAAGCGCAAGTACAACCTGCTCATCGGCGAGCGCACCGCCGAGCACGTCAAAATCGAGATCGGCTCGGCCTTCCCGCTCGATAAGCCGCTGAGCATGGAGATCAAGGGCCGCAACCTCATCGAAGGCGTCCCCAAGACCATCACCATCGACGACAGCGAAATTCGCGAAGCTCTCGGCGAGTGCATCGCCGTCATCATGAACGCCATCCGCGTGGCCCTGGAGCGCACCCCTCCCGAGCTCTCCGCCGACATCAGCGACCGCGGCATCGTCCTCACCGGCGGCGGCGCACTGCTCAAGAATCTCGACAAGCGCATCCGCGAGGAAACCGGCCTCCCGGTCTCCGTGGCCGACGATCCGCTGGCCTCGGTGGTGCTGGGCACCGGAAAAATGCTCTCCGACTTCCGCCTCCTGCGCAAGATCAAGATCGATTAACGAGGGACTAGGGACTAAGGGACTAGGGACTAAAGCTCGGCTAACGACCAGCGGTCCAGGCATCCCTACGAGGTTCAACCGATATGCAGAGCAAAGACCTCCAATGTTTGATCATCCCTAGTCCCTGGTCCCTTAGTCCCTAGTCCCTGCTCTTCGGCTGCCATGGAATCGTTCTTCATCCGCTATCGGAATCTATTGGTGCTGCTGGCCATCCTGGGAGCGCAGATCGTCGGCCTCGCCGTGCAGGTGCGCCGCACCGGCGACGGGCGCAACACCCTCGACCCGCAAGACGGGCCCAGTGTGCGGCTGATCCGGCTGTGGGCCAATGCGCTGGTCTCGCCAACAGAGCGGGTTATCCAGTCCTCCAAGCTGGAGGCTGGATACCTGTGGCAAAACTATCTTGACCTGCGCCACGTTCGCGAACAGAACAGCGAGCTGCAGAAGACCATCGACCGGCTGCGCCTGGAGCAGGGTGCCCTGCTTGAAGATGCCCGCCAGGGCCAGCGCCTGCAAGCCCTCCTCGGCTTCCAGCAGAAGTACATCTACACCACGGTCGCCGCGCAGGCCATCGGCTCCAGCGGCAGCGATCAGTCGTGCGTCTTCTATCTGGACAAGGGTTCGGCGGACGGCCTGGACCGCGATATGGCGGTCATTACCGCGGACGGGATCGTGGGCAAGGTGCGCGAGGTCTTTCCCCATTCGGCCCAGGTGCTGGCCATCAACGACCAGACCAGCGGCGCGGGAGTGATCCTGCAAACCACGCGCATTCGCGGCATCCTGCGCGGCAACGCCGCCGGCCAGCCGCAAATTATCGGCATCCTGGCCGACCGGCGCATCCAGCCGGGCGAAGCAGTGTTCACCGCCGGGGGCGACCAAATCTTCCCGCGAGGACTCCCGGTGGGCGTGGTGGAGAAAGTCGTCCGCGATCCGGAGCGCGAAAACTTCATTGATGTCATCGTCAACCCGGCCGCCCATCTCGACCGGCTGGACGAGGTGCTGGTCATCACTTCGACCCAGCCGCGCTTCTCGCCGGAGCAGCAGCAGGACCTGGCCGCCAGCGAAGCGCTCAAGGGTCCTGAGGCGGCGGCCATCAAGGAGCAGCAAAAGGCATCCCAGATCATGGCCGAACGGCTTCCCGGCCTCACCGACTCCAACCTTCCGCCGGCAAACCCCGCTCCAGGCCGGGGCTCTCCTCAACCGGGACTGAACCCGCCCACGCCTGTTCCCGAGCAAGGCCCTCCCAGGCTGCTGCGCCCACGGCATCCTGACCGCTTCACTCCGGGTTCGGCGCCGGAGATCGCGCCGGGCGCAAATCCGGATTCGAAACCGGACGCGCAACCGGACGCGAAGCCCGGCCAGAAAACCGAGACCCAGCAACCCGATCCGCGGAGGAATCCATAGCCATGTCCGTCCTGGGCACGAACTTCCGCCGCGATCTGGAGATTCGCCGCTATCCGCTGCTGGTCTACACCCTGGTGCCGCTGGCGGCCATCGTGTTGCAGGCCTGGTTGCCCAGGGTCGTGGGGCGCTATGCCTGGTTTGACCTTCCCCTGGTGGTCACCGTCTACTTCGCTTTGGGCCGGCGAAGTCCCATCCAGGGCACGCTGATGGGCGCGGCCATGGGCCTCTTCGAGGATGCGCTCTCCCACCACGCCATCGGCGTCAACGGCATCGCCAAAACCGTGGCCGGCTTTCTGGCCGCCTCGGTGGGAATCCGCATCGACGTCGAGAACGTCACCATCCGCCTGATGCTCAACTTTCTGCTCTCCCTGCTGGCCAGCGCGATCTATGTCTTCACCTACCACTTCCTGCTGGGGCTGGATCTGGAGTGGAGCTGGTTCACCGAATTCTTCAAGGCCATCGGAAACTCGCTCATCGCCCTGGTGCTGTTTCCCCTGCTGGACCGTCTGCAGATAAGGGACTGAGAAAACAGGGAATAGGGAATAGGGAACAGGAATCGGGCTGGTTGTGGCCAATCAAAATGCAATGAATCCAGGCAATGCCGCGAAAACGGCGGTAATCTAAACGAGAGATATGCATTTGAGCAGCGGCAGCCGCGGCGAAAAGCTCTCCACCCTCAAGTTGACGGTGGTGCAGTACTGCATTCTGCTCATGATGCTGGCCCTGGCCGCCGGCCTGTGGCGCCTGCAGGTGCTGGGCGCGGAGAACTTCCGCCAGCTGGCCGAGCAGAACCGCGTCCGCAAGGTTCCCGTGCTGGCCGCCCGCGGCAAGCTCTTTGACCGCGAGGGCCGCCTGCTGGTGGATAATTATCCATCGGTCTCCTGCTTCCTGGTCCGCGAGCAGAACCGCAATGTGGACGACGATCTGCCGCTGATCGCCAAGGGTCTCGACCTCGATCTCGAACAGTTGCGCGCCACCCTGCGCCGCTATCGCACCGCGCCCGGCTACCAGCCCATTCCCATCAAGCAGGAGGTCACCGCCGACGAAGAAGCCTTCATCGAGGCCCACCGCAACGAGTTGCCGGAGCTGGAAACCATCGACGAAGAGCGCCGCCTCTATCCCCGCGACGGCTTTGCCGCCCACCTCATCGGCTATGTGGGTGAGGTGAGCGAGGAGATGCTCAACGACCCGCGCTATGAAGGCTACGAGCCCGGCGACGTGGCGGGCAAGGCGGGCGTGGAGGAAACCTACGACGAGTTGCTGCGCGGCAAGGACGGATCCCGCGACGTGATTGTGGACAGCCACGGCCGCGAGGTCGGCTACCTGGGAGTCCAGCACGCCACACCCGGCCAGGACCTCAAGCTGACCATCGACATTGACCTGCAGCGCACCGCGGAATTGGCCCTCGGCGACGCCAACGGCGCGGTGGTCGCCATGGACCCCCGCAACGGCGAGATTCTCGCCCTGGTCTCCCACCCCAGCTACGACCCCAATGCCTTCGCCGTGCGCATCAACCGCGCGGACTGGAACAAGCTGATCAACGACCCCGGCCACCCGCTGATGAACAAGGCCATTCAGGACCAGCTGGCTCCCGGTTCCACCTTCAAGATCATCATGGCCGCTGCCGGCCTGCAGGAAGGTGTGGCCCAGAATATGCATGTGAATTGCGTCGGCGGAGGCACTTTCTACGGGCGCTTCTTCCACTGCGATCGCCACCATGGCGTGCTGAATATCACGCAGGCCATTCCCCTCTCCTGCGACACCTTCTTCTATACGCTGGCGCAGAAACTGGGCATCGACACCATTGCGAAGTATGCCACCGCGCTTGGCCTGGGTTCCAGGACCGGCATCGACCTGCCCAACGAGATGGCCGGCGTCATGCCCTCCACGCAGTGGGAGTTGAAGAACTTTCACCAGCGGTATTACCCCGGCAACACGATTTCGGTGGGCATCGGCCAGGGCGAGACGCAGGTCACGCCTCTGCAACTGGCCAGGGCTTTGGGCGGCATCGCTTCCGGCGGGCATCTGGTCCGGCCCCACGTGGTTGCGCCCGGCCAGATTCCGGCCGAGTTCCATCAAGCCGTTCTTGACAGCTTTCCCGGTTCGGGCGATGTGGACTTTCCTCTCAACCCCGATACCTGGTCCATCATCACCGACGGCATGGCTGCCGCCACCACCACCGGCACGGCCGCGTCCGCGCATATGCAAGGCATCGACTTTGCCGGCAAGACCGGCACCGCCCAGGTGGTGGGCGGCGGCGATACCCACGTCAAAGGCGGCGCCAAAACTCCTAATTCCTGGTTTGTCGGCATGGTGCCCCGGCGCAATCCCGAAATCGTGATTGCCGTCCTGCAGGAGCACGGCGACTGGGGCGCGAACTCGGCCCGCATCGCCGCACAGATCGTGGCCGCCTACGTGAACAAGAAGCGCATGCAGGACAATAACGTCCTTGACCAGGCAGGAAGCGGCAAGCCGGTTGACGTGGGCGCCGTCTGGTCAGAACCGGCGCCGCAAGACCGCAAGCGTTCCGGCGCCGGCAGTCTTCCTGGGAATGATTCAGTACTTCATGCAGGTCATTTCACCGTTGATCCCGGCCAGCTCGTCGCCGCTTCAAAGACAACAGCATTCCGTGCCCCATCCTTGCGCTTTTTTTTTGGCGCAAGGGTGGGAGACCACGAACCCAAACTTTCCTCTCTTTCTACGCTGGGTGCCCCATCCTGCTGTCATCCTGAGCGAGTCCGCCGCGGCGGACGAGTCGAAGGACCTGCGGTTCGTCTTTCTGTCGCAAGGGTGGGAAGTCAAATCAGCCCCTTCTCCGCAACCATCGGCAAGCAAGGGTCCCCCTGATGCGCCGCTTTCTCAGCTTCCGCGACTTCGACTGGACCTTGTTGGCCATGGTGCTGCTCCTGTGCGCCGTTTCAGTCTTTGAAATCTACTCGGCCACGATCCACACCAAGTATTCCGGCTACCACACCAGGCAACTCTTCTGGATCGCCGCCGGCCTCGCGGCCATGTTCATCTTCGCCAAGATCGACTATCACTGGCTGCTCGATTGGGTTTCCTGGGCCTATGGCCTCTGCCTCGTGGCCCTGGCTGCGGTGTTGGCGGTAGGAGTCCCTGTGCTGCATGCGCGCCGTTGGATCAGGATCGGTCCCATGCACTTTCAGCCCTCGGAGTGGGTCAAGCTGGTGCTGATTCTGGCCGTCGCCCGCTACTTTGCAAATCTGGGAGGCAGACGGCTCACCTGGCCGGATATCTTCAAGGCCTTCGCCCTGGTCGCCGTTCCTATGCTGCTGGTACTCAAGCAGCCCGACCTGGGCACCGCGCTTACCTACGCGCCCATCCTGGTCACCGGACTCTTTCTGGGCGGCATCAACCTCCGCCAGTCGCTGGTTCTGCTTGTCACCTGCACCGTGCTGGTAGTCGGCGTATGGTCCAGCGGCAAGATGCTCAAGCCCTATCAAAAGGCACGCCTCTCCAGCTTCCTCAACCCCGATAGCGATCCCAAAGGCACCGGCTACCAACTGCGCCAGTCCCTCATCGCCGTCGGTTCCGGCGGAGTCTGGGGCAAAGGCGCGGCCAAGGGCACCCAGACCCAGGGCGATTTTCTCCCCATCCCCCACGCCGACTTCATCTTTGCCGCCTTCGGCGAGGAGCACGGCTTTGTGGGCGCGCTTTTGGTGCTGCTGTTATACTTCTTTATATTGATGCGTTTGATTCAGAACGCACAAACAGCCGCGGACCTGTCCGGTTCCTTGATTATCATGGGAGTAGTGGCTGTGTTGACCTTCCAGATCGGGGTCAACGTGGGTATGGTCATCGGGTTTATGCCCGTCACCGGAATCCCTTTGCCGTTAATGAGTTACGGCGGATCTTCGGTGTTGTTTTCGTTCCTGTCGCTGGGTGTGGCGATGAATGTCCGCATGCGCAGGTTCGTCAACTGAGCGTTTCGGGGTGAATCGGGGTCCCCGGCGACATTCGGGGTCCCCGGCAAGTGAACTTTGCTTGCCGGGGTGAACGATGGGTCTTCGTCGCAGGGGTGACGTGTTCGCCCCGACTGAGTTTCACCAGGTTTCTTCTTGTGTCCCCGCGAACTGTCCGGCCCACAAGAGAAGAAGTTGCAAGCATTCACGGCGTTTTTTCATTTTGAAAAAGCCACTTGGCAGTTGTGGTTTTGGACTGCAGCTATTGGAAAAACGCGATACAGCGGTTTCACAATTGATGTACCTCGAAGCCACCGCGCTCCAGTGGCATTTTCCTCAAGAAAATGCCACCTTGCACGATGCTCGAAAGGGCACGTAAATTGTGGAACCGCTCTAGCCGGCCAGGTCCGGATGGATCTCGAGCCAGGCAGGACAAGGATTCATGAGCACGCAGAGACGGGAAAACCATTCCACCCCAGCGACGAAGTGGGCGCCGGGAACCCTCTGGGTGGGGCATCGCCGGGGACCCCGGAACCGTTGGCAGCGTACAAATTGCACGGATAGCGCTGGAGCATTGAGACAGAAAAATTTTGCTCCGTTCGCGCGGCAAGTTCGTGCATACGCCAAGGTTGGAACGGCCCCGCCGCACACAGCGGAGCGCTTACACCCCAGCGACAAAAATCCGTCGCCGGGGGCTCCGGCAAGGTTGGCCACAAACTCTCTGCAATCGGATTACCGCACCACACAGTTCGTTCGGCAGCACATTGGCCACATTTCGCGCAGCTCGCCGCCCTCAGGGGCCGGCAAACGCGCGGCAACCGGCACACCGGCGACTTACAGGTCATCCCATCCACTCATCTCCTCTCCTTCCGCCTTCGAGCCTCTCCATACCGCCTAGCCCCAGTTCCCGGCAGGCTTAAGCCGCTGGACGGAAAGGTACGATGGGAAAAGAGATTTGTATCTCCAGCACGCCGCATGAAACGCGGCTGGCAATTCTTGAAGACGATCAACTCGCGGAAATCTACTACGAACGCGAAAACGAATACACTTTGGCCGGCTCCATTTACAACGGGCGCGTTACCCGCGTCCTGCCCGGCATGCAGTCCGCCTTTGTGGACGTGGGCCTGGAGCGCGACGCCTTCCTGTATGTAACCGACTTCCTTGAGCTCGAAGACTCGGAAGAGACCGACGAGCTGGAAAAAGCCGCGGTCGCCGGCGGCAGCCAGCCTCCCCGCGAGGTCCGGCACCTGAACGCCCCCGGCGAGAATACCGGTCAGGTTGCCCGCGATGGCGGTCGTGGCGATGACCGCGGCCAGCGTCCCGGTCCGAAGAACGGCGAGAAACAGGAACCTCGGCCGGAACGCCAGCCCAGGGGCCGCCGTCTTACCGTGGAGGCCGTTCCCGAGGCCGCCGACGCACCGGCCCCTGAATCCCTCGCCGTCTCCGGGCAGACCGGCAGCACCCAGGAAGATTTGAGCGGCCAGGGCGCCAAGCGCTGGCGTGGACGCCGCCGCCGTCGCGGCAGCAGTGCGCCTGCCGGCTTGCCCGAGAGCCAGGCCGAGACCGGCAGCTCCGAAGAGGCCGCTGAGAGCCACACCCAGACGCCCGCGAAATCCGAAGTAGCGCCGGTGATCCACGCCAATGCCGGGGTCCCCGGCGACAGGTCTTCGTCGCCGGGGTGGACTTCCTCAGCCCCCGCGTCAACTCCCCGCGCCGGCCGTTCCCAAGCTCCCCCAGTCCCCTTTGTCCTCCCCGGCGAGTTGCTCTCGAAGTACGGCGCTACCCCGGAAGAGGATGCTCCAAAATCCGCGCAGGAAACTGCCGCGCCGGCACGCCCGGCCAGTTCCTTTAAGCCTTCAACGCTGATCGAAGCGCCCCTCTCGTGGGACGGCAGCGGCCTGCTCCCCGGCGAGTCGCTCTCCAAGCATCGCTCCAGCCGCCCGGAGCCTGCCGTGGAGACCGAGCCCCGGCAGAGCGCCGCTTCTCCAGATGAGATCGAAGAGGAAGAGTACTTCGCGGAGCGCGCTCAGTCCGCCCCGGAGCCTACCCCTGAGCCGGCGGTCGAGCCAACTTCGGAAGAACTTGCCCCCGTACTGGAGGAAGACCACCTGGCCTGGGAAGATCCCCTGGAAGAAGAGGGCCAGTTTGAGGAGACGGCTGAAACCGCGACCGGCGAGCCGTCCATTCCTGAACCCCCGGAGACCGAATTCACAGAAACCGAATCCGAAGAGACCGAACCTGAAACCGACGCATCCGCCTCTCATCGCTTCGACCCCTTTCTCCCCACCGGCTTCCGCCTCTTTGGCCTGGGCAAGAAGAAGGACGAAAAGGCCGCCCCGGCAAAATCCAAATCCGGCTCCCCGGTCTCAAGCTACAAACCCGGCAGCGGCCACATCGTTGAAGAGGTCATCGAAGGCGAGGAGTTCGATGCGCCCCGTCATCCTCATCACGGCAAATCCGAAGACCACGACCTGGAAGATTTTGAAGAGGAGACCCTGCCCACTCACCTGCGCACCGGCGATCTGGGCGAGATGCTCCAGGAGGCTCACCTCGACCACCGCATCCAGATGAACTTCGACAGCAAGGACGGCGACGACGCATTCGACGAAGACGAGGAAGAGGAGTCCGCCGCGGCGGACCAACCCACCGCCGGCGATGCGCAAACCCAGCAGCGCCGCGACCGCGGCAGCCGCGGACGCCGTGGCCGGGGCGGAACGGCAGTTCCCGGCGTCCCGAGCAGCCGCCGCGGTCCCTCGCGCCGCTCCATGCAGACCTCCGATCTGCCCATCATCAGCGACCTGCTCAAGGCCGGCCAGGAGATTCTGGTCCAGATCGCCAAGGAACCCATCGCCAAAAAGGGCGCCCGCATCACCTCGCACATCGCCCTCCCGGCCGCTTCCTGGTCTTCATGCCCACCGTCACCCACATCGGCGTCAGCCGCAAAATCGCCTCTGAAGAGGAGCGCCACCGCCTCAAGCGCATTCTCGTCCACGAGCGCGGCGAGGCCTCGGGCGGATTCATCGTCCGCACCGCCGCCGAAGGCGCCTCGGAAGAAGAGTTGCGCGCCGACCTGCGCTTCCTCCTTCACCTGTGGAGTGAGATCAAGCAGCGCTCCGACAGCTCCAAGTCCCCGGCGCTCATCTATCACGACCTCTCGCTGATCGAGCGCATTCTCCGCGACCAGGTCAGCTCCAACTTCAACAGCATCTGGGTCGACTCCGAGGCCGACTACGAGCGCATCGTCAAGTTCCTCAACCGCTTCTCGCCCAATCTTGTCCGCCGCGTCAAGCTCTACACCAAGGAGACTCCGCTCTTCGAGCACTTCGGCATTCAGGACGAAATCTCCAAGGCCCTGCGTTCCAAGGTCTGGCTCAAGTCGGGCGGCTCCATCGTCATCAACCAGACCGAGGCGCTGGTGGCCATCGACATCAATACTGGAAAATATGTCGGCAAATCCGCCCGCCTTGAGGACACCATCGTCAAGACCAACCTCGATGCGGTGCCGGAGATCGTGCGCCAGATTCGATTGCGCGATCTGGGCGGGATTATCGTGATTGATTTTATCGACATGGACGACCGCAAGAACCGCTTTAAGGTCCTGGCCGCCCTCGAAGAAGCTCTCAAGAGCGACCGCGCCCCCACCAAGGTTCTCCAGTTTAACGATTTCGGCCTGGTCGCCATCACCCGCAAGCGCGTCAAGCAGTCTCTGGAACGGACCCTCTCGGTCCCCTGCCCCATCTGCCAGGCCACCGGCATGGTCAAGAGTCCCGCCACCGTCTGCAACGAGATCTACGTCGAACTGCGCAAGATGAAGAAGCACTTCGAGAACGCTGACGTTCTTCTGCGCGTCAACCCCGAAACCGTAAAGGTGCTCAAATCCAACGGCGGGAACTGGCTCACCGAATTCGAGGAGTTAGTCGGCAAAAACATCCTCGTCAAGAGCGACCCCACCCTCCACCCCGAGCAATTCGACATTCAGGGATAGCAAAGCAGCAGGTCAGCGAATCAGCAAGTCAGCGGGTCAGCACAAAGGCCGGAGCATCGCTTCGGTCTTTGCTGTTGGCGCTCAACCCAGCGAAATCCGATGATAGTAAATGGACAATCCCTTCGGTGAAAGACGGGAATCGGGTGCAGGTCAAATCTTACGAAATTGGTCATTGAGCGGTACAATTCGGGAAAATCTGCGTTGAATATGGAGATTTCTACTAGCATGAAAAACGCAATCTCAAGGCGCGATGTTTTGCAATGGGCGCTGCTGGCGGCAGCCGGAACTCAGCTTAGGACGGCGGCCGCTCTGGGCATAGCTGGAATCGGCGGCGGGACTTCGCCGTCTTCCGCCCTCAACGGTCAACAGATCAAGGACTCCACCTTCAGGTTCATCGAACGATGTTTGCGGAAAGATGGAGGATATTCTCCATCGCCGGACCCGGGTTACCCAGGGTATGGCGATACATCCATGACCGATCTGGCCGCCGTCGCCTACGCCGCAATCCTGGCCAGACAAGTAGACTGGCCGCTTAAGCATAAGAAAAGGTTAGCGGAGTTCATCCAGCGCCACCAGCAGCCGGACGGTGTTTTTGTCAATCATGCCGGCAGCTTGGACCCTAAGTCCGACCTGGCGGTCCTCTACAACACCGTGCAAGGGGTCGTTAGCCTGCACGCCTTGGGAGAGAAGCCGCGGGTCAATCCCGTAAAAGTGATGGATCGCTTCTTCGTAAACCAGGCTTTTGCGAAACTGCCTTTGTACACCACAAGTTTCTTCCCTCTGTTCTATGCTGTCCTCGGCACGGATTTTCCCAGCCAATACCGGCTCGCTCTTGAGCGCCACATGGCCGAGAACCAGGCGCCGGACGGGTATCTGCAAGATCATGTGGCCGCCACCTTCCACCTGGTGCATTTTTATCGGCTCATTGGCCAGCCAACCCCGAAGGCCGATGCAATCGTGCAACGCGTCCTCCGGGACCAGCGCCCCGATGGAGGATGGCAATTGGCTAAAGATCCGAGATGGGACGTGCATTCCTGCTTCGATGCGGTCTTTGTTCTGCGCCAAATCGGAGAAAATTCCGAAGCATGCCGGGCTGCGATCGACAAGGCCGCCAACTGGGCGCTTAGCTGCCATAATTCTGATGGTGGATTCGGTCATTATCCTGGGTGGCATTCCGACATGGACGCGGTATACTTCCAGCTTGGAACGCTGATCCAGGCAGGCCGTATCCTCGGAACAAACTTCGATCTCCCCGACGGGGAAGTTCTCGGTTGGGGAGACGTCATGAAACCGGGAAAGATCTACCTGAAGACTTAGGGCTTCCATCTGAAGTGCATGTTGAATTTGCGTGCTGAACCTTTCATTTGCGTGCAGGCACACTCCATTGCGTCCAGTTCATTGTTAACGACAGCTTTTCCATCTTTTCCGGATCGCCGGCCATGCCCCTGGAGTAGTTATGACCAAGCGTGAAGTGGTGCGGGCCGTGCTGCAACACAAAATTCCGCCCTATGTTCCCTGGGAATTTCCCTTTACCGAGGAAGCATTCGATAAACTCGCCGCGCACTTTGGAGAGATCGACGTCGGCGAGGAGATCGGAAATCATTTCGTCATCCTGGGTGCTCCGGTCGGATTCTTCCAGCGAGTAGGCCCCGATCATTTCCAGGATGTTTTTGGCGTGGTGTGGGACCGGCGGATCGATAAAGATATCGGCAACGTCGAGGGCCAGGTGCTGCCGGAACCGTCCATGGCAGGCTACCGCTTCCCCGATCCCACCGATCCTCGCTATTTCTCTGACATTCCCGAGAAGCTCGAAAAATATTCTGACCGCTTCAGAATCTTTGAGCTGGGTTTCTCGCTCTATGAACGCGCCTGGACCATGCGTGGCATGGAACCTCTGCTCATGGACTTCGTGGAGAACCCGGAGTTCGTGCATGAACTGCTGGACCGCATCTGCGACTACAACATCGCCCACATCTCGAAGGCGCTGGAATATGACATCGACGCGGTGCATTTCGGCGACGACTGGGGAAGCCAGCACGGATTGATCATGGGCCAGCGCCTATGGAAGAAGTTCATCCAGCCGCGCCTGAAGCGGATGTTCGATGTTGTACTCGCGGCCGGAAAATTTGTCTCCATCCACTCCTGCGGAGACGTCGACGAACTCTTCGATCCGCTTCTCGATATCGGCCTCAGTTGTTTCAATCCCTTCCAGCCGGAGGTGATGGATGTGTATGAACTGCTGCCTCGATACCGCGGCCGGTTGAGTTTCTTCGGCGGCCTGTCCACACAGAAAACCCTCCCCTTCGGCAGCGTCGATGACGTGCGCAGGGAAAGCAGGCGGCTGCTGGAACTGGGAAGCCGCGGCGGTTACATCTTCTCCCCCTCCCACGCCGTGGAACAGGATGTGCCGCTCGAAAACATGCTGGCGTTCATCGACGAGGCGAAACGGCAGCCCGGCTTCAAATCGATTCACCGGATCACATGAATCGGCACGCCCACCTTCAGGTTTCTCCAAAGCTGTTCGGTGGTATAGACGGGAGCCTTGAGCGCAATCGCCAGCGCCAGGCACGACCGATCCCCCAGCGATAGTCCATATTTCTCAGTTGTTGTGATCAGATCGCCGGCGATCCTGGCCTGCTCGCTGGTGAAGGGTTCCACTGCAATGACGGCAGAAAGAGCAGCCGCCCAGGCTTTGTCGGGATCGTTCCTCATTTTGACGAGTTTGGATTGCACTTCTGCTAAATTGACCGTGCTGACCACGGCATTGATTCGAATTTCATCCGTCAGTTTCTCCGCGCCCGGTTCCTGTTGAAGAACAGCAAGAATGGCAGAGGCATCGAACACAACCTCATTCATACTTGGCTGCCTCGCGCCGTTCCGCGCTCAACTCGTCGGCAAGCGAGACTCCCGGCGGGACAATTTGCCGAACCCATTCCTGGGCGCGCCGAAGAAGGCTTTGCATCGTCGCGATGCGCAGTTCGCCGTCTTTCACGCGCAAATCCAGCACATCGCCCACGCCCATCCCGAGCGCCTCGCGCATCGCCGCCGGAATGACCAGCCGCCCTTTTTCACTCAAGCGTATCCTGGCCCGAAGTTCCTGAATCCCTTTGGTTTCTTGAAGTTCCAAAACTTCCATATGTCCCACCTCTACCCATCAGTGACACTATCCTACCATAGTGTCACAAATATAACAAGTGGGAATAGCGCGGAGCAGTGTCACCCACTCCTGAGTGCCCGCACCAAAAGATCGCTTTTAAGTCTTCGAATCCCAAGCCGCCCGGCAGCCATTCGCTTGCCCGTAGGCTACCGGGTACTCGGCGGCGTCATCTTCGCCATGATCGCCTGGAACGCCGGCCAGTTGCCCTCGATCAGCGCCGCATTTTCCGGCGTAATCATCCCCGGCGGGTAAGACTTGACCATGCCCTGCTTCTTCATCGACACCCAGCCCAGATCATTGATCAGCGCGCCCATGATCACGATGAACTCCCGCGTAGCCAGCCCGTTCTGATGAATGATCGCGGCCACTTGCGGATACGGCGTATCTATATCGTGCGCCTGCTGCGTGATCGGCTTCTTCCCCGTTGTACCGGAGGAGGCATCCATCGCCGCGTTCAGGCTCGGATTCGCCGCAACCAGTTGATTGATCGCCTGCAACGCCGTGGCCGTCCTCTGCGACTTGTCCATTGTCAGCAGGTAGTGGCGAACCTCGCTGTCATCGGCGCTCACCGTCTCCGGGCCGCCCACGCGAGGCGCGCCCATCGCGGCCGTTGCCAGCGCCACCATCGCAACACCGGTAAGCAAAGATACTGCTTCACGCCATCTCATTCGATCTCTCCCTCAGTTTTTTAGGATTTTGGGGATCCAGCAAACGGAGTCTACAGCCTCGCTTCCCCCAATGACAAATAAATTTCCATCCCCACTGCCCAGCGGACGATCCTGGCCTCGTTTTGCCCACAATCAGCAGCGACGAAACAACCAGGCCGCGAAGCGGCGTCTGCCCCACCGCAGGTGGCTAACCCGCTGACCCGCTGACTTGCTGACTCGCTAACCCGCTGACTTGCTGACTCGCTGACTTGCTAACTCGCTAACCCGCTGACTTGCTAACTCGCTGACTTGCTGACTTGCTAACTCGCTGCTTCACAGAATCCCCAGCACCCTCAGCCGCAACAGCCCGCCGGCCAGTACGCCCAGCGGCGTGATGGCTACCAGTGCCAGTTGGTACCAGATGGGCTGCTCACCCTTCGATTGCAGCGCGCTCAGCGCGGCCAGCGCCAGCACTACGATCCCCAGCGCCAGCACGTGAATCAGCGGATTGGCGGCTGCGGCCTACGCCGTCACATAGCCGCCGGCCGCGGCCGCCACAAACGAGTACCCCAGGTTCACGAAGACGTAGCTCCACTCCGGCTTGCCCTGCTCCCCCACCCAGCCCGGCGTCAATTTGGCCAGCAGCGCGCTAATCCCTATCACCAGCAAGGCCATGGTGGCAAAGCCGGCCGCCAGAGCCAGAAATGTGCGCAGAATGATCACAGTCTTTTCTCCTCTGCCGTCTTCACGCCCACTTCGCCCTTTTCGATCCGCTCCAGAAACGCCCGCGCCAGCTTCCGTTCTCCGGGATTGCTTTCGCCGTGGATCGAGCACAGGTCGAGGAACTCATCGCATAGCGCATTCCGCATTTCCTGCAGCGTCAAAACCCCCTGCAACGCCAGCGCCAGCTCCCGTAGCCGGTCCGCCTCGGGCCAGCCGCGCTCTTCTCCTTCGCCGCCCCCGAAGTGAGAAAACAGCCCCCTGCGCCCTTGTGCGCACTCTTCCAGGCAGGTTGAAAGCTGTTCGCGGAAGACCTGCGCCAGCATCTCCAACTGACCGGGTTCCATTTCGTCGCGCGGGTCCATTTTTCCCCTTACTTCACCCGCATCGCCGCTTCCACCTCATCTACGGTGTGCGGAAGATCCCCATCCAAATCAATGAGCTTGCCGTCCTCGCCCACCAGGAAGTCGCACTCGATGCGCACCCCAAGCTTCTCTTCCGGAATGTAGACGCCGGGCTCGATGGTAAACACCATCCCCGGCTTCAGCACCGCCGGGTAATCCGCCGGATCGTGAACGTCGATGCCCATCATGTGCCCCAGCCCGTGTAGCCAGTACTGCCCCAGCGGTTGCCCGTGCAGGTCTTTTCCGTGCGTGTTGATGTAGTTGTAGGCCGCATTGTCCAGCGAATCCGGATCCTTGCGGTCGCGGTCGTTGATCTTGGACTTGCCGGCCACAAACGCGTCGATGGCCGCCTGCTGCGCTCCCAGCACAATGTTGTAAATCTCCCGCTGCCGCGGAGTGAAATGCCCATTCACCGGCACCGTCCGCGTAATGTCGTTGGCGTACATCGAGTACTCGCACGCCGCATCCACCAGCAGAATATCCCCATCCTCCAGCGTTCGCGTGTTCTCTGAGTAGTGCAGCGTGGTGGAGTTGATTCCCGAGCCCACAATCGGCGCATAGGCGGGCCGCTCGCAGCCGCCCTCCATCCACACGGCAGTCATCTTGCCGGCCAGCGCCCGCTCGGTCACCCCCGGTCTGGCCGACTTCATCATCACCCGCTGCGCCTGAATAGACGCCTCCGTTGCCTTCCTGATCAGCGCAATCTCCCCCGCGTCCTTCACCACCCGCAACTGGGCTGTCGGCTTGGTCACGTCCTGAGCCGTCACGGCGTTCGCGTCCACGCCCAGCGTGGCCGCGGTAAAGCCCAGCAGTGCACTGGCCTGTTGAGCCTGCGGCTGCGTCCACACGTTCCGCGTCAGTCCCCGGTCGGCGGCGATCAGCCCATTCAGCACCCCCGCCAGCTCCGTCATCGGCTGCACCGCGTTCACGCCCGCGGCCTCGGCCACGCCCGGCGAAGCCGCATCCAGCTTGGCGCCGGTGTACTTTTCCAGGCGCAGGTCGCGCGTGGGCAAAAACAGAATCTCTTTGTACGCGCGCGTAGGTTGCGCTTGCGGATCGCCGGCCACAATCATCAGCGCCGCCCCCGGCTCATTCCACCCCGTCAGATAATAAAAATCCTCATCCTGCCGGTAGGGCATCAAGTCCAGTTCCGCCTCTTCGGCCGCAAACAACACCGCCACGCCGCCATGGAGCCTGGCCCCCAGCGCCACGCGCCGCGCGCGATACACCGAGAAAGGCTGTTTTTCAAGCGAATGAGCGAGAGGAACAAGCGAAATCGCCAGAACGGCCGCGATGCAACTGAAACGAAGAAATCTGCACATAGTTTTCAGCCTCAGCGCGCGGACGGGAGTTGTCAAGGCCGTCGTTATTCTTCCGCCGCCTTCACCATCGCCGCCAGGCTGCGCTCCACGTCTTCCTTGGTCGTGGCCCAGGACGATACGCTGATCCGCATCGCCGTCTGTCCCTGCCACACCGTCGACCCGCACCAGCACGTCCCTTCCGTCTGCAGCCTCGCAATCGTCCGCAGCGTCTTCTCCGCCGAGCCGAACGAGACCAGCACCTGGTTGATGACCACCTCGTTCAGCACCTGGAAACCCGCCGCCTTCAACCCTGCGGCAAAGCACCGCGCGTGGTTTGAAGTCCGCTCCACAATCTCCGCCATTCCCGACCGTCCCAGCGAGCGCAGCCCGGCCCACAACTCCACCCCGCGCGCCCGCCGCGACAGCTCCGGGTTGTAGTCCGACGGCTCGCGATGTTCTCCCAGGTCCAGATAAGAGGCCTGAATTTGCATCGCCGCGCGCAGTTGGCCGGGCTCGCGCACCAGCGCAATGCCGCAGTCGTAGCCGATATTGGGCCACTTGTGCCCATCCGTAGCCCAGGAGTCGGCCTGTTCAAAGCCCTTGGTCAGCTTGCGGTACTCGGGCGAAGCCGCGGCCCACAGTCCGAAGGCCCCATCCACATGAATCCACGCCCTAGCCGCCCGCGCCGCCGGGCAAATCGCCGCCGCCGCATCGAAGGCCCCGGTATTCACGTTCCCCGCCTGCAAACAGAGGATGGTCTGACCGTCCAGATGCGGCAGCTCATCGGCCCTCATCCGTCCCTGCCCGTCCACCGGTACCTGCACCACCCTGTTCCGCCCCAACCCCAGCAGCCCCAGCGCCTTGGTTACCGAAGCATGAACCTCTTCGCCCACCACCACCGTAATCGACGGCGCGCCGAAGAGCCCATCGGCCTCCACATCCCACCCCGCGCGCTCCAGCAGGGCGTGCCGCGCCGCTGCCAGTGCGGTAAAGTTGGCCATCGTAGCTCCGGTCACTACCGCCCCGCCGGTTCCAGCCGGCAGTCCCAACAGCTCCCGCACCCATTCGAGCGCCGTCTCCTCCAGCACGATCGCCGTGGGCGACTGCACGAAGAACGCCGCATTCTGATCCCACGCGCTCACCAGCCAGCTCGCAGCCAGCGCCGCCGGCAAGCATCCCCCATTCACAAACCCGAAGAACCGCCCGTTATTTTTAGCCACCGTAGCCGGCGACCCGAACTCATGCAGCAGATGCAGAACCGCCTCCGCGCTCGTCGGTCCCGGCGGCAGCGGCCCCCGCAACGCGCTCAGTGCCGCAACCGCCTCCGGCGCAGGCGCAACCGGGCGCGCATCCACGCCCTCCAGGTAGTCCATCGCGTCGCGGGCGGCGCGTTTCAGCAGCGCCGTGCGAGCCTCGGATACGGAGGAGCCGGCCAAAGACGAATGATGCGAATGGGAAGGATGAGAAGCAGCCATAGATAATGCTGAGTCTAGCACCGGAGCTCATTCTGGCCCGATCTGAGGCCTATCATTTGCCTTCTCCGCGTTGGCGCTCGGCATGAATGGCGCTGTACCAAAAAACACCCATTATCATTTTCAGGATCAAGCATATCGAGCTGAATTCAGGATCGCTTTCCGGGTCAGGACTGTTTTTCAACCTCTCGAAGAATCGCTCCTTTATCTTCTCCTTCTCAAGTGGCTCTCCCTGATAGCGTTCCATCGCACGGTCGTAGCCCGTCCACTGAATTGGACAAAGTTCTCCATCCTCCGCAGTGAGGGCGGACTTCCCGCAATAAAGCTCTATTCCGCAGGCTCGTCCATTGATGTCGGTGTGAGTCATCCCGGTGGGTCCGAGCGTCGGATAGCTTCTCGCGATCTCTATATCCGGAAGGCTGAGTACATAAAAATTCAGTGGTAGTTTGGCCTCCCTAAGGCGTTTTGCTGCTGCAACTCCCGCTGTGTCGTTGTCGAAGAGGACTATAACCCTGTTCGAAACGCCTGCGCCAGCAAATCCGCGGGCTAGGCGCTCCAGATCACCTGTTCCACCCGGCGCCCTAAAGGAGGAGTGATCTAAGAATGAATACATATGTTCTAAGTGTGGAAAAAGCCGCTGAAGACTTGACCGAAGGAGTTTGCTGTCCGATTTCCCCTCAGTCAGGATCAGAATTCTCTGGAGAGCCTGAGCCGGTTCAAGCAGGTTGCTCCTTGCGATCACTGTGTACTGGATTTCCACATCAGGGTCAAAACGAAAGAGATCATTCCCGAATTCGAATCTCACTAGGTCTGAGTCAGGATGTACGTCAACGGCGGCTCTAAAAAGACTTAGGTTGTCTGAGAACGGGATATCAATGGAGACCGAATCCTCGTCTAGCATCAGTTTATTTAGGACTTTGGATCTAATGCGATCGAAGCCTCCCCATTGATAGCCAATCATGTCCAGAAGCGTTTGAACCCATCTCTCAGAACTCGACCGCTCGGCAACGAGGAAAAAGTGGTTCCCGGCCAACTTCTCTCTTTCGACTTCGCTGTGGGAGTCATAAAATTCTCGTCTGCGCTCTATAAATTCCCGTTCGCGCTCGATTTTATCGGCCTTGAAATCCTCTAGCTCCTGCCGCCACTGGTCAGACGTATAGCCCATTATTTCAAGCCGATCTCGGATTGTCCTGACTGTGGCCTCATATGTATGCGGAGGCATCATATCGTCGTCTTCCGTCTCGTCATTCGAAATTAAACGATCGCTTTCAGTGAAAACAGCTACAAGTTCACTGGGGAGACTATTCGAGAAGTCCAGGATGTCATTTCCGATGAAAACCTCGAAGCGATAGTCAATCACGCTGGGCACCTTTCAGTGGAAATACAGAAATTATGCACTCTTCAGTTGCGCTTCCGCGATGGCGGCGGAGATAACAACATCGGCTATCCCATGCTTGCGCAAGCTCTCGGTGAGCACCTGAACCTGCGAATTCTCCATCCGTGCCTGATCTTTGCGCAGGCCCTGGCCGATGTAGGCGCGAATGAGCGGTTGATAGCCACCGAAGCCGAGCGACGGCGCGATTTCTTTCAACTCCTCGATCACATCCTCCGGAATGCGCATGCTGATGACCGTCATCTGACGATCTTTCTTCAAACGCCGCTGGATTCGTTCACTCACTGTCTTCATAAGACCTCCGTTCCTGCATAGTCGCTAGCCGTGCTGAAATTGATGCGGATTGTGTCACCTTCGCGCAAAATGTGTATAACGAAGAGCAGGGTCCAATCCTCAGTAAGCCCAATCGCTGTGTCCCGCTGTTCCTCATCGGCGCTCGCATCTTCGACGCGAATAAATGGGTCGAAGAAAACCTGGCATGCCACTTCAAAACTCACGCCATGCTTTCTGACATTGATGGACGCCTTCTCCGAATCCCACACAAAACGCTGACCGTGGTAGAGGAAATAGAGATCCATCTCCACTAATGTATATACATTGTATATGCCTTTGTCAAGCGCATGTTCAAAGAAGACAGAAACATTTGCTATTTGTGGTGCAGGCATCCAGATGCGTTGAATTCCGGCAGAATGGCTCATCTGCCCATTGAATTTCCCCCCATTTAGCCGTATGCTAAAGATGCAGACGAATTTGTCCGCCATGGTTGCCGTGGGTTTGCCGGCTGGCGGAGAAAGGAGTGGGCTTACAGCCCACTTTTTATTTGCGGCAAATCCCCAGGGTTGAACCACCGGAAATGCCGTGAAATGAGCGATGTACGAGCGGAGTCCCCGGCGAGAGATGGGTGCGGGGTGCCCCCTGGGCCGGGCGGCTCGCTGGGGTGAAGGAACGATGGCAGTCAAGCTGGAAGCAATCCGATCGGCAGCGGCAAGGGTGGCCGCCTCGCATGGGCTGGACCTGGTGGATATCGAGTTCATTGGCCCTGCGAAGGAGCGCACCCTCCGCGTTTTCCTCGAGAAAAACGCCGAGGGCCGTGCGCAGCTGAAAGCCGCCATCGCTGCGGCCGCAGCGGGAAAAAGCGCGGAGCGCCTTCCGGAACGGCTGGTCGAGGGCAGGCTCAGCGTCGAGCAACTGAGCGGCATCACCCACGAGGATTGCGCCGCCTTCAGCCGCGACTTCGGCGTTTTGCTGGACGTGGAAGACCTGGTTCCCGGCGCGCAGTACACGCTCGAGGCCAGCTCTCCCGGCCTGGATCGCAAGCTCAGCCGCCGGGAAGATTTTCAACGGTTTGTGGGCAATCTGGTCAAGGTGCAGACCTTTGAGCCCATTCGCAACAACCGGCACTGGCAGGGACGGCTGGTGGCGCTCTCCCAGGTCTCTCCGCCGCGGCGGACGAGACCTGGGGCACCCGCAGGAAGCGAAAACGGCGAAATCGTTACGCTCGATCTCGCCGCCGTGAAGCAGAACAGCAAGAGCCGGAAGACCGGCGTGAACACGGTGGAGATTGCGCTCGGAAACATCGAAAAAGCGCAGCTTGTGCCGGAAATCTGAGGAAGCAGGGACTTAGGGACTAGGGACGTAGGGACTAAGGATGACGTAGAGACTTGAGAGCAACATTGCGGAATGAACGCCAGCCAGCGTTCGGACAATCTCAGTCCCTAGTCCCTTAGTCCCTTAGTCCCTAGTCCCTCGTACAACCCAACCGGCGCGACCAAAAAGGCTTTCGCCGCACGCAGTACCCGAGAGAGCAACAGAGTATGTCCAGCGTTTTGTACCAGACTATCGAGCTCCTGAGCCAGGAAAAAGGCATCGAACCCGCCATCGTCGTTGGCGCCGTCGAGGAGGCCATCGCCCTGGCCACGCGCAAGTTCTACAAGACCCAGGAAAACATGCGCGGCGAGTTGAACAAAGAGACCGGCGAGATCCAGGCCTACATCTACAAGACGGTGGTGCCGGACGACGCCGAGATCGAAGACCCGCTCAACCAGATCACGCTCACGGAGGCCGGCGAACTGGCCCCCGGCGTCGAGGTGGGCAGCGAGATCCGCCTCTATCGCGATACCAGTCCCCTGGGCCGCATCGCCGCGCAACTGGCCAAGCAGGTCATCTTCCAGAAGGTCCGCGAGGCCGAGCGCGATACCGTCTTCAACGAATACGCCCACCGCGAAAAGGAAGTCCTCAACGCCACCGTCAAGCGCATCGAGGGCCAGGACATCATCTACGACCTGGGCAAGGCGGAGGCCCACTGCCCCCGGCGCGAGCAGTCCCGCCTGGAACAGTTCTCCATCGGCGAGCGCGTCCGCGTGGTCCTGCTCAAGGTGGACCGCGCCGCCAAGGGCCCGCAGGTCGTCGTCTCCCGCGCCGCACCCGAGCTGGTCTCAAATCTCTTTCAGTCGGAGGTCCCCGAGATCTACGACGGCACCGTGGTCATCCGCGCCATTGCCCGCGAAGCCGGCGAGCGCACCAAGATCGCCGTCCAGAGCCGCGACAAGGACGTTGACCCCGTCGGCGCCTGCGTGGGCATGAAGGGCATGCGCGTGCAGTCCATCATCCGCGAACTGCGCGGCGAAAAAATCGATATCATCGAGTACTCGGAAGAGATCACCACCTTCGCCGAAAAGGCCCTGCAGCCGGCCAAGGTCAGCCGCGTCTCCATCTCCGATCTAACCGAAAAGCAGCTCGAAGTCATCGTCGACGACACGCAACTCTCCCTGGCCATCGGCAAGAAGGGGCAGAACGTGCGCCTGGCCGCCAAGCTGCTGGGCTGGAAGATCGACATCAAGAGCGAAGAGGAGAAGCGCCAGGAGGTCGAGGAGCAGATGCAGGCCCTCTCCGGCGGACCCACCACGCCCATCGAGCAGGTCACCGAGCTGGCCGCCGGCGTTCTCCAGAAACTGGTCACAGCCGGCATCACTACCGTCGAGGCCCTGGCCGACATGACCCCCGAGCAGCTCGAGGAGATTCCCGGCATCGGCGAAAAAACCTTGGAAAAAATCAGCGTGGCCGTGCGCCATTACTTCGGCCACTTTGAAGAGGGCGAAGAAGGCCAGGCGCCCCAGTCCGACGAAGGCGAGACGATCGACGCAGAGCACGCCGAAGCTGAAGCCGCGGAGACCGCCGGAGGCTATTCCGTGCAGACGGCCGTTGAAAAAGGCGGCGAAGCGGAGATCGAGAACGCCCCTGCGGTTGTGGCCGATGCGGAAGCGGAGGCCGAGAATGCCGCCGAGGTTCTGGAGGAAGCGGAAAGCGTGCAGGCCGCCGGGGCGGAAGATGAAATCCTATCCGGCGCAGAACTGGAAGCTGAGGCCGACGCGGAATCAGAGGGACTCACCGCTGCGGAGCTGGCCATCGAGGACGTTCCTGTGGCTGACGATAGCGGCACACTGGAAACTGAAACCGGCGAAACTGAAAGCGGCAATGAGTAAGAGCAAGCGGCCAAAGAGGACGGCGCGGAACATGCGCCGCACTCTTCAAGGTCAATCGGGCAATAAGGGAAGTTTCAAATGCAACCATCGCCATGAGGTAGCTATGAGCGACGATAGCGGTTCTCCAATTGATGTACGCCGAAACCACAGGTGCTTGGTGGCTTTTTCCTCAAGAAAAAGCCACCTTTGACGAGGCCGGTTAGGGCAAATGAATTGGAGAACCGCTCTCAGGGCTGTGGGCAGCACATTTCGAAAAGAGGCGGATGAGTAAGGTTCGTATCAACGATCTCGCGCGCGAGATGGAAGTCAAGAGCCGGCAGGTTCTCGACATATTGGCGGAACTCGGCCTGGCCGGCGGCAAGACCCATTCCAGTTCGCTGGAAGAAGACGAGGCCGCAAAGGTTCGCGCGCATTTTGAGCGTGGAACTGCGGCAAAGTCTGCCGCCCACGGGAGCGCCGCTGCGCCACGCGCCCCCCAGGTCATTGCGCCCAAAATCGATCTCTCGCATATCTCCAAGCCCGGCGACGTGCTCAAGGCCATCCAGGCCAAGCAGAAAGAAGAACAAGAGGCGCGCCTGGGCCGTGCTCCCCGCGCGCCGGTAAGCCCTCCGTCCAAGCTCAAGGCCGCGCCCGCTGCGCCGGCCCGCCCAGAGCCCGCCGCCAAAGCCCCGGCCGCCGCGCCGCCCGCCGCAACACCGGCCCGTCCGGCGCCGCGCAAAATCGTTCCCCAGCCGCGATCCGCGCCGCCCGCCGTCGCCGCTCCTCCAGCTCCGCCGGCGATTGCCTCCCACCCGCCCGCCGGTCCGGTGGTCGCCAAGGCTCCGGCAGGCGCTGCAGTTGCGCGTCCGGTGGTCGTAGTCGCACCGCACCCGGCCGCCGTGGTCGTCAAACCGCCGGTCGCACACCCCGCAGTTCCCACCCGGCGCAAAGACCAGCCTCGCGCAGTCGAGCAGCCGGCCGCCGCTGCGGCTGAGCCCGCTGCAATTGCCGCATCGCCTGGCCACGAGACCCCCGCAGCGGAAACTGAAGATTCAGTCTCCACGGTTGCAGCCGAATCCTCGGCCGCTCCGGCGCGTGCTTCGGCGCGTCGCACGCAAGGGCACACGCAAACCGCATCGCCCACCCGTGCGCTGCCCGCCCGCCGCATGGTCATGCCCCAAACCGGGCCCCGCCCGGTCTACACCGCGCCCCCTGTGGATCCAAGCGCCCCCGCCGCGGCCACCGGCGGCCTGCAACGCGGCAAGCCCATCTTCGACCGTAGACCCTCGGGCGGCGCCGGCAGCTACCAGCGCACCGGAGGCGCTGCCGCGCCCGGCCAAATCGCTGGCGGCCCGCGTCCCAAGCATCCTACCCGCGCCACACCCGGCGGTTACGCCGGCGACACTGCCAGCCCCGGCGCCCGTCCCGGCTTCGGCGCGCGGCCTGGCTTTGGAGCGCCGCGCCCAGGCGGCTTCGGCGGCCCGCGTCCCGGCGCCGGCGGTCCTCCGCCCAGCGGCGAAGCTCCCCGCCCGCAGCGTGCCCCTTCACGGGGTCGCGGCGGTCGCCCGCAGTACCCCAAAACCAAGGAAGGCCCGATGAAGGGCTTTGTGCCGCCGCCACGCTATAGCGGAGTCCAGATGGGTGGCGAACCCCTTCCCATCACTCGCGAAATCACCGTCACCGAGGGCATCAGCGTAAAGGACCTGGCCGAAAAACTCGAAGTCCGCGCCAAGGACCTCATCGCCACGCTGCTCATGAGCGGAATCTTTGTCACCGTCAACCAGTCCCTCGACGCCGAGATGGTCAAGGACGTCGCCGCCAAGTTCGGCGCCGCCGCCACCGTCATCAGCTACGAAGAAGAGATCGCCAACCAGGCCATCGAAGAAGTCCTCGAAGCTGAAAACACCGGCGAGCTTGAAGTCTCCCGCTCTCCCGTCGTCACCGTCATGGGCCACGTCGATCACGGCAAGACCTCGCTGCTCGACGCCATTCGCGAAACCCACGTTGCCGAAGGCGAAGCCGGCGGCATCACACAGCACATCGGCGCTTACAAGGTGAAGTTCTCCAAGGAAGGCTCTCCCGCCTCCGGCCGCGAGATCGTCTTCCTCGATACCCCCGGCCACGAAGCCTTCACCCGCATGAGAGCCCGCGGCGCCAAGGTCACTGACATCGTCGTCATCGTGGTGGCCGCCGACGACGGCGTCATGCCCCAGACTCTCGAGGCTATCGACCACGCCAAGGCCGCCAACGTGCCCATCATCGTCGCCGTCAACAAGATCGACAAGCCCGAAGCCAACCCCGAGCGCGTCAAGAAGCAGCTCGCCGACCGCGGCCTCATCCCTGAAGAGTGGGC
>Ga0181524_10001436_pt1 | contig 27229 bp, 24 predicted proteins | sample PEATcosm2014_Bin_34_FD_119761 | JGI IMG/M metagenome (GOLD analysis project Ga0181524, IMG submission 119761) | Peatland microbial communities from MTU Mesocosm Facility, Houghton, MI, USA - PEATcosm2014_Bin05_60_metaG | ecosystem: Environmental > Terrestrial > Soil > Wetlands > Peat | place... | reverse complement strand
TAATGATTGGGGAGCCGGACTCAACTCGATCATCATCGATGAAGAATTCGCAAAGCGCTATTGGCCCAACCAGAATCCACTCGGCCAACGCGTCCGGATGCCTTGGGGGGAACGCGAGAAACAACCGATCGTGACCATCGTGGGTGTGGTCGGACGCATTAAAGAGAATCGCTTAAGCGAGCAGGGCGGGATGGTGCAGGCCTATTTCCCCATTTTTCAGCAACCGCTCGGGAACCTGGCGGTGGTGGTCAAAACAGAGAGCGAACCCGCCGCCCTGCTGGCCACGATGCGCCAGCAGGTTTCTCAACTGGACGCGGCGCTGCCCATTTTCGCAATATCCACCATGAAAGAAATGCGCGAGCATAACGTTGCGCCGGATAGACTTAATCTCGGCTTGCTTGGGGGGTTCGCCGTTCTCGCCCTGGTTTTGGCTATGATCGGACTTTATGGCCTTCTGTCATTCACTGTCACTCAGCGGCAAAGAGAGATCGGCGTGCGCATGGCTCTTGGCGCCCAACGATACGAGGTTCTCAATTTGGTGGTAGGGCAAGGGATGCGGTTGGTCCTCGCCGGCGCGTTCATCGGACTTTTGGGATCATTTGCTTTGACCCGGGTTTTAACCGGCGTGCTTTTCGAGGTCTCGCCCACCGATCCGCTAACTTTTGTCACCGTGACGTTGTCGCTTTGAGTTGTGACCTTGCTGGCATGCTATATCCCGGCTCGTCGAGCACCACCCGGGGTTCTATAGCGATGACGGGACTCATTTCAATCAAAGCGGCGTTGCGGCTGAAGACGGCCAGGTGGCTGAAAGCATACGTGCCGCTCTCGATGAGAAGTCCCCGGATACACGCCAAACTGCCGAAACACAGAACCGCTTCCCTGGGGAGATTGAGATTACGATTAAGATTAAGATTACGAGCCGGAGGTTTTTTGGGCGCGCTCCTATCCGTAGCGCCCTTCGATGTATTCGGCGGTCCTGGGATGTTTTGGATTCAAGAAGAGGTCCTCGGTGCGCCGGTGCTCGATCATCTCGCCCAGGAGCATGAAGATGCACTCGTCGCTGGCACGGCGGGCCTGGGCCATGTTGTGCGTGACGATCAGAATGGTATAGCGCCCCTTCAACCCGAACATGAGTTCCTCGATGGCGCGCGTGCCTTCCACGTCCAGGGCGGAACAGGGTTCGTCCATGAGGATGACCCGGGGCTTGAGCGGCAGGAGCCGCGCGATGCAGAGCTTCTGTTGCTGTTCAAGCTGCAGGGTGGTAGCTTTGGCATCCAACCGGTCCTTGAGGTCCGCCCACAGGCCCACTTCGCTCAGCGCCGTCTCGACAGCGGCGTCGAGCAGCGCGCGCTTGAGGTCGCGGCGTTCGCCATGGATGCGCAGGCCGAAGACCACATTTTCATAAACTGAGATGGGCAGTGGATTCGGCCGCTGAAAGACCATTCCCACCGCTTTGCGCAACTCGATGAGCGAGACATCGGGTTCGTAAATGTTTTTGCCCAGGACTTTGATTTCGCCGGTGGTTTTGACGTAGCCGTACCGCTCGTTGACGCGGTTGAAGCAGCGCAACAGGGTGGTCTTGCCGCAGCCGGACGGGCCGATGAGGGAAGTGATCAGGCCGTCTCTGATGTCGAGGCAGACGTTTATGAGCGCCTGGAATTTGCCATACCAAAGGTTCAAGCCGCGCGTCGTGATGCTGTGCTGGACAGGGGCGCTCATCCGAAGATGCCGTTGACGTATTCGTAAGTTTTCCGGTTGGCCGGGTGGTCGGAGAAGATGACTTCGCTGCGATCCAGTTCCACGATCTCTCCGCTCCAAAGGAACAGGGTGCGATTGGCCAGGCGGCGGGCCTGCTGGGTGAGGTTGGTGACCAGGATAATGGTCATCTGGCGGCGCAGCTCTTTGAGAACATCCTCGATGCGCATGGTGGTGACCGGATCGATGGCAATCGAGAATTCGTCCAGGCAAAGGACCTCCGGCTGGTGCGAGAGCGCGCGGGCGATGGTCAGACGCTGCTGCTGGCCGCCCGAGAGTTTGGTGCCCAGGCTGTCAAGGCGGTCCTTGACTTCATCCCAGAGCGCCGCCTGCCGGAGGCAGTGCTCGACCAGGCCGTCCAGTTCGCTCCTTCGCGAGAGTCCGGCGCAGCGGGGCGCAAAGGCGACGTTGTCATAGATGCTCAAGGGCAAACCGACCGGCAAGGGGGCGACCATGCCGATGCGCCGGCGCAGCCCATGAACATCTTTCAGGCTCCGCACGTCCTGGCCATTGACGGTAATAGTTCCCGTGACCGATGCTTCAGCCGAAAAATCAATGGTGCGATTGATGCAGCGCAAGAGCGAGGTCTTCCCCGATTGGGCCGGTCCAATGACCCCGAAAATCTCGTGCCTCTGGATTTGGAACGAGATGCCATGAATCACCTCCTTCGGCCCATAGGCGAGCCTGAGGTCCTGGACGATAATGTGGGCATCGTTCATCACCACTTTTTCCGCGCACGCAGGTAAACCCTCAAGGCGATCGCCGCGGCGTTTACCAGGAGCACCGCCCCCAGCAGGACGACTGCCGTTGCAAAGAGGATCGACTCTTTAACGTCGGGCACCTGCGTAGCCAGCGTGTAGAGATGCATGGAAAGGGCCATACATGCCTCGTGCAAACCGTAGGGCAGCGGATTGCCCTTCTGTATGGCTTTGAAAAAGACCGCCCCCGTGAACATGATGGGCGCCGTTTCCCCGGCCGCGCGGCTGACCTGGAGAATGACGCCGGTGAGAATGCCGCTGATGGAATTGGGGAGCACCACAGCCCGGATCGTTTGCCAGCGGGTCGCCCCCACGTTCCAGCAGGCCTCGCGGAAACTGCGGGGCACGCTGGCCAGCGCCTCCCGCGTGCTGGCGATAATGACGGGCAAGGTCATGATCGCCAAGGTCAACGAGGCGGAAATGATGGAAAGACCGAAGCGGGCGGCATAGACGAAGGCGCCCAGCCCAAACAACGCGTGGACAATGCTCGGCACGCCCGCCAGGTTGATGACCGCCACGTTGATCAGGCGGTTGAGCCAGTTGTCCCTGGCGTACTCGTTCAGATAGACGGCAGCCAGGATTCCGATCGGGGCCGACACTGCCAGCGACAGGACCACCAGGTAAATAGTGCCTATCAAGGCAGGCCACACTCCCCCCTCGCGCATGTGATTGGCCGGCATATCCACCAGGAAGCGCAGACTCAGCGAGGGCCAGGCCCGAATCACCAGGTAACTAAGGATCAGGAGCAGCGGAAGGATCATCGAGGCGGCCATGGCGCAAAAGACCCACTTGGCAACGGCCTCCTGCCGCAGCTTGCGCCGGACCTGTGGAGTTTCGGCAAACATAATCAGTTCCGCTTTATGCCGTGGACAATAAAATGCGCGGCCAGGTTCACCACGAACGTGATGGCAAAGAGCAAAACCCCCGTGAGAAACAGGACCTGGTAATGGGTCGAGTGAGCGGGGGCTTCGCCCAATTCGGCGGCGATATTGGCGGTGAGGGTGCGGACCGAATCCAGCACGCTATGGGGTATGTGGATGGCATGGCCGGTGGCCATCAGCACGGCCATGGTCTCCCCGACCGCTCGTCCCACGCCCAGGAGGACCGCCGCCAGCAGCCCCGTTCGGGCGGCGGGCAAGAGCACGTGCCAGACCTGTTGCCAGCGAGTCGCCCCCAGCGCCAGCCCCGCCTCCCGATATGAGTCCGGCACCGCTTTCAGGGCATCTTCCCCGATCGAGACGATGATCGGCACGCTCATCAGCGCCAAAATGATCCCGCCGTTGAGAATGTTGACCCCCACAGGCGCGCCGGTCCATCTGACAATGAGCCGGCTGAGCACCGTCAGGCCGATGAACCCCCACACGACGCTCGGGATGGCCGCCAATAGCTCGATGATGATCTTCAAAGTCTCCTTGGTCTTGGCTTCGCAAAATTCGGAAATATAGATAGCGGCCCCGAGGCCGAAGGGGACGGCGATGGCCATGGCCAGGGCGGTCACGCTGAAGGTGCCGGCGATCATCGCCAGCACCCCGTAGCGTTTGTTGACTTCCGACGTAGGATACCATTGATCGCTGAAAAGAAACTCGCGGAAACTGAATTTCGGGTTCCCCAGCACTGGGAATGCCTCCTTGAACACAAAGAAGAAAATCCCGAGCACAAAAATGATGGCGCTGATTCCGCAGAGATAGATGAGAACTTCCAGGGCGCGTTCGCCCAGAACGGCCCAGACCGGACGCGTCTTGTTGCGCACGATCAGGTCCTGTTCAACCGGCTCTGGAAAATCAGAGGCTTCCATAGTTCGACAACGTTAAGTCTCATCGAGTGCGCCGAATGTGGGTAGGGCCGCCGCCGGGCGAAGCCTTTGGCCAGATTCAAGGTTTCGCCCGCGCCGCCGCCGGGACCGGGACATAACCGGTAGCTTCCACGACCTTTTGGCCGGCATCGGACAGTATCCAATCGATATAGGCCTTTACGGCGCCGACAGGCTCCCCGAGGGTATAAACCAGCAAAGAGCGCGCTATGGGATAGGTCTTGGCCAGAGTGTTGGCCACGTTCGGCTCGAAAGCGGGATCCGCCGGCGTCTTTTTGACTTTGAGCATTTTGACCCCGGTGGTGGCGTAGCCCATGCCGCTGTAGCCAATGGCTGTCGGGGTAGAGGCCACCAACTGGACTACTTCCTTCGAGCCGTTCATATCGCGCGAACCCAATCTAAAGTCTTTATTGTTCAAAACGTGCTCCCGCAAAAACTCATAAGTGCCGGAGCTGGACTGGCGGCTGACCAGAACAATCTGGTCGCTCGAGCTTCCGGGGAGCTTCACTCCTAACTGGGACCACTTCGTAATCGCGCCGCCCTCGGCATAAATCTGGGCAATCTGATCCAAAGTGATCTCGTTGAGGGGATTGTCTTTGTGGACATAGATGGCCAGGGCGTCGTAACCGACCACGAACTCCTTGGGTTCCTTGCCGGTGTTCTTCCTGGCCTCCGCCATCTCCTGGGGCGTCATGTTCCGGCTCGCGTCGGCAATGTCGATGGTGCCTTTGATCAGCGCGGCAATGCCTACCCCCGAGCCTCCTCCCGAGACCTCGATGCTCACGTCCGGCGAGACCTTTTTGTACTCCTCGGCCCAGGTCATCGCCAGGATGACCATCGTGTCGGAGCCTTTGCACTGGATGCCGGGCTTGCCGCCCCCGCCGCAACCCGATTGCAAGAGGCACACGGACAGCAGGGCCGCGGCGGCCGTTATAAGTTTAAGGTTGAATGGGTTTCGCATAGATTCTCTTATAGTTTTGGTTCGGCCTGCGGCTCGGCCAAAATCGCCCCGGCCAGTGCGCGGATTTCCGATTCCAGGGAGCGGGCGGCTGAATCGAAAGCGGGCTTCCAGGTCTCTGGCGGCCCGGTCACTTGTGCCGGATCGGGGATCGTCCAGGTCAAGACAACGATCTTGTTGGGGTGCTCCGGCAGGGCCTTGCAAGCGTCGGGACCGAGGGCGACAATGACCTGGCATTGTTCCCAGTGCGGCACTCCATCGAGAGTCTTGGGGGCTTGGCGGGAAAGGTCGATGCCCTTTGCGGCCATAAACTCGATGGCGCGCGCATCCATGGGCTGGGGGGCGCTGCCCGCGCTGCTGAAGCTGATGCGCGGCGCCCCGAGCGAGTTGCCAATGGCTTCAGCCATTTGGCTCAGGCACGCGTTGGTCACGTCGTAGAACAGGATGCGGAAACCCTCGGCGCCCTTATGCCGGACAAACTCTCCTGTGCATAAATAGAGGACGTCTTCGCAGAGGTTTTTCACCTGGTCAGCGGCGCGCTCAAGGCGCCGGGCGACGGTCATCAGCGGGTTCAGCGCCGCCGGGGCCAGCAGGTGCAGGCGGTCCGCCTCGAGCAGATCGTTGTTGATGGTGGTGCGCAGGGTGTTGGCTCGCTCCTCGCTGGCCATCGTCCGCCAGGCCAGATTGGCATCTTGGCGGAGGAAGGCATGGACCGCCTCTCCCAGCATGTGAACCGCCAAGTCCCCAAGTTCGACAAATCGCGCATAGGAGGGTTGCGGCGCAAGAGGACCGACAATCAGCGCCTGGCGGGCGATGCTTTCGGCATAGTCGCCAATTCGCTCGAGTTCACGGTTGACGTGGATGGTGGTAAAAACCAGGCGGAGGTGGCTGCCGGCGGGTTGGTGGCGCACGAGGAACTCCAGGCACAGCCGGTCCAATTCGGTTTCCTGCTCGTCGATGTACTGGTCGCGGAGAATCACCGAGTAGGCAAGCCGGCGGTCCCCGTGGACCAGGGCCTGCACGCTGGCATCGAGGGCACGTTCGGCCAGCCGGGCCATGCCGAGGACTTTGCCGCGCAGCGTCTCAATGTCTCGCTGCAAGGTCTCTTCTAAATGCAGGTGCGTGTTCAATCTGAGCTTCGTCCCAAACCGGTTCCCGATGGTCAGTTTCCCGGCTCCCGCTGGTTTGACGCGGGCCATGTCAGGCTGATGGGCGAAGGTTACAGAACCGTGTCCATCGGGTTACAAATCGGTGACAAACTGGCGAAGGACGAAGGGCGGAATCCGAAATGAACCGCTAATCCACGCTAATCCACGCTAATAAAACGCACATTAGCGTGGGTATGAGTCTTGTCAATGGGGCGCCCTGGAACACTCAGGACGCAGTTGCAGGATGGACGGAAACGGTGTCACCTTAAGGACCTGTTGGGGATTAGCGGTTCATTTCGGATTTCTCTCGCCCTTCGCCTTCCGGCTTTCCAAGGTCTCAGCCGGGGGAATCGCTTGAAAGTGCGAGCGGCACACTGGCTTCCTGGGGTCTCGGACGCTGTGTGCTTTTCCCGTTGGGGGTTATCGCTGGCACACGACGAGCCTTGGGGAGCTGTTGGACAGTCTTGCGAACTAACGCCGGGGCAGCGGGGGCGGGTTTCTCAAGGTCCGCCTCCCCGGAGGCATTTCTCAATCCCTTGGCAAGACGCTTTTCGGCCTTGGCCAATACTTGGCGCTGCCGCTCGACCTGCTCTTCTGCCTCCATCCACAGCTTCTTTGCCTTTTTGGCCGCCGCGCGGACTTTCTTGTAATCCAGTTTCGCCGCCCGCGCTTTGGCTTTGGCAGCCTGAGACTGCACCTGCCGGCCTATGGCTTTGGCCTTGAGTTCTTTCAACCTGTGCTGCTCTGCCTTCACTTCGACGCCAAGTTTTTGGATGTTCATTTGTCGGCCCTTTTCTTTAAACTGCCTCAGAACCTGAGCGCGCCTGGGGGCTTGATCACTTCAAGCTCGCGCGAGCGCATTTTACGCCTAACGGCGGCATTCGGACATGGGGTGAACACCCCAGGGCTGCTCGAAGCTCTGGACGTAGAGTGAGCCAAGCAGGCAGCCCTGAAATCCGAAATCCGAATCTTAGGCAATGGCAGCCTGCACGTACACAAAACGGAATCCGCTGCGCAGGTAGTTGTCCACGACATGCAGCACGTCGGCGGAGCGCAGCCAGGCGGGGCCGCTCTCACGCCAGCGTTCCTCGATGAGCGCCGAGAGGCGCAGATAGCCATGGCTGATGGCTCGAGCGCGCAGGAGTTCAAGCAGCCGGCACTCGATCTCTGCGGCATTCTCCACCGAGGGGTGGATGGCCATGGCCAGCAGGTAGAAGGTCTGGTGCTCGCCGTAGTGGGGGTCGTCATGCACCCCTTCTTCATCGTGCTCCTCCAGCGGGCTTCCCAGGGCGTAGGCGATGATTCGACCGGAGAAGCGCAAGGCCAGCCCCAGCGCCCGCGGGTTGGACAGGGTGGCCTCGAGTGTCTCGGCAGGGTACTGCAGGAGCGGGCGCCGCCCCGCTCGCAGCACGTCGGGCGGGTAATGCGAAATGGAGCCGTAACGCTCGATTTCCACCGCCATGACCCCTGCCCGATGTTCCGCGAAATTGCGCGGCCCCAGGTCGACAACCTCGACTGCCTCCGGCGGGGCCGTCATAGCACCCACCCGCAAGAGTGGGCCCAGCGGCACCGCCGCCCCGCGCGTCAAGATGTCCTCCAGGGAGGCGGCCAGGATCTCGACTGCTTCCTGGATAGTAGCTTTGGGCGTGTCGTAGCGGGGATAAAAGCGGAGCGCGCGCTCCCCTGCGGGCAGGAGGATCAACCCGCGCCGGAAAGCCCGGTCGCGCAAAACGTCCCGCCAGTCCGAGCGGGTCACATCGAAGCCCAGCATCACCCCCAGCCCTCGCACCTTCTGGATAAGCTCCGGGTAGCGCCCCTGCAGCTCTTCCAGTTCCGCCCGGGCGATTGCCCCTGTCCTGCACACCTCAGCCAGGTCCAGACGGTCCAGGCAGGCCATGAGGCGCAGCATCCCCACCGAATCTCCCTCCCAGGTCGTGTTGAACTTCTTCTCCTCCTGGAAGAAGATAGCCAGGGCTTCGCTCACGAAAAGCACCCCGTTTTGGGCCTTCTTGGCCCACGTCACGACATCGGGCGGCGCCGGCAAGTCAAAGTGCTCGTGCGCCCACAGCCGGCCGGTGGCGCCAAAGCCGCTCTGCACCTCGTCGAAGATGAGCGGCACGTCGTAAATCAGCGTGAGGAGCCGCAACCGCCGGAAGAAACGGGCGCTGGCCATGCGAACGCCACCCTCTCCCTGGACCGGTTCGATGAGCACCGCCGCCACCCGCCAGGCTCGTTTGAGGACCTCGGCGCCGAGGCGTGCCCGCTGGGCCGCGACGAAGGCCGCCACGTCTCCCGGCCCGGCCAGGAAGGCATCAACCCGCCCCAACTCCTCTGCAAACGCCTCGCGTCCCCCGTGCGCTTTGCCTTGGAGGATGTCCCAGACCTGCCGCAGGCTGCGCTCCTCGCGTCGTTGCGTGGCGGCGGGTGACTGCGCATCCTCGGTGGGGAAGATCGCCTGCGGCCAATCGAAGGTCGGGAAACCCAGGCGGGCCTTCTTGCGATGGGTCACCGCCAGCGCCCCGAGGGTCCGCCCGTGGAAGGCCCCCTCGAAAGAGATGATGACCCCTCCCTCCCTCTCCCCGGCGGTCCGTGCCCTCACCAACAGCGCGGCCTTGATGGCGTTTTCCACCGCTTCGGCCCCCGTGTTCACCACGAAGTGGCGCGGCGTCCCGGCTGGCGCCAGGCGATCCAGCGCCGCCTTGAAGCGGAGCGACACGACCGTCTGGTACTCGCTGTGGGCGTAGCGATTCACGACCGCGGGCAAGGCCTCGAGGATTGCCTTGGCCATCTCAGGGTCGTTTTCACCGAAAGCGCGGGTAGCGATCTGCGCCCCCATGTCGATGAATCGCCAGGCCTGCCCCTGCTCGTCCCGGTCCACAGTCCCCAGGTAACAGCCCGCCCCTTCGGCGGGGTCGAAAGCCACAGGCAGCGAGTAGAAAAGGCTGTGCCGCGCCCCCTCCAGCAGGGCGTGCGAACGAGGGAAGCAAGCCGCCACGCACTCCTCCAGCGGCCGGTCGAGATCCTTCAGGGCCTCAGGGGTGCGGGCGCGCATCACGCTCCGAATTTGTCGAGCATCCTTGCGTTAGCCTGCATCAGCCGGATGAGGTACTTCGCCTCGAAAAGCCCCAGCGAACCGGAGTTGGCGCCCGTTTCGGTAAACCGCTCCAGCTTGTCGGAGCCGCTATAGGGCGAGTGCAGGAGGACCGGCTGCGGATGCCAGGAGTGGCCCTTGATGACGCACGGAGTCGAGTGGTCGCCGGTGATGGCCAGCACGTCGGGCTTTTTGCCCAACAGAATCGGCAGCGCCGCGTCGAAATCCTCCACCGCCTTCTTCTTGGCCGCAAAATTGCCGTCCTCGCCGTATTTGTCCGTGTACTTGAAGTGGATGAAAAAGAAATCGAAATTGTCGTACTCGGCCAGGTATCGCTGGAACTGCTCCGCAATCGTCTGCGGCCCCTCGATCTTCTTCATGCCCACGAGCTGGGCCAGGCCCTTGTACATCGGATAAACCGCCAGGCACGCCGGCCGGAGTTTGTAGCGGTCTTCAAAGAGGGGAATGTGCGGCTGATGGGCGATGCCGCGCATGAGGAAGCCGTTGGCCGGTTTTTCCTGGGCGATCACCGGCAAGGCGGCTTTGTAAAACTCCGCCACGAGCTTGGCCATCTTCTTTTGCCCGGCATTTTTCGGGTCGCGCGCCGTGACGGTCGGGATGGGAAAGCCCTCGCGGTTCGGGTCGGCGTCCGTGACGGGTCCCTCGAGGCCTTTGCCGCGGAACACGACCACAAACCGGTGTTCCTTGCCGGGCTTGATGATGACCTGGGTGTCGCCGATGCGCTGCACCTTGGCTGCGAGCATGGCGCAGAGTTTCTCACAGACCTCGGTCGCAATGCGCCCCGCCCGGCGGTCGGCGACGATTCCCTTGGCGTCGAGGGTGCAGAAGTTGGCGCGGGCCGCCACGTCGCCCGCCTTCAATTCGAGGCCCAACCCCAGGGCCTCGATGACGCCCCGGCCCACCTGGTACTCCAGCGGGTCGTACCCGAACAAGGCGAGGTGGCCGGGCCCGCTGCCCGGCGTGATGCCCGGGGCGATGGGACACATCCGACCCTGGGCCGAGTCCTTGCACAGCCCATCCAGGTTGGGCGTGACCGCCGCTTCCAGCGGCGTGAGGTAGTCTTGCTCGCGCGTCGCTACGTCACCAAGACCATCCAGCACCACCAGCGCCAGCTTGGCGGCAGGTTTCAACGTCAATTCCGAATACAAAGCGTCCAAATTCATGGTCATCTCCAATCCAATTAGTTAAGTCCCACACGGGCCAATGGCCGCGACCACCGCCGCCACTGGCCGTCTCCATAATGTGAACAACCACCGAGGGCGTCAACGTCTAAGAACGGGGTCACATCTCCACATTTCACAAAATGTTATCGATAGCACCCAAAGGCTTGGGTACTGTCAAGCCCATGGCTCGACCTTTGCGCGTTCATTTTAAGAATGGCTGGTATCACGTCACTGCCCGAGGCAATAACCGCCAAGATATCTTCTACGACGAGCGGGACCGGCGGCACTTTCTGGAACTGATCGGCGAGATGAGCGAGCGGCATGCCGCGGAGGTGCATGCGTATGTGCTGATGGATAATCACTACCACCTGCTGGTCCGCACCCCGCACGCCAACTTGAGCGAAACCGTCCAGTGGCTCAATGTGGCTTACAGCGTCTGGTGGAACCGGCGGCACGACCGCGTGGGCCATGTGTTTCAGGGGCGTTTTAAGTCCGTGGTGGTGGAGTCGGGCGAATGGGTTTTGGCCTGCAGCCTTTATATCCACCTGAATCCGGTGGCAATCGGCTCTTTGGCCCTGTCGAAGAACCAAAAGCGAGCGGAGGTGCGCGGCATGGTCCAGGCACCGGAATCCTTGCGCGCCGAGCGCCTGGAGAGATTGCGCAGTTACCCCTGGAGCTCGTTTCACGCTTACGCCGGCTATGGTCGGGCAGTCGAGTGGCTGAGCAGCGAGGAGGTGTTGGGGCGCGCCGGGGGCGTGGCCGGGTACAGGCATCTGGCGGAGGAGAAGGCTGGCGGGGGCCTGGACGAATCGCTCTGGTCGCAACTGAAGTGGGGCTTGGTACTGGGCGGGGAGAGCTTTGCCTGCAAGGTGCGGGCACAGATAGAGGCTAAACGCGAGCACAGCGGTCGCCGAGCGCTGCGAGCACGCAGCAGTTGGGCCGACGTGGTGCGGGCAGTCGAGGAGGCGCGCGGCGAGCCGTGGGCGCAGTTTGCAGGCCGGTGGGGTGATCCGGGTTTGGCCATGGCGCTTTATGTGGCGCGACGCTGTACCGGGCTGACGCTACAGTCCTTGGGCGAGGCGGTTGGCGGGATGGACTACACCGCCGTGAGCATGGCGATCAAGCGATTCGAGCAGCGTCTGGCCAAGGAAAGTGCCCTGCGCGGAATGACCGAACGATTATTGGAGGAGACCTAGATGTGTGGAATGTGGAGATGTGACCCCATTCTTAATCGACACTGTCTTAATGTTGACGAACTCGCGCAGGCCGTGGTGGCTCAGTTCGCGGCCGTAGCCGGACTGCTTGACGCCGCCGAAGGGCAGCCGCGGGTCCGAGGCGACCATCGAGTTGACAAAGGCCAGACCCGCCTCGATCTGCTCGATGAACAGTTCGCGTTCGCGCGCATCGTTGGTCCAGGCGCTGGCCCCAAGCCCGAACCGGGTGTCGTTGGCGATGCGAATGGCCTCTCCCATGCCGTCGGCGCGGAAGATCGATGCGACGGGGCCGAACAGCTCTTCCCGCTGGGCGGGAGAGCCTGGCGGGATGCGGCTCAGCACCGTCGGCTCAAAGAACCACCCCGGCCTATCGAGCCGGCGGCCGCCCAGCAACAGCCGCGCACCCATGCCCAGAGTCCGGTTCACCTGCTCTTCCAGCGTTTCCAGGACTTCGGCGGTTGCCAGGGGACCGATGTCCGTTGCCGGGTCCATGGGGTCGCCCACCTTCAAGGAGGCCATCCGCTCGACGAACCGGCGCTCGAACTCCTCCGCGATCCGCTCATGCACGATGAACCGTTTGGCCGCAATGCATGATTGCCCGTTATTGATCGTGCGGGCCTGCGCGGCGGCCGCCACTGCCTCTTCCAGGTTTGCGCTGGGCATGACAATGAACGGGTCGCTGCCGCCCAACTCGAGCACGGTCTTTTTGATTTGCCTGCCCGCCGCCCCCGCTACGCTCGCCCCGGCCCCAACGCTGCCCGTGAGCGTAGCCGCCATGACCCGGCTGTCCTCGATCAGCCGCGCCACCCGCTCCGAACCGACCAGCAGCGCCTGGAAAGCCCCTTCCGCAAACCCGGCCCGGCGGAAGAGGTCCTCGATCGCCAGCGCGCATTGCGGCACATTCGACGCGTGCTTGAGCAGCACCACATTGCCGGCCATCAGGCCCGGCGCGGCAAACCGGAACACCTGCCAGAAAGGGAAGTTCCACGGCATCACCGCCAGCACAGGGCCCAGCGGCTCATAGCGCACAAAACTGCGCGTCGCACTGGAGCTGGCCGTTTCATCGGCAAGAAATCGGGCGGCATTATCGGCATAATAGTGGCAGCACCAGGCGCATTTCTCGGCCTCCTGGATGGCCGCGCGGAGCGGTTTGCCCATCTCCAGCGTCATCAGCCGGGCGAGGTCGCGCTTTTCCGACTCCAGCATCAACCCCACCCGAGTCATCAGCGGCGCCCGTTCCGCCGCCGGCGCCCGCCGCTGCCCCGCAAACGCCTCGACTGCCCGCAGCAGCCGCCGCTCGACCTCCTCTTCCGAATGGAACTCGAACTCCTTCACCACTTTTCCCGTGGTGGGATTGATGCTGGCCATGACCCGTTTGGCCATCCCCTTGCGAATGTCTTCCATACCCGTATTGTACACCGCCCCCGCCCGCGCTCAAGCCGCCCTATGAAGCGAAGAAGTGAAAGTCGCTCTCTAACCTTGTCAGCACGTGCTTCGACTTGTTATTCTGTCTCTATGGCGCGAAAGGCATCGAGCGGCGCAGAGGCTCCGCGTGGGTTTAACGACGTCATCGGCCTTGTTCTGATGGCGTTGGCGGTGCTTTTGCTGGCCTCGCTTCTTTCGTACGACCCCCACGATGTCTCCGCGAACATCGTGCCCGCCAATCCCTCGACCCGGAATTGGATCGGGCCGTTCGGGGCGAACCTGGCTTATTATTCCTTCCTTTGGCTTGGCGCCGCGGCTTATGTCCTGGCAGTTTTGCTCCTGTTTGTCGGGTTAGGTTGCTTCTTTCAGTCGTTTGGCTACCTCCGCCGCCGCTGGCTATGGACGGTGGTGCTGTTTTTGTGTTGCGCCGGGCTGTTGGATCTTTACGGCGACTCCCTGCCCCACCTCAAAGCGCGCCTGGGGCTGGTTGGCGGCGCTCTTGGAAACGCTCTCAACGAGAATCTCTTCGGCTACTTCGGCGCCGCCGGGGCGACCATCATCTTCCTGATGCTCTACTTTATCAGTCTGCTCTTTCTCACCAATTTCCGGCTTGGCGAGTGGCTGCGCGGTCTGTGGGGCAGACGGGCCGCCGCCGGCCAAACCGGCGCTGACGAAGAGGCGCTCCAACGCCGGGCGCGCGAGTTGCAGAACCAGGCCGCGAAACTGCAAGAGGAGGTCGCGCGCTCGGGTCTGGGGGCCGATTTGCAGCCTGTCCCTGAGCCAACCGTCCGCGACCTGAGCGTTCCGCAATCCCAACCCGGCCAGCCTGCCCGCGGCAAGAAACCGGAAAAGGCCGAGCCTGCCGGCGCCGAGGGCGAGGTCATCCCGGCCCACGAGGTCGTGGCTGCCACCACCGACGACATCCTGGGCAAGAAGCCCGATGCAGTCGCCAAGCCGTCCGAGGCGAAAACGGAAACCGCCGAAGGAGCCGAGGCCCTAGCCAAGACCGACAAGGCTGAGGCTGACGCCCTCACCTCAGCGGCAAAGCCCAAGCCCGTCCCCCGAAAGCCCAAGCCGATCGCCGTGGCCGCAACCCCCATCATCGGCAATTACAAACTACCGCCCCTGGATTTCCTCCAGCACCCCGACGCGTCGCTCAAGCCCACCGAATCGAAGGAGGAATTGATGGCCAACGCGAGGCTCATGCAGCAGACGCTGGCGCAATTCGACATCGAGGTCTCGCTGGGCGACATCACCAAAGGCCCGACCATCACCCGCTACGAGCTGCACCCGGCCCCAGGGGTGAAGCTGGAGAAGATTAGCGCCCTCAACAACAACATCGCCGCCGCCCTCAAGGCCGAACGCATCCACATCCTGGCCCCCATTCCGGGCAAGAGCTCCGTCGGCGTCGAGGTTCCCAATGCCATCAAGACCAAGGTCATCATGCGCGACCTGCTCGAGTCCGAGGAGTGGCGCAATGCCAAAGCCAGGATCCCCCTGGCCCTGGGCAAGGACGTCTATGGCAACCCCATCGTCGCCGACCTGGCCGAGATGCCCCATCTCCTCATCGCCGGCAGCACCGGCTCCGGCAAGTCCGTCTGCATCAATGCCATCATCGCTTCCCTGCTCTACCGCTTTTCTCCCGACCAACTCCGCTTCGTGATGATCGACCCCAAAGTCGTCGAGCTCCAGCAATACAACCTCCTGCCCCACCTGGTCGTGCCGGTCGTCACCGACCCCAAGAAGGTCATCCTCGCCCTCCGCTGGGTGGTCAACGAGATGGAAAAACGCTACCAGATCTTCGCCCGCGTCGGCGTGCGCAACATCGCTTCCTTCAACTCCCGGCCCAAGGACAAACCGCTCCCGCCCGCCGAACCGGAGCTGCCCCTCATTGCCAGGAAGGAAAAGGTCGAGCCGGGCGCCGATGGCTTTGCCGTCGAGGTCGACGAAGAGATCGTCGTGCCGCGCGAGGAGGACATCGTCATCCCGGAGAAGCTCAGCTATGTCGTAGTCATCGTGGATGAGTTGGCCGACCTCATGCTCGTGGCGCCCGCCGATGTCGAGATGGCCATCGCCCGCATCACCCAGATGGCTCGAGCCGCCGGCATTCACTGCATCCTGGCCACCCAACGGCCCAGCGTGGACGTCATCACCGGCGTCATCAAGGCCAACATCCCTGCCCGCATCGCATTCCAGGTCGCCGCCAAAGTGGATTCGCGCACCATTCTGGATGCCATGGGTGCTGACAAGCTCCTGGGCAAAGGCGACATGCTTTATCTGCCCCCAGGCTCCGCCAAACTCATTCGCGCCCAGGGCGCCCTCATCACCGACCAGGAAATCCAAAGCCTCGTTGATTTCATTGCCAAACAGGGCAAACCGAGCTACGAACTGGAAATCCACCAGCAGCTCTCCCGCCCCGCCAACGGCTTCGACGAAGAAAGCGCCTGCGACGAGGACGAAGAACTCCTCGAGCAGTGCATCGAAGTCATCCGCAGCGAACAGAAAGCCAGCGTCTCCTTGCTCCAACGCCGCCTCCGCCTGGGCTATGGCCGCGCCGCCCGCATCATGGACGAACTGGAAAACCGCGGCATCGTCGGCCCCAGCAAGGGCGCCGAACCCCGTGACATCCTCATCGACCTCGACGGCGAAGGCGCCGACGGCCAGGCCAAGGAGGATTAACCCCTCGCCAACTCCTCCAACTCGAGCCGGATTCTCTCCCAATGCGTCCCGTGCCAGAAGACCTTGCCGCACCGGTTGCAGACGAAGAACTCGTCCAGCCAGCGGTATGTGCGAGGCGGGATGCGGTCGGCAAGGCCCTCTTTGGGCGCGCGGCGCAATTCTCCGCCGCAACTCATGCAGCGCGAGTCCCGCGCCGCCAGTCCAAACTCGCGAAACACCAGCAGCAATTGGGCGGCGATGGTCAAGGTCGGCGGCATCCATAGGGCGGGAATGACGCCGTCGCGCAGCACGCGCCGTTCCATCAACATGCTGTCGGTGGTGAGGATGACTGCGGAGTGCTTGACGCCCTGGCGGAGCAACTCGTCGTCATCGATGCCGGCTTCCCACAGCGCGTCATATCCCGCCGCCCGCAGCCACCGCGCCAACCCGCCCAGCCCGGCATCGCAGAAAAACAGAACGGCCGCCGGCGCCGCTCTGCCCCCCCGAAAGCGGGGCCGGGCTGAGAGCTGCTCATAAACCTGCGTCAGGGCGTTGGCCAAAGAAATCCCTTCCCGCAAGCTCGCCCGCTGCGCCTTCCCAACCAGCCACTCAACGCCCTGTTGAACCCGCCGCGCCCCCGCTGCCTCCAACAGGGCGCGAAACCGGGCCTCGTACGCTTTACGGATTCGGCTCATGCGCGACCCTGCCAATGTAACCAGGAGGATCCCAAATGCCAACGCCCGGAACGGGGTCTGGCAGCGAAGTTCGTTCCTTGATCGAGTTTCTCGACCGGGACACAACCACTTGCCCGCCGCATACAGACAGAATAGATTTCCGACATGAGCACGGTGCAGGAAATTGAATTCGCCATCACGCAGCTTGACCCCTCGGATGTCCACGCGGTGGCCGACTGGGTGCAGGAATACCGCGAGCAATTTTGGGACAAGCAGATTGAAGAGGACGCCAAGGCCGGAAAACTGGATAAATTGCTGGATGAAGCCAAACGCGATTTTGAAGCCGGGCGTTGCACGCCGCTTCCATGACAAGCTCCGCGTCGCCGAGATTCTGGCGGTGCTACAACGGCTTGCCGCCGGAAATTCGGAAACTGGCGGATAAGAATTTCCAATTGTTCCGGCTCAATCCTCAACATCCCTCCCTTCACTTCGAGCGCAAGAAACCGGAGGTTTGGGCGGTGCGCCTCAGTTCCGGCCACCGCGCGTTGGGCAGGCAGATCGGAGACCACCTGGTTTGGTTCTGGATTGGGCCGCATGATGAATACGAACGGCTTTTGCGCGAACTTTAATCCGAATCATGATGCACGTCGCCATGCTTGAAGTGAATCGAGTTACACCAGCGCCACCTTTCGCTCGTCGAGCCAGTCAACGGCAGCGTTAAGCTTGGTCAAGGCACCCAGTACTCTGACTTGGAGTCTGGATTCCAGTTCCTCGCGACCAAACAAGGCCAGGCAAGGCCGATCCACGAACCGGCTTGGGATTACTCGGCATAGGCTTTGGCAGCCGGGCAGACTTCCCTCAGTCTGCCTTCGCGCAGCAAGTCCAAGGGCCGGCGATCCCCCAGGCCTCTCTTTTCCTGCAGAAAGAACGCCACCTTTCCCCATGCGTCGAGCCGATCATCATGGTCGAGGATGGCCAGCACTTGCTCGAGGTGTGCCAGTACCTGGCCGTGCTGATCGAATTGCCAGCGCGGAAACCGCGCCGCCTGCAGCCGTTCCTCCCGCCACGCCAGCAACCGCCCGGCATCGAGCCGCTTCAACACGGCGGTCTTCGAAATCCCCAGCAGGCGCGCCACATCCTCAGAGGACAGGCTGCCTCCCTCCGCGTCCGCCAGTTTTTGACGGGCTTCCAACCCGCGGACGACGGCCCTTGCAAGTTTGTCCTCTCGCGATTCTCTTGCCCCGATGGAAAGGTCGAAGGCGACGTTGAGCAACCGCGCGACGGTCGTTGAGTCTTGATCCCGATGCTTGCGGATCACGCCGGTCAACTCATCCACCATGGATTGTTCCTTCGCAGGCAGCTTCGCTTTGCCCGCTCGTTTTTCGACTGCTGTTGCCATAACAATAGAGCCTTGGCGCGGGCGGCCAAAACTGTCAACCTTGTAAACCTTGCGAACCACGCCGTTCCTGGAAAACTACGGGCGATACCTTCGGGGATCGGGAGTTTGAGGGCCAGATGGCTCTTTTTGTCATGCACTTAGACCTTGAGAGCCACGGGTGACGACCACAGCTATGCCTCGTGGGTCCCAGCAGCCAACCCGCGTAAGGCCGTCGGCTAGGGACCAGTCCAGTGGAGCGGAGGCGCGTCCGGTCCGCACCAATGGCTTCCAGCGTGTTCCCGCCCTTCCGGGCACCGCAGCAAATGGCCGGCGGCCCGTGCCGATGTTGCCCCCACTACCATCTGTTCATTCCGTACGGCTGGTTTTCCCCAGCGTTGTGCGGAGCCAGTGAGGTCGTCCAGCGCGCTTCCGCACCAGCCGCCGGTTGCGCTTGACCCAGGACCTGTCCCGATTCCGAATAGGGATTTCTGGCTCGGTGTGCAGGCGTGTCGACTGCCTTGTCATGCTGCGCGTACATGCCGCGACATCTACCCCGAGGTCCTGCCATCGCACCCCCTGGAAACCGCGGGTGATGGGCCGTTTGGAAAACGCGATGGACGCAGCCGTTGATTGTCTGGATGCTCCGCGCGTGAAGGCGCCCCTAACCACTGCGGGTTGGCCGACGTGACAGTGTCGGCGCTGAACCGCGTGAAAACCGACGACCTTTTCATTGCCCGGAAGCAAAGGAAACTCCTCCTCCTCTGCGCCGTTGCGGTGGCTGGTTTTCTGGTCCTGATCAAGGTCTGCTTTCAAGCCCCGCTCCCCGTCGAGGAAAGAAGCATCGCGCGGTTGACCCATGAACTGGAAGCCGGGAGTTCGTTTGCTGACTGCAGGCGGCGGGCCCTTTGGAAGCCTGCGCCCTTGCCCACGAACCCAATGCTCCGCTTGCAGCAGAGGTACAAGCCCCCTCCTCCTCCCTCGCTGGCCAACCCAGACCCGCCCGGGACGCTCGGCCCCGCCCAGGGTATGTGGAAGCGGGGAGTCGCCTGGGCGCTCCTGCGGATTAGCGGTTTAATCATTTCTCCGTCATGGCGGATGGGGGTGCCGCAGGCCCCAATTATCAGGATGCCTTGCAATACAGCAATGGTTGGGGGATAATCCCACCATGACTTTGACTGCAGACAAAAAGGGCAGGTTGACTTGCCGGGAGTTGTTCACTCCCCAGGCCACTTTCGCCGCCGAGCGCGATGATCGCGGACGCATTATCCTCGTCAGACTGGCAAAGAAGGATTCCCCACCCAAAACAGTAACGCCCGTTGCCTACAAAGGCGGATGGATCATGCCGGGAGAGGTTGACGTGGAAAAGCTGGCGCGAGAAATTGCTGAGGAACGGCAGCGACGCGATGAGAACCTACTGGGATAGCTCTGCCCTGCTCAATGCACTCGCCTCCAAGACCGTTTATGACCGGCTGGAGGCCAGTGAAAACCTGACCCGTTCACACGGTTACGTCGAAGTGTTTTCGCATTTGAGCGGCCGCGGGCTGCCGATGAAAGACGGCACCCGCCAGAAAGTCAGTTCTGGAGACGCGGCCCGCATGATTGCATCATTGTCGACGCGCTTTTCTGTACGTGACCTGACGTTAGCGGAGACGCTCTCCACCATTGAGGCCGCCAGGAAGATTGGAGTTCAGGGAGCCCGAATTCACGATTTGCTTCATGCGGCCTCCGCCAAGTTGTCTGGAGCTGATTTGATTCTGACCAGAGACAAAGGCTTCGCCTCCCTGGCGCAAGGGATAAAATCCGAATGGCCTTAGGGCGAGTCCGAAAACCTCCGACTCTGGATCATCGTCGCCGCCTTTGTCGCCACCTTTTGTCGAGACACAACCAATACAGCCAGTGGAGTATTTGCACTCCTGCTCCGAATTGGGAATAGACCCCATGCAATTGGAAATAATTCCCAGTTCGGTGGATTGCCTTCAGGTAGCGAACCGGGCTCGGTTCAGCCCGGCGCGCGCCGGCATAGAAAAAGGAGGGGCGGCGGCAGAAGCAACATATTGGGCCGGTGGATGTTAGCCGGTCAGGTCCGGGCACCAGGAAAATTCTAGGCCAAGAAGGAAGCGGCGGTGTTGCGCCCGGCCCAAGTCATGCGCCAATATTGGCCATAGACAGCAATCAAGAACGCCTGATGAAACTGGACCTCGAATTAGAGCAGGGTGCAAATGCCCGCACCGCTGAATTGCGGCAGTTGAACGTGGAACTGGAAGCGCGTGTTCACGAGCGCACCGCCCAACTCCGGGAAGCCAATGACAATCTCCAGAACTTCGCCCACACCGCCGCCCACGACCTGCGCTCGCCGTTGCGCGCCATACAGTGCCTCTCCACCATCCTGTCCGAGGAACACTCCGGGCATCTCGATCCCGAAGGGCTATCCCTTCTCCAGCGCATCACGCAATCCGCCGATCACATGCAGCATCTCCTGGATGATCTGCTCGAATATAGCACAGTCGCCACGGCGGAAATGAACCTTGAGAAGGTGAGTCTGCGAGAGGCGGTGCGCGAGGCACTGGCCCTGCTGGAGGCGGACATCCGCTCCAAAAACGCCGTTCTCATGGTCGAAGATTCCCTGCCCGAGGTGATCGGCCACCCCGCTACCGTCGTGCTCCTGATCGACAATTTCATTTCCAACGCCCTCAAGTTCGTCTCGCCAAACGTGCGGCCTCAAATCCGCATCTGGGCCGAGAACACGGGACCCCGCGTCCGTCTGTCCGTGCAAGACAACGGCATCGGCATCGAGCGCAGAGACCTGTGCAGGGTCTTTGAGGTCTTCCAGCGCCTCAATGCCAAAAATGCCTATCCCGGAACCGGGTTGGGGCTGGCCATTGTCCGCAAAGGCGCCCGGCGCATGGGCGGAGAAGCCGGGGTCGAATCCGAACCTGGCAAGGGCAGCCGCTTCTGGGTGGACCTGGCCAAAGCCCCGGAGGCGGGCCGAAGCCCTGTCCCTCATGGCAGGAATCTGTCCTATGGCGCGCCGTCCCTTACAGAAGACGCGTTATAGGCGCAGCCATTCAACGGATAAATTCAGAAGGAAATCCCTCACCGGCGTGACTTTAGGGCGGCCCTGCCGAAGCAGAAGGCACGGTTCTTTTTTCGTGCAGTGGCGGCGCCCCTTTATTAATCTCCCCCTTCATTGACCGATTCCGGCAAGAAGACAAGCAATGTGATGCTGGGGCTGGGTCTGCTGCTCGCTATCTTTCTTTGGGGCGGCACCAATACCGGCACGAAGTTCGTTTTGGGGGCTTGGCCGCCTATGTGGACGGGCGGTTCCCGTTTTTTGTGCGCGGGCCTGTTGTTGCTGGGAATATTGCGGTGGACCGACTGGCTGGGGCGGGGCGGCGCGTTAAGCCCCGAGACCCGGCGCAGCCTCTGGTGGCGCGGCGGGCTGAGCCTGGCGGTTTATATCCTGGTGTTCAATTTGGCTGTGCGCCGCACGGCCATCTCGCACGTGGCCTTGTACCTGGGAGCGGCGCCGGTTTGGGCGTTGTTGTGGGAAGGGCGCCCGGCCTTGGCCTGGAGCACCCTCCAGCGGTATGGGGCGGCGGCGCTGGCTTTGACGGGGGTCTTCGTCCTTTTTTGGCCCGCTTTGAAGGCGCCCACCGGAAGCTGGCGCGGAGAGGTCCTCGGGCTGGCCGCCAGCGTGCTCTGGACCAATTACGGCCGGCAGTGCCGCATCCTCGGGGCGCACCTCTCCGGTGCTCAGAGCAGCGCGCACACCATGTGGCGGGCCGGCGTGCTGCTCTTGCCCTTTGGGGCGCTGGAGATTTGGCGCTCGGGCCTGGTCTGGCGGGCGGACCTGGCATGGGTCCATGCCTACTGCATCGTCGCCGGCGGCGTGGCGGCCTTCGCTATCTGGAACCAGGCCCTCCGCCACTGGCCGACCAGCCAGGTGATGCTCTTCAACAACCTGATTCCTTTAAGCACGATGAGTTGGGCCTGGGCCTGCCTGGGCGAACCCGTGACCCGGACCTTCTGGCTGGCAATGCTCTTCATCGTGGCCGGCGTCATGCTGGGCCAGACCAATTGGCAGAAGATACTCGCCCCTTCCCAGGACCGGACACCATTTGTCAATTGACCTTGACGGGGCAGGTCATTTTACTCGTGGTATGCGCGTTTCGCTTTCAGTGGTCTTGCCGGCGGTCTTGCTGGGGTGCGGCTGCGCCGGCCATAAGTCGGGCTTGCCCTCATCCGCCGGTTCCTCGGTTATCCGGAGCGGGAACCAGGAACTGATCGTCACGCCTGAAACCGCCCCGACAGGCAAAGTGGTCAAAGTCAACCAGGCCGGACGCTTCGTGGTGCTCAATTATCCGGTAGGCCGTCTTCCGGCCCTGGAGATGCGGCTGGGCTTGTATCGCCGTGGCCTCAAGGTCGCCGAAGTCAAAATTGCCGGTCCGCAGTATGACGACAACATCGTGGCCGATGTTGTGGAAGGGGAGGCGGCGCTTGGGGACGAGGCGCGCTACCGATGAGCCGCTATCCCTCGGCCTTGGACTGGCCGCCGCCGATGGGTTCGGTCATCTGTTTGGCGGCCTTGGGGAGCGCCTGCTTCTGGTATGGGGAGTGGAGGTTGAAGTAAATGCCGCAGAGGGGGCGGGGGCCGTCGTTTTGGCTGAGGATGACCGTGATTTGTTTGTCCAGGGCGATGCCATGCCGAAGCTGCGGCCCGCGGTTTTCGTAGGCCTTGAGGGCCTTGTTGAGAAGAGAAATCAGGGATGCCTCGAAGTCGGCGGGTGTCTTGTCGATGCAGATGACGTATTTGTCGTATGCGGCGATGGCTTCCGCAATTTCCGGCCTGAACATTTCTACTGTCACGCTCTTGAGAATAATGGCGCCCGGGCCAAAAGTGAAGGCAAAAGTAAAGCAATCTTCACTCTTCGCCGGGCAGTTTCTGACCCGCTCCCGGGTAGAGGATATGATAATCGACGGCCTGGACGCCCACAATGGCGGCCACGCCCAGGACATCATGCGCGTTGGAGCCGCGCGAAACGTCGGCGGCCGGACGGTCCAGTCCGAGCAGAATCTGGCCGTAGGCATTGGCGCGCGAGATATGGCGGACCAGTTTGCTGGCGATATTGCCCGAGTTGAGGTCGGGGAAAATCAACACATTGGCCCTCCCCCCGAGCTTGCCCTCCGGCAGTTTGCGCGCCGCAATATCGGGGACTAAGGCGGTGTCCACCTGCAACTCGCCGTCAAAATCGGCATCCACCCGCTTCTCCTGAGCCCGTTTCGCGGCCAGGGCCGCCGCCGCCTGGACCCGGCCGGCCGAAGGATGCACGAAACTGCCTTTGGTGGAAAAGGACAGGAGGGCCACTCGAGGGCGCACGCCCAGTAAATGACGGGCCAGTTGAGCCGTCGAGACCGCAATGTCCGCCAGTTGCTCGACCGTCGGGTCGGCAATCACGCCGCAGTCGGCCATGAACAGGACCCCATTTTCGCCGAACCGCGAATCTTCCACCTCCATGACCATGCAACTGGAAGCGGTCGTGGTCTGGGGCGCCACTTTGATAATCTGGAAAAGGGGCCGGAGCACGGCGCCGCTGCTCTGATTAGTCCCCGAGACAAAGCCGTCTGCCTGGTGCATGGCCACCATCATCGCGCCGAAGTAATTCGGTTGCACCAGCGCCTCGCGGGCTTCCAACTCCTTGAGTCCCTGGTGACGGCGCAGGGCCTCGAACCGCCGCGTGAAATTGTCCAATTCATCGCTCTCGGCAGGGTTGATAATGCGGATGCCCTCCAGCGAGATACTCAAGGCGGCGGCGGTCTCTTTGACCCGGCTGCGGTCCCCCAACAGGAGCGGGGCGCCTAAGCTCAGTGAGTAATACTGCCGCGCCGCCTGGAGGACGCGCGGTTCGGCGCCTTCCGGAAAGACGATCCGCTTGGGGTGTCGCTGCAATTTCTCGATTACGCTGCCAATAAATCGCATGCGGCTTTAGTAACTTACCGGCTGCAAAACTGCAACTGGCAAACTATTCAGGTCTTGCGGTAGAGCGGTCCGAAGTTGGCGCAGGCGCGGAAGTCGGCCCCCTCGAGGTCACCGGTGCCGAAGGCGGCCCAGGCGGAGGGCCGGAAGATCTGTTCCTCGGAGACATTGTGCATATAGACCGGGATGCGGAGCATGGCGGCCAGGGTGATGAGTTGGGCGCCAAAATGTCCGTAGCTGATGACCCCATGGTTGGCGCCCCAGGCGTTCATGACCGAATAGGTGTCGCGGAAAGGCCCGCGTCCGTTGAGTCTCGGGGCGAACCAATGTGTGGGCCACGTCGGGTTGGTGCGGCTTTCCAGGACGGTATGGATGTCCGCCGGCAAGTCCGCGAAGTGGCCTTCGGCAATTTGGAGGGCCGGTCCGAGGCCCTTGATGAGATTGAGCCGGAACATGGTGGCGGGCATATCGGCGCGAGTGCCGTAGGAGCTTGAGAAGCCGCCGCCACGGAAGTATTCATAGATGGCCGGCGGCCACGTTGTTGCCTCAAGGCAGGCGAGGGCTTCGCGGGGGGTGATTTCCCAGAACGGTTTCATCGCGGGCAGTCCGTCCTTCATCTGTTTGCCGCAGGCGTCCAGGGCGGCGGCCCCGGAGTTGATGAGGTGCAGCAGGCCGTTGGAGGCCGGGCCGGCGGCTTCGCGGCCGCTCACGCGCAGCATCGCCTCCGGGCTCCAGTAAGTGCGCACGTCGGCGAAGACCTGGGCGGCGCCGGTGAGCAGATGGCCCAACAGCATGCAGACCCCGTTGAGGGAATCGTTTTCCGTGGCCACCAGGTAAGGCTCGCGGATGCCGTTCCAATCGAATGAAGTGTTAAGCATGGCCTCCAGGAAGTCGCCGTTGGGGAAATGGTCCGTCCAGTGGCGCTGGCCCTGGAAACCGGCCAGGATGGCGTTGTGACCGAGGGCCTCCTCGCCGAAGCCCGCCTTGGCCAGGCGCGGGTTGCCGACCATGAGGTCGCGCACGATCATCGCGGATTTGACCACAAATTCCCATTCTGCGTCCTTGCGTTTGCGGCTCCGGGGCGCGGTGTTGTAGTCCTTGCCTTCGGGGCAATGCCGGCGCACCCAGGGATAAGCCCGCTGGAATTCCTCCTCGTCATAGACCTTCTCCTCGATGCGCCGCACCAGCTCGCTCATGTCCACGCACTCGACCCGCATCCCGAGGCTGTCCTCGAAGAAGTCCTGGTTGACGATCGAACCGGCTATCCCCATCGAAACGCCCCCGACAGACAGGTATGACTTGCCCCGCATCGCTGCCACGGCCAGACCCGCTTTCACAAAGCCCAGAAGTTTCTCGCTCACCTCGGCGGGGATGGCCGTGCTGCCGATGTCTTGCACGTCGTGTCCATAAATCGTAAAGGCGGGCAGCCCCTTCTGCGAATGGGCGGCGCTCACGGCGGCCAGATACACCGCCCCGGGCCGTTCCGTGCCGTTGAAACCCCAGACCGCCTTGGGTATCAGAGGCTCCATGTCCATCGTCTCGGAGCCATAGCACCAGCACGGCGTGACGGTGAGCGAGAGTCCTGCGCCGGCTTTGCGGAACTTCTCGGAAGCCATCGCCGCTTCTGCGGCGCCCCCGATGCACGTGTCGGCTATCACGCATTCGACCGGCAGGCCGTTGGCGTGCCGGAGCCTGGACTGGATGAGCGCCGCCACCGCGTTTGCCAGGCCCATCGTGGTTTTCTCCAGCGACTCCCGTATTCCTTTGCGGCGCCCGTCAATGGCCGGGCGAATCCCGACTTTGGGCATGTCGCCGATCAGGCGGTTGCTGGGCGGGTTGATCCTCATTGTCGCGCGTCGAGTTGTCGTTGGCATAATCACGAGACGGAGCGTAGCAGAGTTCCGGCCGGCTGCCAATAGGTTCGGATTTACTTCGCCCTTCGGCCTTCGGCTTCCCCATCAATCCTATAGCCCCTGTGGGTGTAAAGATCGTCCGCTGCCTGGTAGAGCGCGATGGCGTCCTGCTCCAGCTCCCGGTCGGCGTCCGTGGGCTTTAACAGCAGGCTCATGTCCACCTTCTTGGGGTCGCCGGCATAAAACTCCTCGGTTTGCAACAGCCCCAGGACCACGAGCCGGTCCCGCGCCAGCAGGCCGATGTCGCGGTTATGATTGAGCAGGGCGCGGCCGGCCTCGGGAAGGCCGTGCAACAGGTCCTGACCGAAGAACATCGTCTCATAAGGCCGCCCAATCAGGCCAAGGACCGTCGGAGACACATCGAGGGAGCTGCCCAGTTGGCCGATGCGGCCGGGGGCCTTGACCACCGCGGGTCCGGCGATGAGCACCGGGATCTCATACGAATGGATGGGAATGCTCTGTTCGCCATACACTCGAGCCCCGTGATCGGCCACCACAACAAACACGGTGTTGGTCCAAAAGGCCTCTTTGCGCGCCGCCCGGAAGAATTGGCCGAGGGCGTAATCGGAGTACTTGACCGCATATTCGCGCTTTCGACGGGCGGGGTCTTCGGGGATCCTGCCCTTGGGATAGGCGTAAGGTTTGTGGTTGGAAACCGAAAGCGCCGTGGCAAAGAACGGCTTGCCTGCGCTGGCCAGTTCCCGGCATTCCTGGATCGTCCGCGCGAAGATGTCCTCATCGCACACGCCCCAGATCGTGGTGAAGGTCGGATGCGCAAAATGCTTCTGTTCGATGAAACGGTCGTAGCCGTTGCGCACCGCGTACGAGCGCATGCTGTCGAACAAACCGTGCCCGCCGTAAAGGAAGAGCGTCGAGTAGCCGTCCCGTTTGAGCACGCGGGCGGTCGTCTCGACGTTGTCCGAGAGGTCCCGCTTCACGATCGAACCGCCCGGCAGGGGCGGGAACGACGAGAGCACGCCTTCCATGCCGCGCACCGTCCGGTTGCCGCAGGCATAAATGTTGGTGAAAAGAAGACCCTCCTCGGCCGCCAGTTTGTCCATCTCGGGCGTCAAGGTCTGGGCGCGCCCCAGGCAACCCCAAAATTCCGAGCCGAGGCTCTCCTCGAGCAGTATTACGACATTGAGCTTCGGACGGGCAGGGTCGCCGGCCACACGGCGCCGGATCGAGCGGCCCTCCGTCTCGAAAGAGGCGCCCGGCGCGGCCATGAGGCGGCGCGCCCGCCCGTAGGCCTCGTCCAGGGGGATGGTCTTGTAGAAATCCGCGAAGTC